>Ga0123355_10000980_pt1 | contig 39617 bp, 29 predicted proteins | sample TergutEmb28metaG_3_FD_89872 | JGI IMG/M metagenome (GOLD analysis project Ga0123355, IMG submission 89872) | Embiratermes neotenicus P1 segment gut microbial communities from Petit-Saut dam, French Guiana - Emb289 P1 | ecosystem: Host-associated > Arthropoda: Insects > Digestive system > Gut ...
ACATATTGTGTGTGTGACTGGTATATTACGGCACATGTTCTGTGTGTGACTGGTATATTACGGTACATATTGTGTGTGTGACTGGTATATTACGGCACATGTTATGTGTGTGACTGGTATATTACGGCACATATTGTGTGTGTGACTGGTATATTACGGCACATGTTCTGTGTGTGACTAGTATATTACGGCACATATTGTGTGTGTGACTGGTATATTACGGCACATGTTCTTGTGTGACTGGTATATTACGGCACATATTGTGTGTGTGTGTGACTGGTATATTACGGCACATGTTCTGTGTGTGACTGGTATATTGCGGCTCATATTGTGTGTGTGTGACTGGTATATTACGTCACATGTTCTGTGTGTGACTGGTATATTACGGCACATATTCTGTGTGTGACTGGTATATTACGGCACGTATTGTGTGTGTGACTGGTATATTACGGCACATGTTCTGTGTGTGACTGGTATATTGCGGCTCATATTGTGTGTGTGAGACTGGTATATTACGGCACATATTTTATGTGTGACTGGTATATTACGGCACATGTTCTTTGTGTGACTGGTATATTACGGCACATATTGTGTGTGTGACTGGTATATTACGGCACATGTTCTGTGTGTGACTGGTATATTGCGGCTCATATTGTGTGTGTGACTGGTATATTACAGCACATATTTTGTGTGTGACTGGTATATTACAGCACATATTTTGTGTGTGACTGGTATATTACAGCACATATTTTGTGTGTGACTGGTATATTACGGCACATATTTTGTGTGTGACTCGGACCCTCATTTCCAGTTACTTTTAATTAAACTATGAAATTTCAGTCCCTTAATTGACCTGTTTTTCATTCGCTACACTCTTCGTCACTACATTCCGTATGACAATATTGGTAAAGAATCACATCCCAAACCAAGAACGTCTGTTTCTACCCATCAACTCTGTGCCATCGCTAGTGCTGTTACCCACTCAATTTGCGACGCACAGCATATTTTCCTCAGCCCCACCTCGGCGTCGCGTGTCCCTGCAGAAGCCACAGGACGCCAGTAAACGCTCTGTTGTCGGGACGTCGGAGCAAATCGGCGTCGTTTAGGGGACGCTAATCAGCCGCCATTGTGATGCTTGTGAAAGGCAGCTAATTGCCGCGGACAGTAACAATTTGCATCACATCTGTTGCTCCGCTCCCCTGCTATAAACTTCATAGGGTTTGTGTAACCATTAGCCGCCAACACGCAGCGATGAGAGGCTCAGTGCTCGTTACAAACACACAAATGTTTGTGCTTGTGTCACGTGGCGTGCTGTATGCTGTCCCTGTGTGCGCGACGTGCAGATACACACGGATTCAGCAGGCAACTTCAGGACACGGCCGCTTTAACCTGAGGAAAAGAAGCAGCTGCCAACTGAAGAAAAGGCCGGGTGGGCCCCAGGGCAAGTCTGGACGTTTTGGAGTAACAGAAACTTCTTTCCCTTGCCCAGAAGTGTCCATGGAGTACGCGGGTAGGGTGAACACCTCCCTGCACACTTCCGCACGCACTGTGGCCGACTGCAGTGCAAAGTGTACCTGTTACCAGTGACACTGACTCACTGCAGTGCAGCGTGTCCGCTCACCTAGGTTCCTCTTTGTTCAGTACAATCCGCTGCTAGAGCCAACCCTACAGCCTTCTGGCCTTATCTACGCTAAGCACACATGCAAAATTCTGCACAAAGTAGCCAGCCCATTACAAAGGTCCACTGTGCCCAACTCGTTATTCCTCCTCGCGCAGTCGAACGGCCTGCGACATTTTCGACGCACTGTTTGTATTTATGGTTTAGATTTGTCCCCTTCGAAGCGTCCAGCCTGGCTCTGGGTCCCACTCAGTGGACACTGGTGGAGCGGCTGGATCGTAGTGCTTATCGCTTACCGGGGTTAACAATGAGTGGAGCTATACCGCCACTACCCTCGACATTCGTTCATGGCTTAACGATACTGAAAACAGCTCAGAGCGTATACTGTCAAACGATGGGTTGGCTGATGTATAATGAAGCGAAGCGATTGGCTTTGAACTACTGGCGACACTGAGGAAAGCCTCGAAGACTAAATGTAGCCGAGAAAGACGTGAAGCTGGTACTTTGGAACAGAAAACAGCCCGCCGATGTTTCATTTACAAAATAAAATTTGAAACTTCTGCATCGCGTGGGGTTGGAATATGAATGAGAAGAAAAGCGACAGACAGACATACAGACAAGCAGAACACAACTTTATGAATTAATGATACAGTTAGCTACATATTTCGACCGCAAATGGTCAATATCAGGCTGATATCTGAAGCACATTAAGACAGTACACAGGAGAGATATCGCTTGTGACAGACTGTGTTACAGTCCGGTCTGCACACTCAGTTCAGGATTAACATTGTTGACAGCAGATATTAAACTTAAAACCTTTTTAAGTACACATTTCACGTGCAAAATTTGAGCAAGACACCGGCCACTGAGCTCCTTTGACCTTCACATCGTACGCTTCACTCAATACGAAATCTCCATACGACTTCTGCAAGTAAATCTTCATAAAATCAACAACCGACAGCTGCCAATTCTAAATTTGGGAAGGGATTTAAATTTTAATTTTAATATACCGTCACAAATGTTAATTCTGAACTGAGTGTGCAGACCGGACTGTAACACAGTCTGTCACAAGCGATATCTCTCGTGTGTACTGTCTTAATGTGCTTCAGATATCAGCCTGATGGAGTCGGAAGATGTAACTGGTGTATCATTTCATAAAATCGTGTTTTGATGTTCTGTCTGTCTGTCCGTCCGTCTGTTTACTTCTTATTCACTAAGTACAGTTGCAGTTTTGAAGGCTATGGATGAACGCAAGCAGAGCTGCATTCATTCTTACCCTCCCCATTAGATGGTGGTGAATGGTCAGCTTCACGCCCCGGCCGTTTTATCCTCGGGGAAGAGCGACCGGTGCCTATTGAACAGGAGGTTGAAACCTACACACGAAATGAAAGTTCCTGTAATGGCTGTCGGAAAGTCAAGCCTGCAGCATGTTGCAGTTAATAATGTTACTTCCGCCTTTGAACCCTCTACAGCCAAGTGGTCACCATACATACCGCCAGTTCAATGTTCAGAAATCCTACGTTCTGCCAACACAGTGTTTTTGTGTGTCCATCGGCGATCGAAATGGATACATATCTAAGGTCATACACTTCACATATCTATCGACACACACTTCACATATCTGTAGACACACACTTCAAATATCTGTCGACACACACTTCACATATCCATAGTCACACACTTCACATATCTATCGACACACACTTCACATATCTATCGACACACATCACATATCTATCGTCACACACTTCACATATCTATCGACACACACTTCGCATATCTATCGACACACACACATCACATACATATCATCACACATATCACATATCTATCGACAAACACTTCACATATCTATCGTCACACACATCACATAAACCATCGTCACACACTCCACATATCTATCGTCACACACTTCACATATTTACTGACAAACACTTCACATACCTATCGTCACACATATCACATATCGACACACACTTCACATATCTATCGTCACACACTTCACATACTTATCGTCACACATATCACATATCTATCGACACACACTTCACATATCTATCGTCACACACTTCACATACTTATCGTCACATGTATCACATATCTATCGTCACACATAGCACATATCTATCGTCACACACTTCACATATCTATCGTCACATGTATCACATATCTATCGTCACACATAGCACATATCTATCGTCACACACTTCACATATCTATCGGCACACAAACTTCATATATCTATCGTCACACACTTCACATACCTATCGTCACACATATCGCATATCTATCGAAACACACTTCACATCTATCGACACACACTTCACATATCTGGTCGACACACACTTCACATATCTATCGACACACACTTCACATACCTATCGTCACACATAACACATATTTATCGACACACACTTCATATATCTATCGTCACACACTTCACATATCTATCGTCACACATATCATATATCTATCGTCACACATATCACATATCTATCGTCACACACTTCACATATCTATCGACACACACTTCACATATCTAACGACACATACATCACATACTTATTGTCACACATATCATATATCTATCACATACATCACCACACAACTGGAGGCAATGAATTCATTCCTCCTCCTTCTCCTACTCCTTCTTCTCCTCCTCCTCCTCTTCTTCTTCGTCTAAGACTGCACTACAGTCCAATGCACACCTTCGCCTCCTCAACGGACGTCTCCCAGTCAGCCTCTTTGTCTGACCTCTCTTCCCAATGTGCAACGTTACATTTATATATACACTATTAACATCTGTTTGTACACAGTTCCACCATCATTGCTTTGAATATTGCATGTGAAATGGAGCAAAAGAATTAACCGTCCAGAAAAGCAGATTTGCTACTTGAAATGTAACTTTGCACTGCATAATGGTGCAGGGGCGCCTCTTGAAACTGCCAATAGGAAAAGGCGACAGTCGCGGCCTGTGACAATAGACCTTCAGGCCACTGTGCCACGCACAGGGGATGTGGTCTTTGTTGTTGTGGCCATTGCGTGCAACGAGTAGGGGCAATGAGAAACTAACAGTCGCTAAGCTCGCCAACAAATTCCCGATGCTCAAGACCATGCCTTAAACCCATTTCCTTAACATCCACGTCAATTGGCTACTGTCTTTCTCGTCGAGATTGCGAATGTCCATCATATCCTCTTCGTGCTGCATACACCACCCATCAGTGACGTCAGCGCACACAGTCGCTCACTATCAGCACGACACAAATACTACCAACTGGTTGGCACACCTTCTTCGCAATAAATCCTGCCTGATAGCTGTCCCACAGCAAATGCTGGGACAGCAATCAGGCCACGACCACTTCCTCCCCTATCGCTTCCAATTCACTGTTCACTATTCATCCAAGCACTGGAAGACATGTGGTCTGAGCCAGTGGCAGCGTCTTCAAACACACCATTAATTAATTAATTAATTAATTAAAATAATGTGTAAAGCCATTACTGTAACAAATAACAACCGTATCAAAACAAAAGAACTCACTACATTCGGAATTCAGTTTTCCGTATTTTTCTACTGCATAAAACAGTTTATATTAAAATAGACTGTACAAAATGTAGTTGTACCTGTTGTGCTGTGTGGGTGTAAAACTTGCTCTCTCCCACTAACGGAAGAATAAGGGCGAGGCGCTGAGGGGAGAAAATTGCACAGTATGAGCTTCAGGGTGTGTACTGTTCAGCGGACAGAGTCAGCACGATGAGCGACACATGTAGCACGCATTGCGCGATTGAAAATACACATACGCATTTATAAACGTAAATGAAAAAGACAACTTGCTAGACTAATGAGTAGATGGAAATAACAACATGGAACTTACAGAAACAGAAAGGAAGAGGTGGGCCGGGATCGTGTGCGCAAGATTGTGGCCAGCAAGCAGCTGTGGGTCGCGGTCACCAGACTGCCGTAGAGGCAGCAGCCAGCACCTCGATGGAGCTAGGTGTGCGCTAACTCAGTAACTGACTGCATTAACCAGAGTCCTGTTGGAGATAGTCACAGTTCCTCAGCTACTCAAAACATTCCCCGTATTTCTTGAAAACGGAGAGTTTGTTACTTTTTTCACAAGGCCGACGGTTTGTCCCTCTCCTGGGCCAGATGAATCCAGACTACACCATTATCTTCTTTCTTTCAGATCCATTTTAATATCATCTTGCTATCCATGTCATTGTCTTCCAAACGATATCTGTCCTTCAGTTTCTCACCACAACCCTGTGTGCATTTCACTTCTTTCCCATATGTGCCACACGGCCCGCCCATCTCATTCTACTTTATTTGATCCGCCGTAATCGCTGTCACATGCACATGTCATTGTGTTAAATTTCTGACTGCTAGAATGTGTCCAAATAAAAACGAAACTAACGTAAGCTATCTACTTTCCCTTTGCACATGCAGGCCCTCCTTTTGCACCGCTGCAGCTCTGGGATACAGATGCACGTTCAGTTTGTGGATCATAACCTCGCATACTGTCGATGTAAACGCAATGTTTAATACATTACCTTACGTGGCTACTCTTGGCTTATCTCCATACCAACTTTCACGTCATTCGTTAGTTAACGCCACCAAAATGAAAGATACGAAAAACTCGCACGGCCACCAAATTGTTCTATCACACTACTGAAATTACAAATTAGCAAACAACTGCACTTCTTCGCACGGTCTACTGCCACACACGACTGGCGAGCGCTACACCAACTGGCACCCTTATTGCAGCCTCCTATTTTTCGAATCCGCCATGTTGTTATTACCGATTGCAGCAATCGAAAGGTAGGGCGTTCGATTGTTCTCGAATGTCACAACATTCGTCCTCTGTGCCCTGCACATCGGGCAACTTCAAACGAAGGCGCACAAACTGGCACAAACACAGCACTCTAACCTCAAAAGCTTCCTCAATCTTTAGCTTTGCACAGACAAGTTGGCTAACAACATACAGTAATGAGCAGTGAAAAACATTCAACTTCTGTTCCGCTAATAATTAGTGGAATGTAAAATTCAAGATGGTGGTTGTGCGAAAATTTCCTTTATGTTTCGATTTGACAGAGATAATTAGTGGACCAGCGAAGCTGAACATGTGAAGGTTTAAATGGAAACAGATCATAAGCACGCTTATAGTGCATTAAGAACAAACATACACTGCGAAATTTGAGGTTTTCACAATGTTCTTGCTGATGATTAAACCTTCTGTGATGTGGCGCCGAATGCACTACGATTCTTCGAAATGTCGGCAACAACAACTCACATAACGAAACAGTGTCACATCCCAGACGACCCAAATCGTCCAGTGAAATATATATATATATATATAATATAATTTAGCACATACCAGCGTAGCAACAACGCGAAATTTTGTGTTCGGTCCGAAAAACTGAACGTAGGCCAAACTGCAGGAGAATGAAACAGCAACAGTACGAACAGCAGTAAGTGTGTCATGGGCAACACCACAAGAGGACTATCCGGATTCTGTAACCAGCACGACAGTACCAACAGAACTGGATAATCAGAAACCGGCGCAAAATGAAAGCAGGATTTATGAGTTGTGGACATAACTGCTTTTTCTGGTTGTTGTGAAGGACAGCAGTCTGAAAATCATGATCCTACCTCACAGAAGACACACGGGGTGTCCATCACCAACACCGATTGCTCAGGTTAATTTGTTTGCGAGGCTCACACGAAACTGTCCGGGCGAAATGTGGAGTGGTTTTATGTTGAATCCGACGGTACACATAATTACCACTGTACAGATAAATGGGGCTACATTATGTGTCTACAAGTGACGTTGCGTTAAAATCATATCTCGTGGCACAAAACCTTCCTCAGAAGTCACTGCGGGTTGGTCCGTTCGGTATCAGCACAAGATATGAGAGAGTTTCATTGTGTTCATTAGCTTGTCGGTGTGAGAAACTATAGCAGTGTCTAATGGTGGGATGAGGGAAGGAAACACAAAGGGCGATATTTTATTTCCTGGGAGGATCTGAATAAAACTAAAAATCGGTCAGAATAGCCTTGTGCGGGCCGGGATTAGAACCCGCGACTTCCAAAATAAGAAGCACAAGTGCTGCCCTGTCGACAGCACCGTTTGGTCAGGTTTGGTTCAGTAACACTGACAGTCGGTAGGCAGGGAGGCTCACCTCCATAGTTTATATTACGGATGCTCTAGCAAGTGACGTCACGGACCTCAGCAGGCCTGTGTGTCGCACCAGACTGTACCGCACTCAGCCACACAAAAGGCTCAGCGGACTGGATAATTAGGCAACTCGCTGTGGTTTTCATTTGCTCAGCATTACCAAACAATAACAAGTGGCTGTAGTGTTGTGAATACATCTCCCGGCATCTTCCATTTCACATGAACGATTCAATTAGAATCGAGTTAAAGCAGCTCTCCAAACACGGAGTGCTTTGACTTAACTCACTCTCTCTCTCTCTGCGTTACTTAAACCGCAGAAGACCTTGTCTCAGACACAACAAACTCCATGGCTTAGGACACAAAAATACACGACGGTAACCTTTTAAACCAGCACACATGGCAGGATAATATTACAACGGATTTTGAAGGGGCGACGGACCGCATTTATGTAGCTAATGACAGGGATCACCAGCACAGGACGCCTGTGAACAGGGCAATGACTTATCGAGTCATGTTAACAACTTTAAACGCCACAAAAAGTGAACTCACTTTTCTATTGCACGTTTCACTGATGTCCGAAACAATATTTCTTCGTTGGAAAGTTCCCTGGCTTCGCCCTCTTGCCCTTCTCATAAAATTAGTATTACGATAAACAAACTTATTGAGCGTTGGTGGAATGATACTGCAGGGGAAAACCGAAGCACTGGAAAAAAAACCCTAGCCCAATTCCACTTTGTCCACCACAAATCCCATGTGGACTGATATGGGATCGAACCTGGGTCTCCGCCATTACAGGTCGGCGACTCACCGCTTGTGCCACAACACGGTCAAACGTGTAAAATCAACTTGAATTTTGTTTAAAGATTCAGTCCGTACCGCGCAGTAAACATCCCGTCTCGGTTATAAAAACCATTCAGTTAATGTTGCATATGGAAATAATCGCTGTTTGTTCCGACAGCCATACAAAACACATAAATACACAGCAGGCCTATGGACAGAATGTAGATTTTCTAAACGCTAAACCTGGTGTTACACATAGCAACCATTGATCGTTATAGGGTTCAAGACCGGGGACTTCAGCACCTGCGCTACTCTGAAGGTCTGCACTGAACAGTTACTTGTTCAGTCAGTTGCCTGACTATCCGAATATCAACTCACCGATATAAACACATTTCCTTGCAAAGGAGTCAAAAACACAAACCCCAGCTTGCTGTAGGCCTAATGTTATCAACAAAAAAATGCTACAACACTATTTCTATCAAACAAAGGAACTGGGTTTAGCACAACCAACTTACCAAACACACACAGTCGACCTCACACAGACACGAGCTCTTTCTTCTTCGTGTGTGTATGTTTGACAGCACAAGACGTACTCGTTGACCGTCACTTCCTTGCGTAATTTGGTGTGCAAATTGGATATTTCTAAAAGCTTTCGTCAAACGCACATAGTAACCCTACTGACTCAAGTGTCTCTGCAGTCACCAACGAGCACAGCACCCATGACGAGTGTGATCCTATAACGTACTAGAGCGATTTGTCACAACTGTCTCTTCGGTTTGCGTTATACAAGTCTCGAATGTAGACCACTCAATGAAACGAAGTCTCTTAGTCTCAAACCGACATAATGTTTAACATTACTCCCGACGTCATTCGTAACGATGCTACAGTACCTCGTATGAACTATGCACCAACGTCTTCAGAAGTCACTCTTTGCAGTCACGTTATAACACTTTCAAAATCAAACATTACCTAACCTTCACTGCCATAAAACTGCTGTGCCTCATGTGGGTCACGTGCCAGTAACAAACAGTAGCACCAACTACATTCTGATCACTTCCGGCTTTCATTGCCGGGTAAATTTCTTCGATTTTCAGACACTGCTATCAGTATGCCAGAGGTTCTCGTGAGGTATCACCAGATGTCACAAGGACATATATTTAAGCGCAATATTAAGTTATTGCCAATTGTGGCATTTCTCTCAAGTGGCTTTCCTATATAGGCCTAACTGGAATAGAGAAAGGGTGTGCTGGGCGGTCGTACAGTACTTATATTAAACAGAAGTGTTGGTTATGTTGCACAACAATATTTTATTACTTACATAATATAATAGTATATTAAAAATAATAGAAAGATCACTGTGAATTATAACCACTTCTATTTAAGTACTTCACAGCCTAAAGGGATGCAGACAATAGATCGTCCATGACGTGCAGCTTAAGGTGGGAGTGAAAAACAGTTAATGTCAAAAGTCATTAATTTGCATGCAGAAGAAATTCAAAGCTGACTAAATTCAGGAACTGCCTGCTGCTATTCAGTTTAGAATCTTATGTCTTACACTATGCTGTCTAAAAACATAAGGACTGAAATATACACAAGTGTAATTACTACACTAAGTATCTGCAGTTGTCTCTGTACGGCCAAACGCACCATCTGATACACAATTCCTCAAACAGCTACACTTCAAAATGCATCCTATAATAAACAGCAACCCACCAAAAAAAAAACAATATTGATGGTGGACATAGAAGTGGCAGGTCAGATACCACAGACTTTGTGCCAAGTGCCACAGCAGTGTGAACACAACAAACGAGGAGCCTTTTCCTTCCACAGTTTGCCTGCGTTCATTTATCTGAGGGTATTGAATGCTCCAACTTCCCCTATAATTTGACCACTTTATTCGAATCCTGTGTTTCCTCCTCACATCTTATAAACACAAGCAGACTCAATACCCAACACAGAAATCAACATAGTGTTGCTTCCTTTGTCATAAATAATTTGCATCAGAAGTTGCTTAATCTCTTGAGCAGTAAATACAACTATTCATTTTGACTAGCTTCACTACATTACTTCACTTCCTGTATTAATGCTTTCCCATCTAAACTCACAGAGGGGAGCAAGGGGCTCACAAACTCTGAAAATGAACTTAAAATTTGACAAGTACCCAGTAAACAGAAATCCCCAACTGTGAACTTGGTAATGCAGTAACCAATGTGCTTGTGGCAGTGTCTCTTCTTTACACGTTTAGCCCGGTTTTGATCAGCAGAAATTCAAAGTTACTAACAAACATTCTCATAAATGTCTAGAAAATTTATGAAATGTCTCTATGACCTTTTCCCTCAGCAAGGCACCTGTATTGCATACAAAGGCTGCCATCCACTGGCAATTTGGAGTCCATTTTTCCGCTGAAGTTCAACGTGCCTTCTTTCACAGAAAGTTCCCCATCGCACAGCAGACATAACTTTGATTGCTGGCATTTTGTGTTTGAACACAGTCCTTCAGATCTTGCAAAGCAAGTGGACCGCACTGCACATTCTCTTCTTCAGTAATTCTGTGATAATGGTGCCCAAACTAACACACATTACCAGTCACAATTTGGTACCTTGGACACTGCGCACACTCACTGAACACTGGACTCGCACTTTAAGGTCATATCAAGAACATTATGAACCATATCAAAACTTTCTAACAGCTGTATGTTTCCCTGGCTTTTTGTTCCTACTTAATGTGAGCCATGCGCCATCTCAGTAAAACATAAGTTTTGTCAGTTATTTTTGTCCAGTGTTGATCCTGTGTTGATTCAATATTTTTCAAGTACACTTTTCACACTACACAATATTTTGCACCTATTCTGCACAGAGTTCTTGTGTGCACAACTGGTCATGTTGAACATTTTCGGCACAACTTTGTGTCATTTTTTATATGACATACAAAGTGCAACCCTCATTTAAGAACTGTCTGGAGGACAAGCTATTTGTACTCCAAATAGAGAAAAATGTTACATAGTGGGCTGTGTCAAAATCACAGAGGAAATTACTGCTGTGGTTACAGAAACACTACATTCACTGTCGGTGTGAATATACGGATGTTTTTCTTCTGTCCACTGTATATGTGTATAGAGCGTAACCTTTTTAATCTGGATTGACTGGGAGGAGAGGTCATGTAGGTTCAGCAATAATCCAGACTGGCGTAGCAAAGATAGCACTGAAAGACGAGAAACCTTACAACACCTATGTACTAATTTACAAAATATCAAAATAAATTTTAAAAATATTAATGTATTGCCTTGATTGAAATACTAAACAAGGCACAATACATACATTTATTCATCAACAGATGACTCAGAAGTTGTACTTGTTCTTTAACACAATAATGCAAATTTGAAGAAAGTGTCAAATTTTGTCTGAACAGACCTTTGCTACTGATTTTTAATTATGACTGCCCTCACAAAGTGTTCATAACATGCCTGCAATTCTACCTGTTGAAGAGTGCACATAACTGGTTACTGCAACAGTGCCTTCTCCTGCAGTGATAATAAGTTTCTTTTTAATTGTAGATTCTGGTGGTTCAATCAAGTTCACTATCTGATCCTTCACTGGTCAGATTCACAAATGTGGTGTTAACAACAACAGTGTCTGTGCAACTCAGAGCCAACAACAATGAACAGACAGATTTGGCAACAATGTAAGGTGTGTTCCATCTTCTTCTGTCTCTCTCTCTCTCTCTGCACCATCATCAGAGCAGAGCGACTCATCGGTCTTTCTAAATCACGTCTTTGTTACGTATGTACTCAACAGTCAATAGAATTTTTCATATTTGTCAATCCCGGTTATCCAACATCCAGATTAACTGTTACCTGATTATCTAGGTTTTACTGGATTTATTTTATGTGACACGATACAGAAACCTTGAAAAATACATTAAAATTGGGGTTTACTGTGCAAGACATTCTGAAAGTCCATTCTTCTGTTGGCAAATCTGGAAAAAAAAAAATAGCATGTCGAGTTACAGAGCAAGACTCCATTTAGTAATATCAAACACTATACAATACAGTGCAAACACACAATGGGCTCCCAGAATGCTACTCTGTAAAACAACTGAGGAGCGATGTCTGCTGTTTTGGTTGAATGTGATGAATGGCGAGTAGCTCTCTCTCAAAACGTTTTGAGTCTGCTCAAACTGGCATCGTCACTCCTGCAGCAGCACAAGTACCTCCTGCCTGCCTCACCAAGCACAGCAACTGGGGGCTATGCGTCCGCCTCTTCATCACTGTTGCCACTCTCTTCACTATTTGCACTTGACACTGAGTGTTCCTGTGTGGTCATGGTGCCTGAAGCCAGACTAGTTTCATCTGCCTGCACAAAATCTGAGAACTTAAACGCTGAGTTTCAAATTTGCTTCTTCCAGTCTTCCACTCCAGCCTCCTTGTCTTCTTCAGAATCTTCATGACCCTTGAGAATCAAAAGTGCAGTGCGGTGGCAGCTTGCAACCGATCCTGACATCACCTCACTTCCAATGGGCAGCATGCTTACACAACTGAAACTCCAAAGTTGTAAACATGAACCCTACATTGAGAAACTGTGGCAACACCTGGACAGTGTAAGGACCAAATATTTGCATTTATATGTGGGGAAAACCTAAAATTGACAATCCTAAATCAAGAAAAAATATACGTTTATACAAGGTTTTGATTCAGACCACAAAAAATGAACCCCAAATGCAGGCAAACCTTAAAACAGGTCACATTAAATCAGAAATCCACTGCACATATAGAAGTACTAAACACAAACACTTGTCTCAGCCACACTGACCTGTATGGTATGACACATCACACACTGCTTGGTGACAGTCTCCTGTTCCACTGCAGGCAAGATGATGCAACTATCAGCCAACTGGCCCTGCCTACGGGAGCTCATATTTCCTTATTCTTAAGGAAGTGACTGAAGACAAACACTGTGTCTATCTTTAACATAAGGCAGACAGTTAAATATGCTTGCTGCATTGTAAAATACTGTCACATTTACATTCTCCTTGTGTGTTTTATTAACATTCAGCCTGTGACTATGCTAAGTGCATATGAAACTTATATATCCATGACAGACAACCTTTCAAAAATAAAAACATTTAAAAGGAATGTCTAACACCTCTCATGGCCATGCAGACTGTCTTGTATCTCAAGGTTACTCTTGACAATGCAGACAACATTGTGGAACTAAAGGTCAGTAAATTCATTTCCATGAGCACAGCCAGCAATATACAACAGTCTAATCAATAAACCACCTTTATTGCCTCATCTATACATATCTTACACTTGAACTTCACTGAAGTTGTTATTTGATTGCATTGTATGTTTAAATATTGATACAGCTTCAACATATGACACTGTCAAAGCCCAAAAGCTGAATTGCACAGTTTCCCTGTTGTTAGGAAACATAAAAGTTCATCCCCACCATCTGACCCACATTAATTCATGCAACACTCCCTCAGAACACCGTCAGCTTCTTGCGGTCCTTCCTCTGGCTCTGCTCCAGTTTGATGCTGCGTTCTGAGGTCCGCAATTTGTCCAACTCTAACTGTTTGAGCTCCATCTTGCTTAAAATTGTGGCGTGCATGGGAGACCCCTGCACATGTCGTGACAGGGACTCTCGAAGGTGAGTCAGATCTTTCTCTGCCCGTCGGATCTCTTCGCCCACACGAAGCCCAATTACATTCAGTTCATGGCAAGACTCAGACTTCAAGCCTTTGTCTTTGCTGGATGGTTGGGAGGCTGAAGAGGATGCTCGTGCCAGATCGCCAACATCACCTGCAAAAGTTCGACTGTCACTCAGCTAATAAAGAACACAATACACATGACTACTGTTGCGGATATCATCATTCCTTTGTCTCCTCCTTCCTGCACTGTTCCGGAAGTCAAATCTTTTTCTACACTTAGGTGTAAAGAGAGGAAAGGCTAAACACTCAGGTCTCCTGACACATTATGCTATGTTACAGCACTATGGATTTCAGACATTTTGAAGAAACAGCACCCTTAACTTCAAGATGTAAGAGGTCCATGAAGGCGTCCCCAGACCCCTCAACCACTGAAGACAAAGGCACTTTGTTTCTTCTGAACACAGAGAAACATTAACCCAGCAACACTGCATCACATCCTGGAAGACCAGATTCCTCAACAATACAAGGGGTGTACAAACTTTCCAAGACTTTAGGAGCCACCTCCAAATTCTACATGCCAGAAGGATGACATGAAACAAGTTTGATATTGAGGGCTCACAATTCTGGAGTGACCTGTAAACATCATTGTTATCTGGTGTCTTCTGCTCAATGCATGTACAGTGATAACACTGAGATCTGCGCTCTTCTGGGATATTAAGCAGCATATAGGGGTAATTCCTTACCAACGTTTCAGGACAACCTATCAGTACCATCTTCATGGGTCAAGAAATCCAAGAAGAGAACTGGTCACACTTTGGTACATGGTTTATAAAGGGGAATGTGTGGGAAGTTATTGGTTCTCAGTAAGCACGATGCTAGCCAATAGAGTTGATGCAGTGTGAGGGAGACGGGACCGATAAATTGTCCCTAAGAGTCGATATGGAATTACCACTGTAAGGTGCGTAACATCCCAGAAGAGCACAGATCTCATCAACTTTGCAGTAGAATCCTGAAATCACGCATGATAAAACATTCTTGTATGTACAGAACAAACTACCATCATTATGCTGAAAATATTAGGTGCCACCATACAAAATTTTGTCTCCCTAGCAACCAAGCTCCCACAATTTGTGCACAACTGCAAACACCATTGAGAAAACCCAAAACAAAAGAAAGACAGGCAAGTTTCCTTCATGCCTTATGACAGAAGCAGATCCAGTTTCTGAAACGCCATGTGCGTGGGAAACCTAAGGTAATGGACAATGTCCAATACAATGTTTCTGTTTATTGTGGAACATGCTGTCACAAATCTAAAGCCATGTACAGCAGACTTTCATTGTGCACAGGACACTAGCTAACGCTCACACCCTGCAGACGCTGCCAACGAACTCTTCAAACTAAAAGTTTAAATTGGAAAAAAAAAAATCTATTTTATTCAGAAACTGATATTATTAATCAATTATTTCTGTTGTTCATATAAAATTTTAATACTGTAATTAGTTGCAATTGAATTGTTTTGGCTTGCATTATTTGTAAGAATGGGAGAACATCAATGAGAAGACGTGCTGTTGTCACTGATACTTTTTAAGGAACACATAACAAGGGAAATGATAGTTGTGAGGCGTCACTGCATTGGATGATTGCTACACACTTCATAACCACTAAAAATGGCGAGATTGCCACCACAGTCCACTTAGCTACCTAATTTCGTCCAAACATTTCAATAACCCTGTGCTGTAGAGCATGCAGTTGTCATTTTAAAAGTTCTGTGGGTATTACAGGCCTTGCAGGTAGCCATTTAAATTAGCAGCCAAGGTGTTGGCCACCAGAATATTCTAGCATGTCTGCAGCACTACAGTCTGCAATACTCTGTCACCTTGTACCACAAACGCAATGTAACAATTCACACCAACACACGTCAACAAAAGAACTATAAACATGCTGCAAACCTTTCTTGCCACCAAGTTTACTGTTTATGAAGTCAAATACGTTCATCTCCTGCTTCTCCCGTTCACACTGACGTTCACTCTGCTTTTCATGCTTCTTTTGTAACCTTCTCAGTCTCTTCTCTACTATGAACAAATTTGAATCACCACCTGCTTTCTCCCTCAGCACCATGCAGTGATCTGAAACACCAGTATATTCTCACATATACATTTTCATGTTGTCATGACAAATGCTGAGCCAATGATGGTCTTCTTCAGGCTGCCACACCGCACTGTGCAGAAATGCAAAGACCACATTACTCATCTAATTTTCAAGTTAACATGCAAGCAGATAAGGACACACAGCTGGTGTTCACCTCCCTTGTCCTCCTCACTCACTGCTCTATCTATTATACTATACCCTCATAAAGACAGTTCACTAAATGTGTTCCAGCATTGTAAGCTCAGCTGCCTGTCTGACTGAACTGAGCCAAGCAAATGTCCCTGCTTGGTGCTGTGAGATAAACAGGTTGAGTTCATACTGTGTTGTTATATAGGCAGGTATTTGTTATTGGGTTTGGTTGGTTTAAACTGGGCAGACATTTATATTCATATGTCAGTAATTACTGCAAATCTTGTTTGCACTGCACAACTACCTCCACACAGCAAAGTGCTTCTTGAGATGCTGACAGTTCCTCAGGTAGTCTAGCAATTCCCCACATTTTATGACAACTGAAGGTTCATTACCCAGCCTCCCACCTGTCCCTATCCTATGCCAGATCAAGCCAGTCTATGCCCTCCCATCGTACTTCTTTAACATCAGTATTAATGTTATACGCCCATCTATTTCCTGGTCCCAGTCTCACGAGTAGTCACATTTTGGTTTCCCCACCAAAACTCTGTATGCATTACTCTTATCCCTGCACATGCCACTTGCCCTGCCCATCTCAACTATTTGTTTTATCACCCAAATAACATTTAGTGAGTAGCACAAATCATGAAGTCCCCCAGTATGCAGTTTTCACCATGCCCGTCACTTCCTCCCTCCTAGGCCCACATATCTTCCACAGCACCCTCTGCCTAACCCTTCATACAACCTGACAGACCCAAACAAAACAACACACCACATTACAGTCCTGCACATTTTGAACAACTCTCCTTCTGCATATTACAATGTTACAACTTTCAATAGCTCTCAGTTACACTGCATGTGTGTCTGAACTTCTGACCATTTTTGCAGGATGCCCCAGTTTGATTTTCACTGCAGGGCCAAACCAAAAAGAGGGGTACAGGGTAGACTCCCAACTCATTTACAGGTCTCCTATACCTATATATTGAACACTAGCACTACACACATACATATATATATATATATATACACACACACACAGGGTAAGTCAAGTGAATAAGTTACAAAATATTACCATCTAATCTAGTGTAGATATAGATTCAGTACAGCTTTGTCATTTTTAGGCACATTCACAAAATTGCAAGAAGCAACTATTCACTTTGCCATGTTTGTCTCTCCATCCGTCCGCATGACACAACTCAGCTCCCACTTGACAGATTTTCATGAAATTTGATATTTTTAAAAAATCTGTCAAGAAAATTCAAGTTTCATTAAAATCAGACAAGAACAACGGGTACTTTAAATGAAAACCAATATACATTTTTGACAATCTCTCTCTCAATTCTTTACAGAATGAGAACTGTTTCTGACCAAAGGTGAAGAGAAAATCAGCAACACACATTTCATGATCAACAACATTTTTTTCAAAAAGTGTGCCGTTTATGAGATAATGTGGAAAAATACTGTACAGCTGGAAGGGCCACAGATGGTAATATGGTGCATGTACATTGCATGCTGGATAACTAATGCTACAGACACACACTCAGAATATGTAATACTTAACAGTTTTTTGACTGCAACAATCGTTGCCTAAAAGCAACGCAACATTACGTTACACGTGCACTACCTGTGCTGTTCAACACATTGCCAAATCCATCTTACATAGTACCTATTTCTAAACCACCCTGATGAATTGCCATTATGTATGGCCCACACCATGTGGTCTTATTTGTTTCAGCACTCTTTAAGTTTCTCATGTCAATCACCCTCAGACGTCAGTAGAGGGCAGGCCACAAATCGTACTTACCCAGAGATTTTCCAGGTGGGAATACAAGCGCTTCTACAGGTTCCAGGCGACCCTCTCCATTTCTCCCCAGTCCAGTACCCACCACATACCCCATCTGGGCCATGAGGCGAGAGCCTATACCCTAAAGCAACAAAATGTAACTGCGACACATCAGTACAGAACCATGTGAACTCAAGTACAACTGAACATCTGTCCTTTAAACCTACCCACAGATGAAGGCCCAGTTCAGGGCTGTAACTGACACAACACATTGCCTGTATATTTCACAGCTAATTTTAACAACCATGTGGTGTGGCAAACTGACCTTTGTGTACTTCTCCCAGTCTCTGAATGCTGGTGAGTTAGGTGTGTTGAGCAGAGACCGCTGGACAAGCGCAGGGTCTACTTCCAAGTTCACATCACTGTCATAATCATCGTCATCATCATCATCATCTTCACTGCTGTCATGTTCACAATCCTCCCCAGCACCTGTGAGCGAATCAGACACTGAAGATGTGAGACTTCTTTACAGTCCAAGCAGTACCCAACATTTCACACAGTCATAGCACCAATATGGCATATTTACAGTCCCTCAAAAAGTCATAAACAGAAGTTTCTCTCCTGTGTTATATTAGCCATCACGTCACAACTGTTTCCACCCAAGATTCTACTGTGATGCTGGGAACCACTGACAACCACACAGCAACAAGTTTGTACCATGTAAACTTATTTTCTGACTGCCGTTCACATATGTCACTCTTTTGGATGTTAATAAAAATCTTAGTTTGAATGGGTCCTCAGAATAAGCAGCAATAATTTTCCCAAATCTCATCAGCCAAATTAACACCACAACAGATACAGTTTGTATTCCGGGCCAGGTAATAATCAAACTGTTGCATTACGTACTGTTAAGATTAGTATCATGCTATAAACGGCTAAAATGAAAGACCCAGTTTCATGTGCAAATAAAATTATGTGACTCCACACATTATGCTACCAATTTAAGAATTGAATATATTTTGTATTCTGCACGGTACACTGTAAGGCAGGCAGGCAGACAGACAGACACCCTTACGCTATTCTTTGCTGTGAACACTCTCTTGCATCCCTGTGTTATTCCTTTCCTCCCCAGTTTTGTATGCAATCAGGCTAACCAACCAACTCCACGAAGCAGAGTCCTTCTTGAGAAGCTAACAGTTTCTTGGCTAGTCAAAAATTCCCTGCATTTTATGCAATCTCAGTGTTCATTACCATGGTCACAAAAGCCTGACACTTGTTCCTATCCTGAGACAGACTAATCCAGTCTATGTCCTCTCATCCTACTTGTTTAATATCCATTTTAATATTACCCCCTCTTTATGCCCAAGTCTTCCACGTGGTCTCTTTCACTGCAGTTTCCCCACCCAAAAGCTGTATGCATTTCTCTATTCCCCAACCAAATGCCACATGCCCCACCCACCACGTAACTCCAATTTGATCGCCAAAATAACATTCAGTTAAAAGCACAGAAAATGCCTCTCCTCATTATACAGTTTTCTCCAGTCTCCTGTCACTTGCTCCATCTTAGGCCCAAATACCTCCATTAGCACCCAGTTCTCAAACATCATCCGTCTATATTTGCCCCTCAAGGTCTGACACTAAGTTTCACACCCATATGAAACAAATCCAACTTGGCTCAACTACAAAATCAGGTTATCTGTATAAGATAAGTATGATACTCTTAACATTCATGTGAATCACAAAATTGGAGAATATAAACACACAGAATTAAGACAGACACGCAGGAAATAGAAGTCTGTTTGCAAACAAAAAACTTCTGAAAAACAAAGATCTTAATGCTGCCAGTAAACTGCAGATATATAAATCTATCATATAACCTATTGTAACATACGGTTGTGAAACATGGGCTATGATAGTCACAGAACAAAATCGCCTACTGATATTTGAGAGAAGGGTACGTAGAAAAATATACAGACCAACACAAGATAATGATGGAACATGGAGAATAAAAACAAATGAAGAATTAGAAATCCTAATTAAGAAACAAATTATCGTAAGATTTATAAAATCACAAAGATTATGCTGGGCAGCACATGTAATCAGAATGGACACAATAAGAACTGTCAAAAAACTAACAGAATGGGAACCATGCTCATCAAGACCAGTAGGAAGACCAACACTGAGATGGCTCGAACAGGTAGAAAAGTGAGAAATTGGACACAGAAGTGCAAAGATAGAAGATTGTGGAACGAAATCGTAAAGCAGGCCAAAACCCACCAAGGAATGTAGTGCCAATTGAAGAAGAAGAAGAAGAGAATTAAGAAAGAAGAACAAAGCTGTTAGGATGATGGCATACCCCGCAGCAGAACAAAGAGACAGTTCACACATTCTTGCTTCAAGGTGCAAGGTAAGGTAAGGCATAGGCAGGGAGGTGGACAACAGCTCCACTCATTCCTAACCTCAGCACTAAGTGCATTTGAGTGACGTACTTCATGGCCTGGCTGCTGTACTCCCTACACTAGTTGCAGCCCACAGCCCAGGCACTACCCTGACAACACCATCCCACCTCAGTGCACAGTAATACACACACACATACCCAGTGGCAAGATGCAGTGCAGGGCCACTTCTACTGTCTTGCCACTAGACTCTAGCTTCACCTCACAATTGTCCTCGCTGCTGCATGTCAGCACTACCGCTCTATGCCACAAGCAGTCTTCACACTTCACCAGCACCCGGACGCCAGGACGGACAGCAGAGAAGTCCAGTTCCCTGTGCAAACACAACAGCACAATAAAGTGCTGGCAGCCTAACATTCTCTGCAAGTTTGGGCGATTTTACAGGATTCTGAGACACTACACCACTGGGCTAGAGGTTGCCACGGTCCAAACAAAGCTGCCACCTTTACCTTCAAGGGTCATGGACTGCTCCAGCCTTGATGATGAAGGCACCATAAATCTTTGAAACTTAAGGAACCATTTAACCAGTGATATGCAGTTTCACACTCCGCAAGACCCGAATCCTCGTAACATCCTCTGCTCTACAGAACCCAAATCCACATCACTGCATCTACAGGTTCCACACAGTGGACATTATTTTTTAAGCAAACTGAATCCAGTCTGCACCGGCACATTTGGAACAGCCATGTAGCTATGGGCTAGATGACCCAGGGCTCAATATATGGCAGATACACATATTTCTCTTCTCCAAAATTGCTGCAGCAGCTATGGGGCCTATCCAGCCTCCTACTGTATGACTATCAAGGCTTCCTTCCCGAGGGGTAAAACAGCTGGGACATGAAGTTGACAACTGAGCTCTATACAGTGCCACATCTATACCTCTACTCCCCCTTCAGGTTTGCATGGCATGCACAGGGACAATTTCACCTTTTAACAGTTACCACAACTCCACACCAAATATCTCCAAAATTCATTAAAATGTTATCTTCCCATCTATGACTATGCTGGAAGAGTGGTCATGTTCTTTTGAGTTTCTTTACAAAAATTCTGAACATATTTCTCAAACCCCTACTCACGTTGCATACAGCGGGGCCACCCATAAGTAAAAATAAATAAATAAAAAAAAAGGTAATGTGAATACTGTAACAGCATACAGGGGGAAGAGAGGTACAGCTGCACAGATACAGAATGGTCAAGCTTACATACAAGCTGCTTTACCCACAGAGAAAGAGCATCTAGTCCCCATCCACAGCACTTTACACAATGTCAGTATACTGACTACACCATCCTGATGCCTGCCATCCACAGCACTTTACACAATGTCAGTATACTGACTACACCATCCTGATGCCTGCCATCCACAGCACTTTACACAATATGTACAATAACAACCAGGGCACACATATAATCTCTCAGTTTGCCAACTACTTACTCAGCACTACATCACATGACAGCTCACTCTTCTACTCTGAAGATGGAGGTGGCAGTTGGTAGACATTTCCAAAACTATGTGGTGTCACATCACCAGTGAACACAAAACTCACCTGTACTCCTTCAGAGATGCCAAGTCCACCAGCTCCCCATGGGAGAAGTGGCACTGCTCGTCAGAGAAGCGACAGTTCCCCTCCAGGTAGTAGGGACAAGGCAGCATGTCCTTTTGGGTAGGATTCGTAAACATGACTCTAACCTATAAGCAAGTTAAATCTTTAAATTAACCCTCTAAGTCCTATCGGTCAGTTTATGTACCACCAGCTTTAACAGTGAAAAGTTCCACACTCTGCCCACAAAGTGGATAATTCTATCAAGAGTGGCCATTAAATAATGAGAATGCATGAGTAGCTCCTGACCTGACTGCTGATCACTAAACTAAATATGTACATAATAGTTTTTGGTGAAGCTTCCCCAGTCACATGTCAAAAAATGATCCATTACGTGAATGTTATTGCAAATAATAAAAACAGTTTTTGTAAACAGCACCAACTGGCTGCAGTCATTCTTGATTAACATTCAAGCACCAAGCAAACATCAAATTTCTTGTGAAAGTGACAAAAACTGCCAACAAAACCTTCAATTTATTATGTAAAACAGACAAAGAAAGATGCCTAATTAAAAAGCTCGAGTGTGTGAAAGGCGTAAGAAGGCTTCACAGGGAAACAAGTATATGGAAGATGACAAATGACTTGGCCATCACAGTATGATGAGAAGGGATAAAAATGTGGAAAAGGTGGGGGATCTTGTGAAAAAAAAAAGTTTTGTTACTATCATACAACAGTCCAAGTACGGCCTAGGCTGCCTCACTGTTGAGGTTCCTAGATTACACACAATTAGACACACACACACACACACAGCTCTCCTCTGCACAAGTGATCAGCCTGTTGCACAGGCTGCTACCTACACAACACAACACAACACAACACAAGAGACAAACATCAATGCCCTCAACAGGATTTGTACTCATGAATCCAGAAATAAAGCAGCCACAGACCTACACCTTGGACTGCGTAGCAATAAAGCAGCCACAGACCTACACCTTGGACTGTATGGCCACATGGATCAGCCATAGCTCATCCTTTTAGAAATCAGAATAACAGAAGGGGGGGAAAATATGCACAAAAGAAACAGTAAAACAGATTTTAATAACAAATCTGTACATGAAAAAATTGTGAACCACAATGGTCCACAATGGTCCCAACAAATTTGAGTGGCAATCCACTAGACTTCAGATGAAAAACAGCAAACCAATGCTGAACACATCTCTCCTTTGAACAAAACTGTAAAGCTTGCTTCAAAGGAACCCACTTTCAAGCAATTAAAGATATCCACAAGAAAAATGGCAGAGTTACTTAAGGAAAATGCTTTGAAGAGGATAACATGTACATACAGTAGCCGCATTACTGAAATACCTTTCTGAAGCTAGTCTCGTTATTTAGTAGCCAATCATTCTATATGAGGAACAGGGCAGTGTGTGGTATTGGTGCACAAGACGCTGCATCACTAACATTTACCTGAAGAGACCAAGCAAAAGATTGCACAACTTAGTCTCAGGGTTGACAAACACACAAGAAAGCAAGATTAGGAACAAACCAGCACCTGTATCTGATTCATGCTGTGAACACTGCTGGCAGGCTCCACTGCACACACCAGTGCATTGTGATAGCTCACATCACCCCACTCGTGTCTATAAGGGGCCTGACATTTCATCCCCTGCAGTGCATCCAAATCTTCCTGAAAACAACAACAGTCATTCCCAAACAAAAATGGAATAGATTTATGTGGGCAACAATGACACACCAATATGTCTCTAGATGTAGCTGGATCCTTAATTTGTATTTCATGCAGACAATACAAAATTTCCATCACAATCAGACAAATAATTCAAATGCAAGGCCAGTACACCCCTGCAATCAACAGTGTGGTTCAACCTTGACAATACACAGTACAACAAACTGTTATTCAAACTGAAGAAATGGTACCACATAGTTGTAACCAAATAACCACAATGTTGGTCTTATTGTTCCACACTGTATACTGTTCTTGCACAGGGTACCACTGTGACTGTCAGCAGAGTTACAACGACATTTGTGTTATGTCAACACATATTTTGCAAAGTACTGCAAGTGCCATGCTGAGACCATGTGAGGTCAAGACACAATAACATGTAATTAACAAGTGCACAATGTTGTCAAGTGAATGAACAGTACAATGAAAACTGAGCCACTCTCTGTACAAAAGTCAGTTGACAGAAACATATCTCACCTGAATTCCAGCTCTACTGTCATCTTGCACACGTTCAAGCGTGTTGTCCTTCGTAGTGTCTGACTCTTCCAGCTCTGCCTGTGCAACGTATCACTACATTAGGACACATATGCTTCCATCCATATCCTTTCAAATTCATTATTCACTCATCACCAGCCACTCAACCAAGTAGTAACACAAGACATAAAAAAAATTTTGATTTAGAAATATAGTGACTCCCAGCTGTTTGGATATAGGAACAACATAAAGGAAGAAAGCCAAAAAGAAGGTGCAATAAAAACAAAGGCAAAAAGACAACTGGCATGGCCAGGAAGTCAATGCAAACAGAGAGCTATACAGTTCAGCAACTGTGTGGTAATAGCATGCAGAACGTACACACTTTGTGCTGAGCCAGTTATGGCCATCTCCCATCCTCACGCATTAATTTTATCATTATCCTCCCACCTACCTCATCTTAAAAACCAACAATTTTTGGAAGATGCGATATTTTAGGTCTTCACAGCAGTGCTGTTCTGTTGAGGGTTCAGGTCTTCTGTAAGGTGATGCAGTGTCACTGGGTTAGCATTTGCTGACTTTCTGAAGGAGCAGAGTCCCTTCATCTGCAGTAGTTGATCAGTCCAAATATTTTTCCTCTTAGACTCCTCAACCCTCAAAGATGAAGGCATCATGTCACTTTGCAACACCAGTAAACACACAGCAACAGCGTCACACCTCATAAGCCCTGAATCCTCCGTTTTTTTGGGACTTATACACCAGAATTTGTCATTTCTTGTATCCCCCATTTGAGTCATATGGCAACCAATTATATGACTTTTTTAATGATCCACAACTGTGTATTGAGGAATCAGATATGGTATCAAAACTAACCAATGCACATAAGCATATGGAAGTACATTACACATACCATACACCTGCTACACGTATGGCCACCTTCAAGGAGGTGCATTACAAGACAGGTACATCAGAAAAGAACAGAAGTTTCTGAACCAAAATACAGACATAAAACACAAAACTTTAAAAATAATACATGTTTAAAGTGCATACTAAGGATTAAAATGCAGATAAAAATATCTGTGACTGATTTTGATGGGCAGCAAATGTTGAGTAAATCACGATTCTGAAAGGAAATCCGAGTCTATGTAGGAGCTAAATGATAATCAATTGATAGATAAAAACTACGTACAGTAATAAACGGATGAAATAGCCGCCAGCTCGTACACACAACTGTCCTTTCAGGATGGTTTACTACATACATACTGCCCATCACAATCAATCACAAATATTTTTTCTGTTTTAATCTGTAATGTGCACTTTCAACTATGCACTACTTTGAAAATATAATATTTTATATCTGTGCATTGGTTCAAAAACTTCTGTAATATTTTGATGTATATGTCCTTTGCAGTGCACATCCCTGCAGATGGCCGCATAAGTGGCCGAAACAGGTAGTAGGCACGCAATGTGGATAATATACTGTCATATGCTGATGTGCATTTGTTGGTTTTGATGTTACATCACATTTCCAGCTCACCTTCAACAGAGCATATTCTTTATCATACTGATCGGCAGCTCCTGTCTGCAGTAAGTCTCTCTCCTTTTCTTGATTCTGCAGGCCTGCTAGGTTCTCCTTTGTCAATGTGATCAGCTCTTCAATGTGCGACTGCAGGGAGATCAGGCTGTCACGATCTGGGCCTGGCAACGATGCAGCAACAGCTAACTGCACTTGTGACAACTGCAACACAGTGCATCTGCTGTCACTCTGAACAGACCTTGGCCATTCCAGTGTTTATAGAGTCACATATCATTAAAAACATGTCTCCTTTTTGTAAATTTTTACTAGCACCATTCACAACCTGTACAATCATCAAGCCACATATGACTTTAGCAATATCATAGGGAAAAATGTCAATGGTAATTCAGTTTCGCTGTGTGGAGGCCATATAAGAATCACACTGTGCTCAAACACTAGCAGATACAACAACTGACTGCATACAATACCACCATCAACACCATGTTAATGCAACAGATACTGCTAACATTATACACTGCACTGTATTCACTGATAACATATGAGAACAGAATTTACACATTAAAATGGCTAGTAATATTATACAAATGAGCTATGATTGGTGAGTCTGATTGGTGAGTCAGTACAAAGACTAAGTCATGATTTAGATCAGTGGCTCTCAAACTCCTTCACACCACAAACTCACAAAGTTTCACTAAATCTGCTGACCTCTACCCAGAATTATCTCAACTCCTAGACCCCCAAGCAAAAACTTGTGATAGTATTTAAACTTTGCATATTTACAAACAAGTAACATACTCAAAAAAAGCAACATAAAATAGGTTAAAAATTCATTACAAAAACTAAAATTTTCCTATCAGTAACGATAATAAAATGAGACCAGGAAGAATATAAAGGAAAAAACTTATACGTTCTACTGATCACATCCCACATTGTGTTATACCGTTATTACATATAAATAGATTGTTTTCAACGTTAAAAATATTCAGTACAATTTCTTCCTTGTATCCTACAATAGGAAAATAAAAATAATGTTCTGGAACCCCCCCCCAAGGCCTTACAAATCAAACTTTGACAACCACTGATCTAGGTGGCCACAAAATTGGGGTTCGATTTCCAGTACAGGCAGACAATTTCTCACCAATACAACCAAAACCACTCTGGGACCCATAACAACAGCTCTATGGGCCCAATGAGCCTCCTGTCCAATGGTACCACAACTCTCTCTCCCAAGTAAAGTAGCCATGGTATTAAGGTGGCCACTCAGCTCCACTGAGGACCAAATATTGAAAAGGAATGCTGTACCACCACCTCCCCAGGTATCTTCATGGCATGGTGCTTAATTCATTAAGCACAACCTCCCCTCATTATACATGTGTACTTTGAATCAGGCATTTTCAGAGCTATGGAAGATATATGGATGTATGAATCATATTTTAAATGTTTTGGTCCATATCATATCAAATCAATTTTTAAATGCCATACTAGGATCCTGTTACAGCTGTAACCATATGATGACAGTATAACGGAGGAATTGAAACATGTATGACAAATAAAATTGGTCTTTTGCAGTAAAATTTCTTAGCAGTCAAAAGTGTGGGCTACCACCATGGCAAATATGTTGGCAATAACAAACTCAATCATTAATCAAATTTCTGCAGAACAGTGAGAATAAATGTGAATATCACCACACTGCTGTAACAGAAAATTTTTTGGGTATCTTGACACAAATAGCTGATTGTAAAGAACTATCTTAGCATGCAGGTCACAAAATGGTACCACTAGTAATCACTACGAGGTCACAGGCACTTCAAGGGTCTTGTTTTGTGTTCACTATTTGTATTCTTTATTTATTTTAAACAAATGCAAATCAGTCACTGACTCTGCAATACAGTAAAACAACAAGCATAAGCTTATTTTGATGTTTTGCTGACCGTGCATCTCAGCATAACCTTGGTAGCATACGCTTAATTGTACACAAAACTCTTCAAGTCTGGTTATCACATAAAATAACACCATCAGAATTACTGTTGGACACTATTTTGTTACGCAATATTTTGTTTATCGTTGCATTGGCAAGAACATGTGTATTACATCGGGCCGATTTGTGTTAGAATTAATAACCTCCAACACAACCCTAATTCTGTAATGGGTTACTGCAACTGCACAGAACAGTCTCAGACTCAGCAAACGGAATTAAACTTGAAATTCATACAGACCCGTAATTTAGGGGTTTTTTTGGGAGGGGGGAGGGGGATGTGCATACCTGCGGCACAGGCATACGATACAAGGTACAAACAGGAATCTGCTGAGACCACAAATTTCGATAATCAATGAAGAACTGCATTTACAGCAACATAAATACCTTTCAACTGGTAAATATACAAACATCAATATTACAATTCTTGACGTAATATTTCACATACGTACAGTATCTGTCACCTGATAATCACCTGCATTTCATACTGAGAAATTTCATTGCATAAAGTCACAACTTCCTCAGCCATCGCTTACTAAATAGACCTTGCGCACATAACCATGCATAACCGTTGGTAACCTCCCGCAGTTACCCGTGCCAACTTCAGTTATTACCACAGATATGATCTGTGATCACCAAACAGCTGTGAGGCTCACGGATAAAAAAACGGACCACTGGACCTCGTGCTGATACGTACATGATGCGTGATACTGGGTCCTAACCTTGAAGTAGCCATGCAACGTTGACAATACTGAAATTGATGCAATTTCCAAGCATGCTACGTTTCCCACCCATCCATCTCGATATCTAATTATTATATTTAGTGCAAAGTTAACATAACGAAGCTCTTTATTGTGAATTTAATTAATTTAGGGTAACATTTGAATACTGCATGTGGAACATTTGTAACATATTTGTATTGTGTATTTGTTTTGATGAATTATTCCACAGTTCATTATCAATTTGAATTCATTGGCGATCCGTGTAATATCTATGTGTATACACGTATGTATGTCACTTTCCTCCTTTTCTGTCTCAGTTTTGCAGGTCCAAGTTGTAACGCAGTTCACACCTATACTAGACGAACTGTGGTTCACACCAGCCAAGATCTTTCGTTTTTCAAAACATTCAAGTGGTGATGTTTTTGGAATTTTCACACCGCCTAGCAAAGGTATAAACGGATTCAGTCACCCTGAAGACGGAGGCAGTAGTTCTTCCTGAATGTCGGGAAAAACCTGTACTACACGGCGTTACCGTCATTTGAACACATTACCGCCGTGAAAATTTCTGTTCTTCAAAGATGTCTTTAAAACTGACAAGTCTGGAATATGTCCAAAACATGGTTACTTTTCAAGTGATTTGAATGAAGCCTTTGACTTTAAACGATTTCTAGGATATGTAGTCTGGATCATGTGTATCGACATTTCAGTAGACACTAGTGCTCCTATCAGGATAAATATATGTTCCGTAATACTGGAGACTGACTACACATAAATGAAACTTCCTCGTACCTGCGCTTGTTTGTATGCATATCTGACTGTTGCAAACAGACCAGCAGACGACGAACTATTGCCGCGGCACATGCGCAGTGATACGGCACGCTCCGTGATGCGATGGTACTGTGCACACGGAAGTGCGAGAGTAGAGTTGTAACGTGTTTGAAATTCCGTAATGGAAAATGATTGTTGTATAGTGTAAGAAGGAACTTTTATTATGACATGTTTAATTATTTGCTCCGCATGAAATAAGGACGATTTGCTGTGAAGCACATCATATTTTAACGCGGCATTCCTCGGGTTCAAAAGAATCAGCTGAACGAAACGTGGGAGACTAGGTAACGTGTGTCCGCAATGCGGTTGTGATCAGGTTAACCCGGGTTTGTAGGACATGTTTTGAGGTCATTTTGAACCTCAGTTCGTATAATGTGTAACGTTTCACATTGCTGCATGGAGGCCAGGAAGCAGTGCTAGCACACTTACATTGCCAGACTGAGGTGAGAAGTGCATGAAGATGGGTGAGTGGCCTACTGATGTGGGAATAGTCGCACTGGAACTGTTCTTTCCGTCACAGTATGTGGAGCAGAATGAACTGGAGGCCTACGACAAAGTGTCGGCAGGAAAGTACACTGTGGGACTGGGACAGGCTCGAATGGGTTTTTGTACTGACCGTGAAGATATCAATTCTTTGTGTTTGACTGTGGTGACGCGGCTGATGGAGAGGTACAGCATCTCGTACAGCAGCATCGGACGCCTCGAGGTGGGAACGGAGACAATTTTGGACAAGTCCAAGAGTGTGAAGACTGTTCTCATGCAGCTGTTTGAGAACAGTGGCAACACTGACATTGAGGGCGTGGACACCATAAATGCCTGCTACGGGGGTACTGCGGCCCTCTTCAACAGCGTGTCTTGGGTTGAGTCCAGCGCGTGGGATGGTCGCTTCGCCCTGGTGGTGGCAGCTGACATTGCTGTGTATGCTAAGGGTAATGCAAGACCAACAGGAGGAGCTGGTGCCATCGCCATGCTGGTGGGAGCAAATGCCCCCCTGGTACTGGACCGAGGAGTGCGTGCCACTCACATGAGACATGTATATGACTTCTACAAGCCAGATCTCGTGTCAGAATACCCGAAAGTGGATGGGCAGCTGTCAATTCAGTGCTACTTGAGTGCCTTAGACAAATGCTACCAGCTGTTCTGTTCCAAGAGTGAGAAGCATGGTAAAGAGCGTTTTGGGTTGAAGGACCTGGATGCAGTTTTGTTTCATGTCCCATATTGTAAGCTAGTACAAAAGTCATTGGCACGACTTATGCTCAATGATTTTCTTCGAGCATCAGAAGAAGGACGGTCTCGTCATTATCCTGGACTTGAGGCGCTCAAGGATGTGAAGCTGGAGGACACATATTTTGATCGAGACATTGAGAAGGCATTTATTACACTGAGTAAATCAGCATTTGAAGAAAAGACACAGCCCTCACTATTAGTGGCAAATCAGGTTGGCAACATGTATACCCCATCATTGTATGGTGGCCTGGTGTCATTGCTAATCAGTAGAGGTGCTGATGAGTTAGCGGGCAAACGTATAGCTCTGTTCTCTTATGGTTCAGGACTTGCCTCGTCTATGTTCTCCTTGCATGTGTCTTTGGATACCAACCCGGGGTCACCCCTGAAACACCTTGTGGCAAATTTGACACATATTAAATCACAGCTGGAACTACGCCACAAGATTTCCCCTGAAGAGTTTGACAGCATCATGGAGATACGTGAACACAACCACCACAAGGCGCCTTATACACCACAGGCCTCGTTGGACATACTGTTTCCGGGCACTTGGTACTTGGACAGTGTGGATGAGATGCATCGTCGCTCATATAAACGGGTGCCTCACCATGGGCTGTCCAGCTGAGGATTCCTGTCCCACTTAAATATTTCTCAAATTTCTGTGGCCCTGCAAGGTTTTACAGAGTCCTTATTTTGTGTGATGCATATTATTTCCTGTTGGTTCACTTATTGCATACACTGTAAGTGAGTCAGTGGCCACCCGCATGTGCATTGGAATAGCAACAGGAGGTGACCAGTGATATGGACCAGATAAAATAATGACTCTATATAAACCACGTAGTAGAATTGCACAGGTTTGGAGACAAGGATAACATCATTATAGATAAAATTTTCATTATCAGTGTTTGTTTGAGAGAGATGAGTAATAAAGTATTAGCTACATATAATCATGTGACCATTTCACTTACCATTAGTCCTCATTTAACATTGCCCCAGGCAATATGCTTTTGCTTTAAACATTGACAACAAGTTTTAGAAATCAAATAGACAAATTTGATGTGATTTGAAAAGCAGTTATCACCAGCAGCATCTGGGGTCTTCCATGTCTTGTTTGTAAATGTAATTTATTTTTGTTGGGAGCATAATACTCTGGACTGTGTTATTGCCCTTTTTATTGCAATTTTCAGTAAGATAACCCCAATGTAAACAAGGACAATGTGCTTCATGTACCAGGTAATGTTAATGCCTGGGAACCATACTTAAACCGTGTGAAACCTGCTTAAACCTTGGCCATTCAAATGTTGTCTTCTGCCCAGAGTTTAATGCCGTTAATTGCATCGTGGTTGATTTTAATGATCCTGCATCAAGTAGTATTAAATGATCATGAAGGTGCGGTCTCGTTTTAAAAGTCCTTTGTAGGTCAGCTGGATTTGCCTGAGTGAAATGCCAGGTTGGAGCTACATGGAGCAGGATCAACTATTGTTAACTGAAAGAGGTTGACATAGTACATATTACAGTGCAGCTCATGAACAGGCTAGGTGTGTTAACAGGTTACAGCAGTAGACCAACTGACATACTGCATGAATCTTGGTAAGGCTATGAGAGAAGTATTTTGTGTGTTGACTGCATCATCGTACAGAAATAGTAGGGTAATAAATGCATGGACTTTTTAAAACTGTGTTTCTTTACCTTCTCTCATTACATTCTCTGTGGAAATTAGAAGCTGTTGGAGGTGGACTACAGCCCATACAGGAACAGTTGCATCTGAATGTTCATGAGTAAATGGGACCAATAAAACCTTCACAAATGTCAGAATTCATTTGCAATATGAAACACCTATATGGTTCAAAGAACTTATGAAATTATAGTGCTAAAATACGAAATCATCTCAGAAAGCATAAAAAGCATGAAAGTTTATTTCAGTAAAGTATAAAGATTTTCTGGAAGCATAAAATGATGGAAGGAGAGTCTCATTCTATGAATTGTGAAAGAAATCAACCTCACCTACTGAAAGATGGGGCTTTGACTGGGCTGAGAGTGATCTGTGCAGTAGCAGGATTGGGTAAACAGACCCATTAGAACCAGTGATGAAATAATGAACATGGAGATTCAGACTGAATGGTTGCAATATATTTGCTAGCTCATTTACGTCCCAACTGTGTGTAAGTAGGAATGTGCATTAAAAGTGACAGCTGTCCCCATGGGACCGATCATGTTTGTATGCACATGCTCTACCATCTTTAATGTTTTGTTGACCGTGCATCGTGATGTATCCGTACAATAAGAACCAACAGGATGCACTATTCACTTTCAGTTTATTTCAGTAATTAACCTCTACCTCCTGCCAACAGCCTGTCAACATAAACACATGTGAACAAGGTAAAGTGATCCCGTTACAAGGTGTGGCCCAGGGGGTGGGTAGAGGTATAGCTCTACTCTTCCATGACCACGGCACTGGAAGGGGGTGAGTGGTCAGCAGCACGCCCTGGCTGCACTTTACTCCCGGGAAAGGCCTGGTACCCATTTTACAGGAGGCTGGGTGGGCCCCAGGGGTGGTCTGGACAGGCAGAAAATCTCGACCCCACCGGGATTCGATCCCAGACTGTCCAGCCCATAGTCAATCGCTATACTGACTGAGCTACCCGGCCCACACATAAACACATGACGTATACCAATTGCTGTATATACAGAACAGCACCCCTGATGATAAGCAGTAAGCTTGCTCAAAACATGTAGAGGTTAATTACTGAAATAAATTGAAAGTAAATAGTGCATCCTGTTGGTTCTTATTGTACAGCTCAAGTGTCTCTGTGTCAGTCAGAGACACTTAGTTCACTCTTTAAGAGGATACACTCAGGTATTTCCATGATAGTTCACATCACTAAAACCCCATCCAAAAGGTTTTATTTGCTGGTTACTGGGCACAGCATCACCACTGACACACGGAAGTGCACCACAAGGCCCAGTGCTAACTATGGGTATGGTCATGTTGCAAGAAAATGTCCTTTACCTGCAGCGAAGTGCACCTTTTCATGATTGTACTGTGCCTTGATGACTGCTGAAGTGGGCACTCCTATGCAAGCATACTGAAGGCTGTCTGATGAAATGGCTGGAACATGATTGCCCCTGTGGTGTGAAATGGGCCTTAAACTGCTGCATGCAGTACTGATGTTAATGTGTGAAGCTGTACCCTCACACATGGCCGAGTGCTGAGACACAAGGTAAAGTTCACCCTGTAACAGGCCACAAAGGCCTGGAGGTGGAGGTATAGCTCTACTCTTTCTTTAACCTCAGCACTAGATGGGGGTGGGTGGTCAGTGTCATGCCCTTGCCACTTTACCCCCAGGAAAGACCTGGTACCCATTGTATAGGAGACTGGGTGGGTGCAAGGGCCAGTCTGAATGGTTGCAGAAAATCTTGCCCCCCCACTGGGATTCGATCCCTGGACCATCCAGCCCATAGCCAGTCGCTATCCCAGCCTACACTAAGACACAAGTGTGATATCCAACACACCTGTCTGCAATACTTGACCAGATGAGTTCAGAACTGTATGCATGGCATAACAGTGGGGTACACTTGGTTACACTGTCTAAAATCTTAAGACAGAAACGTACATTGCACATCACATGTGTTTTGTTGTACTGTACAACTATGTAGTGTCTAGAACATTCTTCACTCCAATCAGCATTTAGCAAGTAACACTCAATATACACATACGTATTCATGTAGCGTCTGTTATTTAATGACGCTGTGTATAATGTTGGTAATAGATGAATGAATATGGGGCATTAGTGGAATGGTACTGACAGGGGAAGATTGAAGTACTCAGAGGAAATTTTTTACCAATGCCACTGTGTCCACCAAAAATCCCACATAGACTGGCTTGGGATGGAATTCAGGGCTTGGCATTGATATGTGAACAACTGAATGACCTCTAGTCATGGAATGGCCTTCTGTCATGGTGTAATTTAAACCAAAAACAGAATGTTTCAACAATACACTGCACTCCAAAATATCAAATGTTACAACAATCTGTTAAGCAGTTGAAGTTGTTACTCACACACAGTAAAGCTAATAGGCATATTTTTGCAGTGTTTCATTATTAGTTCAACACAATGCCCAAACAGGAATGTCTCCGCACTCTTCTGACTCCGAGATCAGTCTGCTGTTGACAGTGCATAATGCATGTACAGACATGAGTGCAGGTCTTGGCATGCTTAGTTTACGTGCCAATTTGATTAACTCTGATTTGGTGTATGAGTGGTGATAGGTTAGTCACTGTAGTCACATTATGGGTTCAATGGACCAGGGGCTGACTGCCAGCACAGGCAAGATTTCCTTCTTCTCAAACATGCCCACACAACCTCTTACTCAATGGGTACTGGTGGCCCTTTCCCAGGATATAAAGTGGCCAGTGCATGAAACTGACCACTCATCTCAATCTAGGGCAAGGTCAAGACTGAGTGGAGCTATATGCCACTCCCCCACATGACTTCATGGCATACACAGGGTCAACTTTATTTAACCTTTTTCATTTGGTAAATAAATACATCAGACACTGTGCAAGTTTAACTTAAAAGTTTATTTCTAAACACACGAAAGAGAAACAGCATTACATTTCTGAGAAAAAAGACAAATTACAAGATGGTATGAATCTGTAAGACAGCTGATACTCAGCTTCTCTGTTAGAGAACCTGATGATTCATCACCATGTTCAAACATGGTGATTTGGATCCAATCCTGAGTCATTTCACAATATTCACAATCTATTTCAATAAATCAGTTTCAGTATCGTCGTACTTTTCCAAGCAGCCTCTGCTAATGGGTTATTTAACAAGTGAGTAAAGGAAGAGAAACAAAAAAGGCAAGGATAAGCATCAGAACACAGGAGTGTAGCAGCTTGCAAGTTGTGGGATATACAGATCAGTCAGTATATCAGATTTAAGGCTGTCCCAGCAGTCAGTGTTCAGACACAGTCTTCTTGAATGTGACACCATGCAAGGTCCAGTCACAATGGCACTGTGTAAAGAAATGACCTGAGTTGCCCTTTTGGGACTTGTCTGCAGGAGGTACTGGGTGTCAGCCGGTAACAAGCAGCCAAACAGGGTACACTGTTCTGTGTTGCCTGCTATTAACTGACCAGAAGTGTGGCTCTCATACAATACTCATAATATACTATGGCACTGTCAAACAGAGGAAAGCACAGAGTTACCCATAGCTAAGGACATAAAATACGGTGCTATGTGTGGATCTCAGAGAGCCATGTTTTTAGGAACAGAAATGACACTGTTGCAGGTATATCTGTTGCTTCAACTGGCCTGCTGCATGACCCCCACCCAATCTTTTCACAGTCCAGGCTGTAAGCTGCCCACACACACACACACACACACACACACACACACACACACACACACACACGCAAGTGACGTAAGTCTGCAATCAGAATCTAGTTGGGTAGACAGGCACCAATATCTCTGAGGAACCCACCTCATTTCTACCCTGAAGATGGAGGAAGTGTGTTCAAAATGTTGGCATCAATCTACAAAGCCACACAGTGTCATATGCCACAAGACTGAAATTTTATGTAACAATTAAACTTGCTTCATGCTGTGTGGTAAACAGCTGAAAATCATGAGGCAATCTATACATTACACTTAAGTGTCATGCATTGCAGAAGACTTTTTATATAACAAAAAGTGTAATTACATAACAATAAGTTACAAAAATGTATCATACAGTATCATACAACAAAACAAAAACTTGAAAGAACAACCAAGAGACAGAGTAGTTTGTACAACCATTTACATTGCAAATTGATGCAGTCTACAAAGACACATAACAAAATCATACTTAGTGTACAGTCACACACACTGAGGCACCAGGATGTAACAAATCAGGTGGGTCACTGACAATCTCCCTTTCTTGGACGTTGTCCATCATTTAAATTTTGAACATGATGTTTCAGAAGTCAGCACTGCTTCCGTCTTCAGGCAAAGAAGCACCTAACCTTGTGGACCCCTTAGATTGAGCTATTCTCAGTCAATGGGCACCACAGAAACAGTAGCTCGTTATGAAACATACCTGAGAACAGATCAAGTCCACATGTAATAACAGGAAAATAGCTATAGAAAGATTAAAAACCACCACCAGACTCAAACAATACAGCCTGGAACACTCCACAAATTAAAATAACAAAAAACAGCCATCAACTTCGTATCTCTTCTCAGGGCCATGACAGTTAATGGCTCCTTTTTATGATTTTAATTTGTGAAGTGTTCCAGGCTTTAATTTTTATCTGTTCTCAGGATCATATCTGAACATGTTGAATGTTTCTGTGCTGCCCAGTGACTGGGACTGGCTCGATCTAGAGGGGTTCGCCCGGTTGGATGCTTCTTTGTCTGAAGACAGAAGAAGAGCCGGCTTCTGAAATGTTTTTTTTAATGTAGACACTGGACAGAGTACAAAAAAAAGGAGTGTGTGTCAGTGATTGACACATTGTCAGTGATTGACACTGTCAGTGACTGACACATTGTCAGTGATTGACACTGTCAGTGATTGACACACTGTCAGTGATTGACACATTGTCAGTGATTGACACACTGTCAGTGACTGACACACTGTCATCACAGGCCTGCAGCGCTGAATTAAATCAGATGAGACATTTGTATGGCATTCTACCTCAAAATTTACATACATTACATACTTGCGTAATTTCTCTCTCCTCCCCCCTTCCAAATTTGAAAAGATGTACCTGACTGTAATGTTCCTTCTATGAAATTTGAGGTTATTATGGGGATGAATATTATAGTCTTCTAGGTGTGACATCACACAGTCTGGTACTAACATTATTGATGTTTCCCTACATCTTCAGGCTGCTTATATCCTGATAGTGAAGGCAGTATGTTCCCCAAGAATGAAAACACAGTCCTCGTTGGTGTGTGCAAAGTACCAGACATTTGGAAGGCACTACAATCCTCCAAATATTCATAATTACTCATCCAATGACACAGCATTACATTGCACAAGCCTTAAATCTTCAGCAACACAGCTGTGCGGAACAAAAGTCTAACTTCATCAGATATGTTGCTGGTGTCATTTTACCACCACAGGTGATGTCACATCCCAGCAGACTACTCTGAATGTCATTCCTTACATAAAGTTTACGTTTATCAACAATCTGTACCATCACTGCTCAGACTTACTTTGGGACCCAGACAGCCTCATATACAACCGGCACCCAGGGGCTCCTTCCCCATGGTTCAGGCAGCTGCATGTGAACCTGAACAATAATGCCTACCTAGTGTCAACATGAAGAATGGGTGCAGCATTACCTCCATGTGTCTGTATGTGTTCACATCATAAAGCTTAGGCAGGCAGCAAACTTTACCCATTTCTGCTTATCCTTTTACATATATTTACTGACAGGAAATGCCAGAAATGCAATTAAGATCTCCACTGAATGAAATACACAGTTGTTATCTGAGCCACTCCAGCATCAGGCCTAACTCCTTTTTATCTGAAACACCCCAGAAGCAGAGCTGTTTATCTGAGCCACTCCAGCAGCATACTTGTTTATCTGACACACTCCAGCAGCATACTTGTTTATCTGAGCCACTCCAGCAGAACAGCTAGCACTCTGACCCACTCCAGCAGCAGACCTGTTTATCTGAGCCACTCCAGCAGCATTCTTGTTTATGAGGCACTCCAGCAACAGGGCTAACTATTTATCTGAGCCACCCCAGCATCGGACCTAATTGTTTATCTGAGCCACTCCAGCAGCATACTTGTTTATCTGAGACATTCCAGCAGCAGGGCTAACAATTTTTAGTTGAGACATCCCTGTTGTGTGTGTAACAATGAAGTAAAAGGGCAAAGTAATTCAAAACACAACTAGTATATTGGTTAGGTGTTAATCAAACAACATGCTGCGGCCTACTCAGAGGCCATCATCAGGTTTACAAAGTTCTAAGAGACTAAATATTGCTTGTGTGTGGCGGATGTTGATATTTCATCAGGCCTATAAATTATATATGAGACATACACTGCGTGTGAACAGGTAAGGCAGTGGACGTGCATTGGTATGTGGTGTCCTGGGCAGGGGTCTTTCCCCTTGGGCACTGCTGTTGTTGGCATTGGGGGGAGGGGTCCGGATAGCAATTGGCAGGTCTATACGCCTCACGTCTGTGGGAAAAGATCAAAAAACTATATGTGAGGGGGAACAGTAGGTGTGTCATTATCACTGTCTGGGGTACCCTGAGCGGTACTTACATGTGGCGTTGGAGATCCAGAGAATAGATGTCTTGTTTGTTGGTTCTAGTGTTTGTCACTGTTGAATAGGCACCATGTCTGTTGTTTTTAGTGCACACCAAAAACAACAGACAGGATGCCTATTCTACAGTGATCTTCATATGCAATACATGAATGTGCCAGGGCTACATGCAGTACCCAGCACCACAGTGACAAACACTAGAACCAACAAACAAGACATCTATTCAACGGATCTCCAACGCCACATGTAAGTACCGCTCAGGGTACCCCAGACAGTGATCATGACACACCTACTGTTCCCCCTCACATATAGTTTTTTTATTTTTTCCCACAGACGTGAGGCGTATAGACCTGCCAATCGCCATCCGGACCCCTCCCCCCAATGCCAACAATGACAGTGCCCAAGGGGAAAGACCCCTGCCCAGGACACCACATACCAACGCACGTCCACTGCCTTACCTGCTCACATGCAGTTTATGTCTCATATATAATTTATAGGCCTGATGATGAGATCTCAACATCCGCCACACACAAGCAATATTTAGTCTCTTAGAACTTTGTAAACCTGATGATGGCC
>Ga0123355_10000981_pt1 | contig 39610 bp, 29 predicted proteins | sample TergutEmb28metaG_3_FD_89872 | JGI IMG/M metagenome (GOLD analysis project Ga0123355, IMG submission 89872) | Embiratermes neotenicus P1 segment gut microbial communities from Petit-Saut dam, French Guiana - Emb289 P1 | ecosystem: Host-associated > Arthropoda: Insects > Digestive system > Gut ...
ACCCTGATCATCCCCTTGGCTACGACCCGCTTCCGGGTGCAAGGTTTGTACTCGAACGTTATATGTATACACCTGGCGATGGTTATGATTGGGTACGAGTATATCCCCCAGTTTCCAGTGACCTAGAAGATCCGACTTTTGTAACAAGTGATGGATTTGGCAGGGTAGCCATAGGCTTTACCTTAGCCCCTGGCCTAGAGCTCCCACAAAAAGCTAATTGGCCAGATTGCGGCACCCTTGGTTGTTACGACAATGACCTAACCTGTTGCGAGCGCCCTGTTTTTAGGCTGGTAGAGCTATTGGCATCGGAGGGGTATATAACCCCGGCCGGGTATTGGCCGGTAGTGATAAGCAGGAATGTGGGCGTGAGGCCTGATTTCAACCTAAGCAGTTGCTTCCCACTACCGTTTGAGGAGTATCTTGCGTTTAGATATGCTCATGTAATTGAAGAGGGGCCATGGGAAGGTATTAGTCAATTTGTACGCAATCTACCATATGATTTTAGCTTTTGGAAGGTAGACCCTTCGGGTGGTAAATTACCAGGCGCTCATATACGTCTCTATGTTTATACCGGCGAAGACCCGCCTCCCAAAGAATTAATAACCCAATCTATGATAGCTGCTGGAGACTGGGTACTTGCGGGAGAAGGAATTAGTACTGTTGATGATCCGCTTATATTTACAATGATACCTGGAAGACATTATCAGTTTGTTGAAACATTAGCCCCAACAGGATTCCAAATACCTTTGGGTCAGTGGCGTGTTACTGTAGACAGTGCCTTGCCTGCCACAGAGTTCCCTAAGCTGATTATTACACCTGTAGGTGGCCTAACGATTCCCGATATTGCGCCCATGCCCGACCCTGATAATGAAGGAATGTATATTACACAAACATATTTAATCTATAACATGAGTGATTTTATACTGCCGCTTTCAGGTGGCGGTGGCGTTAATACGTTTTTATTTGTGGGTGCATCTTTGCTTGTGCTTGCCGCAGGGCTGGCGGTTTGGATTAAATTTAGCCGATACAGGGCATCCTGTTCCGAAATGCGGACTTCTTGAAAGGAAGATATGCGAGTTGCTTCGAGAACTGCGTAAGTAGTTTGCCGATAAGCACAAACAGTATCAGTGGAATCTTGTCGGGGGATTGGAAGCAAACAAGCAAATATAAAAACAGAATGCATTTTCTGCATCCTACGTCCGCAATCCACCATGCTTACGCCCCCAGTGATATTGATACTATCATTGGGGGCGTATATTTTTGTGAAGCGGGATATTAATAGACGTTGGACACTTTTATCATCAAGGTGTTCAGCGTTTTTTGTATTTATGCGATAATTATTTCCTGGTGACGGCAACAGCATATATCATCCGTATACGAAAAGGCTTTTTATATTCCTCACATGCGGCTATATTGCCATCCGCATTGCTTACTGCAGTATGCCATTTCCTTCAATCCATTCAAGCACCATATCCGCCACGAGTTTCAAATTGTCCGGCTCAAATGGGTTTGGTAAATCACATGCCTCAACCAAATCCATAAAAGTCTTTGTGCCTGCAAAACCCACAAGCTGATTATACTTCGCCCATGCGGTCTTAAAATCCCTTTGGCTCAAAGCCCAAAAGCTAAGTGCCACTACACCCGCAAGACAGTAGTCAATATAATAAAATGGGCATTGGTAAATATGGTCGTTCTCTTGCCAGCCGCGACCTTCTGCCCAAAATGGAATATCTGCCGTATCAAGCCACGGGCGGTACTTAGCAGAAAGAGATAGCCAAAGTTCGTTACGATCACTGGCTGTCATTTCAGGCTTGGCGTAGATAAGGTGTTGAAACTCGTCAGCCAAGGCCCCATAAGAAAAAAGGCCAACAATCGTTGATATGTGATTATGATAGTATTTTTTTGTGTCCTCGCCAAAGAATCCCTCCATCCATGGCCACGCGAAAAACTCCATTGCCATTGCATGGATTTCGGCAACATCTTCCGGCCCAAACAGTAGCTTGTATGGGTATATATCCTTTGCCATATATGTGGCGTAGCCATGCCCTGCCTCGTGGGTCAAAAGGTCTATATCTTCCGATGTGCCGTTAAAGTTAGCAAAAATAAAGGGTGATTTGTGCATAGGAATGTAATCCATGTAAGCGATAACTTCTTTGTTTGGCTTTGTAAGCACGTCAAACAACTCATTATCCACCATAAAATTAAAGAACTTAGATGTTTCAGGGGATAGCTCCGCATACATTTTCTTGCCATGCTCAAAAATTTCGTCAGGCGTACCTTTGGGTGTGGGGTTGCCATCAGGGTAGGAAAAACCGCTGTCAACAATAGTAATGGACGGGACACCTATGCGCTTGGCCTGCTCGGCCTTAAGCCGTGTAGTAATAGGGACAAAATATTTGAGTATGCCTTCTCGCAGCTTTGCAACCATGTTTTGATCATAGCTGTTTCTTTGAAGACGATGATACCCAAGCTCGGTAAAGGATTCATAGCCGAGCTTTTTTGCTATTCGGGTTCTGACTTTTACAAGGGCATCGAAGATACTGTCAAGCTGTTCACTATGCGCCATAAACCAATCGGAACATGTATTGACGGCTTTTTTGCGGACCTCTCTATCAAGATTCTGGAAGTAAGGCCCCATTTTTGATAGGTTAAGCTGCTTGCCTTCAAACTCAATCACGGCGGATGCCATCAAATCAGCCCACTCCGTACTTAGTTTGTTTTCTTCTTGCAAATCTTCTATGACTTCGGGAGAGAAGGTTTTCTGTTCCATTTCAAGGTTGGTAAACATCAGCTTGCCCCATGCGTCCTCCATCTCTTTGCGGAAAGGGGATTCAAGGAGAGCTTTTGATATTTCTTGTGTTGCTTTTTCCAGCTCGGGCCCGATTTCTTCTATATATTCATGCTCGGCAGCATAAAATTCATCTTTAGTGTTAAGAGATTTTCTGATGTTTGCGAGATTGAACATTGATTGAACGACTATGTTGTAGTCGTTGAAGGCATTGTATGCCGTAAAGCATTCCTCTGCGGTTTTGGCTGCCTTGATGTTTTTAAGTAGCTCTTTGTATTTTGCGTTGGTTTCCTCAAAATTTGGTCTTTTGTACTCCATTTGTGAAAATTTCATTGTATCACCAACTCCTTCATGTCTAGTATGTCAGGCTTCATTATAACATGCCGATTGACAAATGGACTATCATGCTGCATAATCATTCAAATATTTGCATGATTATGCAGAGGGAGGAACTACTTATGAATGAATCAGCAAAACCCCGGCAGATAGATACCATAAAATTTGCCATCATGTCCCTTATCGGCATATTTCTTTTTATGGTCCCCTTGCCGGTATGGGCATACGAAGACGGCGTTCGTACATCCAGATCCTTTAACATCCCCTTGGGGATAGCGCTGCGCTGGCTGGGTACTACCATCAACAGCGTAACCTTTAATGGTTTTGGGCTGCTGTTCTTTATTGCCGTAATTATTATTACCCTGTCTTTCCTGGCAACAGTGCTGGCGTATATTCTTAAGCCTGCCTTTATCATGGAAAGCGAGAAGATGAAAAGGATTTTCCTTAGTGCCCCGGTTTATCTGGTAAGTAAAGCTATTGCTGTTGTTATTGCTTGGATGGTGTTTTTGGGTATTGGGCCAGGGTGGCTTATAGACCCATACCTCGGTGGCGATCTTATGATGGGCCTTATTGCTGGCGATGGCGGGCTTATTGCCATCTTCCTTGTGGTGGGTATCGCCATCCCAATCCTTACAGACTTTGGACTGATGGAGTTTCTTGGGACTCTTATCCGTAAGGTTGTGCGGTTTTTGTTTACGCTTCCTGGGCGGTCATCTATTGACTTGTTTGGCTCTTGGTTTAGTTCTTCTGCTGCCGGGGTTATAATCACCCGGGACCAGCATGAAAAAGGCTTTTATACACATCGTGAGGCATCTGCAATTTGTGTAAACTTTGAATTGGTGTCTTTGCCATTTACATTCGTTGTGGCCAGCACTATTGGGATGACATCCCACTTTGCACTGTTCTACTTGGTTATCTGCGTGACTGCGATTTTGCTGGCTATGGTTATGCCACGTATATGGCCCCTTAACCGCATAAAGGACGAGTATCTGCCAGAGGTTGGCAAGCAAATAGAAGAAGAAGTGCCTGAGGACAGGTCTATGTTCAACTGGGCTGTGGATCTTGCAGGGAAGCGTGCCGGACGCACCGGTGCTAAGGATGTTGTAAAGTCTGGCCTTGGCAACTGGCTTAATATTTTTATGGATCTTATCCCCATCATCTTGGCATGGGGTGCGATTGCTGTAATCATTGAAGCACAGACACCTATCTTTGACTGGATATCTTGGCCCTTTGGGCAGTATCTGACCCTTTTGCGCGTGCCCTATGGTGCGGATTATGCCGCAACAACTATTGTAGGATTTATTGATATGTTTATCCCTGCACTGTTGCTTGGCTCTGCGCCTATGGAGACACGGTTTATCCTTGGTGCGCTGTCTATTGTGCAGATTATTTATCTTGCAGAGACTGGTATCCTTATCCTTAAGTCCAAAATGCCCCTTAATATCGGGCATCTTGCGATATTGTTTGTGATGCGGACTATCCTTGCACTGCCTATTATTGTGCTGTTTACTCGGTTGTTTTTTAACGCGTAGTTGATTGGTTTAGCTGATTAATACATGTATAGTGGCCTGTGCTTTAGCACAACAACATGATGTATATGGGTTGATTTTGCCCACAAAAAGAGAGCCGGCGTATGAAATGCGCTGGCTCTTTTGTTTTTGTCAAAAATCTTGCGGCTATTTCTTGACTTTGTGTAAATCATTTGGTATTACTTGAGAAAATAAGAGGGCATAGCCCGACCCTGAAGGAAGCGTAGCAGTGATTCATTCACTGCGGAGTGACGGGGCTTGGGGCAGCGCTCCATTCAAAGAGGAGTAGAGAAATGAACACAAAAAAGTATCTTGCTGAGGTAATCGGCACATTTGTCCTTGTATTTATGGGATGTGGTAGCGCAATGCTGTTAGGGGTTGGTGCGGAAGGTGGGCATTTGGCGGTGGCCTTTGCTTTTGGCCTTTCTATTGTGGCTATGGCCTACGTAATCGGCGGTGTTTCCGGCTGCCATATCAACCCGGCGGTATCCTTGTCTATGTGGCTTGATAAGAGGCTTTCTGGTAAGGATTTTGTTGGTTATGTGGTTTCACAGGTTGTGGGGGCTGTTGCTGCAGCGGCTTTGCTGTTTATGATGGTTGAAGCCTTTGGGGTGGCGGACGCTACCTTGCCTGGTGGGCTTGGCACAAATGGTGTGGGTGACCTTGGCATTGGCGGGGCCCTCGTTGTTGAGGTTGTGCTTACATTTATCTTTGTGTTTACTATTTTGGGGGTTACTGCCCAGGAGAAGATGGCAGGGGTTGCCGGGATTGTTATTGGGCTTACTCTTGTGTTTGTGCATATTGTGGGGATACCCCTTACCGGGACTTCCGTGAACCCGGCGCGTAGCCTTGGGCCTGCTATTTTTGCTGGTAGGGCTGCGCTTTCTGATGTTTGGGTGTTTATTGTTGCACCGCTTGTTGGGGCTGGGTTGGCAGTGTTTGCTTATCGCAGGGTTGTAAAATCTAAGAAATAAGCGCAAAAGTTTTTTGCAATGATAGGGAACTTCGGATAGCGCGCAATATGAGCGTAATGCGTATAAAGGTTCTATATAAAGTAAAAGCGGCCCCCTTATTACAGGGGGCCGGAATATTTCTCAGAGAGATTCTTAAGCTTTCTATATTACTAGATGTTAGTGATTGTGCACATACATAAATTCTGGAATGAAGTTAATTCAAGGGCCACAGAAACCTGTATCTTGGTGCCGCGCTTATGAATGCATATCTACTAGAAGCATCCCCTGCAACATGTGTCCCCACAACTCTGCTTCCGACCATTTGAACTGCTGCACCGCCACTGTCACCATTTTGTGTAAGTATGTTTCTAACATGAATCAAGTTATCAAACCAAACAAGCCCTTCAGATGGAATCCATATATTACCCCTCCATCTTAAAGAAACTGGGTCACCCGGGCGAGCCCCTCTTCCCAAAACAACTACTTGCGTACCCAGCCCAAGGGGGCCAAAATGATTTGTAATAGTACCACCCAATGCCATATTAATAACATGCCACTGTGGGTCAAGTCGTATGGAACTCACGTCCAGCCCCTCTAATGGATTCCACCCGCCATGGTTTGATACAACGCCAATTCTCTGTGGATTATGATATGTCCATACCTCTGCTCCATTTGGCACCATTCTATGATTTGTCCCGAATGCAACTCGACCTGAGGCATTAGCTGGATGACCGAGGACTCCCATATCCACAAATCCCATCTGAGGATGCCAGAACTGTATACGTGTACCTATTGCCAAACCACCGCCTGTAGGGGCCATCCTATATTCTATATCCGACAAATCATTAATATTAATACCTGTGGGTTGACCAACAGAAGGGTCAGCGCTAATTATCCCTATAACCCTATACGATACCATCTCACTAGGCACTCCCAAAAATTCTATAACAAAGTCAATCATTTCTACATATCTGTCATGTGCAAAACCAATATCAAATGTCCCCCCAATGTAATTAGGCATTCCAAATCCAGTAATAACGAGTGTATTTACATGAGCTTCAAAACCTTCATACACAGTGCCTCTCGCATTATTTTGAATTGTTCTTGCTTCAACAAATAAATCCATCAACTCTATCAGACGTTCGGCTATGTCATCCTCGTGTAGTGAAACTTCCTCGCTTTCACAAGGCTGTCGCCTGCCGTTACGCTGATAATCCAATGATAATACAATTTCACGTAATGGCGCTAAATAACATTCTTCATGCGTTCGTGATTCAAGCATTCCATCACTATCCCTTGACGCTTGTACTGCCGTAAATGTACCCATAATGAACACAAATACCAAAAACAAACTCGCAATCTTCTTTAACATTGTCGCCTTCCTCCTTTAGGAAAATCCATTGATAACACATCAGCAGGCAAATAGTCCGATGTATTTATGACTTTTTTTAATTGTAATATATTCCATAGCATTCTATCAATTCAAAAAGCGCCTTTTTATCGGCGCTTTAAATATATTTCGACTTTTTATATTTAAAAGAATCTATTCTAGTATAAGACTTTTAGCGCGGCACGTCTTCTACATGCTCAGTAATTGATTGAAAATACAGTGTTTCCACCTATTTATCATCCAGCTCAAAACCTGTAGGTTGCCCAACCGTAGGGTCACCTTTAATTACCCCAATAACCCTATACGATACCATCTCCCTAGGTACTCCTAAAAATTCTATAACAAAGTCAATCATTTCTACATATCTATCATGCGCAAATCCAACATCAAATGTTCCCCCAATATAATTTGGCATTCCAAATCCTGTAATAACAAGGGTATTTTTATGCTCTTCAAAACCTTCATACACCAAGCCTCTCATTCCATTCTGGATTCTTCTTGCGTCTCTAAATAAATTAATTAACACTCTTAGCCGTTCGGCTACATCTTCCTCATCAAGTGATACCTCCTCGCTATCATCACGCTGATATTCACTTCGCGAGTATAATACTAATACGATATTGCGCAATTCCGTAAAATAACAATCTTCATACGGTTCAAACATTACCATGCCACCCTCACGGTAATTCAAGTTTCGCGCTAGCATAATTACGACTAATGTAATTACAAAAGCTAAAACCATAGTTGAAATTAAGGTTACAATCTTCCTCGGCATTTGCTTACCCCCCTTTGCAACGATGTGTGATACGAGTATTTTACATCTATATAATATGCATAGTGTCGCACATGCTTTCCGGTATCAGATATCAAAACCACATGCGCCTATAAGCCCACCCCGCCTTCACTATCACTAAGTCAACAAATTTGGTCAGTGTACTATGATCAGCGAATGGTAAGAGGCGACAGCCTAATAACTGTGTCCATCAATTCCAGGAGCGCTATACACCGAGCGGAACCGTACACATAAATATTGCCATTGTGCATGAGCATAATATGCTCTCTCCCGACCAAAGAACCTCGCGTTGGGTCTCCTAGCAGGCTCCTGTTTGCCAGATCAGAAATATGCAAGAACTCTTCCTCGCTTAAGGACGTTCGCCGTCTTTGTCGCATAAGCCACGCTGGGGTATACCGGGGTTCATGGCGGGCATGATAGCCGCGCCCAATCCGCTCAAGCCGTACAATCGTGAGGCTGTGCCCGTGATAACTTATTAGCGCGCCATCGTTTGTTATAACAAAGCGGTACATCCGCGCAGTCTTCACATGGGGACTCTCAGCCCATACGATTATCTCTGCCAACGCATCGTTGTACCGCCTGTTGTGGTAGAACACGGCGAATGCCGCAGTTACTGCTGCGATGATTGCGAATACAATAGCCACAGACCGCAAGGAGAACCTTCTGTCCATGCTCAGTGAATAAATATTATCTTCACTTTGTCGCCGCATGATGCTGTGCTGAATAATACGGACACCTCGAACGCTAATATCGACTTCAAATCCTATTGCTCTCATTGCCCCCATTCCTCCATTATTCCATTACCCCACTACTTCACCGTAACCTTAACACTCCCAGCCCCAAGCAGCTCCTCCAACGCCTGGGTCAACCCCTCACTAAGATTTACCCAATAAGACCGATGTGCAAGAAACGACCGATTCTGCGCCTCGTTGTAAATCATAACCTGGGTATCCCCACGAAAGGCTGCCAGCACATCGGTAATATGGCTGGGCTGTACAGGCCTGTTCTTAGATACCTTGACCCACAGCGTCCGGGTCTGGCCGTTATCTTGAGGGATTTCCTCATACATAAGCATATCGTTGGCAATGATTTTTATATCCTCATCTTCTCTTGCGCTGGCCTTGCCTTGGACTATGATTACTTGCTCTGTGGCAAGCTTGTGCCCAAACCGCTCATACATTTTTGGAAAAACAGCTACTTCCACCGCGCCGTACATGTCTTCTACGGTCAGGAAGGCGAAGGGCTTGCTTTCGGCTTTGGTGTATTTTACAGACTTGGCTGTTATCATGCCGCCGTATTTTACGGAGTCGCCGTCGTGTAGGATGGCGCTTTCCTCGTCTTTGGCGGCAAAGTCTAGGCTGGTGTAGTTGGTGTAGCGTTTTAGAACGTCTTCGTAATCGGAAAGGGGGTGGCCGCTTACGTAGATGCCTATCATTTCCTTTTCGTTGGCAAGGACAACCCGGCGGGGCAGCTCCCCTATTTTGGGCAGTACATCGGCTTCAAAGGATTCTTCTTGTGAGTCATCCAGGTCGAAAAGGGTCATCTGGCCTTCAATGGTGGTTTTCTTGGTCAGCTGCTGGCCGCTCATGATTTTTTCGTAGACGGTCATGTACTGGGCCCGGCTGCCGCCGAGGGAATCGAAGGCCCCGGCTTTTATCAGGCTTTCTACGCAGCGTTTGTTGATGTCATAGGGGGATAGGCGTCTTATAAAGTCGGTAATGCCCTGGAAGGGGCCGCCGCTTTCCCGTTCCTTTACTATGGCGGCTACCATGCCCCGGCCTACATTTCTTATTGCCGAAAGGGCGAAGCGGATATGTTCACCGGCTACGCTGAAGGCGATTTGGCCTTCATTGATGTCTGGAGGCAGGAGCTTGATACCCATTTTTTTGCATTCGTAGATATATCCGGCTACTTTGTCCATGCTGTCCATTACCGAAGTCATAAGCGCGGCCATAAACTCTACGGGGTAGTAGAGCTTTAGCCAGGCTGTTTGGTAGCAAACTACCGCATAGCCTGCAGCATGAGACTTATTGAAAGCATAGGCGGCAAAGTCTGTCATGTCGTTGAATATCTGGGTGGCTATGCTTTCTGGGATGCCATTCTTTACACAGCCAGGTACATCGTCACCCAGGCCGTGGATGAAATTTTTCCGTTCTTCTTCCATTACATCGGCTTTTTTTTTGGACATGGCCCGGCGGATAAGGTCGCTGCGGCCCATGCTGTAGCCTGCCAGATCGCGCACGATTTGCATAACCTGCTCTTGGTATACGATACAACCGTAGGTGGCTTCCAGTATGGGCTTAAGAGTGGGGTGCATGTATGTGACTTTGTTGGGGTTGCGCTTTCCTTGTACATATTTGGGGATAGAGTCCATAGGGCCGGGTCTAAACAGGGATATCCCGGCGGTTACGTCCTCCATATTACTTGGGCCCAGTTCCCGCATGAAGTTCTTCATCCCGCTGGATTCCAGCTGGAACACGCCGTCGGTTTTGGCTTGGCTTATCAGTTCAAAGACCTTTGGGTCGTCGTATGTCCAGTCGTTTAGGTCTATGTCTATGCCTTGGGAGCGCTTTACTTCTTCTGCGGCTATACGTATAACTGTCAAGGTGCGCAGGCCCAGGAAGTCCATTTTAAGCAGACCCAGTTCTTCTACTGTGTTCATAGAAAATTGGGTGGTTACTACGCCGTCGTTTAGGTTTAGGGGGATGTACTCCGATACAGGTTTATCGCAGATTACTACTCCTGCAGCATGTGTGGAGGCGTGGCGTGGAAGGCCTTCTAAGCGCAGGGCCATGTTTATCAGGTTTTGAGTGTCTTCTTCCGTGTCGTAGGCTTCTTTTAGCTCGGGATTTTTATTTAGGGCTTTGCTTAGGGTTATGCCTATGTCCATGGGAATCAGCTTGGCAACCCTGTCCACATCGGCGTAAGGCATTGCTAAGGCCCGGCCTACGTCACGGATTGCGGCCCTTGCCGCCATTGTTCCAAAGGTGATTATCTGGGCTACATGGTCTTTGCCGTATTTTTCGTTTACATAATCTATGACTTCCTGGCGGCGCTCGTAGCAGAAGTCTATGTCAAAGTCGGGCATGGAGATGCGCTCGGGGTTGAGGAATCGCTCGAATAGCAGGTTGAAGGGGATAGGGTCTACGTCTGTGATACGTAGGGAGTAAGCTACTATACTGCCTGCGCCGCTGCCTCGGCCTGGGCCTACCATTATATTATTGTCCCTGGCGTATTTTATAAAGTCCCATACTATTAGGAAGTATTCTACAAAGCCCATGGAGTTTATTGTATTAAGCTCGTAGTGGAGGCGGGGGATATGGGTTTCGGCTGCATCGCCGTAGCGGTCTTGCAGGCCGCTTTCGCATACTTGTAATAAGTAGCTGTAGGCGTCTTGGTTATTGGGGACGTCAAAGATGGGCAGCTTATACTCGTTGAAGGCGATTTCTACGTTGCAGCGGTCAGCTATTAGCTGGGTATTTGTTAGGGCTTCCTTTTGGTTGGGGAAAAGATCGTACATTTCCTGTGGAGATTTTAGATAGAACTGGTCGCCTTCGAAGGACATGCGGTCTTCGTCTTGGACTGTTTTGCCGGTTTGGATGCATAATAGAATATCATGGGCCTGGGCGTCTTCTTTGTTGATATAATGGACGTCATTGGTGGCAACCAGAGGTATGCCGGTGTCGCCGGACATTGCTATTAGCTGCTGGTTCATGGACTTTTGCTCTTCGCCGCCGTAGTCTTGCAGCTCTAGGAAGAAGTTGCCTTTGCCGAAGATTTTTTCAAACTGAAGGGCTCTTTCGCGGCCTGCATTGTATGAGCCGTTACGCAGCGCATTTGGGACCACGCCGCCTAAGCAGCCGCTTAGGGCTATCAGGCCCTTGCTGTATTGTTCTAATATTTCCACGTCTACCCTGGGGCGGTAGTAGAAGCCTTCGGTAAAGCCCAGGGATACCAGGCGCACTAGGTTGTGGTAGCCTTCCAGGTTTTCGGCCAGTAGAACCAGGTGCTGATATGCCCCATCGGAGGTTTGTTTTTTTTCGTGGCGGGAGGTTGGGGCTACGTATACCTCGCAGCCTAGGATGGGCTTTATGCCTGCCTCTACGGCGGCTTTGTAGAAGTCTATCACGCCGTACATTACGCCGTGGTCTGTTATGGCTAGGCTGTTTGAGCCGTGGGCTTTGGCTGTTGTTACCAGTTCGGATATTTTAGCCGAGCCGTCTAGCAGGCTGTATTCTGTGTGGACGTGTAGGTGGATGAAGGGTTGGGACATTGGGGCCTCCTTGGTTTTGATGATGCTGATAAAAGTTTATGTGCCTGGTTTTGATGATACCGACAAAAGTTTTTATCACTGCTATTGATACTTGAGTCATACCTTTTTAGCCCAGTGTTTATGCGGGGTTGAGGGCATATTTTGTGTGCATAAATATACGCTTAGGGCTTGGCTGCTTGCCGCTAATATGATACCGCAGATTCACTTAATTGCATATAACTGATAGAATGCTGTGGCAGCTGTGCCAAACGAAAGAATTATGTAATCTTAGTAGATTATCTATACCAAGGAGGCCCTAATGGAGAAATTTACATCCAAGCTAGTACCCTATACCTGGAAGGCATTTTATGTGGTATTCATTATTGCATTTGTCCCAGGTATTTTTCATGTTTTTTTCAGAAGCCGTACTAATCTTAATCCGCTGTTGCTGCCGTTTATCACGGCGGTACTGGTGATGCCATTGCTTATACGGGGATGGCGGCTAACTCAGGAGATGAAGATATCAGAAAAGGCTGTGCGGTGGATTATGGTGGCGTTTATAACGCTGTCAACCATTCTTCAGCTATATATGGGCAACCGCCTGCGCTTCACCCCTATGTGGGACCCGGAGGCCATCTTCGACGGGGCCAGGATGTGGGCCCTTACCGGTAGCCTTGATCATCACTCGATTTTCCATGGTACGTATACACGGTATTTTGCAATGTTTTCTAATCAGTGGGGCAGCACATTTTTGTTCCGCTGGGTGTTTTGGGTGTTCAATTTATTTGGAGGCACAGACTTCCATATACCTGCCTTGGTGTGGAATGTTGCGCTGGTTCAGGTGATGGTGTTTTCTCTTTATGCGGCGGCAAAGCGGCTTAAGGGGCCAGGGGCTGGGCTGTTTGTTTTATTTTTGCTGGGGGCGTTTTTGCCTTTTCATTTCTTTGGAGCAGTTTATTATACGGATACTTTGTCTATGCCTTTTGTGGCTATTGCGTTTTCGCTGTACCTGCGTGGCAAGGACGAGCTGGATTTACGCAAGAAGCTGCTGACATTTATAGCCTGCGGCTTTGTTGTTGCGGTTGGGGCCGCAATTAAGTTTACGGCTGTTATTGTGCTTATTGCTATTGTGATAGATTACCTGCTGGTAAAGGAAAAACAAGGATTTCTCCCACGACTGCTGTGCTGTATATCTGCTGTTGCGGTGACTATAATTGTAATGGGCAGCTTTACTATGTACATGAACAGAGTAATCGGGGATGAAATGATTGACCACCATCGCGTGCCCCGGGCTCACTGGGTAATGATGGGCCTTAACCACTATGGATTCTACAACTCACATGACTATGACTTCACCATGAGTATCCCTGATTTTGAAACCAGGCAGGCCGAGGTTGCCCGAGTAGCCAGAGAGCGACTGCGGGAGCGGGGCATTGGCGGAATGGCGAGATTATATGCCGCCAAGTTTGCCATAAACTTAGGAGACGGTTCATACGAATTACACCGGATACTAAGTCAAAGCCCGGTTAATCAGACGCGTCTCCATGATATTGCCCTTGCCCAAGGGCAGCATTTCAACGCATTTAATCATATTGCAACAGGGTTTACTACAGCGTTTTTGCTGCTTATGCTGGTAGGGGCTTTGCATGGTTTTAGGAAGCTAAAGCATACTGCGGTTCCATGGCTGTCGTTTTTTGGGCTGGTAATGATTTTGACGGTATGGGAAAGCGGGGCCCGGCTTACTATGAACTTCTTCCCTATGATTATTATTGGTGCGGTTATTGGGCTTTCTTCTGTTGATCCGCTGGTTAGGTGGTTTTTGGGGCGAGAGCCTAGGCATGAAGAAAAGCCACAGAGGAAGAAGAAAGTGAAATAGCTTCCCAAGGCCGATGTCACGAAGTGCCAGGGCCTGGCTGAATTGAGGCCAATACACGATAGCCATGTAATAGGTCGTAATGCCCCAGAAAATCGCATTTCTCAAAGGAGTACACTGTGCAAAAACCACTCAAGGCAATAGATATTGTAGACCACCTGACAATAATAGCCATAATAGGCGTTGCGGCCTGTGCGGTAATATATTTTTTGTTCTTTCAATGGCTGGCATACCAGGATATTTGGCTCTTGGCTCAGGCATACGAGGCTCTTCAGGGCGTGATAGACCCTGCACCAGGCCACGGGCTCGCCCATGGCTTAGCAGACCTAATAGCCCCGGGCATCACAGCACAAGACCTTGTAGCTCAGGGCCTGATAGAGCCCCCGCCTCTTGATTTTAGGCGCGTATTGCCTGCAATGCTATCGGTGACAGTCTTCATGTATGCCGTGTACAGGGCAGTCCCTATACTGGAGGATTTTTGGGGACTTAAAAGAAGCCGGATAAATACCGACCATCCCCTTTGCGTGTATATTGCCATAGGTTTGTGGCTGTTTTTTATTAACTCAATAATGATTGCGTTTGGACACCAGCTAGAGTTTGGGGCCTCTTTTCCCGGGATTTTGGAAAACTTCTTTGGCCGTTATGGAAATGATACCCCTCATTATATTGCAATAGCACAGCGCTGGTATCAGTATACTGATTGCTCCCACCAGCGGGTTATTGTGTTCTTTCCCTTGTACGCTGTCTTGATTAGGATTATGTATTTTGTATCCCCTAGCGATATGTTTGCTGCGTGGTTCGTAAGCAATGCATTTGCCTTTGCCAGTGGGGTTATGTTTTACAAGCTTGCGGGGCTGCTTACCAGCGAAAAAGAAGCCCGTCTTGCGGTTAAGTTTTTATTTATATTACCATCGGCGTTTTTCTTATTTGTGCCTTTGACAGAGAGCCTGTTCTTATTTCTTTCGGCAGCGGTGATTTACTATACTCTTAAGGAAAAATATGTGCATGTGTTTATTTTTGGGCTGCTGGCGGCGCTTACCCGCTCGGCTGGGGTGTTGTTGATTATTCCTGTGGCTTGCGAGATTATCCGGCAGGTTGTGGACGCGTATAGGGCTGAGTGCGGAGAGTATTGCGATGCTGTTGAAAGTGCTGACATAAAGGAAATAGCCGACTCGGATGAAAGCCATCGTAGTTTTGCCCAGTGGATAACTAAGAAGGAGCTATCACGGTTTATATGCCTCACATCTTTCTTGCTTGGGATTGGGATATACTTGCTGATAAACCTCATCGTCTACGGCAGCGCAACCCAATTTATGATATACCAAGAGGAATACTGGGGGCAGACCCTGTATTTTTTCTGGCATACGATTACCTATCTGGTAGACTCTGTGCTTAACTCTGGCCGGGAATGGGTTATTGGCCTTGCGTTTCCGGGAGTTATTGCATTTTCTCTGGCCTTGGTGATGACGGCCATTGGGGCTAAAAAAATCAGGGTTTCTCTTACCTTGTATGCCATGGCGTACTTTATTTTTGCATTTGGGCCTACGTGGCTTATGAGCGGGCCGCGGTATGCTGCGGTTTTGTTTCCCATTGCCCTTGTTGCCGCTAAGATTGCAGGCATGAAAAAAGGCTATAATCTGGTGTTGACTATAGCCTATCTTACTATGTTTGCGCTTTATTTTCACGAGTTTATGCGGGATAATTTTGTGTTTTAGGATGAGAGGATTTTGTCCTTTGCGTAGTTGCCTTGAGGGAATTGCTGTAGGAGATGAACTTGGAAGGTTTACATGATTAGTGGGTACTTTTTGGGTATAGCATATCTGCGATTAGCCCATCTACACTGTCAAAGGTGGGTTGGCGTCCTGCAGCCACTTCCTTCTTGATATGTTCCACATCCTCTATAATTTTGTCAACATAACCCTTAGGATACACTACTACAGGCATGATGCAGATCATTCCGTTTTCTTCGAATATCTCAAGCTTGTCCCCTGCCGAAAGGCCGAATTTTTCGATTAATGGTTTTGGGATGGTTATCTGAGACTTTGGCCGAAGCTCTGCTATCATGCGTACCTCCTGGAGTGGGAAATTCCTACTTTCTTGCAGTATTTTATCCCCTTGTGGAGTTTTTTGCAACACGCGGAACGGTTTTTCATTGAATTTACATAACCCATCCACCCAATACATACATCCTCAAAATAGGCAGCAGCAGCGCAATAAATATAGCAGTTACAATAACTCGCCGATGCACTTTTTTATCAACATAATCTGCCAAAAATATAAAGCTAGGCACAAGGGCCGCAGCATACCGTCCGCCGCTAAGCAGCCAAATCATAGAAAACGAAACAAAGGTGTATCCCAGGGCATAAACCAGATACCCAGCATTGTGCCGCCTAATGCAGGCATAAACGATCATCCAAACCCCAAAGGCAAAGCCCAAGATATTGGGCAAGTGGATATAAAGAGAGGAGTTGTGTCGTATAGCCTCCATGGCAATGTTGGGCATACTATTAAACTGCATCCGCATTGTGCTGCCAAAGTAAAGAAATCCATTGTGCCAGTTAGTGCGCTGGAAGTACAAAAATATAAGCGGATCCCCTGTGATGCGCCAGTTAATAAACAGGTACACAATAGTCCCGGAAAGCATAATCAAGATTAGTAGGCCCTTCTTGCCGATAAGGGAGAAAAACTGCCCCCATTTAGCCTTTTTCATAAGGGTAAACAAGTTATAGTGCATTACAAACTCCACTGCGGCCGTAGCAATAAGGATAATGCCCACCATTCGGGTGGCTGTAGCAAGGGCCCCGGCCAATCCAGCCAGTAGCCATCTATGGGTTCTTATATAATAAAGGGTTGCGGCAGTTGTAAGGATAAACAGGCTCTCGGTATGGGGCGCGCCGAGGAAGAAAGACGATGGGAATATAGAAATAAGTATTACAGCCCACCAGGCGGTAGATGATTTAAAATCAAGCTTGACGAGATGATAAATATAGCATAGTCCCGCAAGATAGCTTGCAAAAGACACTATATACGCAGAGGCCAGGAAGTTGCCCACAAACAAGTTAACAAACCTTATAAGCCATGGGTACAGTGGGAAAAACACCACAAAGAGATTAAGATACTGGCCGGAGTTTTGGTTCCACTCTGTATAAGCGTAACCTATATCGGCAAGAACTTGGTAGTGAGGGGCATCCCAACGGTTGAAGCTTCTGAAAAGATACTCCAGAGTTACATCCCATCCCTCTCGGTGCAGGAATATATAGGCCAGGAGCAATGTCGCAAGCCTTACCCCTACCCCGAAAAGGATTATCTTTATGTTGATATTGAGGCCGTCTGTGGACACTGCGGTTTTGCTGTAGGAAGGAGCTGCGTCTTTTTCAGACACTGTGCTGGAAGAGGGAGGTGAATCTTTTTCTGATGCAGCGTGCTTGGCAGATGTTACGGCAGTGAATCTCGCTTCTGCCCCTTCTGACACAAGAACAGAAAACCATTGCAGCAGCCTGTCCCTAACGGTTTTGGCCTTGACAGTTTTGGCAGAGAGCCTAAGATTATAGCGCCCTAATGCCACCATTATTATCCGCACTAACACCAGCGCGGCCACACCCCAAAAAAGTACAGATGTAATAACAGAAAAAACCCATCCTAATGAATTAGACATACTATCGCTCCCAAACTGTGTCCGCGCATCATTGCGAGAACCTGCTATTTTCGTTATATGAAAGCCGATTGCGCTTCCAAAGGAAGCATACACTGGGTTTTCATAAAATTCAACAGCTCGCGGATTTCGGGACTATGGACAAAAAAATTTATGCTTATATAATAATGTTCTAATTTTTTACGTCATGCATCTGGAGGCGAATCAATGAAAATAATTATACAAGAACCAAAGGACGGAGATGAAGACGAGATTATCGTCAAATGCCACAACTTAAGCCCAGAAATCATACAGCTGCTTAACAAATTAAGACCCCAGGATTTACTAATTGCTTACATCAACAATGAAGTTCATAGGTTGCATCCATCGGACATTTACTACATTGAAGCAGTTAACAACAAGACATTTTTATATGGGGAAGCTCGTGTATATGAGTCAAAACATAAGCTGTATGAATTAGAAGAAATGCTGCAAGTCAACGATTTTTTACGGGTATCAAAATCATTAATTATTAACATGAACAAGCTAAAGTCGTTTGCTCCTGTACTATCAGGGCGATTGGAGGCTGTCCTTACCAATGGTGAACGTGTTATAATTTCACGGCAGTATGTAAGCGCTCTAAAAATGCATATAGGCGTGTAGGGGTGAAAAATGGGATTACAAGAAATTTTAAAACGCATTTACCACACATTTCTGTTGGTATGGGCATTAATCGGCGTGATTATATGTATTATGTCACTAATAATGGATTGGTTTGCAATTGAAGCAAATCACTTCGTTGCATTGTTCATTATAGCTGGAATTGGCAGCATGACGTATATTTTATTTTATTCTAAGAGTGAGTTAAGTATACGGCAGCTTGCATTTCGGTTAGCGATACAGTTTTGCATTATAATGGGGAGTGTACTGAGTATAGGTTATCATGTCGGATTAGTTGGATATGACTGTCATGGTACAACAATTGTAACAATAGTATCAACATTTCTGCTTTCTGCAGTAGTACCCGGTATCGAACTCTATAAGACATGGCGGATAGCTGATAAGCTTAATCTTAAATTGCGTGATCGAGCTAAGAGGTAATCAATAATTTCATTGGCAAGTGAATCTTAATATTGTTATTTATGTCATAAGAGCACTCCGAAATTAACTGGAGCTGCTCTTTTTTTGTATCTTAGTTGTGCTTACTTGCATCATAGTCAGGCTTATTTACATCTTGTCTTCTTCACAATACATGTTACTTCTTTACTTATTGCATAAAAAAAATGCTAATGTAGACTAATTTCGTCAGAACACTTTACATAGTATAGGGGTAGGTATAATGAACGGCATGAGCAACGACAGAAACGGCAGCAAGTTGGGCGGTGTGCTTCGCATACGCACAAAATTTATTGGGGCGTTTTTTTTCGCCATTGCACTGGTGACTGCTGTAGTCTTGGCGAATACAAGTACATATACGTATGAAACGGGCCTGGTGCAATTGGGGCCTCAGGAAGAAATATGGTCCAGGGAAATGACGGGGTTCGCAGGGTTTGCGGGTATCGTCCCGATGTCCTCCGGCGTTGTTCACCGGATTGAAACGCCGGCTGACTTGGCCGCGTTTTTGCGCAGCGAGCCGATTCGGGGGGCGCAAACCGCCAATAACGATGAATTCATTATAGATGGCACTATTAATATGCAAGGCCAAGGTTCGTTTCAGGGCCGCGGTTTTGTAGGCGGGCAGCCCTTTACCGGCCTGCTAATAGGTGAAAACAATGCGACAATCACCAACTTGGATTTGGTTCCCAGAACCGCCGCAGAACCGCCGGATACCCAAGGTCATAATGACTTTGGGCTTATTCGCGTTTTGGGGGACGGCGCTGTTATTGAAAATTTGATCTTTTCCAATGTCAACTATAGTGACCCGGCTGGCCTTGCTTCCTGGAACAATGTTGAAGGCAATATCGGCCTTGTTGCCGGCCGTATTTTGCCAAACAGCACAGTTATCATGAACAATATTACCATACACGGCGCTACAAGTGATGCAAACGCTGCGATTACCTTTGCCGGCGGGGCCAGGGAGACCAACAATAAAAGAGTTGGTGGATTGGTCGGTGCTACAGATTTTGGTTCTGTCTTGCGTATTACAAATGTGGATGTTCGCTTGCAGGTGGCTTTAAGCACTACAGGAACCCCTGGCGCTATAGCGAACAGAAATGTTCACACCTCGGGCGGGCTTATCGGCTTGGCAGCGGGTGATGTGCACATAGACTCGGCAGGGCAGTTTGTAAACCGTGTTCACTTCCAGCCAATCCTCACCACTGCCGGCGGCTCAAGGGCCTTTTTGCACGTTGGCGGCGTAATTGGGCGGCTTACAAGCCCTACCGCAGGGGCAAACGCCTCAACGATATACCGGCTTCATACTTCAACCGCAGGGGCCGTCGTTCCGGTGACTCAATCGCTGGGCGGGTTTATTGGGGATTCGCAACATGTCACTATTACACATTCGGAAAATCACTTCGGCGTGACATCCGCTATCCATCGTGGCGGATTTATTGGCATTTCTAGGGGTAATATTGTAATTAACGATTCTCACAACTATGGAGTCATTGGCAATGGCGGCACTACCGCCACAGGTGTCGGCGGCTTCATTGGCGCAATGCTGAGCGGTAACGCAAACTTTGCTCGCTCCGAGAACCGCGCTCACCGGAGTGCGGTCACCGACACTGCTCACCACGGCGGCTTCATTGGCATTTCCAGGGGCAATATTGTGTTTTACCATTCCCACAACCGCGGAGATATCAATGATACTGGCACCACCACTGCCGCTGCTGGTGTTAATGTAGGCCGCGGTGGCTTTATCGGCTTTATGGATTCGGGCAGCGTAAATTTTTACCGTACCAGAAACTACGGAGTAATTTCGACCGATCTCTTTGGCCGTCTCGGCGGTTTTGTTGGCCGTGCCTTAGGTGCAGGTACTATTACAATAGAACACGGCGAAAACCGCGGCAATGTCAGAGTCAGGAGTACTGCTACCGGAACCGCCGCGGAGGTTCGCACTCGCGTTACTTCGGCAGGCGGCTTTGTGGGCTATACAACCACCTCCCTTAGCGTCACAGACTCATCAAATCACGCGTATGTGCGTGTACACGGCAGAGGCGGCGGCGGCGGTATTGCCGGCAGCACTTCTTCAAGAGGCGGCACTTCAACCACTCTTGTCCGTGTTGCCAACTATGGTGTTGTTTACGGCCAGCACACGCAGGATAGATTTATCGGAGGTTTTATCGGTAACTCACGCAACGCCGTCAACATTACCAACTCTGTAAACCATGCCACTGTCAGGCTGACTTCAAGCGGCGCAGATGGTGCTGCTACTATTAATAGGAACAACGCAATCGGCGGCTTTATTGGTAACGCAACAGGTGCAGTCTTTATAGCGGACAGTGAAAACCGCGGTAATGTAACCAATGACGGTGCTAACCACCGTGCCGGAGGCCGCATGAGGGTTGCCGGGTTTGTCGGCATGGCTTCAAACCGGCTTGAAATTGAACGAAGCCACAACTATGGTGATATTACATCCGTGAGAGCCGGTACAGGCGGCACTACCGCACATCATGGTGCGGGGGGCATTGTGGGCCGTATAACATTCCGGGGGACAAGGCTCAATCGTTTTGCAAGAATCACCGATGTATCAAACAGCGGAGTCGTTAATGGCACCGGCCGCGCCGGCGGCATTGTTGGTTCTACCGGACATAGGGTTGGTGTACCAGGACTTACAATTTCAAATGCCGTAAACACAGGTGATGTAAGAAGCTGGGTTGTAGGCGGCGGTATCATCGGCCAAAGCAACACCGTCAATGCCCGCATAGAAGATGTAGTAAACACAGGGAATGTATTAGTCCATAATGTGGGCACTCCGGCTACCAACAGGGGGGGCCTGATATCCGGCGGCGGTATTGTAGGGCGCTCGAGTCGCAACAATTTGCAAATTGCAAGAGCTGGCAATGATGGCTCTGTAACGGTTATTTCCACTAACGCTACCACAACTGGCACCGGCAGAGGTGCAAACGGCCTCAATAATACAAATACAGCGGGTGCTGGCGGTATCGTCGGTAACATCCAGCGCGGAACCCGTAATCAAATTACCCTAAGCTATAACGCCGGTGCCATTCGCGGTCATATGCGCGGCGTTGGCGGCATCATTGGCAGCATCCGCCGCACCGGCACTACGCTGATTCAAGACACATACAATGTCGGCCTTGTATACAGTACTCGCCCTATAAATACAGGTGGAACCGCAACTACGGGTACGGATGGCGCACAACCTGGCAATGGTATTTTAGGTCTAAGGCGAAATGTCGTTGGCATGGTTACAATGGAACGGGTATACAACTCCGGCAATGTCAGCGGACACCCTATTTTCAGAGGCACACGCGGGTTCGCTAGTGCGCGGGGCACGGCTGTCGGCGTAACAAGAAGAGTGACTTACCGGGATGTGTTTTTCGATACGTCTGTTCACACAGGACAATCTACAGCCGGCTTTGTCTCCCCCACCGTGCAGCCTGTACCCACTTCTATACTGACATCCGGCGGCCTTGCGGCCTTTAGTGGCGGTAACTGGCGTATCCGCGGCTGGCTGGATCATTTTGAGCCGGATGTGGACGTGAGAGATACCTGGGAGACTTTACCGCATCTTGCCTGGCAAATCGATTTTGAAGATGAGCCTCGAGCCTTCTTCCAGCTCATTGAGCCCGGCGCGGATCATCTGATGCTTGTCCCCACCCGAAATGCATATTTTTGGAATGTACAGGCCCGCGGGTGGTCACCCCCCGGCGGGTGGCCGGGAGTGTGGAATCCCCCTGGTGGGTGGTCAGCCCCTACTTATGGACGCCTCAACTTCTTCGAACACCCCACCCCCCTGCCTTATACGTTGCATGATCAAATGAGAACCTTCAACCAATACGCCGCCAGACCCGGAACCCTTGTGTCACATCCTAATCCTTTGGCACATCCTCTCCGTGAACCCGGCAATTCCGTCATAACCGGAATAACCCCTAATCATCCGCCGGGCGTAATCAGGAGAATGTCTGTCGGTTTGATAAGCCCCCGTGGTGTGGTCGCCTTCAACGGAAACGAGTTGTTTGACGGCCTCATCATTGTAGGTGTAGATTACTATTACCGCAATCAGGTAGTAACCTGGTCTCGTATGTATGTTGACGATGCCCCGCCTAACGGGCGTCTAACCAGCCCGGACTATACTTTCTATTCAGGCATGCTGAACTTGTCCGCTGATGATGCGGGCCCCTGGGAAGGGGAAGGCTGTAGAAACTACTACTGCTTGGCCCATGGCGGAACAGAGTATTGTCTCACTGGCGGAAACGTAAATGGTCATCAGGTTCGCATAACCGCTTTGGGATATCATGATGCTTGGACATGTATTACGATAGATCAAGTAAGTCAGCTGGGGGATGGCCGTGTCCTGGTACGTGTACCAATGCGCAGGGCGCCTATTGATAACATAGTGCTGACCTTGCATAACGACAGTGCCTATATATCGGAATCACAGGATCTCCAACCCGGTATCAATACTGCCAGAGATCCGCGGGCGCGTAGCAGCCGCGATTCTGTAAATTCCCATTACCGTACTAGCGACTCTACCTGGGTTGCCCCTCTCGGGCTTCACTCTGTTCCGCCTTGGGGCAGGGTGCAGGCAGGCCCGCGCCACCAGGATCTCCCGCCTCATTCACATTTTGACATCAGTGGTTCTTATTGGCATGATTTGCTTACGGGCATGGGCAACGGTTTCTCAACAGAATCGTTAGTGCTGTTGCACAGCGCCATTGAAAACCCGCACAACGAAAATCCATCGCCGGAAAACCCTTTCATTGTGCGGATTGGCTTGCGTGATATCGACCTTCCTGACATGCCTCTTAGAATAGTGCGTGTATTTGAGCACGATGATGAAGATCTTGAAGAAGCCGAGATTTATCTCAACATACCTCACGGCGGCCGTGCCGGCAATAATACGCCATATTATTGGTTTTACAGCGGCGGCGCTTACCCTAACCATCGTTTTAGAGTTGAGCTGCGCAATCCGGATGGTGTCCGGCACAGCAACAATCAATCCCCGCGGATAATTTCAGGTGCAAGCGAACTGCTTACTCAAGCGGATTTATCAACAGCCGGGCCTGCCACTTTGGCTCAAATAAATACGCCTGGTGCTGCAAACAATGACGCTAACCGCAGATCCAGTACCCATTGGTGGATAAGTAATGTTACAGAGTATACCGAAGTAAGGGTCATTCCCCGTCCAAGCCATCCAATCCTGAGCCCCGCCGGCGGCAGCACCAATGCCGATGGCGAGACCACCGGCAATGGCGGGGACATAACACGCTCTTTTAGGCCATCGGAGTGGATACCGCTTCATGAGCTTATTGAATGGTCTAATGATGATGAAGAAAGTGAAGCCGACCATCAGGATCCGCTGCGTATTACTGTACCCATAGAGTATGAGGATACGAGAAGAGTAGCGGTCATAGAAAGACATATCATTATAGAAGGGCAAGTTCACGAACATCGCATCCCCATTCCAGACGCAACTCTACGTGTACTTGCGGATGTGGGCCTTGATAGCCTAGAAGACAGATGGCAGGTACAGAATCCGCCGAACACAGGCATCTTTAACCCCGTAAGGTTTATTGACGGGGAAGAGGCAGAAGCGACAGCACCCGGCTGGAGTGCAGAGCGGGAAGTGCTTAACGCGTTACATCCCGGTGATGTTGATGAAACGATATACATTATGCTGGCAAGAAATCCTCTTGCGCGCATATACGGCTTTGTGTTAAGCGACGCCATGTTAGTAACACCAGAAACATTAGCGTATATAACAGGCGCAACAGTCAACATAATTGACCGGGCCACAGGTGCAGTAATTGCCACAACAACCAGCGGTACACGTGGATTTTTTGAAGTATTCCTACCTGACGGAACCTTTCCTGGTAGCTATTTAGTGGTCGCAACGCACCCTACTCTTGGTTTTGGTACGTCTGTGCCCTCTCCTGTGGATATTCCAGCAGGTGGCGACAATGCCCGTGTTAATATCTTCTTAGGGAACGCAGGCTATTTCCCGATTTTTGTTAGAACGCTTGACGCGGGGGGTAACAATGTAAGTAATACGTGTACGGCAATCTTGACATATGGTCTGCCGACATCACCTCGCACGTCAGTATATGATTCGCCGTACAAGCTCATAATGGCGAGGACGGATGATAGGACTGGTGCGAATGGCTGGATAAATGGCAATATAACCGTAAATACCTTGCTGGGAATTCCAGTGGGAATGGTAAATATTAATCAATACCTAATTGATTATCCACTGCACAACCCAGCATCGACTCGCTATCAATTTTTGATTATAACGTTGAGGCAAGGTATTCCTGACTGGAGGCGGCTAAATAACGCAATCAACGCCATAACCGACCCCCCGGACAGGATTATCATACACCCAAGAGGTACGACAGGTGTGACTGAAATTGAGATGGATGGCGGCATAAGAATCTTTAACCTTGTAATAACCGATGAGGGCGATGGGAATACCATCACGACTGTACCCATTACATTACCGAATAGCGACACTTTAAACCCCCATCGTATCCGCGTGACCAGACAAGTCTCTGTAGAGGCGGCTCCCGGTGCAAATATTGTGCTTCTGATGGCTGTACCGCAAACTGCCGATGATAGCGATATCTATGTGCGTACAGTTGATGAAACCCCATGGCTTACGACTAACTACAGTCCCGGTCGTCATTTTATAATTGACACAGGCGGCGTATTTACCCTAGGCGGAGGAACAGGCACGATACAGGTACACGGGAATTCCCACAATGACGCGCCGCCCCTGCCAGCCAGACCTGCACAAGTAACAGGCCAGTCAACAATGCCGGCGCTTGTTGCAAGCAATGTAAACAGGCGCGGAGGTATTAATGTAATCGGCGGTGGGCATTTAATACTAGAGAATGGCAGTGCGGTAAGAAACAGCAGGGTAAGTGACAGCGGCGACCACAATACGGGCGGCGGCGGTGTGTTCTTAAACAACAGCACTTTAACATTGCGAAACGGCAGCCGTATTTTTAACAACATGGCAAGAGTAAATGGCGGCGGTGTGCTTGCATACGGTGATAACAGCAGGATAAACATGTACAACGGCGCAGAAATACACAATAATTCCGCACTGTTTGCTTGGGGCTGGAACCAAACCGCTGCCGGCTCCGGTATATGGAACGCATCTCCGGCTGATTTACATGGCGGAGGCGGCGTACGCCTTAACTCAGCAAGTAGATTTTATATGCATGGCGGTTCAATCCATAACAACAGAGCACATCGCGGCGGCGGAGTGCGCATACATGCATCTTCGGTATTTACTATGAACAACGGCCTAATTACACTAAACCGATCCGGATGGGATGGGCCGGCAGGGTTCTTTTTAGAAACCGAGATATCCGGCAACGGAGGTGGTGTGCTTGTCGAAGGTATATCCCTAGGTGGTGCTCTGCTTGAGACAACAGCAACCGCCCGCTTCTTTATGAATGGCGGCAGAGTTTATGATAATACAGCCAGGAATATGGTAGGCGGCGTTTATTTGCGCAACAACTCACTTATGGTAATGCGTAACAATGCGGCAGTAGAAGGCAACAGGGCTTTGACGCATCACAGCGGCGGTGTATGGGTTCATTCACGGAGCCGGTTAGAGATGCATAATGATAGTGGGGTAATTAACAATACATCCTTTACCGGGGCAGCCGGGGTTCGTGTTGAAAGTGAAAACAGCCGTCTGATTATGAACAATAATGCTTCGGTTAGCGGCAATATAGTTAACGGAACTAACGTGGACTATTCCAGCGGCGGCGGTGTACGGATAATGGGCGCTGCCTATGGTGAAATGCACGGTGGCACTATTTCCAATAATATATCAGAGAATGGCTTTGGCGGCGGCGTATGGGTTGGCGGTAACTTCACAATGACAGCTGGCACGATTGCAGGGAATGAAGCAAGAGGCACTGCCGGTGACAGCGCGGCGTTTGGAAACAGCGGCGGTGGCGGTGGCGTACAATTGCATGGTGCAAACGCCCATTTCATTATGACGGGCGGCATAATCATGAACAACGCGGCCGAGCGGGATGGCGGCGGTGTACACATAGCTCCGGCGGCCGTAGGTGGTAATGGCGGAACATTCGATTTCCGCGGCGGCGTGATAGGTGACGCAGTAGGCCATGATGTAGAGGGCGTAACCGTGTTTAGAGGAAACAGAGCCCAAAATGGCGGCGGTATTTTTTCTGTGCGCGGCATAGTAAACATGTTGAATCACGCAGACAACGGAGGTAACAACACAGGCCGGATTTACAACAACGAGGCCAGCAGCAATGGCGGCGGGATATATTTATTCGAAGGCGCAGCTGCAAGGATGTTTAGAATGCAAGGCAGCGGGGGCATTAGGTACAATGATGCCGGAAATAATGGCGGCGGCGTATTCCTTAACAACAACTCCACATTTGCCTTTTACGGCGGTACAATCGGTGATAATGAGGGCGCCAATGGCGGCGGTGTGCATGTATCCGGTACTGCGGCAAACTTTGAGCTGCGCAGTGATGCAGCAAAGTTTATCACCCGCAATCGCGCTAGAACAGACGGCGGCGGCGTTTGGGTAGGCAATGCCTTAAATACCCGAATGTATATGGCAGATGGTGCAATCAATCTCCATATAGCCAATAACAGCGCAAACATCACCGTAGGCATGGGCGGCGGTATCTTCACAGCAGATCATGGCAGCTATCCCGAAACGCTGCCTACAAACGCACTCGGAAGAGCTACAATCTACCAAAACCTAAGGCTTAATCCGGGGATACCGGGGGGTACACCGGGTACAGTGTTCTCTGGTAACACCGCGAGCTTTACAGCAATACCCCCGGCAAATGTAAGGCCTCCTTCCGACCCTGCCGTGACTTTGCCAAACATCAACTGGACGGGATCCCTATCACCGGCGTCACCGCACCCTGGAAGCCTCCACCCCCTTAATAACGATGATATAAACTTTGGTGGTGATGAAGTAGATTTTGCTTTTATAAAAGTTCGTGGAAGTCAAAATGTGCGGCTGCCCGGAGTAGTTTTCCACTTATACCGCCGCGGGGATTGGTGTCCCATTGAGGATGACTATCTTTGGGATCATGTAGATACCGATACCAGTAGAAGCACAGCACCTATTGGAGAAGTAAGCTTTAAGCTAACCTTGACCGGCATATACAGGTTAGTAGAATTTTCGGTACCAGACATGATTATTTTGCCGCAAGGCTATTGGACCATCCCAATAGTGTCCGGCGTGCCGCAAACCCCAGTGCGCTCTAACTCAAACATACCTAACTTTATAATGGGTGCGCCCTTCGGAGGCTTGGCATTTTCCGGTTATCACGACTATATTGGTCGCGCTCCTGATTACATTGGCAACGCTCCCAATTACGGGCCCAATGTATCGCAAGATTTTGCATATGAATTGGCGCATGAAGAGGGGTTTGGCGGTGTTATTGGTGATACGCCCGGTTATATCAACCCAGCACCACTTAACAGTGTGTTAATGCTGCCAAATGATGAATATGTACGCTTCGATTTCCTTAAGACCGATATTGGGATATATAGAACCCCGATTGAGATTAATCTGCTGCCGAATGCTGAGTTTATGGTATTCCGCGCACCTGCTGCAAGCGTAACCTCCGACACAGGTTTGGTGACTATGGGCGGATCCAACGTTCCAAACTCACCCTGGCAGTTGATTCCAACTAAAGACATTATAAACTTAGAAAGTACTGACAACGCTAATCAACCGGTAGCCTTTAACATGAACCCAAGTTATGTGTACCAATTGGTGGAAATTGTGCCGCCTCCAGGCTTTAGGGTTCCAGGCGGACAGTGGCGGATATGGGTTGTTAGCGGTGCAATCACTACTGAAATCATAACAGACGGTGTATTTTCCACCCCTGGCTTTAGAGTCATCCCCTGCGACTGCCCCGATGAGGGTACGGATGATTGCATCAGGCCTACAAGCAGGCTGTTGAGCAACCATCCTGATTTCAGCTTGCCGGTATCTGGTGGAACCGGTATGCCGATAAGTCTTGCAATAGCCGGTTCGATGTTCTTAGCTATTGCATGCGTTGGGCTTTTTGCTATAAAAATTCACAAAGGCCGACTCGCATATGCCACATATGCAAGCAAAGGTGATTATGGAAGCAACTGCGTTGTCAGGGGCAGTAGCGTAAGCGGCAGTAGCATGGATGTGAGAGATAGGAAAGAGAAAGATGTAAAAACACATTTTAGTAAGGTTCGCAGGCCTTTCTGGCGCAAGTAAAGTATATGTATATGTAAGGGCTGATGCTGCACCCATTAGGGTGAGTATCAGCCCTTTTATGTTTTTGGCCCGACATAAGGAAGTGGATGAAATCCCCAATAAAATTGACGCCTAAAGTAGACAATGGTATAAAACTGGAAAAATAAAAAGACAGGGTGAGAAAAATGCCAGCAGCCCCAATCCCACCAAAAATAAGCATAGTAGTCCCATGCTACAACGAAGAAGATGCTCTGCCCATATTTGTATCCGCAATAAAGGATGTAGCCGCCACCATGCCTGAAGTCATCTTTGAGTATATCTTTGTAGATGATGGCTCAAAGGATGCCACATTGGCAGTGCTTCGCAAATACTCTGCCGAAGATAAGCAAATCCGTTACCTGTCCTTCTCAAGAAACTTTGGCAAAGAGGCCGGCTTGCTTGCGGGGTTGGAAGCGTCCACTGGGGATTACATTGCCGTCATGGACGTAGACCTTCAAGACCCCCCTGCCCTGTTACCGGAAATGTATGCCGCAATAACCCAAGAAGGCTACGACTGCGTAGCCACCCGCCGGGTATCCCGAAAGGGCGAGCCGCCTATCCGCTCCTTTTTTGCCAACAGGTTTTACAAGTTTATCAACAGGATATCCGAAACAAAAATGGTAGACGGCGCCCGGGATTTTCGGCTGATGACCCGGCAGATGCTTGATGCAATCCTTTCCCTTAAGGAGTACAATCGATTCTCCAAGGGTTTGTTTAGCTGGGTTGGCTTTAATACAAAGTGGATAGAATTTGAAATTGTGCCCAGGTCTGCAGGTACTACCAAGTGGAATTTCTGGCAGCTTTTGCTGTACTCCATGGATGGTATCGCAGCCTTTTCTGTTAAGCCCTTGGCTCTTGCCTCATTTATGGGTTTATTGCTTTGCCTTATTGCTTTTGCCAGTATTCTTTTTATTGTTGTGCGTTGGATAATTTTTGGGGATCCGGTAGCGGGCTGGGCCTCAATTGTCAGTATTGTGTTATTTGTTGGGGGGATACAACTGCTTTGTACTGGCATTATGGGTATGTACTTGTCAAAGGCCTACCTTGAGGTAAAGGGCAGGCCAGTTTTTGTTGTAAAAGAGCGATCTGAATAAGGAAATTATCTTGATAATCAAAATTGCAATAAAATACCCATATAAGTTGTATTCGGCCTATATGGGTATTTTAATAATAATTCCATAGGATTTTATCAAGAGGAGATTTTCCAGGGCCGGATCCTCCGTAGTTGCTTATTTTTAGTTGCTTGTGCAGATATGCCAATGTATCCCAAATCGATCTTGTACATCTCCGCATAGCGTGGCCCAAAATTGCGGAGCTAATGCCCCGATAACTTGTCCGCCATCTGCGAGCTTATGAAAAACAGAGGTCACCTCTTCAGCAGAATCAAGGGAAAGCATCAGAGAGAAATAGTCACCTGATATTGGTGCTGTTCCTCCATCGGTCATTGTAATTTGTGTGCCAAATATCAATACCTCGGAATGCATTACGAAGTTTGGCGGCAAAGACTCATCCATGCCAGAGTCTGGCGGAGCATCGCGGAAATAGGCAACATCTTTCACCGTAGCACCTAGTGCCTCCTTGTAAAATGTAAGGGCTTCGTCGCAGTTGCCTTGAAAGCTAATTGTTGTGATAAGCATGTGTATACGTTCCTTTCATTATTAGAAATTGTACTCAGCATTGCCAACGATGCCTTTACAAAAATCTGCGGCGAAGGCTGGACAACGTATAAAAAAGTGTAACACACGTTCAAGTTAATTCGCAAGGAGTGCCCTCTTCAGGCCAAGCCAACACTTTTCTGGTGCACGTTGAAGCATATAGAATTTTCGCCTCGCTGTATTGTGTTTGACTGGGATTGCTATAGATTGATTAATCAATAAATAAAAATCGTCTGGTTCGGCCTGCTTGCGCAAATTAATCATTGAGAATATAATTGCCATGTGTGATTTGGCACGCAACTACCAATTACTAAGTACCAGACAGGGGGGGATATATATGGTTGTAACCGCAACAGATCTAAAAACAAACCTAGGTAAGTACCTAGACCTGCTAGACACCGACGACATAATAGTAACCCGCAACGGCCGCAGAGTAGCGAGACTAATAAGGGACGAAGAAGATGTGCTGGCAGAGGTGCAGTCGTTGTACGGCATACTCTCAAGCATTGGCGGCACAGATGCCGAGGCAGGAGCCGGCAATGAGCCCACAATTCCAGAAGAAAGGGTAAGACGCTATGATCGTATTGATTGGTACGAACGTAATTCTTGATTATGTACTTAAGCGGGAGCCCCATGCCGCCACGGCCAAGACATGCCTGGATTTACTTGTAAGCCGTAAAGTAAAAATGTGGCTGCCCGTCAACGCCCTTACTGATATATACTACACCACAATGCAGGCCCGCCACGACACATATGCGGCAAGAGTCATTGTGTCCAAGCTGCTTAACGCCTTCCAGATAGTAGCCACTGATAAGGCCGACTGCCTGCGGGCTCTGGAACTGGACATGGAAGACTTCGAGTTTGCCCTGATGGCTATCTGCGCAAAGAAGCTTAAGGCGGCACATATTATAACCAGGTATACCGAAGGCTTCCGCAACTCACCAGTAACGGCTATATCGCCGGAGGAGTGGGTCGCGGTTTATGGAAGGGAATAAAGGAGGAAATTATGCGTTTAACCGGAACGACAGCAATGGGCATACGCCTGCCAATAATAAGCCCAGGTGATGACTTAGTATCAATAGTAACCGAGCACATATTGCAAGTAACAAAATCGGCCCCTCTTACAAACTCGGATGTAGTTGCCGTTACCGAAGCAATGGTGGCCAAGTCCGAAAAAAACTTTGCAAGCATACAAGATATAGGCACAGATGTGAGGGCAAAGTTTGGGGATGAAGAGGTTGGGCTGGTGTACCCCATGCTTTCCCGCAATCGCTTCTATAATATACTAAGGGGCATTGCCGCCGGGACAAAAAAGTTGCACGTGCTGCTAAGCTATCCTCACGATGAAGTGGGCAATCCCATCATGGATATAAGCAGGCTGGATGAGATTATTGACGCCCTGCCCAAAAGGATGGTAAGCGCCGCCGAGTTTAAAGCAGTGGCTGGTGACTATGTGCATCCATTTACCGGCATTGATTATCTTAAGCTATACGAAGAAGCTGGGGACAATATATCTGTGTACCTGTCCAGCGACCCAAGGGATATATTGCAGCTTACCTCCCGCGTACTGGTAGGGGAGATTCACAACCGTTTCATAACCAAATCCCGCCTGCAAAAGGCTGGAGCAAAAGCCGTCTACACCCTATCGGACATCCTAAGCCAAAGCATAAACGGCAGCGGATTTAACCCCCAGTACGGGGTGCTGGGCTCTAACCTGTCGGGGGAAGGGATGCTGAAGCTATTTCCCAGCCGGGCCCCAGAGTTTGTGGCAAAGCTTCAGGTTGCGCTAAAGGAAAAAACCGGAGCAATGCCGGAAGTAATGGTGTACGGCGACGGAGCTTTCAAGGACCCGGTGTGCGGTATATGGGAGTTGGCCGACCCGGTGGTATCCCCCGGTTACACTGCGCGGTTGGGGGGGCGTCCTGATGAGGTTAAGTTTAAGATGATAGCTGATAATGTTTCCACGGAGTTAAGCGAAGAGGAGAAGCTTGAAGCCGTGGCAAGTATGATAAAAAACAAAGCTGATAATCCTGATGTGTTTAGGGAAGGTACTACGCCACGGGTCTATGCGGATTTGCTGGGTAGCTTATGTGATCTTGTTGGTGGTAGTGGGGATAAGGGTACGCCTGTGGTGTTGGTGCGGGGGTATTTTGATGATTATACGGTGGGGTAAAGTCCGCAAGGGCAGGGCGGTAAGCCCTACAACCCAAGCTCCGGCTTATGGTGCAGCAAACGACTACTGCTGTTTAGGCAATTCATACTGGAATCATGAGTCATTTGACGGTTAAGGTAGAAAAAGAGCCTGGATTATTATCTAGGCTCTTTAAGCGAGGCTGATTAAGTATGCGCTATGCAGCACAATTATGGTATATAAAAAATAAGTATAAAATTAAGGTTATAAAGGGTGGGAGAAATGATGCGGGAAGTAGTAAAAAGGTTAATGGATAGTGGAAAGCTAACAAAAGAGACATTGCATATAGCGTCTGCAATAAATGAGGATGAAATAGCAGTATACTTGAGTAGTGAAGAATACAATTTGGGAGGTGACGATGGTACGTATCTATACGAGCTGACTACTATGCTGGATATGGGAATAGATTTGGTTTCATCGGACGAGCGGGTATCAGCAATAATAGATGTTTTGAAAATGTATTATAAACTAAGTTATAAGAATATGGCGCTGCTTTTGAATGTTAGTGAGGAAGCAATAGAAAATATTCATGTTGCCCCTGAAAAAGTGGAATATAAAATGCGTTATGACATGGTAGTAAAGATAATGATTATTTATTATGTCTTAAAGTATCCTAATTATGTGAAAATTGAGATGCAGAGGGAGATTCACAGTATTTTACAACAACAAACAAGATGAATAAAGAGCCAGTTTCTTTGTATGGAAAAAAGTAGCGACATGAATGTAAATGTCGCTACCTTTTTTATTATAGTTATACATTATTATAGCATGATATATCTTTATACTTTCGTTTATTGTGTCCAGTATGTTGATTTATTAACGTGAATGGGATGACTTCCAAAGAATAGAATAGCCGTCATATGTGCCTGGAATATATGGCGTGGCATGGGCATATATGAGGCAGCAACGGATCCGGAGAGGCCGCTGATTGATGGCCTCCCAGAGCTAAGGCCAGATGTTATATTCATGATGCCGACTGTACCGGTGAATGACAGACCAACAATCCCTGGCTCTGGTGTGACTAGCCAAAAGAAGAATCGTCCTTCTCCCCTTATACTTACGGTGGCGACATGAACGGGTGCACCTCTTGTATAGGCTGGTTCATAGAACCCGTGAGTAGAGACGTAAAGGTTGTCATCAATAATAGATACGTAGAATGTACCATACTCGCCTTCTGGGACGAAAATAGAAAGGTCGCCGAATGTTACTTCGACCATGTTTACTCCATGGTCATATGGGGTGCAGGTAGTGTCATTGCTTCCTAAAACAGTAATGCTCGGAAGGATCGAAAATGACATTATGAGGGCCATTATAATTGATAGAATTGCTTTTTTCCGCATTGTTAAAACCTCCTTGGGGTAATAGTAGTGTGAGCCTAGACCAACCGTGCACTGTTGTAGGCTAAGTGCTCATAGGATAACACTACCATAAGCACATTGCCAACGCTAAAAATCACGCAAATATAGCAACAATTAAGAAATTTCGACATGAGCCACGCCTGTCGCCGAAAACCCGTAGAAGCGTTCGGGATTTTTGGCTCAGGCGTAACTGTTTCTCTTTGAATTTGTCAACCCGCATAAACGGCGTTTTTCTTAGCGCCTGAGTCTACTTGACGCCTCCGCAACAGGGTTGTGGGGCTTACCGCCCTGCCCTTGCTGCACCCTTCCTTTGGAAGAGGTCTAAAAGATTTAGTTTGTTAAGGGCCCTGGGGTTGTGTGTGGGCTTGGAGTCTGTGACTTGCTTGTGCATTGGTTCGTGCATAAACCGGTGAGAAACTTTTATCAGTATCATCAAAACCGGTGGGGCAGGTCAACGTCAGAATAAGGCAAGGGTTTGACCATATCATCAAAAGCGACATTGGATTAACTTGTTATGGATTCTCCCTCGGCTATTTCACCTGTCTCCGCACTATCCATTTCCTCCAAGCTTAAGACAATAGTGCCGCTTACACGGCAAAGGGACAAGGTATCACCTATATCCCAGCCTAGGGTGCTTCTTAGCTCTTTTGGCAGCAGTACCCTGCCTAGGTCATCAATTTTGTGCTTGTACATCTCATTTGCCATAGTGTTTCATCTCCTTATGCCCCTGTACGGGATAGTAAAGGCCAGCAACAAGAAAAAGCGCGGAGGGAGACGAATTAACATCGTCATGCCTCCGCGCTGTAAATTCAATGGTTCAAATTTATTAGCGCACAGATAATACCATCGGCCTGCCGCGCAAAGCAATACATAAATACCATCCACGCCTCATAAGGGACATCTATACTCCGTAATGAAGTGATATCCTATTGAAGCGGTGGAGGTAATGCTATATACTGCTTTGGCTGCGGTGGCAGGTGTATACCTGTGTTCGGAGGCGATGTGTGTGATCCCTTCGAGCGCCATGTCGGGGCCTAACCCTTCATGGTTCCGCAGTTGTTTTATTTCTGGCAGTGGTGGAATATTTCCTGCCGCTGACCTTTCTTGTTTGATTTTATAGCATATTTTGTCTATTGGCAACCTTTTTTGTAGTGTCTTCATGGTAGACACATTATACTTGTTTCTACCGGAAACACTCACGAGTTGGCGGTCTATTTGTACGATTGCGGCGTTGGTGCTATTGCTAGCTAACTATGCCATTTCTTCATTTCGCACAATTGCCAGCTTGTATCCCAAGGGCATTAAAACCTTAAACAGAGTATCAATTTGTGGTGTGGCCTTTAGGCTTTCCAGCCGTGCCAGGGCTGATTGCTTTATCCCTGCGGCTTCAGCCAACTGTGCCTGTGTAAAGCCTTTGGTTTCTCGCGCCTCTATCAGCTTGCCGATTAACTCTACTTCAAATTCAATTTTTGCACGCATACTTGGAGAAACGTTGTCATCATCATAGTAGTAATCATCAAAATTGGTGGAGTTCTTGATTTCCATGATTATTCATTCCTTTCTTTAAAATCTTCCATATTGCGTTGCGCCTGTTTTATTTCTTTTTGTGGTGTTTAAGAATTTTTTCGTATTGTACTCGGGCATCTTTATTGGTCTTTGCTTTTTCTTTCAGTGTATTCAAAAATTCTTTAATTGGCTGTCTCCCCAGCTTATCTTTGTAAAAATGTACTTCAAACAAGATGTTCACCGCCTCCCTGCTACCACCTACTATAACAAATTTGTTATAATAGGTCAAAATGCATTCCCTGCAGGCCTATCCTTGCCCAAACTTTCTTGTTGGCAAACCCATTCAAATCGCGGTATAATTCTTCAAATATAGCAGTATATAATTTACAAGACCTACATACTGCCCAGTGGGAGATGAGATATGAATCGAAAACGATTCGGATTCGGACTAAGAAGGCCAAAGCCGGAGAAGTGGGTGCGGCTGAGGCCACCACGTCTTAGAAGACTGAGGTTTAGGCGCAACAAGAAGGCCGTGGGCCAGCCCCTATGGGTATACAACAATGGCCAGCTAGAGCAGGAACGTATAGTGGCCGAGCGCTGGATGCGATTGATATATGAAAATCCGGTGGGCCGGGTATCCATGCTGTGGTGGGTAAAGCGCAAGGCAGTAAGCCGTTTGTATGGGCTGTATTGCCGTACCCGCCTGTCTGCACGTAAGATTCCTCAGTTTATAGAAGAAAACCAGATTGACATGACTGGCTGTGAAGGCCCGTATAAAAACTTTGCCCAGTTCTTTTCCCGGGAAAAGTTGGGGGTTAGTTTCCCCGCGGAGCCGCAAGTCCTTGGCTCCCCCTGCGAGGGGATGGTTTCCATAAGTAATGACATCTTGCCTGAAAAGATGATTGCTGCCAAAGGGGCGGATTTTTCCCTGGCGGAGTTGTTTGGCGATGCCGGCTTGGCCGAGGAGTACAGGGGCGGCACTATGGTGCGGATACGCCTTACCCCTACCAACTATCACCGGATGCACTTTTTTGATGATGGGGTGGTGACGGGAACCAAGTTCCTCAGAGGTGACTTGTATTCTGTTAATCCTCTTGCGGTGGATAGGGTCAAGAGGCTGTATTGCCGCAATAAGAGGGCGCTGATTAATTTCCAGTCCAAGAACTTTGGGGATGTTGCTATGGTTGAAGTGGGCGCTACTTTTGTGGGCAGCATAGTGCACTGCTTTAACGTGGGGCAACGGGTACACAGAGGGCAGCAGGCTAGCTTCTTCTTGCCTGGCGGGTCTCTGGTGCTGGTGTTCTTTAAGAAGGGGGCCTTTGCGCCGGATGAAATATTTCTATCCCAGACCAATGAGGGATATGAAACACGGGCGGGGATAGGGTATCCGCTTGGGACATAATGGAACCGCTCTTTCCAAAAAGACCAAAACCGCTCACATGAAAGGGGCGCACATATGAAGACAATAGCAAAGTATTTTCCGGCCCTTGGCAACTTCAACCTGCCAAATGTCATCACTACCTGCGGCATGATTTTTGGTATTGCTGCCTGCTACTTCCTGGTGGCGGGCAATTTTAGGACGGCAATGATATGCCTGTTTTGCGCGGGGGTATGTGACCTTGTAGACGGCTGGGTTGCCAACAAGCTAAACCAGCAATCACGCTTTGGCCAGGCTATAGACTCGCTGGTAGATTTTTTTATCTGCGTTATTATGCCGGTGTGGATAGTTCACGGCTTTATGGGGGACAATTGGCCCATGACTATTGGGCTGGTGTTTTATTGCATTTGCGGCCTTTGGCGGCTGGCGTATTACAATATCAACGAGGCCGACAAGTCCTTTACTGGCCTGCCTGTGCCGGGGGCTATGATGCTGGTGGTTATGGCTACATGGTCCATCATAGAGCGGGGTTTTTCGGAGTGGGCGCTGGTTATTACGTTTATTGTAACCGGGCTTTTGATGATTTCCTGCATCAAGCTTTCTAAGTATGGTAAGTGGCAAGTGATTATGGGCCTGGTTGGCCTGGCATTTTTTATTATGGTATTGATTTGGTTTTGAGTAGAAGGGAGAAATTTCATGCTGCAAAACTTACTGGCAACACACAAAAGCAGCTTCAAAGATTACACAGAGCTTAGGGCCCAAGTAAACGCCACCCAGCGGGTAGTAATGGTGGCCGGAAACATGGTCTCCAACAACCAAGAATCGGAAGGCGGAGTAGCGGCCCGGGTATACCGCGGCGGGACCTTCGGCTTTGCGTCCGGTGCAACCTACACCCCAGAAGGTGTGAAAAACGTGCTGGCTGCCGCAACAGATAACGCAATCTTTATGGACAAGCATGTAACCCGGGGGCAGCCTCCCCTCCCCGCTGCAAAGCCGGGCAACCAAGGGCTTGTAACCGTGCCGGGGGCAGCAATACCCCAAAGTACGCTGATAGACTTTGCCCAGGGCCTAGACGCCATTATTGAGAAAAAATACAAGAATCTAAGCAGCCGCACAGTAGTTGCCAACTGCTTAAACATGGAAAAGCTGCTGGTAGTAAGCGACGGCGCAGACAGCCACTTCTTCCAGCCAAGAAGCATGATTTATGTGGTAATGACCGCCGATACATCCGACGGCATCCCTGTGGAGCTATACGGCATACTAGGCGGCTTTGGCCGCTTTGACGAGCTATTTACAGACCCAGCCATCCACGAAGCCGCGCTGGACGAGTTATATGAATCGGTAATGAAAAAGCGGGACGGCGTATTTGCCAAAGCAGGCCTTCACAAATGTGTGCTTGGCCCAAGGTTGGCTGGGATGCTGGCCCATGAGGCCATTGGCCATACAGTGGAAGCAGATGCGGTGCTGGGTGGCTCTGTGGCTTCCTTTAATCTTAACAAGCAAGTGGCAAGTGAGATGGTAAGCATGGTGGACTTTGCGCATACTGCCCTTGGGCAGCCCGCGCCATTGCCGGTGTATGTAGATGATGAGGGTGTAACTGCCGAGGACGCATGGCTAATAAAGGACGGCATACTCACAGGCTATATGCACAACAGGGACACCGCGCGCCAGCTTGGCACAGTGCCCCAGGGCAACGCCAGGGCTTTTGCATTCTCTGATGAACCATTAATCCGTATGCGCAACACCGCAATCTTGCCAGGTACAAGCAAGTTGGATGACATGATTGCCAGCGTGGATGACGGCTACTATCTAGTCTCTTCCGGCAACGGCCAAGCAGACCAAACTGGGGAGTTCACCTTCTCAATAGAAGAAGGCTACGAAATTAAGAACGGCAAAATAGGCAAGGCCATCCGAGAGTCTTCTGTATCCGGTGTTGCCTTTGAGATGCTTAAGACCGTGGACATGGTATCTGACGACATGCATTGGGATGTAAGCGGCTTTTGCGGCAAGAAGCAACCCATGACCTGTTGTATGGGCGGGCCTGCGCTGCGGTGTGAAATCAGCATTGGTGGAAGATAGCATAGCGAAAGGAACGTGAATCTTATGAAAGATCTAGCCCAATATGCCCTAGAAAAAGCCATGAAAGCAGGAGCTGATAAAGCTTCATGCAAAGTAGCCCAGGGGCGCAAAGATGAGTTCAATGTAGAGGCTAATAAATTTTCCCTTATGCGGACATTATTCGAGGATGAACTATCTCTTAAGGTAATCATGGGTAACCGCAAAGGCACAATGTCTATAAACAAGCTGGATAAAGCCTCCATAGATGCTGCCGTAGAAGAATGTGTTGCAATGGCAAAATCTTCTGTGCCCGATGAGGCGGAGGATATTGCTCCTGTGACAGAAAACAAAAGCTTTAACCGTAATATAGGCGGCGCGGATATGGCCAAGCTGTTTAGCCGCAGCAAGGAGTTCCTGCAGCAGATCAATGATGAATACCCCACTGTTTCTATGGAAATGCAAACTATGTTCAACAGCGGAAAGACAGTTTTCCTCAACAGCAATGGCGTAGA
>Ga0123355_10000982_pt1 | contig 39603 bp, 36 predicted proteins | sample TergutEmb28metaG_3_FD_89872 | JGI IMG/M metagenome (GOLD analysis project Ga0123355, IMG submission 89872) | Embiratermes neotenicus P1 segment gut microbial communities from Petit-Saut dam, French Guiana - Emb289 P1 | ecosystem: Host-associated > Arthropoda: Insects > Digestive system > Gut ...
CGAAATAAGCGACCTCACGCCGCTTACAGGATTAGTAAACTTGCAGGAAGTCTCGCTGTGGAACAACCAAATAAGCGACCTCACGCCACTAGCAGGATTGGTAAACTTGCAGGAAGTTTCTCTGTGGAGCAACCAAATAAGCGACCTCACACCGCTGGCAGAATTAGTTAGCTTGCGGCGAGTATCTATGTTTGACAACGAAATAAGCGACCTCACGCCGCTTACAGGATTAGTAAACTTAACAGACTTAGGACTTAGTAGCAACCAGATAAGTGATATTTCGCCACTTGCGAAGTTGATAAATTTAGAAAATTTGACCCTTAATAACAATAGCTTAAGCAATGTAACTCCACTGGCAGGATTAGCAAGCTTAGAGAGACTTTCGCTATACAACAATCAAATAAGTGATATAACGCCGCTTGCAGACTTAACAAATATGCGGACTTTGTATTTAAATCGCAATCAAATAATCGATATATCACCCCTTGCGGAGCTAACAAGCTTGGTTAGGCTGTATATGAATCACAACCAGATAAGCGACATAACAACAATATCAAATTTAGCAAACTTGATAGAGTTAGAGGTTGTAGGAAACAAAATAAGCGACATTGCACCGCTGGCTAGTTTGGCAAATCTCGACTGGTTGCAGTTGTCATACAATCAAATAATCGATATATCACCACTATACGACTTGACCGAATTACGTGCATTAACGCTAACAAATAATCAAATTTATGATATTTTGCCGCTGGCGGGGCTAGCGAATTTATTTACCTTAGCATTGTCGGGTAACCCTGTAAGCAATATTTCGCCACTTGCGGATTTGAATTTGTTTACGCTTACACTGCATAGCACCCAAGTCAATGATATTTCTCCGTTGTCGGCAATGACAAACTTGCGCACTTTGTGGTTGGATGAAAATCAAATCGACGATATCTCGCCGCTTGAAAATCTTACATACTTGAACAGAGGTCCATTGCCGGAGTGGGCAGAGGAAGGATATTATGTAAGTCTTCTTGCTCGTGGGTAAAATGGAAGCAATTCCAATTGAGCGCGATTGTGTATTTGCTTGCTGAAATCAGATTGCCGTGTTTTTTTGAGACGAAAAAGGGAAGGAAGTGAGATAGCGATGAAGACTGATTTGCCTACTGCTAAAAATTTCAAACAGCTGCTGATTATAGGGTTAATCAATAGCATTATGTGTGCGTTTTTTATCGGATGTGTTCCTTTTGTGTTGTTTACAGTTTGGTGGGGGATGTTTGTATTAGCAAGTGGTTTAATAATTATAGTGTTTTTGGTATGGGGGCTTAGTTCGGCATCCATCAAGGATTTCCTTATTGCAACGCTTATTTACGGTGTAGTTTTTGTTATCGCTATGTTTCCTTTGTTTTTTTTAGTCGTTACAATAACCTCACCCTCTAATTTTGTAGGGCTTAATATGTGGAACCAGCTGGAGCATCATTTCATAATGAGCGTTGTAGCGTGGGTGATTGCCCTCGTTATTACTATCTTCAAGTCCACCAAGGAAAAGCGAAAGAACCTGTCATAACCCTCTGGTATCCCCCATATAGTTGATATATGACAAATATAGAGGGGCATGACTATGGAACTAGACATTCACAAAACTCAATTCAAACACATGGCAACAGGAATACTAATGGCATACGCAATAACTTGTATCGCGTTTTTAGCATACGCAATGCTTCTAACTTACACAGACATAAGCGAGCGTACTTTGCCCATGGTGGTGGCAATAACAACTTTGCTGTCGGTAATGGTAGCAGGTTTTGATGCGGCAAAAAGTGCTCCAAGCCGTGGATGGCTGTGGGGTATGGGGGCAGGGTTTGTATATGTACTTATCATGGCGATAATCATGATTGTGGCATTACCGACATTTTCCGTGGATGGCCGCACCTTTATGACTATAGCTATAGGCATCCTGGGTGGCGGACTTGGTGGTGTGCTGGGAATTAATTTGAAGAAATAGCCCCCAAGGGACGGACTTGATGGTATACTAAGGATAAGAAAAAATAAAGGCATGTGAATTAATTTCAAAAGAAGTCTATTAACGCCTTTAGAAGAAGGGACAACAATAATGGAAGTATGGCAAGCCCTTATACTGGGTATAGTGCAAGGCGTGGCAGAATTTCTGCCAATAAGCTCGTCGGGGCATTTGATATTGCTGCAGCGGGTTTTTGGTATAGAAGAACCTATGGTAACGCTGGATATTTTCCTGCATGTGGGGTCGCTGGTAGCGATTGTGATTGTATTTTGGGAAGATATCTGGGAAATTTTGAAAAACCCGTTCGGCAAAATGACATGGCTGCTGGTGGTGGGTTCGTTACCGGCTGTAATTATAGGATTGATAATGTACATGGGTGGTATCTTGGAAAATAATTTCCGCTCCGGGTTGTGGCTTGCATGTGCGTTTACGATATCCGGTTTCTTCCTGTTGATTGCGGATAAGATGACGCACACACCAAAGGAAGAAAGGGAAATAACTTTCATGGACGCGCTTATAGTGGGTTTCTTCCAAGCGTTGGCACTGCCTCCTGGGATTACCCGCTCGGGTACGACGATAATGGGCGCGTTGTCGCGAGGCATTAATCGTGCGGCGGCGGCAAAGTTTTCGTTTATGCTTGCGATAATTGCAATTGCCGGAGCGGGGCTATTAGACCTTGTCGCGTCTTTGCGCGGAAGCAGTTACCACGAGACTTTTGCCGATGCAAGTAACATAGGTGCCGTGCCAATGTTAGTCGGCTTTATAGCATCCGTATTGGTTGGGTATTTGTCTATACGGTTATTGCTGGAACTTATCAAAAGATGCAGTTTGAAATATTTCTCGTTCTATCTATGGGGGCTGGCAGCGTTGATTTTGCTGGATTATTGGATTGTAGGCAGGTTTTTTTAAGCCGCTTTAAAAAGGAGTTATCATGGTACGAATGTACGACTTACGCCAGAAAGAAGTAATAAACCTAAGCGACGGCGCGAGATACGGCTTCGTAAGCGACCTTGAACTATGTACAAAAGAAGGCATAATAACCGCAATAATAGTCCCCGGGCCCGGGCGCGTACTGGGTGTGTTTGGCCGCGACCAGGAATATCGCATCCCATGGAGAAAGATTAACAAAATAGGCGAGGATATTATTTTGGTGGATTGCAATACCGACAAGGTGTTAATCGGAAGCGAATAGACAACTATGTAAGAAGTTCAACTGGTGATTCTCAGTCACCAGTTGAACTTTTTTTTATAGATTCAGAACAATAGTAAACATCGCCCCACTCTTGGGCGCGGGCAAGTTTTCCGCAACTATTGTGCCGCCCAAACTTTTGACAATATCTTGGCAAATGGCAAGACCCAGACCGATCTTGCCGTTTGTACCTTTGTAAAACCGTTTAAATAAATGGGGTAAGTCGTTTTCGTTAATCCCGTCGCCGTCATCTTCGATTGTTATTTCAAGTTTATCCGATATCCGGCAGTTAATCTGCACCTCATCTTTTGCATGGCGAAGGGCATTTGACAATATATTAATGATTACTCGCTCCAGCCGTTCTTCGTCTGTTTGTATTATAACGGTATCCGGTGTGGTGTGTAGATTAAGCCGCTTTTCGAGTCTGTTTGCTATGGGCTTTACACTCTCTAGGCAGTCGTACAGCAGGTTTTTTACATCTACGGTGGATACAGCCGTGGGTGCTCCGTTGCTGTCCAGCCTTGACATGTATAGTAGCCCGCTTACCAGCTCTGTCATTTTTTGACCTTCGTGCAAAATAACCTGGGCGGCTTCGTCTTTGTCAAAAACACTTTGCAAAATGCCCTCGGCATAGCCTTTTATGGACATAAGCGGGGTTCTTAGCTCGTGGGAAGCGTTTTCGAAAAATTGCTTCTGGTTGTCTTCGTAAAGCTGCAGCATATTGGACATGTTATTCATGCTTTTAGAAAGCTGGTCAAACTCAGAATCTTTAAAAACGCCAGGATCCGCGTGAAAATGGCCATGACCGATTGTTTCCGCGTAGTTACAAAGCCTGTCGATGGTTCGTTTAAAGCGGTTGGACATCATCAAGGCTGTAATCAGGCTTGCAATGCCGGAAAGCAGCAGCAGTATTGCCAGCCTTTGGTTCATGCTGTGCATGAAAGCCATCGCGGAACTAACGTCGGAGTAGAGCAAAACGGACATAGCGTCGGACGGGATTGGACCGGGGGCGGAGCGTATATAAAAAGTCCCAACCATGGCATCAGTAACTCTTACCATGTCGTTTTCGGTAAAGCGGGCAGAATGAGCTAAGTAAAAATCCGTCAGAAATTGAACTTCTGCTTGGCGAAAAGTATCACCATCGGGTAAATGAGGTATTAGTATTTCCTGGTCGTGGTTTATGATTATTACTTCCGTATTTAAAATCGAACGCCGTGGGGTGGTTATTGTCATATAAACCAAGTCGGGTGCGGGATGCGGTGCTGAAAATTCAGTAATAAGGTCAAAAGCTTGGTCGGGTGCAAGCTGCGTGGTTGGCAACTCGCCAACAAAATCAAAAGCGCGAAACTCTATCCCGGGAATTCCGAATTGCACAACGTCTATCGGTGCAAAACGCCATCCGGAAACCATGTTCATATCGTTTGGGAATGCTCTAACCACTGTTGCGGACTGGTGCATAATATCATTTATTCCACCGGTAATTTCCCGTTCGGCTTCCGCACGAATGTATGCTCTTACCGTGACATTAAATAGCACATACACAAACAAAAAGCATATGAAAATTATGCCGGTGTAGTGAAGCACCAATTTTTTTGTAAAACTTTTCATGATACACCTGCTTTCGAAAGCCTAAAACCGTAGCCCCATACGGTGTCTATAAGAGCACTGCTGCCTGCGCCCGATAATTTTCGGCGCAGGCGTTTTACTGTTGCGTCGGTGGCGCGGGTTTCTACCGCATTATCGTAGCCCCATATTTTGTTAAGTAACTCTTCACGTGATACAGCTCTGTCGCGATGTTCCAGCAGATAGGTCAAAAGGCTGAACTCGGTACTTGTGAGGTTCAGTTCTTTGTTATTGCAAAAAGCTATCAGCTTGTTTTGGTGGATAGCTACGTCCGCGAAGCTTAGGATTTCACAAGTTTGCTCCGTTTCCATGTCTATTCTGCGGAACATTGCTTTTACACGCATTATCAGTTGTACCGGGCTAAACGGTTTTGTAAAGTAGTCGTCGCTGCCCAGGGATATGCCTGAGATATAGTCTTCCTCTGTATCGCGTGCGGTTAGCATTATTATCGGGACTTTGGAAATTGCACGCACCTTTGCGCATATTGTAAGGCCGCTGTTGCCCGGCATCATTATATCCAGGATTATCAGGTCGCAGGGTTTTGTCTGAAAAGTCTCGTATAGTTTGTCGCCGGTTTCGAAGGCGGTTACTTTGTAGCCTTCTTTTTGCAGAAAAGATTGGATTAGATGGCGGATATTTTTTTCGTCTTCGGCTATATAAATTTGTTTGGACATTTTGGTAAGCTCCTGTCGTATGCATGAAATGGACATGGGTTTTCAAATGGTTCCTCTTAGCAACCACTTCAATCTTGTACATCCGGTTTCCCTATCAGTATATCACGCAAAAGACTATATTCAACATTTGTACCAATTTTGTTACAGTTTAACGCTGATTTTGTCTAATTATTTTTCTTATAATCCGAGTTAGTCAAAGGACTTATAACAAAATTTGGAGGAATAAAAATGAATCGATTTATCACAATTTGCTTGCTGGCGGCAGTACTACTGTTTGCAGCCGCATGTAGTAGAAACGACAACGCAGCCGTCGCAAGTGTTGGCCGCTATGTAGAGCAAGACATAACCCCGCCAATCGATGGGCCGTTTATGAGCTTTTTAACCTATGATGGTAGTCTAGTGGTTTACAGCCAAGACTTGCTTACAAAACACACCAGCACCGACGGTGGCGAAACATGGATAGAATCCCCTGGCCCAGGAAGCATGGGAGACCCGCTGTCTGTAACAGCGGGTGCCCTTTTACCCGACGGCAGGCTGCTTGCTTTTATACAAGACGAAGGTTTGTGGGCAATATCCGAGGACGGCAGCAGGGAACGTTTCCCGGTTGCGCAAATAGATAACCCATTAGCCGACGGTATGCATGTAATGGTTCAGTTTCTGGAAGTGCTGGGGGAAAACAGGTTGCTGATTAGCCATACATCTATGGATATGGGCAACCATACAAGATGGGACAACGCCCAAGAAGATGAAGACGGCGAAGAGGAGCAGGAAGCCCGCCATTTTGTTATGGGCAGTGGATTTTCACAGGGGACCACTTTACATGATATTTCTACCGGTGCCCAAATAGCCGACTTGCCAATTCAAGGCACAGCGGCGGGAGCGGTAGCAAGTGGCAATTACTTCTACTTATTAGAAAACTTTGGCGCGGAATCAACTATTCGACGGTTTGACTTAGCAGATGGCGCAAGTGTTAGCGGGTCCGAAATTAACCTTGGCGTAGGTAATGCGGGTATGCTAATGAGAGGTTTTAGCATAAACAGCGTTTTAACAGTAAACGCCGCTGGCGAATTACTTGTTATGCACGAAGACAATATGCTACATATTGTTGACAGCGAAATAACCACTAAATTGGACGGTACAGCTTTTTCCTTTGGTGCGCCAAACATTGCACCGGCCAGTATAATACCGCTACCCGACGGCAGTATTATTATGAGCGTGATGGTAAACCACATGTACAATCGTCTGTATCGGATTTATTGGGATGCGAACGCAACCATAAACGCCGAAAGAACCATTACAGTATGGTCTTTGGAAAACAACGATCTCGTACGTGCCGCAATAACCGAGCTTCGTAGGGTTTATCCGGATTCGTATATAACATATGAGATTGCGCTAAGTGCAGGCGGCGGCGTTTCCGCTTCCGACGCCATAAGGACACTAAACACACAACTACTAAGCGGCCGGGGCCCGGATGTTTTAATTTTGGACGGCATGGCTGTGGAAAACTATATCGGTAGAGGAATGCTTTTGGATTTATCCGGCTACATTAACGTGAGCGATATCTATCCAAACCTGCTTGCGTCTTATACTTTGCCCGGCGGCGAAATTTATGCACTGCCTATGCAGCAGCTAATACCCGCGATGGCAGGGGTAAACATCGACCAAATTCAAACCCTTGAGAACCTTGTGACAAGAACTTTGGCCGGTAGCCCACCCCCACAAATGGATGACAGGATATTTGGCGGATTGCCGGAAGAAGAGCGTCCGGAGTTGCATTTCGACACACTGCAAGAGCTGGCTTATATTATGTGGCGCGCAAACTTGCCTGCAATTATCGTTGATAACCAGCTGGATTCTAGTGCGCTAAGGCAGCATCTAATGGCAGTACAGGCTTTAAGCGACAAATTTGAACTTGGTACCCCGCCGGATATGGACGGTATGATGGGCGTGGTAATGGTAGGCAGCACTGGCGGAAGAGGTTCGATGATAACCGGTTCCCTAATGCGCTATATGATGCAATCTTCCAATATAGCGGTTTTCCCAATCGAACATTTGATGGTATTGCAAATGGTAGCGGGACGCGGCAATGAGGATACGGAAGTTGTACCTTTCCCGGGACTTGTATCCGGGGTGTGGCAGCCTTCTACAATAGCTGGGGTGTCCGCGGATTCGGAAAACGCAAGGTTTGCAAAACAGCTGGTAAACATGATGCTATCCATTGAAGTACAGCAGCTTAACCATGGAGAAGGGCTGCCGATAACACGCGCTGGGGTTGCGGCACAAATAGATCAGATTAACCAGATGCAATTGGAACATGATATGCCTACAATTGATTTGGATATAGACGCGCTTATTTCTCGCTTAACTACTCCCGCCGCGGTGGAAAGAGCATTGTACGAGATAATTTTTGAAACAGTAGAGCGGCTTTGCTACGGTGCAATTGACTTAGAGGGAGCAGTGAGGGAGATTGAGCAAAATATCAGAAACTACCTTGCGGAACGCGGGTAAGGCGGTTTTCCTTGCACCAAGCCTTATTGGAATCTCGATATTTTTCCTGATTCCGTTTATAGACACAGTCCGCCGCAGTTTTTACGATGTTCGGGGTGTAAACTTTATTGGGCTGGAGAGCTATATATCGGTGTTCAATAATGCGGCCTTTAGGCTAGCGGCGGCAAATACCGCAAAATTTGTAGCAATATGTATACCACTTTTGCTTGTTGTTAGCCTTGGTACGGCATTACTGCTCCGCTCCGTCAAGCCTCATGGGCGGATACTCAAAACTACGTTTTTGTTGCCAATGGCGGTGCCTGTGGCAAGCATTGTCCTGTTGTGGCAGGCGGTGTTTAACTATGGCGGGATTGCAAACGGGCTTTTAGTAAGAATAGGCCTCACACCTATAGAGTTTATGAATTCAGAAGCTGCCTTTTGGGTGCTGGTGTTCACATATCTATGGAAAAATAGCGGCTATAACATGATTTTGTGGCTGGCGGGGTTAGACGGTATTTCCGAAAACCTGTACGAGGCAGCCCGCGTAGACGGTGCAAGTGCAATGCAGTCCTTTCGATATGTAACGCTACCTTGTTTGCTGCCCACGTTAGGCTTGGTGTCAATAATTTCTTTGCTTTACAGTTTTCGAGTTTTTAGAGAAGCTTATTTGGTCTCGGGAGCATATCCTCACGATTCTATGTACTTGTTGCAGCATTTGTTTAACAACTGGTTCCAAAACTTGGACATAAGCAGGCTAAGTGCGGCGGCCACAATGCTTGCGGCGGTTTTGCTGATAATAATTTTACTGATGCGGAGATTTTTAGATGAAAGTGATTAAATTCATACCTCTGGTCGCTATGGCTTTCCTTGTATGGTGGGTGCTTTGGTTTATGATAATGGGCAGCCTAATGTCCCTTGAAGAACTGCAGGGAACATTAGGGCCTGCCCTTACAGGCGCAGACGGATATTCGAATTGGCCACTGCTGCCTACATGGCCAACTCTGCAGCCATTGGTGGCTTTGCTACTAGATACACCGCAGTTTTTTGTAATGTTTTGGAACACATTTAGGCTTGTAATCCCATCTGTTGTAGGTCAGCTTGTTATTGGCGCGCCCGCGGCATGGGCGTTAAGCCGTTTCCGCTTTAGGGGGCGCAAAATATTGGCTACGTTATATATCGCCCTAATGCTGCTCCCTTTTCAAGTAACAATGGTACCCAATTTTTTGGTAATCGACAGGCTGGGGCTAATGGACAGTATTTGGGCGGTAATTCTGCCGTTTGCGTTCTCAGCTTTCCCTGTATTTATTATGATGCGGGCGTTTGATGCGGTGCCTAACGCATTATTGGAAGCGGCGGCCATAGACGGCGCAGGCTCGTTTAGGACATTTTTCCAAATAGGCCTTCCTCTTGGAGTGCCCGGCATTCTTGCGGCCCTTGTGCTGGGCTTTTTAGAAGTATGGGGCGCGATAGAACAGCCTATGACATTTTTAAATGACCCGTCCAATTGGCCGCTTTCATTATTCTTACCGCAAATTGTTGCGGAAGAACTGGGGTTTGCAATGGTGGCTTCCATGTTTATGCTGCTGCCTGCCGCGTTGTTATTCTTTTTTGGTCAAAAATATTTGGAACTTGGCATACAGTCTGCCGGAATTAAGGAGTGAACAAATGGAAAACCAAACCCAACGCCGGGCCGCAGGCAATATTGTTAAATTTTTGGCGTTAATGCTTGTTTTCACATTAATTGTGCGAGGAACAAGCGGCGTAACCATGGCAAGAGTAAGCGTGGCTACGCCGGGTAGGAGCATGATAGTGGATACCGTTACGGGCACAGCAACGGTTTCTGCCACGGATATTATAGAAATAACCGCCCCGGAAGGGTTGATAATTACAGAAATGCTGGTGGGTGTCGGTCAATCGATACAAATCGGGAATGCAATCGCCACTTTTCCAATGGCAGAACTTGAAGATATGTATATCCGCGAAGTTGCGGCCTTGGACATGATGCGCCTCGAGTTAGAAAACTTACGACAAAACGAAAACATGGACGCAAGCGCGATTGCAAACGCCGAACGCGCCCTAGATCGTGCCCGCGAAGACTATAATACCACAGTACGCCAAGGCCAAGACGATATCGCTACCGCAAGAGTGGCTTTGGATGCATTGCTTTTGCAAAACGGTTCAACTTTTGCCCGTAACCTGCAGCGCGCGTTTGACGACTATCAAAGTACAACCGAACAGGGACGAGCCAATGTAGAAGCAGCGGAAAGGGAATTGTTTGAGCTTATATCCACTCCCACAAACGAGACGGATAATACGGCATTGCAAAATGCCATCCGCAGCCACCAAAGAGCATTGGACGATTATAATTCGGCCAAAGAGCAAGGCGAAGCAGATATAGCCGAAGCGCAGGCAAATTTGAACGAAATACGCTCCAGCACCCCAGCAGGCCGCGCGGCAGTAGATACCGCCGAGCGCAACTACCACCGTGCAAGAGAGGACTATAACGCAACGCGGCAGCGGAACCGAAACAACACAGATGCCGCGCAAACTACTCTCAACAATGCATACCTAATGCTACAACTTGCAATGGCTACAGATCCGTCAGACCAACCAAGCATAACTGCGGCATTAAATGGCGTAGAACAAGCCCGCACTGCACTTGATGCGGCACAAAGAGCCGCAGAAGACAGCATCCGTACAGCGTCACGTGCGGTAGAAGATGCCGCGACAAATTTAGCTCAGGCACGGCAAAATTTTAACGACGGCCAAGAAACCGAACTGGAAACCGCGGAAAACACATTAGAATCGGCAAGAGAGCGGGCGGCCAACAGCCTACTTTCAGCATCACGCGCTTTGGAAGACGCCGAAATAACATTAGCGCGCGAGCAGCAAAATTTTTACGATGGCCGCCAAAGAGATATCGAGCAAGCAGAAGAAGCATTGGAAGCCGTTCAAACTCTAGCAGCCAATAACCAGCTTGCGGCAGCTCGCGCACTTGAAGACGCAACCTATTCCGCCGATACTCAAACGGTGCAAGCCAACACAGCATTACAAAACGCAATAAGCCAAGCAAACAGTACCCGCCAGGCGGCGGCACGGCAAGTAGAAGATGCAAGAGTTGGACTAAGCTCAGTACGACAAACCCACCAAAAGACTACGGCACAAAACAATATTACAACAGTAACACTGCAGTTGGATATAGAAAATAACAAACCACGGTGGACATCTTACGCAAGCTTATTGAAAATAATGGCGTTTTATATGCAAATACCACCGGGGTAGTTGCGGCAACACAACCCACAAGCAGTGTAGTTGCCGGGGCACCTATAGTTACATTAAGGGATGTAAGCGGCGGCTTTGAGGCTCAAATACAAATTCCAGTAAGCCAAGCAGAAAACTTGGCGGTGGGAAACGAAAGCGAAGTAACAACCGGCGGCGGATCAATATTTTTCAACCCAACGGTTACGGGAGTGGTATCAAGTATTTCTCAGCCTGACGAAAACGATAATGTAACGGTAACAGTTGCCCTGCCGGCAGGGAACTGGACAGCAGGGCAGCGGGTAGATATCCAAGTTGTGCTACATAGCGGCAGTTATGATTCCAGCTTGCCTATTTCCGCAATTCGTTCGGATAACGGAGGCTATTTTGTCTATGTAATTGCCCAAACAAGCACAGTGCTTGGGCTGCAAAACGAAGTGGTGCGGGTGAGTGTAAACATTGTTGCGCAGGATAATGATATGGTGTCTGTAAGCGGTGCGGTTTGGCCTGGGAGTGAGGTTATTGTGGGGAGTAATAAGGCCGTTACTGCTGGTGACCGGGTTAGGGTGGAGTAAGGGATGAAGTTGTTTAGATGGAATATCCAAAAACCCGGTTTCGTACAATTTCGACTATCCCAAATTAGTTTGAAAAGCACTAGACTTCTTGCAAAGCTGTATGAAGTGCGCAAAAATGTCGCGGAACTAGGTACAGTGAGCATGAATGGGTTTCGCAAAAAGTCTATTGCAACTATCTTTCTATGGTGCATCTTCGCAGTCTTGCTGATACTCGGCTTTAACCACGCCGGTACAATATCTCGATTTTCTGTCATGTCCTTACGATACCAAACCCCAATAAACGGCCAAGCAGCCCAAAGAGCAAGACAATATGCCATAAGTAATGAAGCCTTCTGGCCAACATTTTGGCATGAAAGCCGTGCATCCCTTACCATAGGCCGAGGCTATGTACAATCCAACATAATGGCCTTTTCCGGCGATGCTCATTTAGTGTGGCATACAGAATATATCGTAGGCTCTGCCCCGGGTCCACTGGACAACAGCGGAGTTGCCGTCTCAAAAGCTTTGGCGCACAGCTTGTGGGGCAGTATCGACATTATTGGCCTATCTGTTAACATAAATGGAGAAACACGTACTGTACGCGGTGTATTTAGCGGTAATACAGAACTGGCGCTACTGCCCTTTCACATCAATGATACTACTCAATACTGGACAGGTGTAGAACTTTACGGAAGCGGTACAACTTTTTCGGATGCAACAAACTTTGCAACTGCTTCCGGCCTTGGAATGCCGGACTATGTACTAACCGGCGGGATAATAGCTTTTGCAGGCTTTCTTGCAGTGTTACCGCTTTTACTTCCGGCAATTTATTCACTTGTGCTAATAATCAAATTTGTCCGACGATATTATTCAAAATTGGGCGTATCTTTGCTTTTTGCCGCTTTGACGGCTTTTGCAATTTTATTGCCGAGCTTGTTAAACATACTACCGGATTGGCTAATTCCTACTCGCTGGAGCGACTTTTCATTTTGGTCGCTGCTGTTTAACCAAGCAGAGGCCGGGTTTAGGGAATTCCTAAGCGTCCCGCCCAAGTTGAGAGATGTAGAGTTGAAGATAAAACTTTTGCGCCTGATAGGGATTTCATTTGTCTCGATATGTTGTGGCTTGTTGGTGTGTTTTAGGCAGAGGCGGTAGTGTATTCACTTGCGGTGATGGTTCAACAAAAAATTCAACTGGTGACTGTGGGTCACCAGTTGAAAAAAATTTCTTCTTATTGACGTTCGGATTACTTGTGTAGTACAATAAGCTACCAAAGTAAACCGGAGGTCTTTTTATGGTTAAGATAGCTGATTCAGAACTTGAAGTAATGCGAATTCTCTGGCGTGAATCTCGCCCGATGCCTTTTGGCGAGATACGGGCAGAGCTGGAAGAAAAAACAGATTGGAAAAAATCCACCATTCAAACGCTTGTATTACGCTTACGCGACAAGGGTATAATAACAGCTCACGATAAATATGTGACGATGTATAGCGCGAACATAAGCCAAGAGGAATACATCCAATCCGAAGGCCAGACCTTCATAGATAAGTTGTTTGACGGAAGTGCAAAAAATCTTGTAGCGGCTTTGTGCCGGAGCGGACAGTTGGATGCAAGTGATATTGATGAACTAAAAGCATTTCTCAAAGTTGAGGGGGCGATTACTGATGATTCCGGCATTTCTAAGTGAGCTCGTTCGTATTATCATAATTATGACAATTACGGGCGGCTTGTTGTGTTTGTTATTGTTGGCAATCAAGCCGTTAATTCGCCATCGTTTGCCTAAAGCGGCGCAATACAGCTTTTGGCTCGTAGTGATTTTTGCTTTTTTGATTCCAATATCATATTTCGTTGCGCTGCCCGGTACGACCGTAAATGTTATACCAATTCGTAGTACTGTTGAACGACATGTTATATCTATACATGAAGAAACGGTAAGGATGCTTGAATTGGAAGACGCCCCTTGGCAGGCATACGCCGCAATAAACAACATAAGCGAAAACGCGGTAAGAACGGTTAGACCGGACTTTGTGCCTCCGCCTGAGCTTCCTCCTGCGGGATTTGCAATTGTCAGCAATATTTTTATGCTCGTTTATCCGCTTGCCGTTCTGTTTGTTTTGACGTACAGCTTAATAGGCTACGTCCAATTCATGAGAAAGCTCCGCCGTGGATATATCAAACCTCAACATTTTGAACTTGACATACTTGACGAACTTACCAAAGGTAAATTCACACCAAGGTTATTCAAAAGCATTTATGTAGCAACTCCAATGCTGGTAGGGATATTCAAGCCTACAATCATATTGCCTGACCGTGAATATTCTACTGAGCAGTTATACGGCATTTTACTCCACGAACTCACCCATATGAGACGGTTTGATGTTTTGGTTAAATGGCTTTCGCTCTTGGCTTGTGCTGCTCATTGGTTTAATCCACTCGTATGGGTTGCACGGCGACAAATTGACCGCGCTTGCGAGTTGGCTTGCGACGAAGCGGTTATCCGCAACATGGACGCATACAGTATGCAAAACTACGGCGAAACGCTGATAGCCGTAGCAACTGCTGAAAAAATTCCTTTGCCTGTGCTGTCAACAACCATGTGTTCGGAGAAAAAGGCAATAAAAGAGAGGCTATCCGCAATCATGAAAAACAAGAAGCATACCAAAAAGACGATTTTGCTGTCGGGCATTATTCTTCTGGGAATAGTACTTACCGCTTGTGCTTTGGGTGCAGGCGGCGGTTCCTCCGGCAATGGAAATACAGATGAAAACGATACTTTTATGGACAGAGTTGTAGCTGATGGGGTGCGGGTGTTTGTCTTGGAAAACATGACCGACAGGGAGCGGTTGGAGCGCATGACTTCTGTAACTTTGTATGCCGATGGTACGGCAACCCTCGCAAATGCTTTAATAAGCAGTTTCATGCTTCCGGGTGCGCCGTATACTACATTCACGGTCGAGGATAACGCGTTGTCAATCTTTCAAAACATCCCCGGTTCTGTACGTGACGAATCAAATGATGATGCTGTTGCCCGATTTGCCATAATCGACAACGACACGTTAGAATTTTTGTATGCCAGCCTCCCACTCTTTGCTGACGCTGGAGCAAGATATGTATTTAATCCGGATGGGTTTGATATTTTCGCAGAAGTAGATTTTGGTATCGAGTCAATCCCATATGTAGGCGCGGCGCACGAAACACAAAGCATTGTAAATACCATGCCTTTGCCAAGGAGAGATATGACTTTGCGTTCCATTCAAATTGAGCAGACCACGGAGGATTTGGATACGGAGCATATACGCTAACGATTCATTATGATTTGCATGGTGACAACTTAGAAGATGCCCCTGGTGCGGCATTTGCACGAATATCTGCAAGGTTATTTGACCACATTGATAATCTTCAAGCGGTTACGTTTTCTGTTGTAGGCAATGAAGAAACGAGTACAGACAATTACATTTATAGGTGGAGTATTTCGCGTACAAGCAGCGATGCTGGTGGTGGCGCAATTACTTCTTTTAGGGGTACGCATTCAAGCGCAGGGCAAGCCGAAACCCAATTTGGCAGCAATGAGCGTGTTGATTTGCGCTCGCTAATGTTGCGCGATATTGCCGATGTGCAGCATATGCTAGGTGAACAAATAGGCTCTAGTGACGAGGTTGGTATGTGGGCTACTTACAACTTTGAAAGCGGCTTGAGCGTTTCGGTAAATGATAGCAGGCAAATAGTAAGCATCATGCTTGACTATAACCAAGCAGATAACCGCTCACAATTTCAATTTGACGGTATCAACGGAACATCAGTTTATGCCGATGTTGTTTCTCGGTTTGGTAATCCTTACACTATAAGAGCAGGGCCGGATGAAGCCCATGTTGGCGCAGTCAATGCCTACGGCTATTTTTATGGCTGGCACGAGTTTGTTTATTTCTTCTTTGATGCCGGTGGTAATGTAGTTGCCATATCAGTTTTCTTTTCTGAAGCTACTATAACACCGTTTGTTAGGGAAGATGGCGGAGTACTTGCCGTACATGGTTTTGGCGGGCGTGTGTATTTCCATAGGGGTACGGCTATAGAAATGCCCTTTATTTTCTTTGCAGGCCATAGATTTCCTATTCCTCAATTAGAAAATGAAACAATCGAAGGGAGCGTACGCTTAACGCAAGACTCGTTAGTAATAAGTCTTGTTGTTGCACGAAATGAAATTATAATCGAACAAGTTGATGGGCCGCTTGGCACCATTGCCGGGCCGTGGCTGGAGTTCGAGTATATTCAAGGCATTGGCATAACTGCAATGACTAATCACCCATTTGTATTTGACAACGGACATGAGCCTTTGCATTTCGAACTTGACGAAGAAAATGCCCTCGCTTTAGCTGAGATGATGAGACGTGTAATGGAAGTTGTAGACAGTCACCTTAACCCTGTATATTGATTGAATCTATGGCGTATTCTCACTAACGAACACGCCCTAGTAAAATTTGAATAGTGCAGTTAATTTCAACAAAAAGCCCTCTCCATCACAGAACAAACTGTGTAGTGAGGGCCTTTTGAGTTAAAAAAAATATTTCTTGCTTCCTTGATTAAATTCCTTTTGTCTACCTGACAATCGGATACTTAACGAGGCAATTCTCCTACATGAGATTAAGCAGTCTCTTTCACCTTCGCAAAAATCTTAGAATGATACAACGGAAATGACAAATCCTCCGGTACATCGTCAAAAAAAGCTATCCGCTCAATTTCCGAGTCTGGCAATTCTCCAAATTCCGCTATCTCGGCAAAAAACACCAGTCCATAATCATTTATGGAATACGCACAAACAGGTTTCATATCAAATTTTACAGCCCCGGTTTCTTCAAAAAGCTCTCGCCGGGCGGTGTTTGCAATAGCTTCGCCGTCTTCCCTGCGCCCGCCGGGCAGCTCCCACTTGCGCGTTTTATTTTTGCAAAAAACCCATTTGCCTTTGTACCGTGCAACAATAACCGCATACTCGAACAACGAATCATCGACTTTATCGATATCATAAAATGTAATATTTGTCATAGCCTACTGCCGCGCCCGGGCGCGTGCGTCTGCGGCACTGTGTTCTGCATAAGTGGAGGAAAAGAAATGCTCGCCCGTTTCGAAATTGTACAGCACAAAGAACAAATAACCTCCGCCGGATGGATTTAATGCCGCGCGCAGCGACGCCGCACCCGGGTTAGATATAGGGCCTATAGGAAGTCCGGCATGGTAATAGGTATTATACGGGGTATTTACTTGGGTTTCTGCAATTGACAGACGCTCGGGCGGGTCTTCCATTGTATATTTTACGGTGGAACACATTTGCAAGTGCATGTTAGTTGCTATGCGGTTGTGAATAACCTGGCTCATCATAGGCCGTTCGTTGGCAAGTCGTGCTTCCATTTCTATAATGGATGCCATAATAACAACTTCGTCTATCGTCATGCCCATTTCGTATGCGCGGTCATGCATTTCGTCGTTGAAAACATTATCGAATTGGCGCAGCATACGCCAAATGATATCGCCAGGAGTGGGATTGACAGGTATCTGATACGTATCTGGGAAGAGATAGCCTTCCAGCCCGTTTGGCCGATCGGGTTTATCTAAAAGGAACGAGAAGTTAAACGGCCCGTAGTGGACAACATAAAGAAATTCTTCCGCGGTGAAAAACCCGCGCGACTCGAAATATTCGCCCATGTCACGTGCCGTCCAGCCTTCCGGAATGGTTATGTCTTCGTGGGGGGCCTGTCTGCCGCCAGTACCGCGCAGTACGTGGTGGACTTCTGTGTTAGTCATATTGCGGTTTAGTACATATGTTCCGGCGGCGTAGGTGCGTACGCGCCCCAGTAGGAACAGCTCGAGATTGAAAAGGCGGCTGTTGTTTATGACACCCATGTCTTCGAGTCTTCGCGAAACTTCGTTGGCGGGAGTGTCATCGTCCAGAATTAGGGTGACTTCTTCGTCGGGGCCTGTGGCTACCATTTCGTTTGCGAAATTAGCTCCGAAATCGAAGCCCCACATGGCTACTTGCCATACGGCAAATCCTATTACTATCATGATTGCAAAGTTGAAGAACATGCCAAGCAAATATTGCAGAAAGTTGATTATGCTGTCGGATTTCATATTTTGAGTCACTCCTGATTCCATGCCGCTGGCGGCGGCAGAGCCACATTGCGGCAAAAATATTCGGATGAAAAAAGGGAGTTCGCCTTTTTTCACATTTTAATTTTTACATATCCGATGCTTGCTCCCAGTCTTCGTATATGGTGGCAAGACGGGCTTCCAGTTCGGTTTTCTGTTGAAAAATTTCCTGTGCTTTTTCCGCGTTGCTTCCTATTTCGTCATCCGCAAGCAGGTTGTCGCATTCAGATATTTTGGCTTCGGTTTCGGATATTTCTTTTTCCAGCCGGTCTATTCGGGATTTTTTCTTGCGGGCGGCGGCTTCTGTTTCTTTTTTTCGCTGCCAGTCGTCTTTGGATGATGTTAGCGTAGCGGCAGTGGGTTCTTTTCCTGTCGGGGTGTCTTGTAGGAGTGCCATTGCGGCTTTTTTCTCCACATAATAATCGTAGTTGCCCGCATATGATACCATCCCGGTGGGGGTTAAGTCCAGTATGCGAGTGGCTGTATTGTTGATAAAATAACGGTCGTGGGAGATGTACAGCAGCGTGCCTTTGAATTCGCGCAATGCCTCCTCGAGTATTTCTTTGGAAAAAAGGTCGAGGTGGTTTGTAGGTTCGTCAAGTACAAGAAAATTTGCACCTGCCAGCATTATTTTTGCCAGCTGTACCCGCCCGCGCTCACCGCCGGACAGCGCGGATATAGGCTTGAACACATCGTCGCCTATGAACATGAACGCGCCAAGCGTTGTACGTATTTCTGTTTGTCCCATGCGCGGGTAAGTGTCCGCCAGTTCTTGGAAAATTGTTTTTTCTTCGGAAAGGACAGTGTTTTGGTCGTAGTATCCTACGCGTACATTTACGCCTGTGCGTACACGCCCTGCACGGGCTTTCAGTTGTCCTACCAGCAACTTTATAAATGTGGTTTTGCCAATGCCATTTGGTCCTATTAAGGCGGTTTTGTCGCCTTTTTTAATCTCCAGGTCGATATTGCTAAACAGAGTTTTGCCGCCAAAGCCCATGGTTAGCCCCTCTACGGACAAAACATCGTGGCCGGAGTTAAGCCGCGGTGTTAGACGTAGGCGCATGGTGGACGGGTCTTCTGTTGGTTTTTCTACTTTTTCGATTTTATCCAGCAGCTTTTCGCGGCTTTTCGCGCGGATAATTGCGGCTTCGGTTTTATAGGAACGGAGGGTTTTTATTACACCCTCGTGGTGTTTGATTACTTTTTGATTTTCCGCAAATTGCTTACGGGCCAGCTCTCGGTCGATGGCTTTTTTCTTTACGAACAGACTGTAGTTGCCGTTGTATACTACAGATTTTTTGTTTTCGATTTCAATTGTTTTTGTTACGACTTTATCCATAAAGTAACGATCGTGGGAGATGATTAGAACCGCGCCGGGAAAGTTTCTCAAATATTCTTCCAGCCATGCTACGCTTTCTATGTCCAGATGGTTGGTGGGTTCGTCTAATAGGAGCAGGTCTGCCCGTTCTAACAGGAGCTTGCCCAACAGGGCGCGAGTGCGTTCCCCGCCGGATAGTTTGCCAAAAGATTGCTGCCATTGTGTTTCCGGAAAACCCAAGCCGCGCAGCACGCCTTTTAAGCGGCTTGATGCTTCGAAACCGCCAAGTTGCTCAAATTGATGGTTGAGGCCGTCGTAGCGTTTTAGGGTGGTGGCCAGGCTCTCACCTTCAAGGGTTGCCATTTTTGATTCGAGGTCGCGTATTTGGGATTCCATTTGCTTTAGCGGGGCGAAAACTTTGTCCAGAGCTTCGTAGAGGGTTAGGGCTGAGTCGTCTTCGGCGTCTATAGTTGGCTTTTTGCTTTCATCCGTGTTCTCAATACTAAGCTGCGGCAGGTAGCCTATGCGCATCCCGGTTTTTTTTGTAATTGTTCCGCCGTCGGAAGTCCATTCTCCAGTAAGCAGTCTGAAAACAGAGGTTTTGCCTGCGCCGTTTACACCTACCAGCGCGACTTTTTCTTTCTCCTCTATTATAAAGGAAACGTTGGTTAGGATTTCTTCTATGCCTATTGACTTGTGTACGTCTTTTAGTTGCAGGAGCATTGGGTTACCGCCTTTACAGGCAACAAGTTGTTTGTTGCCGCTTGTTTCGTAGTATTTTCATCGCGCCAATTATACATAAAAACTCGCCATTTGAAAACACTACATGCTATAGTGGTTAACTTTAAAATTCCTCCGCAAACTGTAGCACAAACCGCTGAATTTTGCTATACACAAGGAGCCTGTCATGAATCTTGCAACTTTGCCATCGAATGTGCATAATGAAAACGACAACGAAGAAGCCTGTACATCCGTACAAGATAACCCACCACCGCCTCAACCCGAAGCCACAATCGTGACCCCGCCCGGGGATAACCCGCGGGGTATTATCCAATTTCTAACAATAATCGGCCAAGTGGAAGGCCATGTCCTTTTGCCGCCTACAAATAAGGCCACAAAGTACGAGCATGTAATCCCGCAGTTGGTAGCCTGCGCCGAAAACCCGCGTGTGGACGGGCTTCTTATATTGCTAAACACCATGGGCGGCGATGTGGAGGCAGGGTTGGCGTTGTCAGAACTTATTGCGTACTTGGGCAAGCCTACCGTGTCGCTGGTGCTGGGTGGCGGGCATTCTATTGGGGTACCACTGGCGGTGTCTGCACGATATTCGTTTATCGCGCCTTCTGCTACCATGACAATTCATCCGGTGCGCATAAACGGGACTATTGTTGGCGCACCTCAGACATATGATTATTTTAACAAGACGCAGGACAGGGTGCAGGATTTTATTCTGGCGCATTCTAATGTTAGTCGTGAGAGGTTGACACAGCTTATGATGGATACAAATTCCATGGCGCAGGACGTTGGTACTATTTTGATAGGGGAAGAGGCCGTGAACGAGGGGATTATTGATGCGGTTGGGGGGCTGAATTGTGCTATGGAGAAGTTGTATGATATGATTGGTAAGTAGACGAACGGAGGCTGTCATATGTATCAAACTATTCCCGCCAAAACCATTGTAAGCCGCACAGACGCGCCGTCGACGTGGTTTGGTGTGGATTACAATATGAATATATATCGAGGTTGCTCCCACGGCTGTATTTATTGCGACAGCCGTAGCGAATGCTATCGTAATGTGGATTTCGACACAATAAAGGTCAAAGAAAACGCCCTGCAAATAATCCGCGACGAACTGCGCCGTAAGGTTAAAACAGGGGTTGTAGGCACGGGGGCTATGAGTGACCCCTACAATCCGCTGGAAGCGGAACTGAAATTAACACGCAATGCTCTGGAACTTATGAACGCATTTGGCTTTGGAGTGTCCATAGATACCAAGTCTGCGTTGGTGACTCGTGATGCGGATGTTTTGGCGGATATCAAAGAGTTTTCGCCCGTGATTGTAAAGATGACTATTACCGCCGTCGATGACGACATTTGCGGGCAGATAGAGCCTAATGTGTCTGTGTCGAGTGAACGGTTTGAAGCGTTATCGCGGTTGGCGGACGCGGGAATTTTTTGTGGTGTGTTACTTGGGCCTGTTTTGCCGTTTCTTACGGACACGGAGGAAAATATTTATGGGATATTGCGCATGGCGAAAGAAGCAGGCGCGAAGTTTGTACATACATTTATGGGGATGACCCTGCGGGCGGGGAACCGGGAATATTATTACGAACATCTGGATAAGTTGGGGCTTTCTAATGCGAAGAATGCGCACATGAAGCGGTTCGGTAGCCGATACGAATGTACATCTCCTAAGGCGAAAAAGCTGTGGAGTGTCTTCGCTGCAGAATGCGAACGGCTGGGGTTGTTGTATGACATGCGTGCTATTATAAGCCATTACAAAATGGGTTATGGCGACAGGCAGATGATGTTGTGAAAATAGAGCTGTTCAATTTAAAACATTTTCCGAAACTCAGCGGTTTATGCTACAGCATACAAGACCCGCTTATTAACCGTTACAAAACCCCTTTTCAATTTCTGCAATAATTTCGCTGTCAAGTTCCATTAGTTTACATATGCTTAGCGCGTCCTTAGGCACAAGCGCATTTGATTCGGTTTTTACCAGCCGGTAATCCATCAGGTCTGATATAGCGGAAACGTCTTCTTTTTTAATATTAGGTTTAAGTCCTGCAACTTGATAATGTGTAGAGCCTGGCGGCACAACCCCATCGAAGTGGGTACTCATAAGCGAAATTGCATTTTTGTTATTTAAAAATCGTGCGACAGCGCGCACAATAATCGCACCTTCTTGTGGATTTGTACCTCGGGCGAATTCGTCTAATGCGATAAACAGAAAGAGCTGCTTATCGCAAAAATTTTTTACAATTGCGTCGAGTTGTTTAATTTCCGCACCAAAGGTAGACAGACCGCCTGTTATACTTTGTCCGTCGCTTAAGCTTATGCATATGCCATCAAACAGCGGTATCTCTGCTTCTGTAGCTGTAACGAAAAGACCTAAGCGGCAAAGCATGATGTTTAATACAGTTGTTTTTATTGCAACGCTCTTGCCGCCCATGTTAGCACCGGTTATTATGGTTATACCCGTGTCAAGATTAAGTGAAATTTTTGTAAATGACTTGCCTTCTTGTGATAATATACTTTCGACAAATGGGTTGGACATGTTTTTTAAAATCAGTTGGTGGGGGTTGATTTTTGGACGTACAGCGTTAAACTCTATTGCATGACGGGCTTTTGCTAAAGTAAGGTCGAGTTTGCCTAAATTATTCATGTTTGTAGCGATGCCCGCTGTAAATGGCCGCAATTTTTGGCAGAGAGTTGTCATTACAATTTCTTCTTCGGCGTCCTCTTCTACAACAATTTCTAGACGTTTCGCTTGCATTGCTTCTCGTTTTGCATTGTCTTTTTCTTGCCGCAACGCAAGTTCTAATCGGGATTTTTTCTCTCTGATATGTGAAAGTTTTTCTGAAAAGCCGTCTTCCAGCGAGAATGGAATGATACGTCTTTTTTGTATGTCCAAGATATCAAGAGCTGCTGTCAAATTTGTAAAATGTATGTTTATGAATTTCGTTATGGTGTTCAGTTTGTTAAATACATGATAAAATTTTTCGAAATTTAGCAGGAAATCTTTTAACTCAAACAGTTCAATTTCATTTAATTTAGCGGTATCCAATTTTGCAACACATGCACGGATATTTTTGAATTTCATAAGTAATTGACGCAAGGTATCCATGTCAGTAGTATTTTCTATAGAGATGGCTTTATCGATATTGTCAAAGCATTCTAAAACCGCAGAAATGTCATCCTGCGTAAAAGGGGTGATTTTTTTTATTTCTTCTGCGCCGTATGGTGAGTCCGCTATAAGGTGGTTAAGCAAAAATGTTAGGCCAATCGCGTCTTTTTGGTTGTCGTCGAGTTCAAACATTCGGTTTTCCTCCTAATCAGGCTCTATTATCGGTATGTCAAATTTCAACTGGTGACCCACAGTCACCAGTTGAAATTTATTTTCGTGTGGCTATAACATCTGCTCTACATCAAACACAGGCACAGGCAGCGCGTTCTGCATTTTTACAAGAAATTCTGCCGGGTCAAAGGCATATCCACGCACAGATATCGGGTTTATTGTTACAGCTGCTAAGTTCACAGGATTTTTGACCGATAAAATGCCTTTTTTTATTAGTAATTTTTCGTAAGTTTCGGGTTTTATAAAAATTTTACCGGGGTCGTCGGCTATGATGCAGGTATCCTTTAGCTGGTCGCCGGATGTTATTAGCTCGGCGAGCCGTTTGTCACTTACGGCACCTTCAAGGTATATACGTTTCGCGCTGTCACATGGTTTTGTGAGAGTAAGAATGTTTACGGCATGGCGAGTTTCGGCAATAACTTTTTGCATATCGGAATTTTGTCCCGCTCCTGCACAAAGTATAACCGCGTTGCCCAGTCGTGCCAGGCTTTTGCGGCTTATCGCTCCGTCTATAATTAATTTGTCGCTATGGTATAACCGATACTTTTCCTCGTCTGAAATCGTTTGTGCGCATTCGCTATACTGCGAACGGGCAACTTCTTCCGTTTTAAATTCGAAGTTGCCCGTTTGCAGCAACCGCCAGTGGCACGGGCAGGTGAAATTCCTGCCCGTGCATAGTATATTAAGATTTTTGGATTTTGTAGCGGTGCATGTTAAAGATTTCAGATGAGGAAAAGTATTTCCAATAAGCTTTTCCAGTTGCGATAAAGTAGACGGCCCGCCAATTTGAACAAACCCGTCAGATTTTGCAACGACAACTACCACACGTCCCATTGGAGTGTGGTAGTCCGTTACTGCTGTAATTTCCTTGGTAATATCGCAAAACCCAAGAAGAGCTTCCGTAGTAATTATTGTAGTACCATGTTGTACAAAAATGCGTGGTTTTGCTGTGTTTGTAACAATATCGCAGTCCTCGCCGTCCCTGCCTATGCCGGTTAGCGAAAGGCGGATATCGCGTTTGTTAAAATCTAGTATCAATCGGTTAAGCGTGGTTGTTTTTCCGACATTTTTGTCCATGCCGATTATGGTGATTGTGCGATACGGCAGTAGTAAATCGGCTAAACCCATTTTTAATTCATGCCTCCTTCGTCGGCGGAACAAATAGGGATGTTTCACACTTATGTTTTTACCGGCGGCATAACCAGGGCTTCGCCGCTTATTACGGTTTTGCCGTGTTGGTTTATTACGCTGCATTCGAAAACAACACGGTTTTTTTCCGAAATTATTTCTTTTACCGTGACGGTTGCGGTTATCGTGTCTCCGAAAAAAACCGGTGCCAGAAATTTTAAATCCTGTTTTAAGTAAATTGTACCGGGTCCTGGTAGTTGCATCCCAAGTACGCTTGAAATAAGACCGGAGCAAAGCATTCCATGGGCGATACGTGTTTTAAACATGGTGGTTTTTGCGTATTCTTCGTTGATGTGGGCGGGGTTTAGGTCGCCTGATATGCCTGCAAACATGTACACATCTGACTCGGTAATGGTTTTTGCAAAACTTGCGTTTTGGCCTACGTTTAATTCTGCGGTGGAAAATCCTGTCATATTTGTTTCCTCCTTGAATTTTTCAAGTGGCTAGTGTCACTAGCCACTTGAAAGTTTAGATTCTTCTTGCCATTTCCCTAACCGCAAAGGTTGCTACATCTCCCGCAAAGCTATTCTTGCCAAACCCTGCATCGTAGCCTAGTTCCTTTGCCAACTCATTTGTTATTCTTGGGCCGCCGCATATCAGCACTACTTTATCCCTTATGCCTTCTGCTTCCAAAAGCTCTACAAGCTCAGTTAAGTTTGCAATGTGAATATCCTTTTGCGTAACGGTTTGGCTTACCAACAGCACATCTGCGTTAAGTTCGCGGGCTTTTTGAATGAATTCTTCGTTGCTTACTTGGCTGCCCAAATTGTGCGCCTGAATCATTTCGTAACGCTCCAGGCCGTAATGTCCTGCAAATCCCTTCATGTTCATGATGGCATCTATGCCTACGGTGTGTGCGTCTGTACCTGTTGACGCGCCTATTACTACAATTTCGCGCCCTATGTTTTCACGGATAAACCGGGCGGTTTCGTCCATGCTCATTACGTCGCCCTGCACACTTTGTACTTTTATGGCAGAGTAATCTACATTGTGGACGGTGCTACCATACACCACGAAGAAAGTAAAACCTTCATCCAGCGCAGCTCGGTGGGCAACAGAAGGGTCGCTGATGCCCATTTTTTTTGCCAAAATTATTGCGGCTTCGTTACCTTTGTCGTCGCTTAGTACAGGAAGGGTAAAACTTAGCTGAACTTTGCCGTCGTCAAGGGTATCGCCGTATGGGCGGATGATTAGTTTATCCATTGCGCACCCCTTTCATTTGTTCCATGCAATGCACGGGAAGGAAGTTCACCTTCCTGTGTTACTGGAGATTGCTGTGAACGAGCAACTTCGGATTTGATTTCGGAAGAAGTTGCTTGTTCGCAGTACATGAATGGGTTGAAATACCCGTCGGACTTTTGTACTACGCCGTCCAGCCCTTTTCCGCTGTCAGTTCCGCGCTTGATTCCCGCAAAAATACCTTGCTCTATGGTAGCGAACAGATTATTTTTCTCAATTTGCTTAAGCAGGCTTGTGGCTTTTTCAAGCACATCCGCAGCGCGTTTTTGGATTATTCCGTCGTCTTTGAAGGCAATTTCGTCGCCTAAGTTTGCCATGGTTTTGAAAATGTAGCTCGCGTTGTCGATGGCTAAAGCACGGTCGCTCATAAATGGCGTGTGTATGGCCTCCGTAAGCATACCAAGTAGGTGGATTTTTTGCCCTGTCATTATGGTTACAGCATTGAACAGCGCGTTTTGCACCGCTCCCATGAAAATATCGCCTGTCATAAATTTAGTGGGCGGCATGTATTTTAGCGGAGCATTGGGGAAAATTTGCCGTGCCATTTGGGCTTGTGCCAGTTCAAATAAAAACCCATTTTCCACATCGGGAGAAATTTCAAACGCGTGTCCCAGCCCCATTTGATTTTCCGGCAAACCAGCAAGCAGTGCAAACTGCTCGTTTAAAAACTGCGATGTTAGCACAGTGTGTGCTTCTTCCACTGCGTCTGCCGTGGTAAGATAATTGTCCTCGCCTGTGTTTATGATTATGCCTGCAAAACCGTTTATCATACGCGAAAAATATTGGTCGATAAGCGTGCGCTTCATGTTAATGTCACGGAAAAGAATGCCGTAAAGCGCGTCGTTTAGCATAACGTCCAGCCGTTCTAACGCGCCCATTACTGCGATTTCCGGCATACAAAGCCCCGACGCGTAATTGCATAAACGAATGTATCGCCCAAGCTCCGCGCCTACTTCGTCAAGCCCTTCGCGCATTAAGCGAAAGTTTTCCTGGGTGGCGTACGTGCCGCCAAACCCCTCGGTTGTTGCGCCGTATGGCACATAGTCTAAAAGACTTTGACCTGTGGTGCGTATTACAGCGATTATATCAGCACCCTGCCTTGCGGCGGCTTTTGCTTGAATGATATCTTCGTAAATGTTGCCCGTGGCTACGATTACATATAGATAAGGGCCGTCTTTTTCGCCATACTGCTTTATAAAAGCTTCGCGTTTACTGCGGTTTGACTTGATGCGTGCTATAGACTTCGCGCTTAGGTCATTTATTCGAAATTTGATTTTATCTAAATCGGTAACGGGAACATCCTTGAAGTTTATTTCGCCACGGCTTATTCCCTCTGCTATTTCTTGGGGCGATAGATTCAATTTATCCATTGCCGCACCAAGCATAAGAGCCGCACCCACACCCAATAGCTGACACTTTACTAAGTGGTCTACAACGATGTTGGGTAATGGTACGCCAACTTCATCTGTGCCGTCGATGCCCAGCAGACGGCAGATTGCGCGTTCTACCGCAACGGTGGTATGCATGTCGATGAATTTTTGTGTGTGGAGGGCGACGTTTTTGGCAGAGATTCGGGCTTGGTCTACCAGATTTTGGTCGAGTTGTAATTTTGAGAACATTATGGCCTCGCTTTCGTCATAACCAACCTCTTAGTGTCACTAATAGGTTGAAGTTTAGAGCCTGTGTTCAGTAACGGGAATATCAGCCGCCAAGACAGCGTTTCAATTATTGAACACAGGCTCTTAAAACCTATAGCGGTTTAACTTTAAAAAAACCTTTCGCTTCGCTCAAGCCCTCGAGGCTGCAATGAAATTTCTTGATTATTCAAAAGTGCCGCTACACCTTGGTACTTCACTTCTTTTTCTCCATTGCAAACAGCGCATTTGCAGGTTTGTTCATACGTTTTCGGCTCTGTATATTTTGTAATAACCCCTTCGTAATTACGAAGTATAACTTTGTTTGACCCATGCGAAATGATATACGTAGGCGCGACAGGTATTTTCCCGCCGCCACCGGGCGCGTCTACAACGTAAGTTGGTATGGAAAAACCTGACGTATGCCCTCTCAAAGTCTCGATAATTTCTATACCGCGTGCTATTGGTACTCTAAAATGTCCAAGACCTTCCGACAGGTCGCATTGATAAATATAATATGGGCGGATGCGATTTCTAACCAATTTTTGCACAAGTTCCTTCATTACATGCGGGCAGTCGTTTACTCCTGCCAAAAGTACGCTTTGGTTGCCAAGCGGTATACCTGCGTCGGACAGGCGGTTACATGCTTCTACTGCTTCGGGGGTGATTTCATTCGGGTGGTTAAAATGAGTATTTACCCAAATCGGGTGATATTTTTTTAGCATGTTGCATAAATCGTCCGTAATCCGTTGGGGCAGCACAACGGGTATCCTGCTTCCGATGCGGATAATTTCCACATGGGGGATAGCGCGTAACTTTGAAATGATTTTTTCCAAACGGTCGTCGGATAAAAACAGCGGGTCACCGCCGCTTAAAAGTACGTCGCGTATTTGCGGTGTTTTTGCAATATAATCGATAGCCGCTTCTATTTGCTCCATTGGCTGCGCCGTATCATTTTGTCCTGCAAAACGGCGGCGTGTACAGTGGCGGCAGTACATTGCGCATTGGTCGGTTAGCAGCAGCAGGGCGCGGTCCGGGTAGCGATGGGTTAGTCCTTTTACGGGGCTGTCCTTGTCCTCGTGAAGGGGGTCTTGCATGTCCTCTTTCATAGTTACCAATTCGCTTGCGGAGGGTACACTTTGCAACCAGACAGGGTCGCGCATGTTGCTTAAATCGGCTAAAGACAGGTAGTATGGTGTGATAGCCATGCGAAACTTGCCCAAACACTGATGAATGCCTTTTTCAAATTCCGGGTCTATGCTTGGCGCAAGATTTTTTAGGTCTTCTACCGTTGATATCCGGTTACGAAGCTGCCATTTCCAGTCGTTCCATTCTTCCTTGGGAATGTTTTCGAAAATGTTTTTTATTTTTTCGCTCATGATTTAATTTATGCCTCCTCTACGTATATTTTTTCTCGAACAACTCGCGCAATCTTGGATTTTCGCGCAGTTGGTGAAGAGTTATTTCTGCGTGGCTTTGAGTGTAGCCGTTTCCGATTATCATGGTTACGTCTTTTCCGATTCCCTCTGCGCCCAAGGCAGCTTTTGTGAAACTAACCGCCATTGAGAAGAAATAGACAATTCCGCCGTCGCGTACAGGTAGGATGCTTGCCATTTCACTGTTTGGCACGTTTACTACGTTTATGGAAATGTCGAATTCGCGACCGTTATTGGCGACCAGGGCTAGTTCCATTACCTCCAGTGGGGTTGTTATGCTGGACTGAATTACTTTATGGCATAGATTGTTGCTTAAAAGTTTATCTCTGTCTGCGTCGCTACGGCATAGGGCTACTACGTTGCCTGTCGGGCCTACGCGGCGCATTGCTTCGTTACAGCACAGTAAACCGGATTTTCCGCCTGCGCCCAGGATTAGCACGCTGTCGCCGGGTTTTACTAGTTTTGCGGTTTGCGCCGGTGCGCCTGCTACGTCTAAAGCGGCCAGGGCCAGAGCTTCTGTCATGTCGTCGGGTAGTTTTGCGTAAATGCCGGATTCGAAGAGTATCGCTTGGGCTTCGCAGTCTACACGGTCTATGTTCATATGGATTTTTGTAATTTTACTGATTTTTAGCGGGGTTAAGCTTAAGGAGACCAGCGTTGCTATTTTGTCGCCTACTTTTAGCTCGGGGCGGTTTAGGGCGTTGCCTATTTTGGCGATACTGCCTATTAGCATTCCGCCCGAGCCTGTTACTGGGTTTTGCATTTTGCCGCGCTCGTTTACTATTTCCATAATTTTTGCCGCGATTTTGCTTTCGTCGCCTTCGGCTTCGCCTTTTAATTGGGCGAATGACGCAGAGTCTATGTTTAGGGATATTACGTCTATTAGGATTTCGTTGGGTGCAATTTGCATGGTGTTATCGATTTTTTGTGCCGCTTGGGGTAGCACGCCTTGTGGTTCTAGTACACGATGGGTACCGTATTTGCATGAGTTGTTTTGCATGATAATATTTCTCCTTTTATTTTATGTAGGGGACGAAAATTCACTGCTCGCAGTTTACAATCCTAAAATCTGCCTGGCTTCGGCGGGGGATGCAATTTCCCGTCCGAATTCTTTTGCTATTCGCACTACTTTTTCTACCAGTTCGCCGTTGGATTTTGCCAAAACGCCGCGGCTAAGATACACGTTATCTTCGAAGCCAACACGCACATGGCCGCCGGAAATTATTGCAAGAGCCGCCATTGGAAACTCGCTTCGTCCGATACCTGCTACTGTGTATGTAGACCCTTGAGGGACGCTGTCGGCAAGATATGCAAAGTCCCGTGTTGTTGCAGCGATACCGCCCGTTACTCCCATTACAAAATTAAAATGCATCGGGGCTTTTATAAAGCCTTGCTTGTGCAGGCGAATAGCCGTGTCTATCATGCCTTTGTCAAAAACTTCGACTTCGGGTTTTACTCCGATTTTAATCATGCGCTCGCCAAAGTCTTTTATCTTGTTTTCAGTGTTGACAAAAATTTCGTCGCCGCCGAAGTTTACTGTACCGCAGTCGAGAGTTGCCATTTCGGGGCCGAGTTCTAACGGCTGCAGGCGTTCGTCATTGGACATACCTACCGCGCCGCCTGTGGAGGGTTGTATTATTACGTCGGGGCAAAGGCGTTTTATTTCTGCTATGCATTTGGCAAAACGGTCTTTGTCCTGTGTGGGAGTGCCGTCGTCGTACCGTACGTGAAGGTGAATTATGCTTGCGCCTGCCTTGTAGGCAGATAGGGCTTCGCGTCCGATTTCTTCTATGGTGTATGGCACGGCCGGGTTATGTTCTTTTGTTACTTCTGCGCCGCAGATGGCGGCTGTTATTATTAGCTTTTCCATTTTTGATAACTCCTTTCGGGTTGGTTATGCTGTAGTTCAGTTGGTTAGTGTCACTCGCCAACTGAAAACGCGTAACGTTGTTTTTCCTTGGGGACAACGCAAGTGCCGCTTGCCCGGCATACAAGAATCGGCTCAGGGATTACCTCGGCCGCTGTTTCGCCATGCTGTGGGGTGGAACGAATTACCTTTTTGGCAGTAAACACCATCTTACGCGACGAATTACCAACGCTTACGATTTCGCCTTCGGCCTCGATATAGTCGCCTGCGTAAACAGGAGCCAGAAATTCTACGCTGTCGTAGGCTACAAACAGTCCTTCGTCGCCATCGTGGCGGATTAGCAGCTCTGTGGCTACGTCACCGAACAAGGCTAACATACGTGCGCCGTCTACCAAATTTCCTGCATAATGCGCGTCGTGCGCGCTCATTCGTAGTCTTACCATGGACTTCAAAATACATTCCTCCTAGAACCCATTAAGGGCGAATTTAGGGTTGTATCGAAATTAATGTAAGCGAGCGAAAATTTTGCGGAATCAGGGAGAATTTTCGCTCGCCAATTCCAATTTCGGTACAACCCTATTGCCAACCAAGTATGAAAACATAGCTAGTCAGTTGCCTAGTCACACTAGGCAACTGGATTTTGTTTTTAACTCATATAAAAAGCGCGCTACTATACCACATTGGATATAATAGCGCGCAATACATAAAAGTATCACAGTTACACCGCACTGGGCGATGCACCCAAGAAAAACCCACAAGCGCGCAGGCTTTGCCTTCGGCGAAAATCCATTCAGTTTCACTGCCGCGCTCAGCAATTAGTAATTTGTGAAACTTACCTGATTATTCGCAACCTCTATTATTAGGATTTTACATTTTGGTAATATCTTTGGGGATAATCAACTCTGCTTCCGTAGCCGACTGGATTTCTTCCAAGGTAAAAATAGGATTATACTCTTTTAAGACAAGTCCGTTGTCCGTTACTTCTATAACGCCCATTTCCGTAATAATAAGATTTACAGCGTTTGCGGCTGTAAGGGGAAGGGTGCATTCGTTTAAAATTTTGGCGACTCCCTTAACAGTATGTTCCATAGCTACTATAACTTTTTTCGCACCGTTTAATAAATCCATTGCGCCGCCCATACCGGGTACAAGTTTGCCCGGAATAAGATAATTGGCAATATTTCCGGCCTTATCCACCTGCAATGCGCCAAGCACAGTAATGTCTACATGGCCGCCGCGGATTATACCAAAACTCACGGCACTGTCGAAGAAGCAACCGCCGTCTAAAATGGTGACGGGCTGTCCGCCTGCGTTTACAATGTCAAGGTTGACATCCTCCGGCGCGGGTGCAGGGCCTAAGCCTACAAAGCCGTTTTCGCTTTGAAAATGCACGGTTAAACCCTCCGGTACAAAATTCGCGACACGGGTAGGCAAGCCTATACCTAAGTTTACTACGGCGTTATGCCAAAGTTCTTTTGCAACGCGTGCGGCAATATAGTCTTGCATTTCGGACTTTGATATCCGAGCTGCGCCGAAGGCGTGTTGCCCTCCGCAGGAGTGCATTTCTTCTTTATCTGAGTATCCCATTTATTCACCTCCGCCGCATTTTGAGCCATCTACAATAAAATCTACAAAAATACCCGGTGTGTCCACGATATTTGGGTTAACCGCGCCTATTTTTTCAAGCTTGCGTGCCTCTAAAATTACTGTATCAGCGGCAGACGCCATTACATTATTGAAGTTGTTCGTAGAGCCAACGGCGCATATGTTGCCGAATTCATCCGCTATCGCACCAAAAATTATTGCAAAGTCGGCACGTATGGGTTTTTCTAATAAATATGTAACACCGTCTACCTCAACTTTTTGTTTGCCTGCTTCGATAAGAGTGCCAATGCCGGTTCGTGTAAGTACACCACCCAAACCATAGCCGCCTGCGCGTATTTGCTCAACAAGTGTACCCTGTGGCACAAGCAAAACTTCAAGTTCACCGGCTGTCATTTGCCTGCCTGTTTCTTTGTTTAGCCCTATGTGGCTGGCTATTAGCTTTTTGCATTGCTTGGCGGAAATCAGCTTGCCCACGCCTTTGTCGATAAGCCCGGAATCGTTACATATTATAGTCAAATCACGCACGCCGCGCTTAACCAATGCATCGATAATATTTTCCGCCGAGCCGTTTGCCATAAAACCGCCAAACATAACTGTCGCACCGTCAAAAATTTTGGATGCCGCTTCGTTTATGTCAATAATTTTGCTCATGGGTTTGTCCTTTCGATAAATTTGCGGTATGTGTTATCGATACAAGAATAACTTATGCTGTGAATTTTGTCTAGTATAGTATGACTTTAATATACCATCTTGGTGTTGTTGCCCGGTACAGGACATGCTACAATGTACGAAAAGCCCGCGTTGTTTATAACCCAGATTCGAGGTTTGCCAATTTACAAAATAGATGGGCTTACTATTTAAGAGGAGTTTTGCCATGAAAAAAGTATTTATCGTAAGTGCCAAGCGGACAGCCATTGGCAGTTTCCTGGGTAATTTAAAAGACATGCACCCGTCACAAATGGGATCGGCGGTTGTAAAAGCCGTAATGGAAGAAAACAACCTCGCCGCCGATGCATTGGATGAAGTAATTGTAGGAAACATCCTTCCCGCGGGACTGGGACAGGGCATTGGACGACAAGTTGCTGTAGGCGGCGGTGTCAGCTACGATGTGCCGGCCTATTCCCTTAACCATGTATGCTGTAGCGGAATGAAAGCAGTAATGAATGCCGCAGACGGCATACAAGCAGGTCGGGTAGACTTGGTTATGGCAGGTGGTGTGGAATCTATGAGCGGTGCGCCGTTTATCCTTCCGGGTAAAGTACGCGGAGGTAATAAATTAGGCGATATAACAGCTTTCGACCACATGGTATACGATTCTCTTACAGACGCGTTTGAAAATTATCACATGGGCATTACCGCAGAAAACGTAGCCGAAAAATACTCTATCACCCGCGAAGCGCAAGATTCGTACGCAATGGAATCTCAGAAAAAAGCTATTGCCGCGGTGGACGCGGGGCATTTCAAAAACGAAATAGTTCCCCTAACCGTAAAGCAAGGCAGAGCAGAAGTGGTTTTCGATACGGACGAATACCCAAACCGTAACACAAGTCTCGAAAAATTGGCAAATTTGCGTCCCGCCTTCAAAAAGGATGGCACAGTAACAGCAGGCAACGCGTCCGGCATTAATGACGGCGCAAGCATGACTCTAATCGCGAGTTGTGACGCGGTTGAAAAGTACAATCTCACGCCCCTGGCCGAAGTAGTCGCCTACGCACAGGCAGGTATAGACCCCGCGATAATGGGCCTCGGACCTGTTCCCGCGATAAAGAAAGCACTTGCAAACGCGAAACTTACCCTCAAGGACATGGATTTACTTGAACTTAACGAGGCATTTGCCGCACAGGCGTTAGGGGTAGTGCAAGGGCTTTCCGACGACCATGGTTTAAGCCTTGAAGAAATCATGACAAAAACTAACGTGAGCGGTGGAGCAATCGCCTTAGGGCATCCCATTGGAGCAAGCGGCAACAGGATTATTGTAACTTTGGTTCATGGGCTAATAAGAAGCGGGTTAACCTACGGCTTAGCCTCCCTTTGCGCAGGCGGCGGCATGGGTTGTGCGGTTATTGTCAAAAAAATATAAGAAAGAGGTGCTTCAAATGCGGCTAAAAGATAAAGTTGCAATAGTAACAGGCGGTGCAAAAGGCATAGGCAAGTGCATTGCAGAATTATTTACAGCAGAGGGTGCAAAAGTAATAGCATGTGACATGGAAGAAGCAAGCTTTAGCAACCCAAACATAGAGCTTTACAAACTGGACGTAAGCGACTCAAACGCCTGTAAGGAATTCTTTGAATATGTAACAGGCAAGTATTCCAAAGTTGACATTCTTATAAACAACGCAGGCATAACCCGTGACGCGTTAACTCGTAAAATGACCGACGAGCAATGGAGCAAAGTAATAAATGTAAACCTTGACGCAATATTTTACCTAACCCGTCATATTGGCCCGTTTATGCAAGCTGCGGGAAGCGGCTCGATTATCAACATTTCGTCCATAGTTGGCGAATACGGTAACATCGGCCAGGCAAATTATGCCGCAACCAAGTCAGCTATTTTTGGTCTTACGAAAACATGGGCAAAGGAATTTGCCATGAAGGGTGGCAATGTACGCGTAAACGCGATAGCCCCAGGATATGTCATGACGGATATCTTGAAAACAGTCCCCCAAGACCTTTTGGATAAATTTGCTGCTCAAACCATGCTTGGCCGCCTTGGCCAGCCGGAAGAAATTGCAAATGCGGCATTATTCCTTGCAGGCGATGAATCCGCGTATATTACAGGCCATACTCTTAGCGTTAATGGTGGAATGAGATTGTAAATCGTCTCTACGATGTTGCATATTCCATGATAAGATTGATTTCTGTGTTCATAACCCCTTGTAGACTCGACAAGGGGCTTTTTATAAAGCAGCTTAATAGGCGACTTGACAAACCATAAGAAAAAGTCGTACAATTTGGAGGAAGTAAAAAATATTATGCCAATGGCGACAGGAGGAGTGTATTTATGCGTGTTATGAAATTTTTGATGGTGAATAACGCTTAAAACTACACATGGGCATTCCTAAGAAAACGGGGTTGTGATACCCGTAATTTTTGTGATGCCGCAAATCCTGTAACCTTTCGTAAATACTGCTAATTGTGGGATGCGATTTAAGGCGCGTCTTTTTTTGTGCTTTTGCCGCAAACAAGCAGCTGTTGTGAGGCTGCTTGTTTGTGGTATTTTTATGCCCAAATACAGGGGCGGTAACCTGCCGTTCCTGCTATGCAGCAGCTTCTTAAATATTTCAACTGGTGATTCTCAGTCACCAGTTGAAATATAACAGAGGGAAGTGTTAACCACTTCATACTTATATTTGATGGTCAAGTGCGAATGCGAGTATCCGCGCTAGACCCATGGAGGTAAGTGTGAAGAAAACCACTTCACACTTATATTTGATGGTCAAATGCGAATGCGAGCATTCGCGCTAGACCCATAGGAGGTAAAAATGACAAACCTGAAAGACTATGGCTACGAATCAACCCCACATCCACCCGGTCTGATACCCGGGCGGGTAACTGAGCTGCAACGCGACCGCTACACCGTAATAACCCAACACGGCGAAGTTGCCGCGGCACTGAAAGGCACATTCTACCACAGTGCGCAAGTCCGCGACGAGCTGCCCTGCGTCGGAGATTTCGTACTGCTGCAATACAATGACACAGGCGTTTCCATGATAGCGGAATTGTTACCGCGACGTACAAAATTTTCCCGTGCGGATTTTTTCGGGCATTCGGGTGGGCATATTAAAACAAACTACGAGCAAGTAGTGGCTGTCAATTTCGATTATGTTTTCATCGTAACGTCTCTTAATTTAGATTTTAACGTCAACCGCATCGTCCGCTACCTTACACAGGCGTGGCAAAGCGGCGGTGAGCCTGTTATTATCTTAACAAAAGCGGATTTATGCTGCGAACAGGCAACTTCTTCCGAATCAAATCCGAATCTGCCCGTTTGCGGCAACCGCCAATCGCATGGTAGAGTCGGCGACCATAACGCAATAATTGAGCAAGTTAACCTTGCCGTACCGGGTGTTCCTGTTCATGCGGTATCTTCCCACACGGGGCAAGGCATGGCCGCTCTTGCAGAATACTTGCAGCCACGCAAAACTGTTGTATTTTTGGGAATGTCCGGCGTGGGCAAGTCTTCCCTGCTTAACGCGCTCATGCAGCAAGATGTGATGGCGGTAAGCGCGATCCGCGAAGTCGACAGCCGCGGACGGCATACCACCACGCATAGGCAGTTGTTCATGCTGCCTGGCGGTGCGATGGTAATTGACACACCGGGTATGCGGGAGCTTGGACTTTATAATGCGGAAGAGGGCATAAGCGCAGTATTTTCCGATGTAGAGGAGCTTTTTGTAAGATGCAAATTTTCCGACTGCAAGCACGAAACAGAGCCTGGATGCGCGGTAATAGCCGCACTTGCGGAAGGCAGTTTGCCGCGGGAGCAATGGGACAGATATGTAACACAAAAACGCGAATCCAAATACATGGACGATAAAACCGCATACATGCAAGAAGTAAGAGCGCGCGGAAAAGCAGCTGCCAAATATCATAAGCATTAGACTTCTCCGGAAACTCATTCAAGCGTGCGAAAATGCTCTCTGAGGCGGCGCGGGAAACGTTTGCTATGCTCACTGCGCCTAATTCCGCAACATTTTCGCACGCTACCGACGATTTCCGGAGAAGTCTATTAAGAAAAGAGGTAAATCATGAATATTAGACAAGAACGAACAACAGACCACTACGCAGTAGAAAACCTAACCCGAGAAGCCTTCTGGACCCGCTTTTGGGAAGAAGGCGAAAAAATAACAGATGTTCACCTGCTGGCAAACAAGTTACGCAACTCACCCGCACTTGTGCCTGAACTTAACCTGGTGGCGGAACTTGACGGCGAGCTGGTAGGCCATATCATCTATACCGTAAGCAAAATCAATACCCCCACAGGCGAATCTCACGACGTATTAACCTTTGGGCCGCTGTCCGTCCATCCTTTGCACCAGAGTAAAGGAATAGGCGCGGCATTGATGCAACATTCATTCAAAATTGCGCGAGAACTTGGCTATAAAGCGGTTCTGATATTCGGCCATCCGGACTACTACCCCCGCGTAGGCTTTCACCGTGCGGCGGAATTTGGCATCATTACTGCGGATGGTACGACTTTTGATGCGCATATGGTGTATCCGCTATACGACGGTGCGCTGGACGGCATCACGGGCAGTTTTCACATAGACCCGATATATGAGTCGCTGACACAAGAAGACGCATTCGAATTCGATAAGAAATTCTCGCCGAAGCTGCCATTTATTCCCCCGGCAATAGATGTGCTGCTAGACCGTCTCGAACCCGCTGCACGGGAAGCAATAGCCGCGCTAAACTACCCGTATCTCACCACCACAACATCAAAAAGCGAGCGAGAATTTTCCGAGATAGTAGACGCAAAGGCAATAGAAACCATTCGCGCAGTAACGCGGGAACACGGCCAGCCATGGGGTAGGCCGATAACAGTAAACTGCGGCAACAACCCCTCCTACGAGGCTTTGCTTGACGACTTGATACAAGAAGTATTTGGCTTCTCGTTCGAGCCGTGGTTCGAGTACGAGCTGTGGGACAACCGCTACGAAAGCTATTCAATAATCGAATGCGGCAAGATGTTGTCAAATGTTAACATTTACAAATTCGAGTTGGTAGTAAACGGCAAAAAAACCTCTGCCATACGATTCGGTGCAGTTGCCACGCGGGAAAATGAGCGGGGCAGGGGACATTCCCGCCGTTTGATGGAGCATGTGTTGTCGCTGTACCCGGATACCTTGGCGTACTTGTCCGCTAATGAGAGTGTTATTGATTTCTATCCGCAATTCGGGTTTAAGCAAGTACAAACATATAAGCCGGAAATTTCCTATGAAATAAACAACGCCGACACCGTAGCGGTAAACTGCGATATCGACGATAAAATTGTAGAGCAGGCAATCCAAAACAGAAGCATATTCTCGAACATGGTAGATTGCCGGAATTCGCAGCCGATACAATATTTTCACTTGATAATGGCATATGAAGAAAACATCTACCATCTACCCAACTGCGATGTGATTGTACTGGCTACGCAAACCGGCGACAGGCTATTTCTGGCAGATGTAATCGCCGCGCATCCCGTTACTTTTGATGAAATTGCAAAGGAACTGCCTTTCGACGGCATAAACACAGTGGAATTTGGCTTCTGCCCGGATTGGCTTGATGTTTCGCCAACATGGCAAGCCGCCTGCATGACCGCCGACCCATTTTTCATAAAAGGCGACTGGCAGCTACCGGAGAAATTCCGATTCCCGCAGACATCTGAGACGTAATACCTTTCCCTTGCAAAATAATAATTTTTTTGATATCATCAGGCTTGGAGGTGAGCTTAAATGGCATATAAAATTACTGACGCATGTATCGCCTGCGGTGCTTGTGAAGACGAGTGTCCGACAAACTGCATTTCTCCGGGCGACATCTATGTAATTAATGCAGACGATTGTATCGACTGCAACGCATGTGCAGGTGTTTGTCCTGTAGACGCATGTGTTCCCGAATAAGACGTACTTAAAAAACGCGCCTGCATTTTTCGAAAAATGCAGGCGTGTTTTTACTTGAAATCGATATTAGTATAAATGAGTTTCAGGAGAAGTCTATTAACTAACCGCAACAAACTTAATCAAAACTGCATACAAACATTCTGTGTTAATGGGCTTTGCTACAAACCCGTCAAACCCCTTGGCCATAAATTCTTCTGCCTGCCCCTGTAATGCGTTGCCTGTAAGCACGACAATAGGTTTTGTGTATCCGATTTCTCTTAACTTGTGCATGGTGTCGGTGCCGTTTATACCCGGCATCATCTGGTCCATAAATATAATGTCATAGGTACTGCCTTCTTTAATTTTTTCCAGTGCCTTGTGGCCATCGGCGCAAGTGTCTACTTGCAAGCCGTATGGTGTAAGCAATCCGCGTGCCACGTACAGGTTGGACGGCATGTCGTCTACCACAAGCACTTTACCTTCAAACATAGCGGATGGTATGGCGGCAGCTTTGTTACCGTTTACGCCTGATTCAAAGTTCTGCAATTTTGCGGCTCTGTCACTGCCTATGACAGTGGCATTTTCTATCGTTTGAGGAATGTGTACGGTTATGCAAGTGCCTTCGCCCACGCTGCTGTCTACTTTAACGGTGCCGCACATCAATTGTACAAGACTGCTTACAATGGCCATGCCAAGTCCTGTGCCTGTTGTCAGCGGCTGCTC
>Ga0123355_10000983_pt1 | contig 39582 bp, 42 predicted proteins | sample TergutEmb28metaG_3_FD_89872 | JGI IMG/M metagenome (GOLD analysis project Ga0123355, IMG submission 89872) | Embiratermes neotenicus P1 segment gut microbial communities from Petit-Saut dam, French Guiana - Emb289 P1 | ecosystem: Host-associated > Arthropoda: Insects > Digestive system > Gut ...
CGGGCATCGGCCATCCAGTTTTCCAGTGCGGCGGGCAGGCCAATGGCTTCCAAAAAATTATATAGCCGCGTGGCAATCTCTGTAATATCATATTTAGCCCGAGGGCTGTTAATGGCCTGCAATGGCTCCATAAAGCCGACCACAGCAGCGCGTATACGGTTTACCTCTTCAAGCCCATCCTCCGGCCCCCAAACAAAATCATCACGCCATGTGCGCCCCCTTATATTGTAAGCCAGCACATAATTTTCCAACAAATCTATTTCATGCCTGTCCATCTGCCAGGAAGCCAGGCGTAGCATAGCAAAAACCGCCTCATACTGCCAGTTTGTGGCTATAACCTCCAAGGCTGCAAAAATAAACTGGGCGGAAGGATGGCCCAAAATACCCCGCCGGGCATCCAAAAACACCGGTATGGCATATTGAGAAAACACCGCGGGTATAAATTTTTCATATCGTCCCAAATCCGCCGCAACCACACCAATATCACCGTATCTATAACCCCTGTCCCGTGTCAGCATGGTTATTGCCTTGGCTGCGGCATCAATTTCGCCAAAAATATTGGCAGCGGCAAATATGCGTATGTTTTTGGGTCTTTCCGGATAGATTTCCGCAGAAAAACCCAGATAATTAGCGCATAAAAAGCCAATATCCGCCGCATTTTTATGCCGCCACAATTTGTCCAGCACAATGGGTTTTTCTTTTTTCGTCCCAAGTTCCGCCGCAATGCGGTCAATTTGCTCCATGCTGCTTTTGGCGTCATAAAATGCGTCAAATTTCGATAGCTGGTCAAATTCCGCCCCGTCCACACAAAATGCAAACTTAACTGATGTCGCCACAGAAATTAACGCCCGCAACACCTTGCCCTCTTGGGGTGTAAAACTTTTAAAGCCGTCAACCCAAATTTGCGCCCCACGCAAAAAATCCGCCCGAGGTATTTTTTCCGCCAAAATATCAAGCAAAGCATCGGCGGAGATATATTCTTTTTCCAAATATTCCTCAAAAGCCGAATAAATCATATGTAAATCTGCAAGCTTTAGCTGTAGACTTGTGCTGTCAGCAGCTGCGGCCCGCTCCAGCAGCTCGTCCGGCTCTATACCATATTGATAAAATTCCGTAATGGACGATGCCAAAGCATCCAAAAAACCCTGCTTTTCCCAGCTGCTTTTAAAATACGCCAGTTGGGGCTTTAATTGGCCAACCAGCCGCCGCAACAACATATGCTTGCCGCTGTCCTCCAGCACTTTCTTATCAATTCCTCCGGTCTTACCAAAAACATAATAACCCAGCCGCCTAAAAGACAATACCTGGGCACGAGAAAATCCCCTATCCCCTGTGGCGGCGATAAGGGCTTTTTCTGATGCAAAGGAAAACTGCTCCGGCACAATAAGTATCAGCGCACCTTCGCTCTCGCTATGGTGTTTTTCGGCAATCTCCCGGTGGCACAGGGTGGTTTTGCCCGTACCCGGCTTGCCCAAGATGTATTGTATGCCCACAAGCCACCTCAAAATAGCTAGTATAATTTGGCCGTGTCCATAATAGACTGTAACAACCTATCAAATGTTAAAAGGGGAGGCACAGCATGGTAAGGTCAAAATTTGTAGTATTACGAATGAAAGATATAGTACGCACAGGAATCTTTGTGCTAATTGCATTGGTTTTATTGATAGTATTAATATGGGCCGTAATGCCCAGAGGCACAGCAACACCCACTATGGGGGCTTTTGTTCCCGGTACCTACACATCCTATATCATCATCCACAACCAGCCCATCACTGTATCCGTCACCGTGGACGAAGACGAGATTATCGACATAACCCTGTCAGAACTGGCCCAAAGTCAAGAGGTCTTTTATCCGTTGATACGCCCCACCATGGCCCAATTATCCCAGCAGGTGCTAAGCAACCAAAGCACCAATATTGAGGCGCCAACAGAAGCCGCCATCACCAGCCGTATTCTTTTAGATGCCATAAACAACGCATTGCTGCAGGCCAAGATACCCGGCAACGAAGGGTAGACTTCGGATGTAATTGTTATCCGTTTTATATCCCGGGCGACCGCAAGGGTCGCCCCTGCTGCACCTCAATGAACTTATGCAAAACAGCACCACCCACAATTTCAATTATGGCATAACTTTTTCCTATACATCCCCGCGGCAGATTAATGCTACCCGGATTAAGGAAAGTTATGCCGTTTTTCACGAAATAAACAGGGGCATGGGTGTGGCCAAAAAGGCAAATATCTGCCCCGTTTGCGACGGCGGCCGTGATGATATTGTCATAACCAACTTTCACCCGGTACATATGGCCATGGGTCATCATCACCTTCTTGCCGCCAAGCTCAATCAGCAATTCTTCGGGTAATTGCGAGGCATAATCACAATTACCGGCCACCATATAGATGGGCTTTGCAAAATCTGCCACAAAGGCGTCGCAATCTCCTATACAATCCCCTAAAAAGACCACGCAATCCACTGTTTTTTTATATTTTTGCACCACATTTGCCATAATTTTGCCATTGCCGTGGCTGTCACTTAGCACCAGTATCTTCATAGCTTATCCAGGGCCTCCATGGCCAATTTCAATGCTTGACCCCTGTGGCTTATGCGGTTTTTCTCCGCCACATCAAGCTGGGCTGTGGTTTTGCCGCATTCCGGCACGTAAAAAATAGGGTCATAACCAAAGCCCCCACCCCCGGTAATGGTGCGGGCAATTTCTCCTTCCAGCATCCCTCGCACGGTGATAATATCATCGCAACCGGGACGGGCAATAGCAATGACGCACACAAAGCGGGCACCACGCTTGTGGTTCGGCGCATCGGCCAACATATCCAAAATTTTAGCGCATCGCACGGCATATGGAGTATCTGCCCCCAAAAAGTTTGCAGAATCCACCCCGGGCTCGCCAGCCAGCCAGTCAATTTCCAGACCAGAATCGTCCGCCAGAGTAAGCAAACCCGCGGCCCGGCATATTTCCCGGGCTTTTTTGGCGGCATTGGCTTCAAAAGTCGCGCCGTCCTCCACCACTTCAATATTTACGCCAATATCATCAAGGGACAAAATACGATATTTTGTCCCTTGAAAACATCCTTTAATTTCACGCATTTTACCTGCGTTGCGGGTAGCAAATACGATATCTGTCATATTAATCATCATCCACCGGGTCGTTGGGGTCAATAATGCCATAGGCACCCTGGTTGCGCTTGTACACCACGTTTATCTCGTCCGTGCCGCTGTTGCGGAAAACATAGAAGTTATGCCCCAGCATTTCCATAGACATTACGGCTTCTTCCGGATCCATGGGCTTTAGAGGGAAGTGCTTTTTACGCTCAATTTTAATGGTGTCGTCTTTGGCGTCAACTTCGTCTTCAATAATGCCATCGCCGGGTAGCGTAAACATTTTAAATTCGTCCTTAAAGGCACTGTCTCGGCGGCTTTTGTCTTTCAGCCGCTTTTTGTACTTAACCATTTGTTTTTCCAGCACATCCACGGCACCATCAACGGCAGCAGACATATCGTTTGCAGCAACCTCTGCCCTAAGCAAGCGTTTGTTTAGGGGTATAGACACTTCTACTTTATTTTCTGCTTTTACAACACTAAAGGTTACAAAAACCTCGGTATCATCTGGGAACAGCCGCTCTAGGCGGCCAATCTTTTTCTCGGTTTTGTCCTTCATATCCTGAGAAACGACCAAATTCTTGCCCGTAAATGAAAATTTCATAGAAAACAACTCCTCACTGCGTAGTATACAACCATTCTAACCCAAATGGGCAAAGATTTCAAGAGTTTTGTTTTGGGTGTGTAAAACAATTTTCATGGTAAATCGGGCGAGCACAGCTCGCCCCTACAGGGTGCTGATGGAATAAATAAACCCCATAACCTGCACGTATTTTGTAGCTATATAAATCATACTGCCGGCAGTAAGTTCGTATGTGCCCTCCACATATATGGCGGTCGGGGTAAGGCGGCCCTCTGCCACAACACCCATGTTTATGGCTATGCGGCCGGGCTGGTATGCACGCACTATTGTGCCGTCGTGAAGGGTTACGGGCTCATAATGGGGTTCGACTTCCACACTGTCCACATGGCCGATAAACTGCCCTGTCTGCCGGTCATACACACGCAGACCGGTGCGGTATCCCTCTGCCGTAAAGTCGCGCACGCCTTCGATGCGCAGAACAAAGTGGACAGTGGCCTCGCCGCGATCCACAGCGGCGGCGGGGGAAGCAAAGCGATATACCGTACCCAGTGCCACCACAACAATAAGCAATGCCACCAGCAAGTCTACCACACTGATTTTACCAAAAATTTTACCGTTTTTATCCATACCAACCTACCTCCCGTCCGTCCAAAGATGTGTTATAAAGCCAATGCCCGCATATCCTCTGCCGCGCAAAAACATCTCCTGCCCAATGCGTACAAGCTCGCCTTCGGAGCGTATTTCGGAGTTGTTTTCCGTGCCATTGCCCCGTATGGTTACATACACATCATATCTATCGGGCAGGTCGGCCAGCATAAAGACCCCTGTTTCGTTGTCAAAGGTGGTTTGGGTGGCGGGCTGCACATCCACATACACCACACGGCCCAAAAGCACATTGCGTATGCTGTCTCTAATTTCGCCGCCGACGGCTATATTGTCTTCAAAGCCAGGCATGCGGCCTCTAAATTCCACCACAAAGTACACACCTACTTGGTCGCCGCCGCGTGCTGTTGAAAAATACCATATACCTGCGGCTATGACGGCAATAATGGCCAAAATCACCACCGCGTCTATTATGTTAAACCTGGGTTTGCTCATTTTTAGCCCTCCATTCTATTTTTGCGGCTGCCGCGCCCAATGCCAGCATCAGCCAGAAAAACGCCAATATGCGATAATTAAACCATACATTATCCGTAATACCTTGCAATAAATATCCCAACATACCGGCCACTATTACAGCGGCCAGAGTGCGCATGGTTTTGTCTGTATGTTTTGTTCCGGTGACAAACAGCCCCTTGACAAAGCAGCCTATCGTAAGGAAAAACGTAATCAGCCCGCCTATGCCAAGGTCAATTATAAGCTGCATATACAGGTTGTGGCTGTGCAGGGCTCGCGCGGCACTAAAGGCGTATAGATTGTATATCATATTAAATGTGTCCTCTCCAAGGCCGATACCCATGGGCCAAAACACCCGTATCATATCCAGCGACCCCATCCAGATGGATACGCGGAAGCTGGTGGAGGTGTCGGTTAAATCGCCGATGGAGAGGAAGCGGAAAAGTACCTCCGGCGGGATGATGAATGGGGCGGCCAAAAGACCAAGCAAACCCAGCACTACAAGCCGCCTGTCCCGTACCAGGGCGTATATGCCAAAGGCAAAGATGAGGCCCATCCAGGCGCCGCGGCTTTGGGTATATATCATGCACAGTCCCGCCACAGCCAAAATACCGGCGGCGGCGGCTTTGTGCAGGTATTCTCTAAAATAATACAGCATACCAAAGGCGATGATGATGACAAAAATTAGGTATTCGCCCAGTACATTGGGGTTTTCCAGTGTGGAATATATGCGCACCATTGTTTGGTCAAAAAATTCCGCATCTACCCAAGCTTCGGTCATAACAAAGTTGCCTGTCAGCCGCTGCCACACCCCAAAGGCTGCCACACCCAGGCCGGATACGGCTATCAGGGATAGTGCCGCAAAAATCTTTTGGCGGCTGGCCATGGTGTTTTTTACCACAAAATAAAACAGTATATACAGCAGATATACCGCCACCACAGGGGCGCTGGATGCAGTGTTGTAGGAAATTATAAGGCTGTGGGCCACAATGACTCCAAAAATCAGCACAAAAACGTCGATGGCACTGAATTTAAGGGTGGACGTACCGGTAACAAAGACCTTTATGGCAAAGGACAGCACCGTAACGGCCAAAAGCCCCAGCACCATCATGGTAGGCACCAGGGGTATCAAAAACGCGGCGGTAAAGATGCCGAATTCTGTGCGGTACAACACCAAAATGCCGCCGATGGTGCCACCCAGCAGTATAATAAAGGTGGTAAGGTCTAAAAAGGCGGCGGCAAGACCGAAGGCCAGGCCCAATATGACAAACAGCGGCAGATAATGTAAGGTGTCGTCCTGCTGCTTTATATCATCAACAAAGAAAAAGCGCAGGGTTTTTTGCATAACCCAGCTGCCGTGGTGCAATTGGGCAAAGCTGCGGTTGAGCGGTAAAAGAGGCAAGCCAATAAGAGCGATAAGTCCCATTAACAGCGGCACATATTGATGCATAATAAAATTGGCGGCGGATGGAATTGCGCCCATAAGCAGCAACATTATACCAAAACTGCGCAAGCTTATGTGGGGCAGACCGTCGCAAAATGTCTTGAACCAGGACAAAATACGGCTTTGCTCCATGTGTGGAGCTAAAGCCGCGGAGGATTTTGTTGCCAAACCCCCTACACCAGCAAGTGCCTTGCCGGATACGCCGTTGCCAAAACCCCTTTGCAGAGAAAAATCGCCTAAAAATATGTGGTGCATCCAACTGCCCCGCCAAATTCTGCCTAAAAATGCCCCAAGGCCGGAAAAAACCCGCCCCACAAGACTGTGGCGGAAAAAATGGGCGAATTTGTCTATCAGATATGTGGTTAGCCAGTAAAAAAAGCTGCGTTCTACCAATCCATCAGCTCCTTTCTCCTGGATCCGGGTCAGAATCCAGTGTTATAAAATAATCGTAAAATGGCATTAAAAAACGATAGCCGCTGATAATTCGATCAGCTAGCTCCGGCGAATACAACTCTTCGCCATTTTCTTGTTTGTGTATTAACGAAAAGGACTTTCTATTGTACCAATCGGCTACTTTCGGCGTTGGCGCATCCTTTTTGCGTTTATATTCATCCCCGTCCAGTACAAATTCACTTTGCTTTGCCAGTGGCGCAATAAATTTCTCAAATTTTGTCGGGTCACGGTCAATGCGTGCCCTAAATTTCGCCATGGTTACGGGCTTTGCCTGATAATAACCCAGGCCGTATGTCCAGCCGTCGGGAGTAAGTTCAAACCAAAACACCGGGGTGGATGTCCATTCCTCGCTGGGTTTTTCGATAGAAAACCACATATTGCATCTGTATGGCTGGCCATCACGCACGCGCCGCGCATCTCGGTAAATACGCGAAACTTTGTGGATAAAGCCGTGATGGCTGTAATCTGCCGCAATCTGCCCAAAAACCTCTTGACCCAGGGATTTCATTGGGGTTTGAAAATCTCGCACAAATCTGTCTTTATTTTCTTCAAACCATGCTTTGTGGTTGTTGTGGCGCAAATCCCACATAAAATCAATGGTTTGGGGAGAAAATCCACTAAACATCGTCCGCCCCTTCTTCCTTTTCGTCTTCGTCCTCTGTAGCTTCCAGCCCCGCCAACAAATTACGGTAAATCTCCTCAACCTTGGCGGTCATCACACCGGATTCAAATCGCTCGGCAAAAATCTCCCAGGCCCGGCGGCTAAGACGCCCAAGCTCCTCGGGGTCGTCTCTCAATTTAAGTATGGCCGTGGCTAGGGCCATATAGTCCCTTTCTTCAAATAAAACGCCGTTAATGCCATCGTTTATAACAAAGGGATTGCCGCCGCTGTCGCTGGCCGCAGCGGGCACGCCCATGCTAAGGCCCTCCAGTAGGGCCAGGCATGTGGTCTCTGTATGTGATGAGTTTATTTGCAGGTCAGCTATACCTAAAACCTCGCGCACGTCTTGCACAAACCCCGCAAAAATGATATTTCTAAGTCCCAAATCCCCTGCCAGCCGCCTTATGGCTTCTTCCTCGCTGCCGGTGCCGGCTATTATGAATTTTACAAACCGGGTCTCTCGCTGCACCATTTCTGCCGCCCGCAGCATATATTCGTGGCCTTTTACTTTCTCCAGTCGGGCTATCATGCAGCAAACAAAATCATCCTTACCGATGCCATATTTATGGCGAAATGCCGCCTTTTCTTCGTCACTAATAGGGCGCAGACCATCAATACCGTTATATACCATCTGGGCTTTTTCCCGCTTGGTGCCGGTCTCCATCATAGACATCTTGGCCACCGGGCTTGTGGCAATTATCACATCGGATAGATAATTATTAATCGCCCCCACAATATGCTTGTAGGGAAAATGCTTTTTATACGCCGGTTCTTTTAAAAGGCTTTGGCTTGTATGCACGCTGTGGCGGGTATGCACCACCTTTAACTTGGCCATCCTTGCAGCAATACGGGCAGAAAGTGCCGCGTGGGTGTGCACAATATCTGGCTTTTCTTCTTCAAAAATCTCTCGCAGAGCCTTTACAGCGGCAAAATCAAAGGATTTATCCGCAATGCCCTCTGTCTCAATGGTTTTTATACCCAACTTTTCTATTTCGGGCAACAATAAAGACCCCTTGGGCAGCACCACCGCCACCTCAAATTCATCACGGTTAATATTGGCCAAAAGCACCAGCAACAGCTTGCCCGCCCCGCCAATATTGGTATCTGAAATTACATGCAAAACCTTGCCCACAGCGGTACCCCTTCCAAATTATTACATAAAATAGCATGTGTTTTTTTCAGTATACCAAAATATGGCGAACCATTGCAAGTAAAATTTAAAAATCGTCCAAGGCGCACAGCACTTTGTTAATAAAAAAACAATGCTTGCACAATGGGTTTGTGTATGATAAAATCTAGTATACTGATAGGCATTGGAGGTTTTGCAAGTGAAAGCCTTTAACTTTAAACACAAACTGCGCTTCGAAAAACACAAGGGCAGGACGGAACATATGGAAATTGAAGTGGTACTGCCCAAGGATGGCGAACTGCTTACATACCCATTGCAGCAACATATTGGCGCGCCAGCTGTGTCCCTGGTTAAGAAAGGGGACATGGTGCTTTTGGGCGAGAAAATAGCCGAGGGTGCTGCCAGAATTTCCGCCAACATACATTCTGGCGTGTCCGGCGTTGTGGAGGATATAAAAAAAGTACTTAACCCCCATGGCGCCTATGTGGACGCCATTATTATCAAAAGTGACGGCAAAATGGAGCCGCACCCGTCTATCCGCGGTGTTGAAGACGTCAGAACCCTAACCCATCGGCAATATCTGGATATTATCAAAGAAGCGGGCATTGTGGGCTTGGGGGGTGCCGGCTTTCCCACCCATATCAAACTTGACCCGCCGGATCCATCTAAAATCGAATATATATTGGTAAACGGCGCAGAGTGTGAACCCTACCACACCCACGACTATCGCGTTATGCTGGAAAAACCCGGCAATATACGCGAAAGTTTAGACCTGATGCTGCGCTTTTTCCCCAATGCCAAAGCTATTTTGGCTATTGAAACCAACAAAATGGCGGTTATCGGCCTGTATGAAGTGCTGGTTAAAAACAACCCGCGTATAGAGGTGCAGCGGCTGGACGTGCTGTATCCACAAGGCTCAGAAAAACAACTGATAGAATCTTGCCTGGGCCGTCAGGTACCCATGGGCAAGCTGCCGGGCGACATCAACGTAATTGTCATAAATGTCTCCACTGTGGCTGCCGTTGATGCGGTAATGCGCCGCGGCCGCCCCATAACCCGCCGTATTATGACCCTTTCTGGCGATGCTTTTGCCCGCCCCGGTAATTATGAGGCGTGTATAGGCATGTCTTACCGTAGTCTTATCGAGGGGGCTGGTGGCTTTAACGCCGATAACCAACCCTTTAAAATGATATCCGGCGGCGCCATGATGGGCAATGCCTTATTTAACTTGGATGTGCCCATTATTAAAACAGACTCCGTTGTGCTGGCCCTGTCGGAAAAAATAGCCAACATCAGCAAAGAGCACCCTTGCATACGTTGCGCAAAATGCGTAGAATACTGCCCCATGGGCTTGATGCCTTACGAACTTAATGTAATGTCCATAAAAGGCGATATGGAAGCCTTTAAGAAACTTAACGGCGTGCAGTGTGTAGAATGCGGCTCTTGCTCCTACACCTGCCCGTCAAAGCGGCATTTATCCCAGTCTGTGCGCACCGCAAAGAGATTTATAATGTCCAAACGAGCAGGCGCATAATGGAGAGCGACAGTGTGTTGAAAAGCCCGTAATGACAATAGCTTGTAGGGGCGACCGCCCTTGGTCGCCCGAAATCCGTAAGGAGGTAACTCATGACAAGCCCCGACCAAAGCAATTACCTTATAACTGCCATGCCCCACATGCGCTCAAAGCTTACCACGTCTTCTATTATGCGGGATGTTATAATTGCGCTGTTGCCGGCCACTTTGGCAGCTATCATCAATTTCGGCCTGCAAGGCTCGCTTATAATTGCCGTGTCCGTTATCTCCTGCGTGGTTTTTGAATTTCTGTATCAAAAGCTCCTTAAAAAACCCGTCACAACAGGCGATTTCAGCGCCGTCATTACGGGCATTTTGCTGGCGTTTTCCGTGCCGCCCACCATGCCCCTATGGGCAACGGTTGTGGGCGCGTTTTTCGCCATTGTTATTGTAAAGCAGCTTTTTGGCGGTATGGGGCAAAATTTTCTTAACCCCGCCTTGGCCGCCCGTGCCTTTTTGCTGGCCGCTTACCCTGCCCTTATGACGGACTTTTCCTTTGGTCTGGCCCCGGATGCCATTGTCACGGCAACACCCCTGGCCCAATTTGCCGCCGGCGAGTTTTTTGTCCCCGGTATAAACCACGTATGGTCGGCCCTATGGGGCTTTGGCAATACCCGTGGTTCTATAGGCGAGGTGTCCACCATTCTGGTTATTTTGGGCGGTATGTACCTACTTGCCCGCCGCATAATAAACTGGCGCATACCCGTGTTTTTCATTGGCACTACCGCCGTTATGATGTTTGTTTTCGGACACCACGGCTTGTTTACCGGCCAGCCACATTACGAAATTTTTCTAGGTTCGCTGATGTTGGCCGCATTCTTTATGGCCACGGACTATTCTACCACCCCAATGACCGCCATAGGCCAAATTATCTTCGGCGTGGGCTGCGGGTTTTTTACCACCATAATACGCTTGTGGGGCGGCTTTCCCGAGGGTGTTACATATGCCATATTAATGATGAACCTGCTGGTGCCGCTAATTGACAAAGTAACCATGCCGCGTGTATATGGTACAGGAAAGGGGGCGAAATAGGCCATGCGTGATATTATAAAAAGCGGCGCGGCCCTGTTTTTAATAACCGCCCTGTTTACCCTGGCACTTTCGGTTACAAATCTGCTGACCCGGGACATTATAGCCCAGGCGCAGGCAGAAAACCGTGCATTGGCCCGTACATACGTATTGCCGGGAGTGGATGCTTTCTCGGCGGATATGACCGTTGGTTCTGACGGGCTTGTGGGTTATGCCGTGGGCTTTAGCGCAAATCAGCCCATTGGCATTGTGGCAGAAATGTCCGTTGTCGCCTACTTTCCCGGCCTTACATTTCTTGTGGGTGTAGACTTGGACGGCAACATCACCGGTCTTAACATACTGGCTCACAGAGAAACCCCTGGCCTGGGTGACCGTATAGAAAATGCCGCCTGGCGGGGTAGTTTTATCGGCGGCTCCTCGCCTATTGATGCCTATGTACAGTCCATCACCGGGGCCACCATCACCGTTGATGCGGTTTTTGCCGGAGTGGATGTAGCCATAGCATATTTGCAGACCAATGTGTTGCCGAATATAGATAATTACGCGCCGGATGTGGAACAAGGAGGGTCGGTACATGATTAAAATTCTAAAGCGCGGCATTGTTAGCGATAACCCTATCTTTGTTCAGGCCGTGGCTTTGTGTCCTGCTCTGGCGGTGACAAGCACAGTTTTTAACGGCATTGGCATGGGCTTGGCCACTACCTTTGCTATATTAATAACCAATGTGCTGATATCCCTGTTGCGCAAGGCCATACCCGACAAAGTGCGCATTCCTTGCTTTATTGTTGTCATCGCCGGGGCTGTCACTGTGGTAAATATGCTGGTAGAGGCCTTTGTACCTGCATTACACGCCAATTTAGGCATATTTTTGCCACTTATCGCCGTTAACTGCATTGTGCTGGCCAGGGGAGAAAGTTTTGCCTTTAAAAATGGCCCCTTGCGCAGTGCCGTGGACGGCATAGCAATGGGCCTGGGCTTCGCATTGAGCTTGACATTACTTTCCGCCGTGCGTGAAATTTTAGGCAGCGGCACCCTGTTTTACGGCCTACCCTTCGCCGTCACCTTGCCGGACTCTTTCCCCCGCACACTTTTGTTTATTTTGCCGCCGGGGGCATTTATCACCTTGGCTGTATTAATGGCCGGGTTGCGCTTTATGGGCCATTTGCGGCGCGAACGTCAATTTAGCAAGGAGGCCAATGTATGAACTTGATATTGCTCTTCCTATCTGCCGCCGTGGTCAATAACTTCGTCCTTACCCGCTTTTTGGGTATTTGTCCCTTTGTGGGCGTGTCCAAAAAACTGGATGCCGCCGTTGGCATGGGTGTTGCCGTTACCTTCGTACTCACGCTGTCTGCCGCCGTGGCGCATTTGGTATACACCAATCTGTTGGTGCCTTTTGATATGGTATATTTGCACATTATAGCCTTTATACTCATCGTAGCCGCCCTGGTGCAGCTGGTGGAGATGTTCCTTAAAAAATCAAGCCCCACCCTATATACTGCCCTAGGGGTATATCTGCCACTTATCACCACCAATTGCGCCATTATCGGTGCCGTGCTTATAAATATGAATGAAGGCTACAATTTTATAGAGTCTGTGGTACACGCCACCGGCGCGGGTGTTGGTTTTCTTATGGCCATTGTTGTCTTTGCAGGCATAAGGGAGCGCATCGAACGTTGTGATGTGCCCCGGTCTTTCAGAGGTTTCCCTATCGCCCTGCTTGCTGCTGGCCTAATGTCCATTGTGTTTTTGGGCTTTGCCGGGCTTATTTAGACGCGCAATCCACGTAGGGCAGCATCCTGCCACCCACAATATCGTCTCGACTTTCAGTCGCAACTTTATCCGGTTTTAACAGGCATCATCACTCCAAGTAACAGCAAAGGGGGAATACGCGTGAATTTTACTGAACTACTGCTACCCGCCATACTTTTAGGCACCCTGGGCCTTACCATTGGCGCGGCCCTGGGCTTTGCCAGTAGGTTTTTCGCCGTAGAAGAAAACAAGCTAGCCACCCAACTGCGCGAAGTACTGCCAGGCATAAACTGCGGCGCATGTAATTTCCCCGGTTGTGATGGTTTTGCTCTTGCCGTGGCCTTGGGCAACACAAAAACCACCGGCTGTCCCGTTGGCGGCAAGACCCTGGCGGAAGATATTGCAGAAATTATGGGCACCGAGGACTCCGAAGCGCCACGTGTAGCCGCATATATAAAATGTGCCGGAAGCGATGCGCTAACCAAAAGCAATTATAATTATGCCGGCGTAACCAATTGCAACGCCGCCGCACTTATGGCCGCCACCGGCCCCAAGGCTTGCCGTTATGGTTGCTTGGGTAAGGGTAGTTGCGCCGCCGCGTGTCCTTTTGATGCCATAGAAATCACTGGCGGCGTAGCTCGGGTAAACATGGCAAAATGTGTGGCATGCACCCTGTGTGTGCCCATTTGCCCCAAAAACCTCATCGAAATTGTGTCCGACGCTGCCAAAGTGCGCGTGGCCTGTAATTCCAAAGACCGCGGCCCCGCAACACGCACCTGCTGTACTGCGGGTTGCATCGGCTGCGGGCTGTGCCTTCGCAATTGTCCTAAAGACGCTATTATTCTGGTTGACAACCTGGCCAAAGTGGATTATGATAAATGTACCCTTTGCGGCATTTGTATAGAAAAATGCCCCACCAAGGCCATACACGGCCCTTCTGGTGGTACCGCAGAGCAGTCTACCATAGCGAGCTAGGAGGAACCCTTGTGATGCGCAGCAGCAAAAGAGATAAAACCATCTGGATGGCGGTGTTGGTGGCCCTGCTGGGCCTTATTGTCGGCTATTTTTTAGGCGAATTTTTTGTCTATATATCCCAAAACGTTGGCTTTTTGTCTTTCCTCAGCCTTTTGGGCTATTCCGTAGACTTTGGGCCGGAATCTCTCAGTCTAAACCTCATGTTTGCCCGTCTTTCTTTCGGTCTGGTGATGAATTTCTCCATCATGGGTGGTATTTTGGCTCTGGTTTTCCTTATTATATATTTTCGGCGCAGATAACTAAAACATCACAAAGGCGGCTTGCCGCCTTTTTTAGTTGTTCACTGTATACTGCCCATCAATACTGCTGGACACAGCAATGCCTTCAGCAACACACAAGTGGTAATTTTCCCCCACTTTTTGCAACTGTGGCAACACAAATTTATCCCCGTTGCCTTTAAATATAATCTTTGGTTCTATTACCAAACGGTTGCGATAATGGGAATATTGCTGCAAGGCCACACCGCAATACCTGCCATCATCCCATATATGCCAAAGCACATATTGGGCACCGTCCTCATCATGAAACATAAACGGCCCAAAACCAGACGAATTAAGCAAAATAGGTTCATCCCAGTCGCCACCCACAGCATCGCCGATGATAAGATAGTTATGAATATCCGCGTCTACTTTAACATCGCTGTAAACAAGCCAAAACTTGCCGGCGTGACAGGATAGCTGGGGCGCCAAAATTTCATCGGATTGCAAACTTAGTTCACTGGTTAATTGCCATTCTTTTGAATCACGAGAGCAATAAACCTCTATGCCACAATGCCCGTCCGCGGCAATAGCCTTATAAAATACTTCCCCGGCTTGGCACACATACGGCTCGGGATTAAAATCTTTCAGAGACATTTTCATTCGACCACTCCTCATAAGTTAGTGCCGTAATTATACCACATCGCAACCCTTTAGCAAAGGGCCTTGCGAAAAAAAGGGAAATTTTGTATACGGTCATTCTTGCATCCATCTGCTCTCCCAGGCATAATTATTGTAATAATTTTGCAAAGGAGGCATTTTTTTGAAATTTTTATTTGCATCACTTTTTTTGCTACTCCTTTTCATTTTTCCCATAACAATTACCGCCGGCATTTAGAACTTGTTTACTGTTTACATATATTGCTTGCATTGTTTTACCGACCTTTCCTCAAAATATATCTACGATTTTATTTTTTTGAGGAGGACAATATGAAGAAAATAATTGCAAAAACAACCCTTTGTGCCCTTGCGGCCGGTTTGCTGATATCCGGCACCGCCGTATATGGTGCACATGCTGACCAAACCGCAGAAATACCGGCCTACAGCACCACCTGGCGCAAAAAAGACAAAAACAAAGTGGATAACCCAGAAGAAACTCCAGCCGAATCTCCGGCTCCAACAGAAGCTCCAAAGCCGGATTCCAAAGAAACCAGCGGCGGCAGTTTTGTGCGCTACCACTTTAACGAAACGGCTGATATCTACCACTATACCGCCCCAACCACCGGCTTTCCCACCGAAACCGACGACAACTATATAGACCAAAACAACTCGGGTGAAGACGAGCTTCTGGAAGAGCAAAGCAACACGGTACCAATATATAGATAACAAATAAAGCCGTGGGACATTGTACGGCTGACATAAAACAACGGATTTGGTTGATAAGGTGCTTGTTTTTTCCGAATAACCATATCGAGATTCGGCGGAAGTTTGCCAACTTTGCTATTCATGTTTAAATGGTCTAAGATGGATATGGTACAGCACCCATTGCTTTTAATAGCATGGGTGCTGTATTTTATTAGGTAGGTTGAGTGGAATTAAGTGGAATAATTTTAAAAATTGCCTTGTGCTTAACTAAGCATCGTAATATCGCAGCGTACGCGTTGTTATGCTCGCCATCTTGGCCAGTTTGTTTGTGGTGTGTTCTACAAATTCATCTCTCAAAGCAATTATAAACCATTATGCAACGTCAATGCCAAGAGGAAATTTTGATCTCCACGCAAAAAAGCCACCGATTGCTCGATGGCTTGATTTATATGGATTTATTACATCATACCGCCCATACCGCCTGGTGGCATTGGTGGTTCCGGTTCTTTAATATCGGTGACAACGGCCTCGGTGGTAAGGAGGGTAGAAGCCACTGAATTGGCGTGTTGCAGGGCGCTGCGAGTTACTTTGGTGGGGTCTATTATGCCGGCTTCGACCATGTCCACATAGGTTTCGGTAAGGACGTTAAAACCGTGGTTTGCCGGGCTTTCTTTTACTTTGTTAACAACCACGCTGCCTTCTAGTCCGGCATTGGCCACAATTTGGCGCATGGGGCTTTCCAGGGCTTTTAGAATGATGCTTGCGCCGGTTTTTTCGTCACCGGCCAGGGTGTCCATAACCTTGCACACAGCGGCGATTGCGTGGATGTAAGATGCGCCGCCGCCGGCTACAATGCCTTCTTCGACCGCTGCGCGGGTAGCTGCCAGGGCATCTTCCATGCGCAGTTTTTTCTCTTTAAGTTCGGTTTCGGTGGGTGCGCCTACTTTTACAACGGCCACACCGCCAGCCAGTTTAGCCAGACGCTCTTGTAGTTTTTCTTTATCAAAATCAGATGTGGTTTCTTCTATTTGGCCTTTAAGTTGGCCAACGCGGGCATCAATGGCGGATTTGTCACCTTCGCCGCCTACGATGATGGTGATTTCTTTTTCTACCCTAACGGTCTTGGCGCGGCCCAGCATATCCACAGTGGCTTCTTTAAGGTCAAGGCCCAGCTCTTCGGTAATAACCTGGCCGCCGGTGAGGATTGCGATATCTTCCAACATGGCTTTTTTGCGGTCACCAAAGCCGGGAGCCTTGACGGCTACGCAAATGAAAGTGCCGCGCAATTTGTTAAGCACAAGGGTGGTAAGGGCTTCGCCTTCCACATCATCGGCAATGATGAGGAGTTTTGAGCCGGTTTGGACAATTTGCTCAAGTAGAGGCAAAATATCTTGTATATTGCTGATTTTTTTGTCGGTTATGAGGATATATGGGCTGTCCAGGGAGGCGACCATTTTTTCCATATCTGTGGCCATATATGCGGAAAGATAGCCGCGGTCAAATTGCATACCTTCTACGAGCTCAAGCTCGGTTTTCATGGTTTTGGACTCTTCCACAGTGATAACGCCGTCGTTAGAGACTTTTTCCATGGCTTCGGCCACCATATTGCCTACTTCTTCGTCACCGGCAGATATAGCGGCAACTTTGGCAATGTGGTTTTTGCCGTCCACAAGTTGGCTGGTGGCTTTAATGGCTTCCACAGCGGCGTCGGTGGCTTTTTGCATACCCCGGCGCAGGATGATGGGATTTGCGCCTGCGGCTATATTTTTAAGGCCTTCTTGTGTCATAGACTGGGCCAGCACAACGGCGGTGGTGGTGCCGTCACCAGCCACGTCGTTTGTTTTTGTGGCGGCTTCTTTTACAATTTGGGCACCCATGTTTTCGAAGGCGTCCTCAAGTTCAATTTCCTTTGCAATGGTCACGCCGTCGTTGGTGATAAGGGGTGTGCCATATTTTTTGTCCAACACAACATTGCGGCCTTTTGGCCCCAATGTGATTTTTACAGTATCAGCCAGCTTGTTTACGCCTGTTTCCAGGGCGTTGCGGGCATCCACGGCATATTTAATATCCTTAGCCATCTATAATTTCCTCCTATACAGATCTATTCTACGATGGCGAGGATGTCGCCATGTTTTAACACGATAAAGGTGTCTTCGTCAATCTTTACTTCGGTGCCGGAATATTTGGAATATATTACCTTGTCCCCAACCTTTACCTGCATTTGTATGGTTGTGCCTTCGTCGTTTTGGCCGTTGCCCACAGCCACAACCTGGGCTTCCTGGGGTTTCTCCTGGCTTTTGCTGGTTAAAATAATGCCGCCTTTTGTGGTTTCTTCTGCTTCAAGTTGCTTTAAAACCACACGGTCGCCAATGGGTTTTAGCGTCATGTTTTTGCCTCCTTTATTCGGGTTTGTTTTCTGTGATAATTAGCACTCGCACATTACAAGTGCCAGCAACAAATAATATACTAAGTTTTTCCTGGTATGTCAAGGGGTTTCGGAAAATTTTATTCGACTATTCGCCCTTTGTGCGTATGTAATGGAAAAGATATTGCTGGGCAAAACCAGACAACGGGCCAAAACGTTCCTGGGCCAGCATATGTATTTGGGCTGGGGTAGTGGGTTTGCCGTCAAAATAATACTGCTCCATCACCCGCTTTACCCAAGTGTCTACAGGAAAAGTGTCAAAACGGCCATAACCAAAAAGTAGTACGCAATGGGCCACTTTTTCGCCCACGCCGTTTACGGCTAGTAATGTCTTGCGCAGGTCGTCGGTGGACGTGTCAACATCGCGGCGCATGGAAATCATACCGGCTGCCGCCTTTTGGGCTGCATCCAGTATGTATTTATCCCTAAAGCCGGTTTTGCATTGGCGCAAATCCTCTGGTGTGGCGGCGGCCAGTTGCTCTATTGTGGGAAAGGCGTAATTTTCGCCGCTGATGTGTGTGCCGTAACGGCGGGAGATGTTTTCTACCACCTGCTTAATTTGCGGTATGCGGTTGTTGGCACTGATAATGAAGGAAATTAGAGCCTCCCAGGGGTCTTGGGCTAAAATACGTATGCCGGGGGCAAAATTTGCGGCGGTTTGCATTACGGGGTCGTCATGGGTAATTTTGGTTAAAATGGCGGCATAATCCCGCCCAAGGTCGAAGTATGGCACCCAAATATCGACAAATTCCGCCTCGTACAGAGGGTTGCCATCATACCAAAATTCCAGCTCATTTTTGTTTTGCTTTACATGCAATGCCCTGCCATTTGCCACCAACAAATAGTGCATATCATCCAACCTTTGGAAGCGGAAGCATTGCCCGCACTCTAAAATATCGGTTATGTGGAAGTTTTTCGGCATCATAACTTTGTGTTTCATTTTATCACCTGAAATTTTTGTAAGTTATTGACACATTATAGCACGGCTGTGGTATAATGTATAGTAGCAATTTAATTGCCTTTGAATGGAGTGATGAAAATTGAAAGAAACCATATATACTATACCTGTGATGGAGGCCTTGGAAAACCCAGGTCCATGCCCTTTTTGCGTCATGAAGGACGGGCTGGAGCACAGTATAATACATACCCTGATGGGGCCGTCTGTGGCCTATATGGAGGATTATGTGCGCACGGAAACCAACAGGGCGGGGTTTTGTGGGCGGCACTATAAGGCCCTGTACGAAAGTAAAAACCGCCTGGGGCTGGCTTTGATGGTTCACACACACCTTATGGATATAAACCAGCATTTGCGGCGGCACGGCCCAAAGTCGTTTAAACACCTGCAAGAGATAGAGGCGGCTTGTTATATTTGTGATATGGCAGAAAAATCTTTCGCCAGATACTTGGATACTTTCTTTTGGCTTTTTGCGAAGGAGGAGAAGGTGCGGCAAAGTCTACAAACATCCAACGGATGTTGTCTGCCACATTTGGCAGAAGTTTATGCCATGGCACCAAAAAAGCTTAGCGGCGCAAATTTGCGGTTGTTTTATGATGTATTGTTCGAGGTGCAGCAGGCTCAAATGGACAAGCTGGACAAAGATTTGGAATGGTTTGCAAAAAAGTTTGATTATCGGTACAAAGATGAAAGCTGGCGGGATTCTAAAGACGCAATAGAGCGGGCCGTGGAACGGCTGACAGGCATAAAATTGGGAGAGAGGGAGAAAGAGTGAGAATGATGGAAAAAAATAGAAAATTAGCCGGGCTGACCTTTAAAGAAAAAGTGGAATATATATTTAATTACTATAAATTTCGTATTTTGACTGCAATTATAGTCGCGGGCATATTGGCGTGGGGTATTAATCATTATATTATCAATCCGCCGCCGCCTATTTTTATTAATGTTTCGTTTTACGGCGGCGTTGCTCATATAGGCTTGGGCCCGGCATTGGAGGAGCATATAAACGAAAATCTTGCCCCAGAGGGCTATGCAACCGTTGTTGGCTATCATTTTCCGGAAGGTGGTGGCCAGCGGGATATGTCCGCCATGCAGCATTTTTCTACTATGATAGCTGCCGGTATGCTGGATATACTGCTGGTTGCGCCGGGGGAATCAACCGGCCTGCGGTATCATGGCGTTGCCACTAATTTGCAGGAAATACTTCCTAACCGCCAGCTTGAAAGGCTTTATGAAATGGGTGCGCTGGTGTATGATTATTTTGGGTTGCGCCTAGAATTTAGTCCGTATTTTGCCGGATTAGCGGAGGAATTTGGCGGCACTTTTGAGGGCTGGACGCTTTTTGTGGCTTCAAACACGCGAAGATTGGAAGCCATACAAGAATTTTTAAACTATATTTTTGCCGAGTGACCCATAAACAGCGGGTTTCGAGGTAATTTGAAAAAAATGGAAATTTTTTTTGGAAAAATCTTGCATTTTATTCTGACCTGTGGTACAATCACTTTATTGGTTAATTTTACCAAAAATATAATATTTTTACATTAATGGAGGGGTTATCTTGGTTAACGACAAAACTACAGACAAGGTCAGGATTCTTTTAGCGGACGACAACAGAGAAATTTGTGAAATGGTGCAGGGTTACCTGGACAAACAAAACGACATGGAAGTAATAAAATGCGTGTTTGATGGCGTGGCCGCCGTGGCCGCCATTGAAAAGCTGGCTCCTAATGTGGCCATTATTGACGGGGTTATGCCAAAGCTGGACGGCCTGGGGGTGCTGGAAAAAATTGCCGACATGCCGGACAAGCCGATAATTATCGTATTGTCGGAGGTTGTGCAAGAAAAAATAACCAAAAGGGCCATAGATCTTGGGGCGGACTATTATATGGTAAAACCCTTTGACATGGAGGTTTTGACGCAGCGCATACGCCAGCTTACCGAACAAGGCCGCGAAACCATAGGTCTGGGAGAAACCAGGGGTCTTAATTTGCAGATAAATATCGAGCAAAAAGTAACCAACATACTGCACGAAATAGGTGTGCCTGCCCATATACGTGGCTATCATTACATGCGTGAGGCCATAATGATGGCTGTAAACGACATGGACGTACTTAATTACATCACAAAAGAGCTTTATCCCTCTATTGCCAAAAAAATGAACACCACATCCAGCCGGGTAGAGCGGGCCATACGCCATGCAATAGAAGTGGCCTGGTCCCGGGGGAAAATTGACGCCATTGATAATCTTTTCGGCTATACCATAAACAACCACAAAGGCAAGCCCACTAACAGCGAGTTTATTGCCCTTATTGCAGACAGGTTGCGCCTGGAATTGAAGGCCAGCTGATAGAATCATTATGACCATACAAAACACCGGCCAGGTTAGACCGAGGCCGGTGTTTTGTATGGTCTTATTTTTTCACAACGGGGGCATATGCCTGCATGACTGATTGTTCGTCCTTCCAATCTTTGCTGTAAACCTCAATGGCAGGGTATTTACGAAAGGCGTTTAGTAAATCGCTATGCTCTTCGCGTATTGCATATCTTGATTCTGGTAGCCATTTGCCGTAAAAAGTGCGCCAAAAATTGCCTGTGAAGATAATTTCCAGGGTGGTATCAAACACAGCAAAGTCACTGGCGGCAAACCTGCGTCCCATCAACCCCATGGGTAGATTATCCAGGGTGTTTACCTCCACACCAACAAAATATTTTGCTTTGTTTTCGGGGGTTTCGCTGTGTGTCATGCCATAGATAACGCCTTGTGATATTTGGTCGGGTATAAGATCGGTAAGTTTTTCATTGTTCCACATATCCCACAACCCGGCTATAGGTGCTGTGCCGTCCTCGCTGTTGTAATGAATGTCGCATTCCAAGCCCACCACATAAAAGGCATCTTTGTGAATGAACCGTACATTTTCGAAACATTGCATAAGTTCCATACTTGGTTTTCTCCCTTTTGTCCATAAATTTTCCGGGGGAAAGGGGTTGATGGATGGGCGATGTATTCGGAACTGTGCCGGCGTAATTCCGTACATCTGGGAAAAGCTTCTTGTAAATGCCTGTTGGGACGAAAAGCCGTTTGCGTATGCTATCTCTATCAGTTGTTTGCTGCCATCGCGTAGCTCCAATGCCGCATGGTACAGGCGGTATCGGTTTAGGTAATTTTTTACCGTATAGCCTGTAAAAGTGCGGAACATAAAGGAGAAATACGACGGTGATAGATACGCTCCTGCGGCTATGTCTGTAACGGTAATGGGTTCGGCATACATATTGTGGATGTATAAGGTGGATTTGTAGATGGTTTGCTCTATGTCCATTGGGCACAACCCCCTCTCGGATATGAGTATATTTTAACAGGGCCGCCAAGGGATGTATTATCAAAAACAACTTTCTTGTATGCAAAAAGGACAGCGATGTGCTGTCCTGCAAAATTAATAACAATGTAGGGGATATCCTTGAACATTAATGCCGGTAGAATTCGGCAGTGATGTCGTGTATAATGCGTTGGTCTCCTTCGAATAAAAGTCTGCGTATGCGGAACAGCCCGGTTTTTTGAGTGGGGAATCTTTCTAGGTCAACCACAAAATCCATAATTTCGCCGCTAAGCATATGGTGAGAGGCGGCGGCAAATGCAGCGGGACCTTCTGTTGTCTCCCAAAATTCGCCGTTAAAACGCTCCATATCCATACGCCAGTTTATTTCTACTACATTGGGAGTGTTGTTGATTATTGTTGCTATCATATGGCTGTTGTATTGTTCGTGATAAGTTATGGACATTTGAACATCGCCGCTGGGAGGATAATTGATGCGATCAGCGGCGGGCTCTGGTGGGGTGGTACCCAGATAGTGCAGGTTGTACAGGCGAAACAGGGAGTCGTTGCGGATTAACAGACTTTGATAGTTTAGATCCCTTGCTATAGATTCTCCAATATTATCCAAAATTATATTACGGGCTGTTTCTTCACCCATGGGCCAGCCAGTCGATGAAGATTGGCGTATAAATGCTACCGGTGGGGTTTCTATCTCCAGGGGAGCAATTTCTATTAAATCGTAATTGCCGCTTAGAAGAAAAATGCGCACCCGGCCGCCCGGCATGGTGTCGTGTACAAGTTTAAGGTCCTCCATGGTGCCGCCGCTTTGGAGATATATGTTTAAATAATCGTCAAATCTGCGCAGGTGCCAAAGGGTTGGGTCAAAATCCACAAAAGAAAATTCTCTGGAAAAATCCTCTAAAATGCTGCCGCCTATAGAGGCGTTCATTATGTTTCCGTCTTGCTTAACTATGTGCAGCCAATAATCTGTTGGGGTTATCATTTGAGACAGATGGGTTATTTTGTGATGTACTTTTTGCAAATCGGCACGAAAATGATAAAGAGGGAAAGAGCGCAGGGAAAAGGCTATCATAGCGCCGTTTGATGGTCTTTCTTCGGATGGATTAAGGCTGCCAAGGCCAAAAATAGCCGCAAGGTCGGTGTCTTCTTGGGTGTCTGCAACGGATACAAGCTCTTCATTGTCGGGTCTGTTGGTAAGGTTGTCTAAATTAAAAATAATGGACACGACCAAAAGGCCGAAGCAAACCAGGCTTACCGCCGCAAAAGTAGCAAATTTTCTCATGATGTCACCTCCATGTCTACATTATATCAGAAAATCGCGGCGGCATCAACGAATTTGTCACAAAAAATTCACAACTCGGCCGGATTTTTGTGGTAGAATGAACATAATACAAAAAGGGCGGTGGATGATGACTAACTTTAAGATTTTGGCGGTGGATGATGACAAAAACATTGCCCAGCTTATAGAGCTGTATCTGACAAAAGAAGGGCACGATGTGCGCTTGGCTTTTGATGGCCCAACTGCCCTTGCGGAATTTGCGGCATTTGCGCCCCGTTTGGTGGTGCTGGATTTGATGTTGCCGGGTATTGACGGCTATGAAATATGCCGCCAGATACGCAAAACCAGCGGCGTGCCCATAATTATGCTGACGGCCCGGGGCGAGGTTTTTGATAAAGTGCTGGGTCTGGAGCTTGGTGCTGACGACTATATGGTAAAGCCCTTTGACGGCAAGGAGCTTGCGGCCAGGGTAAAGGCCGTGTTGCGTAGATATAGCAAGACGGAAGATGATGCCGGGGTTGTGACGGCCCCCGGTCTTACCATAGACCCTGCAACATATATAGTGACATATCATGGCAAGGAGCTTGCCCTGCCGCCCAAGGAATTTGAGCTGCTGCACTACTTGGCATCGCGCCCCGGACGGGTTTTTACAAGGGATCAATTACTGGACAGTCTTTGGGGTTATGAATTTTTTGGAGACAGCCGCACGGTGGATGTGCATATCAAGCGCATACGGGAAAAATTGGACGGCGAGGATAGCTGGAGCATTAAAACTGTGTGGGGCGTGGGGTATAAATTTGAATTAAAGCCGTAGGGTGGTGCAGCCATGTTTAAATCCATATTTTCCAAACATTTGGCAGCCTATTTGGGCTCGGTAATAATAGTATTTGCGGCACTGGCCGTCGGGCTTAACCACTCTTTTCAAAACTTCTTTGTCAGCCAAACCGTTGATACCTTAGTGCGCCAGGGGCAGCAAATTGCCGAATCTTATGCCCGTCTGGAGGGCCTTGGCGGCCCGTTTTGGAGTGCGCAGCACAGCCAGGCCCTGGCACAGCTTAATAACGACATGCGCACGCTGTCCACCCTTGGGGCCAGTGCCATTGTGGTTGATGTTGCCGGCGGGGTGCATATTACCACGGCGGATATAGGCCAGGTTGTTTTGGACGTAGAGATGATGCGGGTTTTTGAGGGAGAAATGACTGTGCAGCAAGTACCGGCGGGGGAATTGTTTGCTACGGCCACGCTGACGGTGGGTTATCCTATCATCATCAATGGCCAGATATGGGGTGCTATTTTTATGAACCAGCCCATTGACGAAGTTATCGCGGTGTCCAGTGCCGCCATGGGCCAGGTTTTTATAGCACTTATCGCATCTGCCGCCATTATTTTTGTACTTATTTTCATTACATCCCGCACCATGAGCCGCCCTATTAGGGCCGTAAGCGCTGCTGCCAAGGAAATTGCCCAGGGCAGTTTTGGCAAGCGGCTGGCGGTTAGCAGCAAGGATGAAATTGGCCAGCTGGCACAAAGCTTTAACCACATGGCCGCCAGCCTGGATGATATAGAGAAAACACGGCGGGAATTTATTGCTAATATTTCTCATGACCTGCGCTCGCCTCTTACGTCTATGAAGGGTTTTTTGCAAGCTACATTGGACGGCACTATAAACGAGGCTGACAGAGAGCGTTATCTGGTTATTGTTTTGGCGGAAACAGAGCGGCTGGTGGGGCTGGCCGATGGTATTTTGGAGCTTAGCCGAGCCCAGCAGCACGGAGATGGGCTGCATATAGAAACCTTTGACATTAACGAGTTGCTGCGCCGCGCTGTGCTTATGTTTGAGGCCCGCATCGGGGCGGCAAACCTTGATGTGGCCGCAGATTTTGCCAGGGAACGCACCATGGTAAAGGCCGACCGGGAGAAAATAAGCCGTATAGTGCATAATTTGCTGGATAATGCGGTGAAATTTACGCCGCCCGGCGGGCGCATTGATGTTTCCACCCAAAACCAGGGCGCCAAGGTGGCAATTGCCATTGCAGACACCGGAATGGGCATGGACGAAGCCACCGCCGGACAGGTTTTTCACCGTTTTTACAAGGCTGATGCATCCCGGGGTGTTGGCGCGGGCTCCGGCCTGGGGTTGTCTATTGTTAAAGAGCTTGTGATGGCCCATGGTGAAAGCATAAGCCTGCAAAGCCGCCTGGGTATGGGCAGCAGATTTTCATTTACATTGCCGCGGGTGGATTAAGAACATGCGTTCATAGAGCTATTCAAAAAAACGCTCGAAAATCCGCACAATCCATCCATGAACACAGCTTCTAAAAAAGGTGACCACGCTACGAACCAATTTTTGGGCATGTAGTACAAGTGCAAAATGAGACAGGCGGCAAAATGCTGCCTGTCTCATTCTTTTTCATTTGCGCCAAACATAAAGCCAAGGATGAAGGTGAGGGGAGGTATGAGCAGACGAACCACCTCCAGGGAAAACTCTTTTATATCCATTGTGGCCGGGTGGCTGGCCCAGGTCATGATTAAGCCGTAGGTGACACCGGCGAAGTAGACACCGGCTATAACCATGACCACCAGGCGCACCAAACGATAGCCGCTGCGGAAGCGCTCTAAGGATATTTCTTCTGGGTCAGTGTTTATGGGGCGGCTGGGTTTTGGTGGGGTGTATTCGGTGTAGGTGACGGGTTCTGTGCATTCCGGCTCTATTTCTATTTCCAGCACCCTTGCGCCTTTTGTAGGGTCATGCATCAACTGTGCCACCTTTCGTTCCAAATATCCACTTTTTTAAGGCGGGCATCTTGACGGGTGATGGCCTTGGACCAGGCAGTGTCTTTTTTGCTGGTTAGGCCGCGCAGCTCCCAGCCTGTGTGGGTGTGGTATTGGGCTATGATGTGGTGCATGGCTTGATAGAATTCGTCATTTTGCCGGGATATGACGCGAGGGTTTTTGTCGCTGCCAAAAAGCATATATCGGTTGATATTTTTGTCGTCAAATGCTTTGAAGGCATCATAAACACTGCGCAAAACCGGGCCATGCTGCCAGGCCAAAAAGGGTTCGTCAAAAAGGGTGTCGCCGGTGTCTTTTAAATAGAGTTTATACACAAAATATATCAGCTTTTGCAGCTTCATATGGGTTATGGAATGCCCGGCCCGAAAAAAGTGGTGCAAGATTGTGTTGGCTATAAGCAGTGCGGGATTATAATTCATGCCGCCACCTCCTTTTACCATAGTATGTATGGCGGGCCGGTTTGGCACTAAAAAAAGCGGCCATTTCGGCCGCTCATATTTTTATACTATGACCATAGGTGTGGCCAGTTCATTTATTGCCGCAACGCCATGGGGCCGCATGGCCAGCCAATAGATTTTTGTGGCTGCCAGCTCCATGTCCAGTAGGGTTTTGGCGGCGGCTGGCAGGTTGGCGGTGTGTTTTAAATTGGTGATAACTGGCAGGTTGGCGGTTTTGTGCAGTTTGTGGAGCAAGTCCCGGCGGCTGCGGCGAAAGCCAAGCACACGTATATATGGGATGGGGGCGTAGTGATTTTGGCGGGATATGTCTAAGATAATGTGTAATATGGCCCGCTGTATGGCGGTGCGCGTGTGGTTTTTGCATTTTGCGGCGGCAATTATGTGGGATATTAGGTAATGGTCACGGGCGGCGGCGGTTATGCGGTTTTGTAGCCCTTCTGATGTGCCATATGTGCCGCGCTGTAGGGCAAAATGAAAAAATGGGCTGAAATTGTCTATGTGATTTATGGCGGACAGGTCGTGCTCTTGGCGTAAGATATCAAGGCTTTGGGCTGGCATAAGGGGTGCCAGCGCATCTAAGCTACCGCCGCCGCGCACATGCTTGCGTATGGAGGATGCCGAGGCGGAGTCTTGTAAAAAATCCGTGGCGTGGTGGTCTGCGCCATAGCGCAGACTGGTTGCGGGCACAAGGGGTAGGCTTTCTTTTATAATGGCTTTAAGATATTCTATGCCCAAGATATTATTTGGGCTTGAAATTATATGGGTGGCAGCGGGGCAAATGGCACCTAGGGCATAAGCGCGGGCCGCCGGGAAAGATGCGCCCGAAGCCAGTTTTTGACGTAGAATACGCTTAAAGTCGGCGTTTTCGTTGCATAATAATGTGGCCAGGCGGTGCAGGGGTGCAATATCGCCGCTTTCGGAGCCAAAACAAAGAGCATCCACCATGCCGGTGGCCGCCAGCAGACGGCAACCGCCCAGGGCAAAGGCTTCGGCACTGGCAGTGGCATAGGGTACGGGTAATTCCAGCACCATATCGGCACCGCAATGTAGTGCGGCTTCGGTGCGGCGGAATTTGTCTATAAGGGCTGCTTCGCCCCTTTGCACAAAATTGCCGCTTAGGGCTACAACGGCCGCATTTGCGCCGGTTATTTTTTTTGCCCACCTTAATTGATGTAAATGCCCATTGTGAAATGGATTGTACTCTGCTATAATGCCGCAAATATCAGCCATATTCTGCCTCCTTTATCGTACTTTTTATTATACCCCAGCGGAAACTTCTTGTCTATTCGATATTTCTTGACAAAGCTGTTTGCTTTAGGTATGATTATTGGTATTATGAAAGAAATGGGGTCTGCATTGGCCCTGATATACATCACAAAGGAAGGAGAATATTATGAGTTTTAGAGAAAAGGTTTTGGCAATTTTGAAAAAGCATGGCGAAAAGCTGGATACGCTTACCGTTATGTTGCAGGACCACGATGAAAAACCGGGGGGACAGGACGCGATAATTGAGGAGTTAACCGCGCGTCTGACCAAGGAAGAGCAAAAAGTGACCGAAATGACCGCAAGGTTGGATGAACAAGAACGGCAAGGGGCCGCAATGCTTGAGGGATGTTCACAGCGGACGGCCGCAAAGCTTGAAGAGCAAGAGCAGCGTTTGGCCGCAAAGCTTGAAGAACAGGAACAGCGTTTGGCCACGAAGCTTGAAGAGCAAGAGCGCAGCTTTGCCGCAAGGCTAAAGGAGCAGGCACAGCGTATAGATTCTTTGGCAGCTGTGTTGGCTGGTTTGGAAGCGAGCCTGGAAGCTGAAGGGGAAGAAGTGGACAGCCCGGAAGCTGATGTGCAGTGTGATAAATTAGACGAGTTGGATGGAGCTGTGGCTAAATTAAGCGCAGCCGTAAGCAAACACGGCACAGAAATTGAAGCCCAAAAGGGCGCTGCGGAAGTTTTGCGCAAAGAGCTTGCGGCCAGTAAGGACAAGCTTGAAACGGTCTTGAAGGCACAGCAAAATGTTAAGCCGGCTACACCGCAAGCACCTGCGCCTGTGGCCTCTGCACCTGCGCCTGTGGTGGATTTGTCCGCATTTGACAAAAAAGTATCCGGCATAGAGAAGTCCTTTGGCAAGCTGGAGGCTGATGTTGTTGCTGTCAAGCGTGAATTGGGCTCTGTGAAGGCGGATGTAAGCACCAACAGGAAAGATGTAGGCGCTGTGAAAGCGGATGTAGTTGCTGCAAAAGCTGATTTTGGTGCTGCTAAGGAAGAAATAGGCCTTGTTAAAGGTGAAATTGATGTTGTAACCGGCGAATTGGCCGAGGTACAAAAGGTCTTGAAAGAAATGGACATAAATCCCATATGGTAATAATCAATTGAATAGAGGTGCGTTGCAATGAATTTTTTGGAAAGCATTAAGGCCAGGGCCAAGGCGGATGTTAAAACCATCGTATTGCCCGAGGGCCGGGATATTCGCACGCTGCAAGCGGCGGATGCTATACTGCGCGAGGGTTTTGCCCGTGTTGTGCTTGTGGGTGACCCGAAAGAACTTGCAGAACAAGCGGGTGCCAACGGACTGGATTTGTCCGGTGCTGTGGTGATAAACCCCGCAAATTATGAGAAAAGCCGGGATATGGCGGCAAGGCTGGCGGAAATACGCAAGAGTAAGGGTATGACCGTGGAAGAAGCAGCTGGCCTGTTGCAAAATGAGTTATATTTTGGTGTGATGTTGGTAGAAATGGGTCTGGCGGATGGTATGGTTGCCGGTGCGGCAAATTCTACGGCAGATGTGTTGCGTCCATCATTACAAATTTTAAAAACCGCGCCGGGTACGGCCCTTGTGTCCAGTTTTTTTATTATGGCTGTGCCTAATTGTAATCTTGGGGCGGATGGCATTTTCTTGTTTGCGGACTGCGGTCTTAACCAAAACCCCAATGCCCAGGAATTGGCGGGCATTGCCTTGTCCAGTGCGGACAGCTTTAAAGCCTTAACCGGGGCCGAGCCTGTGGTGGCCATGCTTTCTCATTCCACCAAGGGCAGTGCCAAGCATGAGCATGTTGACAAAGTGGTGGAAGCCACAAAAATAGCCAAAGAGGCCAACGGCGCACTGGCTTTGGATGGAGAATTCCAGCTGGATGCGGCAATTGTGCCGGAAATTGGCGCGGCCAAGGCCAAGGGCAACCCTGTAGCAGGCCGGGCGAATTGCCTTATTTTCCCGGATTTGGATTCCGGCAACATAGGATACAAACTGGTGGAGCGATTGGCAGGGGCCCAGGCATATGGCCCTGTAACCCAGGGCATAGCACGGCCTGTTAATGATTTAAGCCGTGGTTGCTCTTTTGAAGATATTGTTGGTGTAACGGCCATCACGGCGGTGCAAGCCCAGTAGGGGTGCTGTCTTGGTCGTTCGTGCTAAAAAATACAGAAGGGGATGTTGCAAATTATGAAAATTTTGGTATTAAATTGTGGTAGTTCGTCGCTAAAGTATCAGTTAATTGATATGGCCAATGAGACGGCTTTGGCTAAAGGTCTTGTGGAGCGCATTGGCATTGACGGGTCGCGGTTGGAGCATAAACGTGACGGTGGCGAAAAAACACAGATTGTTCAGGATATTCCTAATCACGAGGTTGCTGTTGGGCTGGTTATGGAAGCCCTGCAACATGCTGATTATGGCGTTATTAAGGATGTAAGCGAAATTAAGGCGGCTGGGCACAGGGTTGTGCATGGTGGTGAACATTTTACCAAGTCTGTTATTGTGACAGATGTTGTGAAGGCCACCATTAGCGAGTGTGCTGCCCTGGCACCTCTGCATAATCCGGCAAATCTTATCGGCATAGAAGCCTGTGAGAAATTGATGCCAGGTGTGCCACAGGTGGCTGTGTTTGATACGGCTTTCCACCAAACCATGCCAGAAAAAGCCTATTTGTACGCCATTCCTTATGGTCTGTACGAAAAATATAAAGTGCGTAAATACGGCTTCCACGGCACCAGCCATAAATATGTGGCGGCGCGCACGGCCGAAATGCTTGGCAAGCCCATCGAACAGCTTAAAATAGTAACATGTCACCTTGGCAATGGCGCAAGTGTTTGTGCGATTGACGGTGGCGTATCTGTGGATACTTCTATGGGTCTTACGCCTCTTGAGGGGCTTGTAATGGGCACCCGCAGCGGCGATATGGACCCGGCGGCGGTGGCTTTTATTATGGAAAAAGAAGGTCTGACCACCAAACAAATGGAAAATATGCTTAACAAAGAAAGTGGCGTGCTGGCTCTTTCCGGCGTGTCCAGCGACTTTAGAGACATTGAGGACGCCTGTGCCCAGGGTAATGAGCGGGCGCAAATGGCCTTGGATGTGTATCATTACCGTGTGGCCAGATATGTTGGCAGCTATGCGGCGGCTATGAATGGCCTGGATGCGGTGGTGTTTACCGCCGGTGTAGGCGAAAACGGCCCGGAAACCAGAGAGGCTATATGTTCGTACCTGGGTTATCTTGGCATAAAAGTAGACAATGAGAAAAACGCTGTGCGGGGCAAGGAGCGGGACTTTTCTGCGGAAGGCTCCACGGCCCATGCGATGGTTATTCCAACTAATGAGGAGCTGGTGATTGCGCGGGATACGCTGGGGTTGTGTAAATAATTCTTGACAACGACTGGGATTTTCTTTATAATGGTTAAATTGTAGGAGAGTTGGAATGATTGATATCAGAAGAATTGCGGCAGGGGAGGGCGTTGGTGTCACTGACGAGGTGGCTGTGCGCATCCCCGCCGGTTTTGGTGTGAGCACAGAGGTGCAGGTGGTCGTAAGCGGCCGTCTTACCAATATAGGTAAGTCTTTTGTACTGGAGGGACGGGGCGAATGCCGGTTTTTGGTCGGTTGCAGCCTTTGTCTTGAGCCGCTGGAACTACCCATTGACTTCCATATTATAGAAAATTATGTGGAAGAAGAGGCCGAGGCCACCGAGGATGATATCATTTTCTTCGACAAAACCATTGACATACAACCCGCTGTGGAGCGCGGACTGTTTGCCAATGTTCCCATGAAACCGCTGTGTAATCCCGATTGTGCCGGGCTTTGTGCAAGGTGCGGCGCTAACCTTAACCAAGGTGAATGTGACTGCGGCGGCGAGGTTAATGAGCAATTTCGTGATTTGCTAAGATTTTTTGATAAAGAGGAGGTGTAACCATGCCAATTTGTCCAAAGGGAAAGATTTCTAAAGGCAGAAGAAACAAAAGGCGTGCGCAAAGCTGGAAAATAAGCAGCGCAACACTGATAAAATGCCCATCTTGTAACGAACTGACACTGCCACATCGTGTGTGCAAGGCTTGTGGTAATTACAAGCGTGTTGAAGTTGTGAAGGTGGACTAATGAAAAGAGACGTAATTATTGCCGTGGACGCTATGGGTGGCGACCACGGCCCAAAAGTGGCGGTAGAAGGGGCCGTGGCGGCTCTGGAAGACGCCAACATCTCTAAAATTATCCTGGTGGGCCGAGAGAGTGAGATTCGGCCTGCTTTGCGTGGTCTTTCTTATGACGAGGGCCGCATTGGGGTTGTCCACGCCGAGGAAGTTATCGGTGTGGAGGAGGCTCCCACCACTGCTATAAAGGCCAAAAAGGATTCGTCAATTGTGGTGGGGCTTAGATTGGTAAAAGATGGCCATGCGGCGGCTTTTGTGTCTGCCGGCAGTACCGGTGCGGTTTTGGCCGGGGCTACCACAATTGTGGGGCGCATAAGGGGCATAAAACGGCCCGCGCTGGGGGTGATCTTGCCCAGTGCTGCGGGTTACTTCTTTTTGGTTGACGCCGGGGCCAATGTGGACGCAAAGCCTGAATATTTACTGCAATTTGCCCAAATGGGCTCTGTTTATATGGAGGCCATTATGGATGTGGCCAGCCCCCGCGTGGGCCTTATAAACGTAGGCGCGGAGCAGGAAAAGGGCAATGCTCTTACCAAGGAGGCTTATGGCTTGCTGGAGGGCGGCGGCCTTAATTTTGTCGGCAATGTGGAGGGGCGCGAGATTCCCTTGGGTACTGTGGATGTGGCTGTTTGTGATGCCTTTGTGGGCAACATCATCCTTAAATACTCCGAAGGTTTTGCCAAGGGTCTCATGTCCATGTTAAAAGAAGAATTGATGGCCGATGGGATGTCCAAAATTGGTGCATTGCTGTCCAAAAAGGCCTATGGCCGCATGCGCAAGCGTTTTGACTATACCGAGGTGGGCGGTGCACCCTTTATTGGTTTAAAAGGCCTGGTGGTTAAGGCCCATGGCTCTTCCAACGCCAAGACCATAAAAAATGCCGTCAAGCAATGCTCTAAATTTATAACAACCGATGTTGTGGGCAAAATAGAAGAGAAAATAGGTGAGGGGAGAGACGAAGATGGAATTTGAAAAAATTAGGCAAATTATTGCAGAGCAACTGGGCCTTAATGAGGCGGAAATAACCATGGAAACCAACTTCACCGAGGATTTGGGGGCGGATTCTTTAGATCTGTTCCAAATTATTTCCGAGCTGGAAGAGGCCTTTGGCATGGAATTTCCCCCGGAAGACCTGGACAAAATAAAAACCGTGGGCGATGCCGTAAATTACGCGCAAAATGCTGAGTAGGATGATATGGACCTTACACAATTAGAAGAAATTATTGGATATAACTTTAAAAATAGGGAAGTTTTGGAGCAAGCCCTTGTGCATAGCTCTTATATCAACGAGCACAAGCTAAACCCCCTGGCCAACAACGAACGGCTGGAGTTTTTGGGTGATGCGGTTTTGGAGCTTATAACCAGCGAATATATCTTTACCATTTTTCCTGATATGCCTGAAGGGGAGATGACCAAGCTGCGCGCCAGCGTTGTGTGCGAATCCACCCTTTCTTCCTGCGCCCGCAGCCGTAATTTTGGCAGCTTTTTGAAAATGGGCAAAGGCGAGATGGCCAACGGCGGCCAACGGCGGGATAGTATTTTGTGCGATACTTTTGAGGCCATTATTGGTGCTATTTATCTGGACGGCGGCTGCGAGCCTGCCCGACAGTTTATTTTGGGTGCGCTGGAGGAGGACATCCGCTCTATGCGCGGCCTTAAATGGATTGCGGATTGCAAAACCCATTTGCAAGAACAGCTGCAAAAAAACAGCCAAGAGCCCATAGAGTATTATGTGATAAATGAAGAAGGGCCCGACCATAACAAGATTTTTACAGTGGAGTTGGCCCATGGTGGGCACCCCATGGCCCAGGGCAGCGGGAAGAATAAAAAGGAAGCCGAGCAGGCAGCTGCGCGGCGGGCTATTGAAAAATACAATTTGACATGAAATTTACGGCCGGACGATGCTATTCGTGCGGCTTTTTGGTTTTCTCAAGGAGTGCGGCTTGTTTTAAGCAGCAAAATCCCCCATTTTACGCGATTATGCCGTGAAATGGGGGATTTATGAGTTTAAGTGAGGTTGGAATGTGGAATTAATATATTCTCACGCCGCCCACAAATGCTTGCGAGACTTCTTTTCCAGCAATAAATAGGTTGCCTATTTCTTTACCATTGATGAATGTGCCGCCAACACTTATGATTGTTAATGAAAGGGAAACGGTGTCATATCCGGCATCGTTGGTGGCTCTTATGCTAAATGTGAAAATTCCGTCTGTGGTTGGTGTTCCATAAACTTCCCCTGTGTTGGTGTTAAGCGAAAGTCCCGGCGGCAAGCCTGTTTCGCTGCCGCTTAGCGGCATTACTTGCCACGAGATGGGTGCATCGCCTGTTGCGGATAATATTTCCGAATATGCCGTACGCGTTGTTCCATCGGGCAACGAAGTTGTGGTGATGGTGGGCGGCTCTGCAATTATCATGGTAAACATTCTGGAATCGCTGCCGCTGGCATTTGTTGCAGTGATGGTAAAGGTGTACACCCCGGCAACATCCGGAGTTCCGGACAGGATATTTGCGGCCAATGAGAATCCGCTGGGAAGAGTTGAACCGCCGTCTAAAGACCATGATATTGGCAAGTCGCCTGTTGCGCTTATTGTCAGCTCCGGAAACGGAATATTTTTTGTTGCGTATAGGGGCGAATCGGTGGTTATAACGGGTGCGCCTTCGTTCAAGATTGATATGGTAAATTGTCGTGTGTCTGCGTAATCGGGGCCGGTTATATTTTCTGCTTTTACTGTAAACTTATATACTCCCGGTGAGCCCAGTGTCCCGGACAAAAGTGCGCCTGTTAATGCTATTCCCGGCGGCAGGCCTGTTTCATCGCCTGTAGGTGCGAGTATGCTCCAAGTTATTGGAGCAGTCCCTGATGCCGCCAGCATCTGCGAATAGAGAGCAAGTGTATTGCCGCTGTTTAAAACCAGGGTTGTTATAATTGGCCTTGCATTGATTGTCAGCGAAAACGCTTCTTGTGCATAACCGCCGATGTTGTCTACCCTTATTGTAAAATTATAAGTTCCGCTTGTGGTGGGGTTGCCTGACAAAGTGGCTGTTGTAGGGTCGAAAGAAAGCCCTGGTGGTAAAATGCCGGAAGTTTGTGACCATGCAAAGGGCGAAGCACCACCGGCGGCAAACGTATGGGAATAAGGGATGCCGACAATTCCATCATCTAAGTCCACATCAATAATGGACGGCGTGGTAATGATAATTGTAAATTGCACAGGCGCTGAATTTCCGAATACATTTGTGGCGACCACTGTGAATGTATATGTTCCAAGAACGGGCACAAGCCAAGAAAGCACCCCGGCGGAATTTAGCTGCATATCGGCGGCGGGTGTTGGTGCTACCGTCATTGCCCATGTTATTGGCTGCGTTCCGCTTGCTTGCAAAACAATACTGAATGGTCTTGAAACGCCTCCACCTAAGTTTGGCGAAGAGGTAATGACGGGCGGTGCGCCAACTGTTATTGTAAATGGCGAAGTGGTGCTTGCTCCGCCACCTGTGATGGTTACGTTGATATTGTAAGTGCCTATTGCTGTTGGTGTTCCCGACAAAACCCCCGTTGTGCCGTTTAAGATCAGCCCAGGTGGGAAGGATGATCCTGCTTGCGCCGCCCACGACCATGTATATATATATGACGCATCCAAGCCATCTGCTTGGAAAGTAAGTGGTGTGTAGGGTACGCTTAAAATTCCGATAGGCAACGGCGAAGCGGTGGTGATTGCAAGGGCATTGCCGGCTTCGATAAAAAGCGTGACAGGTGCAGAGCTGCCGGCAATATTCGTTGCAACAACCGTAAAGCTAAAAACGCCGCTTTCGGCAGTTGTGCCGGTAATAATTCCTGTGCTTTGATTAAGCGACAACCCGGCAGGCAAACTTCCATCGGTGATAAACCAAGTAATGGGTACAGAGCCTGTTGCTGTTAATTGCCCGGAGTATGCCATGCCAAGTCTTGCATAACCCAGCACCGTTGTTGTGATGGTTGGCAGCTGATAAACAGTTAAATCGTATAATCTATTTTCAAAACCATAGTCGTTTGCTGCTTGCACTGAAAACGAATATGTCCCCGGTGCGGTAGGTGTTCCGGACAGAAGACCGCTTTCATCCAAACTTAGCCCCGGCGGCAAATCGCCGCCTAAGTGCCACCACACAGGCTCATCGCCGTATGCGCTTAACACGAAGGAGTATGGCACACCTACGATGCCATAGGGTAGGGGTGACAATGTGTTAATCCGCGCCGCCAACGATACATTCAGCGTAAATGTTCGTGAAACGCCACCCGGTTCATAGTCATTAAATGCTGTCACGGTAATTTGGCAGTTTTGTCCATCAACCGTGGGTATGCCGGAAATTGTTGTGCCGCTGATAGATAATCCTGTTGGCAAAGTTCCGTCTGTTACCGTAACATATACGCTAAGGTTGCCGTCCGAGCCTGTTACTGTAGGTGTCCATGAGTATGACTCGTTTAATGTTGCCCCTGGTATATATTCGTCATGAATCAACGCCGGCTCGCCCGCATTTAAAATGAACACTTTGCTTGTGCGATAACCGATGCTGTCTGTAAGTGTTATGGTTACGGTGTATTGACCTTCATCTAAATTTGATGTACCAGAAATTAGGCCGTTGTTATCTATAAACAAACCGCTGTTAAGAGGCAGCCCGGATAAACCAAATACAAACGGGGCTGTTCCGGTTAGCTCTTCAAGTTCGATCTGCACCGAGTATGTCCTGCCTTTAGCTGCCAAAGGTAGATTGTCTGTTGTGATAACAGGCGGTATTGGCATTGTAATCTCTGTTGTGCCATCCCACCAGCCGTTGGGAGGCACATTAAGCACGCCTTGTCTTATGGCGAATAATGGAGGCTCGTTTCCTGGGCCGAAGGCTTCTGTAAGGTCAACCATTACGATATTGTCAACACGACCGTATGTGTCATTGTTGCCGGAGTTTCCTGTTTGTTGCCAAATAAAGCGCATATTTAATCCGGTAATATCCGCCGTCCATATGGTGTCTATTAAGTTCCAGTCCGTAATATTTGGCGTTTGCAAACCATCAAACAATGGCGGCGGCAACGCCGTGCCTCGCACAGGCACACCGACCCCATGTATGACCGTACAGCCTGTAGATACCCCTGGTATGGTGCTTCCGCGCAAACTTACCCTTGCGCGGACATAATATTTATGCCCTGCAATGGTAGGTATTGGCGTTGTTGGGTTGATATAAACAACCCCTTGGGTTTTGGTTCCTATTTGTGCACACCAAGAGCCTGTTTCGCCATGAACAGGAGCGGGTGCGGTGTTGGATACCCGTACAGGCGCAAGTGTACTTTGCATATTGCGGTTATCTGTCATAAACCCGCTCCAGCCGGACATGTTTGCCTCAAAAGAGCCGTTTTGTACTATATTGGTTAGGTTAATCGAAGCCATGCCATCACTCCTTTGCGACGAATACAAATACATTAGGGTGGTCGGTGGAATATTGCAGGGCTTCTGCTACATCCTGTGCTTCATAAACTTCTACACCGGCTATCTTGCTGTTGACCTCGTTTATCGCCATTACGATTTGTTTATTTGTTGTTTGAAGGTCAAAGGTGTTTCCGAGCATAACATTTAAGCCCTGCACATTTATATCAATAATAGACCTAACTGTATCTGTTTCGGGGAAAGGGTCAGCTTGGTTTTTGCCAAAAAACCATGTTGTGCCAATTGGGATGGGTCGGAATGACGGCAGCTCTACGAAACCTGTGACGGGGTTTGTGATATCGACTGTGGTGTGGACCAATCCGTTTTCGAGATATTCGAAACCTATGTGTAAACCATCGATGAACCAATGGGCAACCGCCGCCATGATATTAGGGTTTCCGGTTTCGTCCAAAGCCGCATCCTCGGCCGTCAGAAAAAAGAATCTGCTGTATTGATGCGGTTGAAGCAATCCGGGAAGGGGATTTCCGCTATCGTCTTCTCTTGGTGCAATGTCTACGTGCCAATTGTACCCCCTGGGAAGGTTTGGAGGGGCTGACTGCACTGTGGCATCAAAAACATAGATAGCATTATATTTCAGCAATTGGTCAAGCTCATCAATTGCGTCTTGTACATTGAGTGCATCTAACCCCAGCATATTAGACGAAGTTTGAGACAACTCATTATCAAAAGGTATATCGGCGGCGGCAAGGGTTATGTTTTTATACACATCCGGCAATACGGCATTTACGCTGTATACAATTCCTGCCAATTTCTGTTGTAGTATTTCCTGTAGGTACTCGTAACTTATTGATGCGGCCATTTTTATCACCCTTCACTTTTTATGTAATATTCGCAAAAAATCGCGCCTGCAGACGTAAGCTCTGCATATTACAGCTAAGCACGGCACGAGCGCGGAGTTCTATATAATATAAATATTTAAGGAGTGGGCGGAATATACATCGGCGGCACGACTATGCGTTGTTTATGGTACAATCACAATTATGCGGTTTGCGCTTATTGATAACTTTGTCACTCACTCTACAAATGTGTTCTCGTATATTTTATGCTTGATGGGTCGGCCTTGCCACCCGCCAACCAATGTAAGTAACGACAGCACCCATGGCAACAGCGAGCTGGAAGGCAAAGGGGAACCTAATAAGGTCAAATAGAGCTACCACAAGTTCGTCTGCGAAGATCATATGGGCAGCAATATAGGCTAAATACCCGGCGCATAGGCCGAAAAGTATGGCATAGCGGTTGATGAGGTAGATGATGTGCTCGCTGGCGATGAGAAGGACAGGCACGCTGATGGCCAGACCTAAAAATGCGATGGACATGCCCTGGGCGGTGATGTTGCCGACGTCGTCGGCCACAATGGAGATGACAGCGATGACATTATCCAGCGACATGGCCACATCGGCTACGATTATTATCATGATAGCCTTTAGAAAGCCGCCGCCTTGGCGAATGTGTTTTTCTGTGTTGGTGTCGCGGAGCATACCGACTATTACGTAGATGAGCATGGTGCCGCCTATTATACGTATATGCAGCCAGGATATGGCGAAGAGGTAGCCCACGAGAAGTATGAAGACGAATTTTAGTATAAGGGAAAGCCAAATGCCCACCAGACGGGCGGTGTTGGCTTTTTTTGGCGAAAGGCCGCGGGCGGCCAGGGCGATGACGCCGATGTTGTCGAAGGAGACTATTAGATTTATTAATATAACCTGGATCAGTGTGGACATGGGGCCTCCTTGCTTAGTTTGTACGGTTTGTCTGTTTTGAATATATGCGGGATTTTTTGCAAATATATCTTGCGCGGGATGCAAAATTGTGGTAGAATGAGGGTAATTTGATATGTAAATTCGTATGAGGGTTGCGGAAGACAGGTGTTATCAGTGGAAACCGGACCGAAGGAATAAGTGATGTTTTGGCCGAAATATCGCGAAAATCTCAGGTAAACAAACCGTGACATGACGAAACTCTGGAGAGCTGTGTGGGTTTTTGCGCAGCACCGAAGGGGCAATCTTTGCTGGGTA
>Ga0123355_10000984_pt1 | contig 39582 bp, 27 predicted proteins | sample TergutEmb28metaG_3_FD_89872 | JGI IMG/M metagenome (GOLD analysis project Ga0123355, IMG submission 89872) | Embiratermes neotenicus P1 segment gut microbial communities from Petit-Saut dam, French Guiana - Emb289 P1 | ecosystem: Host-associated > Arthropoda: Insects > Digestive system > Gut ...
GAAAAATTGGTTGTGGAACAGGGAAAAAAAAAAAAGGAGGGAAAAATGGCCTTGAAAATATTATCATTACCCAATTTTTCCCCCCCCCCCCTCCCCCCATTGAAGCTAAATTACAAGTTTAGTGCTCCATTACTTAATCTACACAGGAGAATTTAAAATGTAATACCAGTGTATGCCTAATTTTTAAAAATGGTCAGTAATTTATACTTCTTACCAACCAATTTACAACAGCAACAAAGTATCATTACCTGTCTCTTTTTAAGACAACATAAAATTTATATAAAATTAACATATGGACCAGGTGCAACAAGTATTACTAAATCTGTTCACTAGTTATAAAGTACATAACTGATACTGCATTGTGAGTATTTGAAATTTACTAGGAGTATAATATACTTACATTTTTAGTCTAACTCTTGAAGTATGCGTTCTAAAAATTCACGCAAAAGAAAGAGAAGTGTGCAGATTATGAAAACCAAAATTTTATTTTATTTATCTATAAATACTCCAATTAGATATAAATCTATCCATTACTAATGTTAAACATTATAAATTTCAATTATGTCTTTGAAGTGCATTTCCAAATCTGAATGTTTCATAATTTATGAACAATGAAATGCAGTAAGTCCCCAACCTAACATGGGGGTCAAATTATTGCAAGTTTTCTGGGTAAGTTGAGAAATGTGTTAGCACAGCAACAGTTAGTTCAATGTATTTTTTGACAAATGCGTTCATTTCAATGGATAGTTGCAGTTAAAAAAGTAGTGTGAATTTATGAAAATTGTATGAAAAGCAACTTCAACACAAGCACAGAATATAACATAAATACATGTACAATAAAAGTGTTACTACGTACTACATTATAATGTAATATAGTGGGTGTGTAAACCCCGTACGTCCAGTACTAATGACTGCAGAAGTCAAAGTACATGTTCAAAGCAAAAAAAAATAACTTGTAAATGTTTCTAGGAACTGGTGTAACTCAAATCCATGTTAAGTTCAGGACTTACTGCACAGAGTATAACACATAGACTGACATACAGATAAAATGCTGAGAAACTTTTGAGTTGTAACTGAAGCCTATAAAAATAATACACAAAATGTAATTATACCACAAAATACTTCTCCTTAAAAGAAGTTTTTCAAAAAAACATGTGAACTCTTCTGCAGCATATCATTCAAATTCAAAGCACTGAAAGTGTTACACAAACACTTCAAATGGCTCTTTCCCTACAGGTGCCACTGACTGTATCAAATCGAATGCGTTTGTGCCTTTAAGTACATAACATCTTGTAAACCTGTATACCTAGTACCACACTATCTGAATGCTTATATATAATAAATGGAAGATCAATAACGGCCTTCAACCAGCTATTAGCAAAAAGTCTCTACATTATGGCTACAGTGATTTGGCACATTGGAGTAGTGTTTAATTATTAGTGTTTCTATAATGATAATGCAACGTTTGAAACGTCTATCGCCATCTCAATGAAATGAAAATCGCCTCCCATCACTTTCCTATGATGAACATGAACACATACAATAATGTCACAAATGTAAGTTTACATTACAACTACCTTGAGAAGTTTGAAACCTACGCTGTAGATAGAAAATGTAAATGTTGCATGAAAAATGTTGTACAAGCATTGCACAAGCTGAGCTCATTTTGTCATCATTGTACTTAAATAACAGAAGTTCTCATATTATCATTGGCCAGAACCCAGTCATCCTCAGAAAATGTGCCATGCAGCAGAAATTACTGTCTCTCAAAGACAAAGGTTGAGGCACATAATTTTAGTCTCTCTCGCTCTCTCTTAGATATCAAAAACATGTCTTAGTCACATGTGTACCACTAAATATGCTGCAAAATATCAGAATCTGGGCATCATTAACATTCAGTTTCTATATATAATTGTTACTTATTTTCTGCTTGTTGTGAAATTTCTAGACATAAAAAAGACATACACACAGGGGTAGGTACTGTGTACCCATAGATGAAATACATTTTACATGTTTTGAAAACATGGAACAGCTATGAAAACCAAGGGTCCATTACCAGTTAGCACAAATCATGCTGTGATAACATGCACAAAGCAGAAACACCAAAACAAACTTGGAACTATGTTAAGCACAAAAAACATGGCAATATACATTCTGAAAACTTGGAAGACATAAAATGGCAAGATTCTAATGAAGGGGTTATATAATTTATGGAAAAAACACACCTATCTGTGGTAATACATTTATAAAGGATAATATTTAAATGCCCAACTTTTATTATGCAAGAATTTTGGAGAGAGAGTTATGAAAAACTGCTACTGTTCCAACAGATCTGTGCCCATTGATCTCAGTCATAACAATTTTAAACTATATGGAGGTTCAAATTTTGGTAAATATGTACTGCTTAGGCAGTTTGTAATTTTCTTACACTGCTGCATTATGGCTGCTCATATATTACTCATTTTATTTTACAGTTTACACAAAACATTGTAACATTTTGAATTTCAGCATAATCTTCAAGTGCGTTATTTACTGATGCTTCTATTTGGTCTTTCAAGTACTGAATAGAAACAACATTTGTCAAAAAATGAAACTGAAAATGCAAAATGTGTTCCAGTAAAAAGGTGAGACATGACTAATACCAAGTACTGTAAGGATGAAAACATCCAAAGTGCTGGGCAGAAGTTCCATCAGATTTGCAATTTTCTATGTTGGGAATGCCAATAAATTTAGATTTTTTTTTAAAATTAAGGAGAAAATATAAAAGATTAGAATTCCAAATGTTTGCTTATATCTGGATATTATGATGAAAGAGGCAAATTTGTCATCCCCACAATCTACAGGTGTTAAGTCTGGAGAGGTTTTAACAAATTTAACAATAACTGATCAACATGTGCCTCCACACAAAAGATACCAAACAGCACATTTATCTACACTCAATATATATATATATATTTTTTTTTTTTTAAGGAGACACTGCAAATCAACAAAATTTGTATGAAGTAAGCTGCATCCAAAAGGTCAAATGATGATAATTAGAAGCACTATAAAAATACCTCATGGTCCAACTGATTTATGGCCTAGTCAACATTTCCAAGCCCATAAAAATAATCAGTCGTAATATATGTAATGTAATTGCTACCCAAAACTACATTCATTACCTGTGCACTCTATGAAATAATCATGACTGCTCGATTTCTAAACTCCTGAATTTCACCCACCGGCTTGTATTCTGAACAGACCACAGCATTTCACAAAATGCAGTGTTGGCGAGGTACCTACTTAGGAGAGTCTATTAGAATACTACTCTCAGTTAATGGTCTACAGTTTTTGAAATACTGTGTACTGTTCTGAATGTGATATGATAGACAAAGTACAAATGTAATTTAGCATAGCATACCACTGTCAGTACCCTTTAGCAACAGAATTTACTCGCAGAAATATCACATTAAAGAAGGCCATTAATTCAACAGCAGCAAAATAAAGAATTTTAGAAATCTAAATTGGGTCCTGGCCTGTAAATTGAGAACTACTATATTATGAGAAAATTTTACCGTATCTTTGCTAGTGACAAGTTTCCACTTCTGTTCAGTCATTACCCATTTCTGAAAAGACACACTAACAGCAACAACACATAATGATTTTCCAGACTGAGCAGACGTGTTCATGTTGTCACATCTGTTTCCTATTCATTCTATTTAATGTAATTTCCACACAGCATCTAATAATGTACATATAAGAAAGCATACATATATGACAACACTTGGAATTCATTTTGAATGAAACATCCGTGACAGTTCACACGAAACTTTAAACTGAGAAAACCATAATGTACTAATTTTTCAAAGATAATCTAAAAAAGAAAATGATTACTTTCATTTATTTCCCAGTAATGTGCATTAAAAAATAGCCCGAGTGAAATCCATTATGTCACAACATATACCAGTTACACAACACTGAAAATGTAACCTAACATCTCACACACATGCCAGAAAATTAATGAAGACATAAAAAGTATAGCCCTTACTGTAATCAAGTGTAAGAAAGGAACAGCAACATTTCAGTGTTACTGACAAGAGAAAATCCAACTGCATAAGACAAAGAGGTAAAGTATTTAATACACTAAGCTCAAGGTGAAATTAAGGTACTGAGATGCTGGAACATTCTCTTTGTAAAGGAATGGCTGTAAGCTTCTTGTGTGACCTAGGAGACATAATGTTTGTTTACAGAAAACAGTTTCTCACAAATGAGCCACTAAAGAACAATTCTGTCAGTGGAACATGTAGACCAACAGCATCTTGTCTGCACACTGATCACTTGACAGAGTATCCCACAAAGTCATCACTTCTTTGCAAATTAAAAGTGCAGATTTTAATGCAATATTTTCTCTCCTTATTCTTTTGTGAGTAGGTGTGAGTATGTGTATGTACATTGGATTCATCCTGTTATCCACAACATACCTGAGATTATACCAAACGATACTGAAGATTACTGTCTTGCCAGTCACGACACTGCATGTTGCGTAAAAATGTAGTGAGACTGGAGACGAAATTGCTGCCTCCATCAGGGCAGATGATGGAGGCAGCAGGATCCTCTGAAATGTCACTGCATTCCTACCAGATGACATGGCATCACAAACTAGATGACAGCAATCCACAGGGACTTCCATGACCACCTCATATCTGAGCCAAGTATTATTGCTTTTCATTTGATAGTAAAACATTTGAAAGAAGTTTAGGTTCTCTACTTGTACTCTTCATTTCTCTCTGAAATTAAGAGTATGGTAACATGTACTTCCCCATACGTATAAGGCATTAGTTTATAACTAATAGTTTTAGATTCAGATTCAGAAGTAAATTTATACAAATTCACAAAATTTATCAATCTATAAAAATTATTACCTCCAAAGACATTTCAAGATTTCTATAGAACATTCTTGAGACAAGAAACTTAAGTATTCCAATATTAGAAAAAAATTTTTATTTACTTTAACCTGTGATATATACTTCAAGAAAATCCTTTTGGGACATGATCCAAGCTACAGCCACATTACAATTCTAATATGAGCTCTAAATAATATTTACATGGGTGTGTAATTTTCATCAAGATCTTTGTTTAACCACACACAAAAACCAGACGAATAATAGAACTCAATTTCACATTTCTCAAAACTACTTTACCTGGAAACGCCATTCTTTCTAAATATTTTTGTCAAAAAGTTTGGTTAAGGAGAATTAAAAAAGTGTAAATTCTTATCTTCTCTGTAGGACTACTTTCTGTCAGTTATGCTTTCTAGAACCACATCTCTTCTGTGGTTAAACAGTTCTTGCAAAGTAAACAGAGTTTCACAGCAAAATATTTAAATCACAAAAATATTGGAAAATGTTTTCCAAAGCTACAAAGAATCAGAAAATGTAGGTGAGATGCACAGCTACAGTAAAATTTAGGAAACAGCTCAGTAGAAGTCACATCCCAGCAGCTAAGAGCAAGTCCAAGATAAATGAATGTGAGGAGCATAATGTAACTTCAGTTGCAAAACAATATGTAGTAGTAACTTTTAACACAGCTTATTCTTATCAAAGGCGATATCAGTCCCCTTAATATGTTCAGTATGTATACGAAATTTCACAAGTGTTTTCCCCTCTTTTCACTCTGAACTTCCCACTGTGTTTCATTTCACTGTTTTACTTCTGTCAGAATTGACCTGATACTCTTATAATTTCCATACCCTCACACATGACTTCTGAACAGTATTTTCTGCAGCAACAGTTGGTATGGCAGACACAATAACGCCAGTTACATATTACAGTGTAAGAATGCTTAATAAACTACATATACTTCAAACAAATGTTTTTCAGTGCCTAAAATCTTAAACACTACAGCACACGTACATATTTTCTATTTAGTGACAACATTAAACACAAGCAACTCTGACTGCAGTGCCTGTTCACGATTTCAAATTCAGCTGTGCTTATGCTCTTCATCGTTAATAAAAGTCAGTATAATGTATACTTACTGACAACATAATAATGTCACTAACAGTCATATAGATATGCAAATCATACAATGATTCCATACCAATTTAAGTAGAAAATGTGTCATTATGTACACAGCAACCATTTAAAACGACCTTAATTTCAGTTACATATTTTATTAATTATCCCTAAAATGACTTGAAGAATATAGAAAATACTTACGCTAGTATGTCAACCACAACTGAAATCAAATGTTCAAAATACTTTTACAACAGGTGCAAGTAATATGTTGGTGCCACCTGAGTTTTTCCACATTAACTTCCAACAAATATATATTTTGTGGCAACAATCCTAATTTTCTCTCTTTCTTGAATGAATCTGTTTCTTTAAATTAAGTTCCATATTCTCACCAATGATACTTAACCAAATCATACTTACTGCATGCACAAGCCTTCAAGAAGTATGAAGTACAAAATATGCTAGGGGATATTTCTTGCATCATAGTTTAACAAGCAAACTGTACATTAAAGGATGATACTACTTACAAACCTCTTAACATGATATTATTCTTTAAGTGTGAAAAATTGCACTCAGCATTCTCTGTCAACAATGTATCAATGAAGACATGCATAATATATTGACCACAATGGCATAATTTTCATATGCTGAACTCATTACATGAACAAGAACTCACGTGCACCCAACTGTAATGGACGGCAAGTTGCTGCAAGTTGCCAGGTTGGGAATATATAAAATTATTATTTTTACAATATCAAATTTATGACAATATACTTTTGTATGATAAGTTTAGAATGAAACTGGAAGACAAAGAATACTTTTTTTTTGTTTTTAATATTTTCTTGGAAAATTATGTAATAAAGGAGGGTTGCACAATTATGTTTGTGTTCTTGCTAGCAGAAAAAGTCACACATTTTCATGTTATATTTTATGGACATACAACATGCGAAGAAGCAATATCTGTACCAAAGTCTGAAATATAATTAAGATCAGATGCGAGATTCTCATGACAGTGACTGCAAGGGTTACTACTTTTTTGTGTGTGATGTCATGTATTCTGGCAGTAGTTCAACTGAAGTTTCAGAGGAACCTGCTGCCACAACCACTAGGTTTCAGGAAATAAATTCACACACCCTGACAAAGGTGGCAGCACATCCCTCCATGACATCAGTGCACTACTATCAGACTACATGGCACCACATTTCAGAAAACTGTTAATTGCTATAATTATAATATTCAAAGAGAAACAGTCCTAAGGCATTTAACATTTAACTGATGTGTAGGATAATTCATGGGAGATGTAAACACTGTATATTCATTTCTCCATATGACAGGACTGAAGGTCATGTATTGCCTTTGCAGAGTCTGTACAAATTCCCGGAGAAGCAAATAATACAAAGAATGACTTGAGTAAAGATAACCCATTTGAATTACATATTACTGCAACTATTAAGTCAAGAAACTTCATATAATTAGATTCACACTTTCCACAACCTAATACAGCAAAATTCCACTAATCAGACTTGCGTGGGACTGGACATCTGAATTACATATTACTGCAACTGTGAAGTCAAGAAACTTCATATAATTAGATTCACACTTTCTATAACCTAAGACAACAAAATTCCATTCATCCCACTCACACAGGACAGGGCAGGAAAGATTCCAAATTATCAGATGGTACCTATACTGACCTAAATTTTCACAGGTAATTATCTCTTACCTGGGGGTGTACATGTAATTAGATAGTATTCAATTTGGTTATCTCCTTCATCTGCTGTGTGAGTATCATAGGGGTCCTCTTCTGTGCTTTCTGCTGTCTTCATAATGGAATTAGTTGATGGAGTAGGAGACAAGGGGTCAAGAGGCAACACAACAGTAGATGTACAGACACACCTAGAGGCCTTTGTGAACATGTCCCTGAGATCTGCCTGTTCCATTGATGAAGCATTTTTCTAATGAAAAGCAAAACTTCCAGTCTAGGAACTACTCTCCACAAGTGCTGGATTATCAGGATTTCTGAATTACTGGATGTCAGATTAAAGCAATTTTGCTGTACTTAAGAAGTGAAAAACAGTTCTGAAAATGCTCAAAGCTGTCTAAAAAGTAGAACTGAGGTTTTCAGATTCATTTCGTGGTCTTCCGTGTTAGGAAACCACAATCTGACAGGTGGTTACCAGTACTTCTGAAGAACATACTGTCTCGATCTTCAAGGTTAATGTACCCTCAAGAATGAGGATGTGAGATCTTTCAAAATGCTAGAAATCACCTGCCAAACTACATGGCATCATAGTCTGAGAGAAAACAATGGGTATATGTCAGTCAATTCTTTCTGAACTTGTACATTAAAAAGAAAAGATCTAAATTCCAAACATACATTCCAAAAGTTTGTGTAAATAATGGTCTGCAGTGAAAATGATAATGAAGAACAGGATAATGTCTAATATCTACATTAATTAAAAAGTAATGCTTACTTTCAGACACATGTGCTGTCATACTTTCAACTGTATAGAATCTTATGAATTTTATTCATACATTTGTGTCATTACCATGATTCAGCATAACCAATGGCATTGCAGGTATCATGTCTCCAAATCACATCTTTCAGGGACTGTGGAAATTGGTTTTCTATCTCACTCTCTTAATCCCTTAAAACACATGATAAACAATACAATTTCTAGCTTCAAGGAAATATGTCATAGACATACATATATACATAAATGTAGGCATGCCTGCATGTGTGTGTGTGTGTGTGTGTGTGATGATGCATGTTTCTCTAACACAGTCATCCACTTAGTTATAAACAAAGTACAATACAAGCCATTGATCTGTCAAGAGGACAAGGGTGAACACTGGACGGAAAGCTGATTATTAAAGTCTTATTACACACAGTACCAGGTGCTGCCAGCTGGTGAAACTACTAAACACTACTCCCTTCAAGTCAACGCCCTGTCACAAACATTCTTATTACCAACATATTACACTGCCTATGCACATACATAACAAAACAATCAGTAAATATCATATAATACACACAAACATAATATACTATTAGGGACGAACTGACGAAATACTATACTATCCATACTAATTTCTCTGAATTAACCTAGCTAAAATAATATCAATTGCAATATGAATGGAAAAAAGAAACTTAATTAAGTATTTCTATTTAAAAAATGAAATTAAGTATATTGTGTAATTCATCTGAAAAACAAAGCATGGACACACAACACTGAATGCCATCAATCTAAAAGACATACAGAAATAATGGACAGTTGCAGGGGCAATGCTGAAGGCCATTCTTTTGGACTGTAAATTGTCCTAGTTGTATATGTACAAAACACAATGATGTTGAGAATTATTCTATTTCCAACTTCAAGTGGATAGGACATAGAGAAATTCCCACTCTAAAGTTGGGCCCTTAGGTAAAATTACTGCCATACATTGGAAGGGATCCATCAGAGCAGAAATTTCTACATATCCAGATCATCTGAATAACAAGGTATAATTCACTTTTGAAACATTTACTTCTTAAAGAAGAAACAGGAGTCAAAGCCCAATAAAACAACATCACACCACTGTTGAATAAGTAATGTTAAACTTAATGTTTCTTTGTGTTTGAGTGTGTGAGTATGTAGGTGTGCATATTTCATACAGTACATGATGACCCCTCAACTCCCTCCTCCACCAATAGTTGCCATGTTAAACATAGGTTATGTAATTAAATGCACATGATTCTTAAACAGTATACAAGGATTTTTTTTTGTCAACTGCATACACAGCAGAGGTCAAAATAACATCAGCATGTGGATAGTGTCACTACAAATGTGATTAGAGGAGTTCACAAAGTTGGCCTTGAGGTTGATGCGAAACACTATATCCATATTAGACAATGAATAGCTGTCTAATGCTACAAAAATACATGTCCCATTTGAATAAATTACACTTGATTAGCCCTCAATACACATACAAGATTACAGAATGTACAAATCTCTAAGTGGTGATATTTCAGTGTATATGACTCCACTACACACCACCCACACTCTAGATAAAAAAAATCAGATTTCTTGACAACCTAAAATATCAAAGTTGTGCTGCAAAAATCCATGATTACAGAGATACACAAGTCATACCCACATGCTAGTAAGAATTAATTGCTTTTATGGTTTGTCTACTCGTATCACACTTTGGAGTGAAAGAGTAAAGACAAAAACACTGTACACTGAGTTGATTATGATATGAATGAAGAAACCCAGATATCAAGAGAAGTGTTATATTGAGCTCTGCTAGTGTATCACCATAATATCTTAGAACATACACAAGTGCTGTGTTGCTGGCTGTGTCTCAAGTCCGTGCAGAACCTATCCTAAGATTCTGAAGATGAAAGGTCCAAATTCCTGGGCAGGCAGCAGGCCAGCAAACAGGCAGTGAATGAGCGACCCCATCAGAGTGCTGCGAGTTAGTCCTATAGTAGTAGTGGTAGTAGTAGTGTTTATGGTGAGTGCAGATGCTTTGTTTTCTAGCTCCACCGTACGTACGTGCGTGCAGAGATGTTACGAAACACGAGGCGGGCGGGCGAGGGGAGCTAGGGGTCCATTGTTAGCACTCGAAGCCTACAAGGCCAGGGCCAAAGTTGGTGGGCAACCAGGTTAAAGAAGAAAAAGAAAAAACAGAATGTTAGTATTTTTTATAGTCAAAAGTCTGCACTTTTAATGGTACTCAATCCCAGTGAGTGAATTACAAAAATCCTAGACTGAAGCTAAAGTTTCGTTGTTACTATTCTGTATGCCTTGTTATCATTTTTACACAATGTTAATGAATTAAATGTGAAGAAAAGGAATTAAATGCACTTATTTACAAAACATACCTCCTTAGTAACTAATAAGGGAATGAAAATATGGGACACAATTTTTAACTATCACTCATACATGGTTTCAACAATTCTTCAATGTGTTTCTTCCTTATATATGTTTGCAAGGTTTCACAGCAGTGACTATTCACATTGTAATTTTCTTGGTTCTGACAATATTTCAAAGATACATGCTGTCACCAATTGTAGGGTTGAAGAAATTGGGCCTGAGGTGAAATGAAATTATCTTGGTGGAGATGTGTTTCAACTACATAGGCAAGCTATAAGGAATGGGGCCAACCAGAACCATACAAGGAGGGGAGGTGAGACAAAGCCTGGTACTGACAAACAGAATTGTTAAATGGGAAAGCTGTGAAACCAGGATGCAGAATGGCCCATTTCACAACCACATTTTACTAACATTTCCCTCTACTTCTCGTGGTCCTGCAAAGGACTGATTTGCATCCTGTCTTAGAAGGTTTCCCATTTCAAATTTTCTGTTGTGCCAGATAGGGCTCTAGCACCTCTCCCTTTTCTGTGGCTCAGGCCAGCCACATTCCTTGCAACCTGCTTCTACAAACCACACCCGCACCTTGTCATCAATTTGGTATCAACTCAGACTTCAATTCCTTCAACACTGAAGACGGACTCACAGCACAGTCCTCAGGAACATCACCATGAACCTATATCGCAGCACGCTGTCAGAAGTTAAATGACGAGCAGTTGCAGTGTCTATTCACTTCACAGTTTGCAATGTGAAATACCATTCAATGATGGAACACAGACAGTCATGACAGGCTGCATATGCTGCATTTTGAAAGGTTCAGAATCAACAGCTATTTCATTTTCATGTAACAGAATTCATGTTTTTTTTCAGGGTGACTGCAGATTTCTAGTAACCTTGCAGTTCAAATTTTTTATAAAAGTTAAACCAAGAATGGTTAAAGATTAAAGCAAAACAGAAAAGCTCTCCTGTAATGCAACTGGAACTTATTTTTTCACAATAAAATATCTGTTAAGTTTTAGGTTATTACTCTTTGCAGAAGCCAGAATTTAATCTTCTCAGTACGAATCAGTTTCAGATATTGAAGAGTCTAAACCATACAAAATCCAGTATTATTAGGAACTTCATGTGGGGGTAAGAAAACTTCAGAATTAAACATGAATGCAAGTTAGAGATCAACAAAATAAACAAAACAAACAGTCTGTGTCAAATCGAGTTCATAATCTTTACGGTTACTGCCTTCATCTGTGGTCAAAATCAAATGAATTCTAAAAACATGCTTCAGGAATCAAATTCCAATCCTTTGAGGGAAAGTAGTATAGTATCATTAGTATATTCCCTATTAATTTGCTTTAAAGGAACTTTATGGAGTTCTATACAGACACTGTTGATATCACCTAACAAGATATCTTCCTTGCCACACCGGTGTAACCGAATTAAAATCCTTCATTTGGAAACAAAGGATAGATGCAACAGCAGCAGAATATGCATTACTAATGCAGATCATAATCCTGTAATATTACAAGAGCCAACATTTCTTACAAACCAGTAACAAGGAATGCAACTAAACTAATTAAAGAAATTTCTAATGCTCAAACATGGCCCCATACCATGTACAGTATCTTCTATCTGTAATTCTTAGTTCCTTATCCAATCACAAGCTAAAACTTGGATATAGTCTTATTTTTGTGTGTCTACATCTGTAAAGCCTATAGAAGTTATTCACCAATAAGGGGAGAAAAAGAAAGAGAAAGAAAAAAGTTGGGGAGGTGCGGCATTGATACACGATGTAAAATCTACCTTTATCAGCAACAATTTATATAAAATAAAAACTACCAGACAAGTGACAAGTAAAAATTCCCATTTGTCATCATCTGTTCTTTGAAGAATAATTTCACAGCACACAATATTTAGACTTTGCATCAATGGACTTCTAGACTGTGTCTACTACTAAGTATTCTAACAGAACAGAATGCTGCAGAAACTGAATCCATTTCCCTCCCTAAATAAATAAGGCAGAGAGGCATCTAGTAACTTGCGTGTAACAAGACAAGCTACTGTCACTCAATGGACCAGATGTCCACAATATATTCAGTATCCAAAACAGTTGACAAAATACACAAACCTAGCACTCCTAAATGTAAGATATCAACCTCACAACCCTATAGAATTTGACCATTTATGCCCATTATTCACATGGATGCCTCAATATCCTAGTGGGAACTTTTGTCTTCTTTCTGTAGTGTGCATGACTGTGGAACATTCATCATGATACAGGAAATTTATTTAATCTTGACCACAGACTGGCATAATGTGATTAAACAAAAATCAGCCTTCCAGTCAACACAAAAAAGTTGTTTGTAGGTCCCAAAACCAAGCATCACTCGACATTAAGTTGGAAATGGTAGTCACTGAAGAGGTATTTTTGCTAAAACTTGAAATATGCAAATGTGCTTAATTATTTAGTACTACATGACTTTACAAGCTTCTGAGATTCATTTACGGAAACATACAGTAAAGCAACATACAAACTTCAGCTTTTCTGCCTAGGCCATTACACAATCATTTGTCAAAATTTTCTAATTTACATAGTCTGAAATGCAATTAAACACTTTTCATTTGGTCAGAAGGACATGTTTATCAATAGCCACAGAGTGAGAACAAATGATTGTACAATGGAGGACAATAGTTTAGGCAGCCAGTTTTTAAACTGTAAAAAATTAGTAACTGGTGCAACAGGCTACTAATTCTATTTTAGATCCCAACAGAAAAGTAACTGGCTACCTTGAGTGAAAAAGCCAGGCAATGAATTATTAATTTAGCATAATAAAGAAAAACATATATATATATATATAAATGGTTTGTTGATTGCATTTGTAGATAAGCAGTTCAAAATACTTAGTGCAAAAATTAAAAGACTGTTGTAAGAAAAGAAAGTTAACTAATTTCATAGAAAAAGGCAATGAAGCACATGAATAATTCATTGCAGTGACTTCAAAATTGTCACGCCACTGGTGAAATTAGTAGTAGTGAAGCAATTTTAAGATAACACATTAGATGTGCTGCACAAGACTGCTGGGTGCATACGCTAGTCAGGTGCTTTCAACATTTGATATTACAAGGAAAAAATTTACATACATCCCAATCACAGATAACACCCATTTGAAAGAAAGTACACTAATTTTTCAAAATTTATATCACCTCACTAAAAATGTATCAAAAGTATCAAATATGCTTTTACAGAAATTATTATTCAAAAATACATACAACAAATTTGCTAGGAATGGTATGGAAAAGGATTCAAGCCTCTTTCATTACACCGTTCACATATTGAATCCAAAACACAAAGGACTTCAGTTAATGAGAGAGTACACAATTATATTCCGCGTTGAAATTTAACATTTCACTTCCTTTTGCCTCAGTATGTACGCATGAACTTTCAAACAGAACACAGAGTAAGCTTCTAAGTTCTTTCAGTACTGCAAGCTTTACAGAAACATATATATCTGTTCTTTTGGGGAAAAAAGTATATCTTTATCAATGTTTTCAGTAGTAAGACCCATGCATACTTCCAAGAAACTCGCAATAAATTTAAGTATCAGAAAAACAAAAATGTGTGTGTGTTTTCTTTACTCTAGCGACAAATTTCATGTCAGAACTCCCCCCACCCCCTTTTTAGTTTCCTGCATTTTATTTACCAATTTTAACATCTTTTCCCAATCTGTCTTCCTAAGAACATCTACCATATACATACATGCTATTTGTTAAAAAACATATAAATTAAACAATAATATGCAAATCTGAATCAAATCAGCTTAAAACCATGACCAATGGTCGACCATCAACCCAATATAATGGGTGATTTAAAAAAAAGGAAAATTCCTCTCTCAAAACATTAGTAATTTTTTAATTGAATGCTTTATCACAACACCTTTAACATGGTTTGGTGAATTTTATATACATGGGTCCGTGCATCGTGAATCGATATTTAATATTTATTATTATTACATACGGTTTGGTGAATTATCATGAAGGGAGAAGGGGAAGCACATACATGAAATTTACATTGAGATTAGACTGTATTTTTTAATAATAACTAGACAACATCCAAAAAGAAATGATAGTTATTCTTACTGTCACAATGTGCAGTTTGCATGATATTATCATCTTGCAAGCGTCAGTGGTTTGGTGACATTCATTTGTTCTCTCAAATGGGTGATCAATGGGGCAACATGACACTGACAGAAATCACATACACTATTTGCAAAAAACTTTTCAAGACAGTTGGGTTCAAGTAAAAGGTAATCAATCACAACCCCAGCAGCGGACAAGACAACAAATTCTCCCAGAACACTACACTAGCTACAAAATACATACACCATCACTAGTACCATACAAGCCCCAGAGTGAAGTTTGATTAATAAAAGTTATAAATATTATTATTAATTAATAATACACAAACAATTATCACATTCAACCCAAGATTATTACATTATTCTAACAATAGGAGCATGTGGAATCAAGTCCCTGTGCAGGAATCTTTATGGAATTTATTACACAAGATGTCTGGTACATGAAAGTCAGGCACTTAAAAAGCGATTATTACAAGATGGCTGCCCGTTCGTTAGTGTCAACTTGGCCTTGTGGATAGATTGTTTCTTTTAGTTAGTGCAAGAACAGGGAAGGGGGGAAAAAGTTTTTAAAGTGTGTGCATTGTAAATACGCATTTACAATACCAAAAAAAAAGTTAGTTATCCCTAGCCAGGGGTCTAAACAGTGTTTTCAGAACTAAAGGTGGAAAGTGAGTGTGTGTGGAGCTAGATCACTACTTGAGTTATCTGGTGTAGTGCACGGCATGTTTGTAACTCATCTGGGTTGCTCTAGGTCCAATTAGTGTTTAAAGACTGGTTTCGTAATTTTAAAAAGGGAAAAAAATAAGAACCACAAAATACTGTTTCATGTGCAGTATGTGGCCAATCAGTAAACAAATCACAGTGGATCAACACCTGTGAAACAAGATACAAAATCTTGGGTCTAGATGAAGATTTAGTTAAATGCAAAATGAAGATGTTGAGGAAAAATCTGCCGCAACTTACAAAAACAATAAACCGTACAAAGATTTTAAGTGAGTAGTTTATAAACATGTCTGAAAACCTCTTAGAGTATGAGTTCATGGAAGCACCACAGCAGGTGTTTTAAAACTTTAAGTTCCATTCCAAGAGATTTTTGTACTTTCCAAGGTGTCAGGAACCTGTCATATGAGAGAAAATATTTGTTTTCCCACAAACTCATATCCCAAGTGGCAAGCACAGGGAACGATGAGAATGGATAATCTCAAGAGATAATAAAAAATGTCATGTTTGTTTTTCTTTAAAGATATTTTCTTTATTTTATTTTCTGGTTGGAGTTTTGCACCAAGTATATACATATCCAATAAAAAAATCTCATTAGAGTGATTCCACAGGCACAAGTTGCCTAAATCAACAAAATACAGAAATAGCTCATATATATTGGAAAGAATATACAGAATAATATAAATAATATATTACGACGCTTCTTCACCCCCCTTCAAGGGAGGCTACCGTGTTCGTACAAAATCATGACATTCACATTTTATGCTCCTTTTCGAAAATATACACATATATGATCTGAGGAAAGAAGGACATGTAAGTGACCTTAACAGGCCCATCTGTGAACTTCTCCTCATGTCAAACACCCATCATCGTTCAGTTACTTCAATATGGAAATAAAATATCACAACCATACAATAGAAAAATACTATATCAAAATGCTAAAACCGTAATCACTGTACGAAAAATGTAAAATATATAAAGTACATATTGCGTGTATGGGGTAAATAAAAACTTTTTAAAAAGTATAACAATAATACAATTGGTGCTATTTTACGATCTTCTACATGGACATAAATATATGTAAACCTACTGACTGCACAAATTATTTTTACACCCAATACGCATCGGTACGCTTTCCATTGCTGCACTGGTCATGTTAAAAACAATGTCCACTTTTCTGGAACCCCAAGTAAAAGTTATTTTTAGCACCAGTATTACAACTAATTCAAGAAGTGAAAAAAAAAAAAAAAATCCTATGAGAGTTTCCCCTTCTAACTTCTGATTGCACAGACCAGCTTCAGGTGACAATAAAAAAAAGTACTGTAAAAAAATAATGCATTCAAGACTAGTTATAGCAATAAATCACATGGATAGTGATTGATCATTTAAAAAATAAATACTTCTTTATACTCTGAAATATCCTACTTTGCTACGGTAACCAAACATCTTAAGTGGTGTATTACTGGTTACAGATGTTAAGTAATGTTTATGACAGCAATATATTTTAACTTAAAAACCTTCATACAGAATTGTAATAACAATTATGTCCTTCTTTCCTCCACCTAAAGTCCTATGAGTATAAAATAATGAGTAAAGTCTGAGTATTTGGCTCACAGTTTAAAGTACCCCGATGGAGGTAACTTTTTTTCCCTTTTTACTTAAAAACAATCCTGTTCCTTGCACAAAATTTTGCCACTAAAACACATAGTAACACACCAAACCTATCTTCTTCTGAAGAAGAGAACTGTACCAAAAAAGACAGGATGTACGAACTGAAGTCAGACAGACAGACTTTACTCAGCTATAACACAACTACAACAAATACACAGTCAAGATATAGAGAGGTACCAAATGAATAACAATGGAAACTAACCTTTGCCACAGGGGCACAGACTTTCATGAAAGGGCCCCAGCCCTTTGATACGGATGTTCCCGTAACTGACCCAAGTGCCTCCGTTTAGCTGCTGCACCTGGATACACAGGCACAGAAAAACAAATTGTTTTAAAGCACATGAATCCGATGATCGCCCTACAGTAGAGGCATATCCTGTCTCATGCCCTGGATTGCATCTACTTGCATCTACGTGACACATATGATTTTTGTTGCCTAGAAACTTCACACTGCAATACATTTCTCTTGTGTGATTATCTGCATCAATGGTGATTTAATAACCAACATTTTGGAGACCTGCTCCATCTTCATCATGAGGAGAGACATGTATTAGGTCTTAGAAACTCAAATCTGACGTGGCTTATCACCTGAGAGTACTTTATTATTTTATTAGCTGTGAAACTTTAAATGTTACAAAATTTTTCATTATCATTCTGGATTCTTATTGACATAACAGTTTCTAGCACAGGATTTGGGGTACAGTAGAGTGGTAAGACAGAAACCACACCCAGAAAACAGTTCATCTCCAAAATGACTGTGACAATACGCAATATGATAAATGTCTATATTTCTGTACAAAGATGAGAAGAATCATGGTATCAACAATTTGGTCAAGCTGGGTGGCCGTGTTGTCTAAGTGCAGTTCTGATGCCGAATGGTTGTTGGGATTGCAGGTTTGAACCCCGCTTTTGTGTGTGTGTGTTTTGCACAGTTAGCGAGCTCTGCGATGAGCAGATCACTCATTCAGAGGACTCCTACTATGTGCATGTGCATGTGCATGCATGTGTGTGTCCAATTGTGTGTGATCTAGAAACCTCAACAAGGAATCCTGTGCCCAGCTTGTGTTGTGGTGCCACTGAGAAATAATCTGGGAACTCTGCAGAAAGATGGGAAGAATGATGACAGATTATTAACAAAGGGGACAAAATAATTTTTACAGACCTAAACTCTGCAGACAAACTGGTAATTTAATTACTTCTACTGCATTCATATCACTAATTCCCCATATCAGAATTAGATACAAAGCCCAAACAGATTATCTGCAAGTATAACAAAAGCAGAGAACTGAGAAATTGTTTTAGCACTCTTCATGCCACCTTTATTGAAACAACAATTCCCTAGTAGGCAATACAGGTCATATGTGCCAAATCTTAACTATCCTGAAGAGATTACTGGTGAAAAAGCTCAACCACAGAGCTATACTATTAATGATGGATTACCCATGTCAGCAAATATCAATGTGAAGGTTCAAGAAGGCCTGATATTAAATGTTATTTAAAAGGAGTGATGAATGCACTGCCTTGGCATTCCAGCTTTCACAGCCACCATGACTACCCCATCCCTCAATATAAGCTTTTTGCATCTTGTAAAAAAATCTTAAACCTTGATTTCCAAGAATCCAGATTAGAATTTCAAGAGATGGAAAAAAAGAGACTGTTCATGATGAAAGCTATGTCTAAATGCCACAGAGTTAGGAAATTATGAAAAATTCTCAAGTAACTATAATTCTCTTGAAAGATACAGTTAACTGATTTGGCTGTAAAATCTCTCTTCAAGCATAATACACACTTACAAAAGTACCTCACAAATGATGCAAGCAGAGGGCCCTCGTGACTACATAAGACATGATGTACCTCAAGTAGTGGTGTGCAAAGTGCCCAAATTCTGTTGTCACACAACGCTACACGCTCCAAGTAAGAAAGCAAGGGACATCAACAGAGACCATGATTTCTGAATATAATGCCTGAGCTAAATGGCACTGCTGTTAGTCTACAGTGTCTGGTAATTAAAGAAATGTTCTGTACTCAGCCCTAATAAAATGACGCAACACGAATACAGGCAAATACAAAAATATTCAACAAATTAATATTTTCACCTAATATAAACAATATCAATTAAAATGAAAAATGAAATAAACTCTACTGAGAAACCCAAGTTTAAGTACTTTGCATATAAAGTGCCAGCAGATTCTTCTGTACTCAGATTTGTTATGCTAACAAGCTTCAAAAAAACAATTACCAAATTTGAGTTCACACAATTTCTCAAATTCTGGAATTGATTTAGTCCTATCTTCTCTTACTCTGCTACCTGATATGTTTTCTTTTCTTCTTACCTTCATGCCAAGTTCAGAGGCTGTTTGGAAAGGTCTTCACTTTTGGGCCAGTGTTTTAAAGAGTGATTGATGAAGTTCTTTATAATGCATTTGTGGCAATGCCATAATCAAGATGGACACACAAGAAACCAACAAATACTGTTCTTAATAACAAAATGGGTCATGCCTCCAACAATGATAGTAAATAAAAGCAGGTAACAGATTTTATTTATTGCAGGCAATCACGTCTGATTATTTTTTATCTTTGTATCACTTTAACAAAATTTCTTTAAAAACTGTTCTGTGGTGATTACTAATACTTAATATTTCATATAAGCAAGAGCATCTACTTTTACTGAATACATTTCTTGGTGGAATAATACTTTAACTAAACAGCAATGCCATTTTGAAGATAAGCAATGTAAAATTTCTCTATTTGTGTTCCTGAAATCAAGGCATTTATCAATGTCATAACATTTTCCTTGTTTCTAAGCAGCAAAATTTTACACACATTTTACAAACTAAAATTACTGTGCTGAACAACGGATTTCATCCTCAGAAAACAAAAACTCACTAAGTAAGAAAAATAAAAGCACCTTAACAAGTATGAAATCTTTCTTATGGCACTACTGTCATATTCTTAAGTGATATTCATGTCACACAATAACATTAAATGTCTACTGCATCAGAGAGGCAATGCATCCTCAAATACATGATATCATGTCACGTCACGTCTTGTGTCGTGTCATTCAGCTGCAATCCACAACATGCTTGGCATGTCATATCCAATTACAATTTTGATAACTTAAATACAATGTGAGGAAATTTGCTTGTTGCAATATAATTAACTATAATAAACTCTAGTTTGACTACCACTCAGTCACACAACCAAACATCCTGTTTATTAATATGGTATTAATAATATTAATTAAAATTATTGTGAAGACAGCTGTTATATATCTGTTAACTTTACTGCTCAAGTAGTTACTGAATTATGAACTGTTAAAATGGGAAATTAATAATGATAATAAAAAGACTGTAACAGATCATTCTTTCAAATATTTGGTCCCTCAAGCTCAAAAGTTGTTAAGATGTCAGGCACTCAGTCTCGTAAAATTCACGAGGGTGGATGTTATTGTTTTACTGGAGATGTTAGAAGAGGGCATTGTTACACTGGTTTTCCACTCTTGTGTTTCATAAAGAGATTTCCCATGTTATTTGTTAATTCTGTTAAAAAAACTGAAATTATAATATAAACAAACAGCAACTGTTTAACCATCACCAATGTTTGAACTTATATAACTTGAATTGCATTTCTTTAAAATGGGATCTATAGTAGCTACTAATACTGCCAATACTATAAATACTTTAAACCCATCACCAGTGTGGAAGTCTTCATTGTAATACAATAAAAAAAAGTTAAATAGAAAAATCTTAATAAAAACATTATCACATTCGTTCAACTTTTATACAGAGAAACACTCGAAACACACTACGAGCTTATCATACCAAAGAACACATTTACTGTGTAAGACATCAACCACACAATATATAAAAAAAAATCCTTCATAAAATGAAAACAAAACATCACCGTCTTAACTTGAATGATTGATCTACATATCACTAAGATTTTATAAGATTTATATACATATTTATATTGTATATAGCAACATGAACTAACTACTAATGTGTATGTTCTTCTTTATGATTACCTGCACTGACAGATACTTTAAAAAAATCATCACACTGGAACAATTCTGCATGATCAAAGCTCCCACATGATTACACTTCCCAACATTGCACAGGCAAATATTATAGAGAATTTATGGCATGCGTCTCCTTTAACATCAATACCAATCACATCAAAATTCTATAATATAGTTCAGGTTATGCAATTAATGCATAATGGAACAATGAGATTCTACTACTGTACATCTTTACATGGCTCAAGGATTTATAATTCCACTACCGAACTATTAAAAAATAATTACAAAGACAGTTCTTTAACAAAACAGAAGTGATGACATTCCAAGAACTTTAAAACCATGAATAATAAAATAATTGGCAAATCAGTAGCAAACTCCCAATCGTAATGCATTTTTTATGGTTCCTTCCTTATTAACTGAGTGTGGACGAAAATTCTGTCATCTTCACTCACCGTGTCTTTGGGCAACTGTATGAGGACTTACGATGACATGTCTTAAAAATTTTATATACATATTTAAATATTTGGGTAACAGCAGTATATGCTGTAATTCCGTGCTTGTAGAATCTTCGTAATGCTCCTAGATCCTAACATTATCTAAACACTTGCCAAGCAATCATTGGGGAGCATAACAACATAAATATTGCTACTGTTGTTCATTGTTCAATCTGGTAGACAGCAGACCTCGGTGGGGCTGCTCCTCGTCCTGTGCAATTACAAGCATGGGCTACCGTTGGTCAGGCCATCGCACATGCAACCAGTGGTTCACACCCCAACCGTGACCCACCGCTGCTCTGGAATGACCAACGGAGATCTTGACACATGTCCGTACAACTTCTAACCATACCCATAAAGTTCTGCTTACATAAATTGTGCTCAACTACAGTATTTAAGTACATGTGATGTTCAAATACTACTTCAAATAAAGAACCTGAATTATGTCTGACACTCAGAAACACACAAATAGCACAGGCAGAAATACTGATAAATGAAGCAAGTTCTAGAATGAGATATCCAGTGTCTTGTGTTCATGCTAGAGAGTATAATGTATTCATTCACAACATGAACACAAAAAACTGGATATCTGATTCCAGAACTTTCTTCATGTGAAAAAAGACTGAAATGTTGATGTATGGAGGCAACAATTATATCAACAGTAAAATAATTTTATACTGTATTTTATCTATATTTTAACTGCAATACTGATTTTAAGAATTGTAACATTTAATCATCGTAACAATAATTTTAATCATTTGTGGAATTTCTAGCACCTAAGTCCAAACAAAAGCTGCACATGCTAAAGAAAGCTCCCTGCAGATGGCCAACAGCTAAGGAACGAACATGTCAGGAAATTAATTAACAAATAAAAGTGTTGTGCAATAAGTTGGTGAAAATTTTACATATGTGTAACCCTGCAATTATTCCTCCTTAAGTTGTTCCACTGATGTACTATTAAATAATGAAAGAACTCACCCACGCCTTGTTTTAAATTTCTCGCACACTTCAACATTTTTTTCCACCATGTCCTAACACTTCAACAAACTAAACTTTTTTTGCAAATATACAGTTACATATGGCAGCAAGGTCATAGATAATTTAAAATACAGATAGTTACTTTCATTTACAGACATGCTACTCATTGAAGGGCAAAATATTCACTGATTTTGCGACAAACACAACAAAATTTATTTTGAAATTGTAAGCTTATGATTTCCACACAGTAAATGTGCAGATAAATTAAATCACGGGATCCCAGCCTCTATGCGGGAATGGGTGTCTCTGGTTCAAAGTGGGTGGCAGGCTCCAGTGTCCTTTCCCCTCCCAGCCAACCCCTAGTCAAAACCAACTGGAAGCTCTAGAAGTGACGACTGTAGGTGGTGAGGGGAGATGGCACAAAGAATCTCTGTAGTAATTCCTGGTTTAAACACAGAAATCTTTGTTCAGCAACACTGTGGTCAACAGCTTCCCAACAGGCAAAGCTGGGCTTGCAAACCAGTGAATGGAACATATCACATGGGTCAATGGAAGGATGGTGGGTCACACAGAATGTCGAAGCAGCCGACCACTGCAGATGAGAAAATGCTGAGCAGATGGTTTGTTTGATATAGCCGTCAAGCATTTTCATGATATATATGAAATATGTCTGTAACCTCATTATACTCATGCTAGTTATAGCCCAAGTTTGACTGTACTTCAAATAACACTATGTAACACGGTAAACCAAGGATGAACATGTGTTCAATATGCTCACAGTTTCCTTGTGCGAGATACTGATTTGACATACAGTTACTCAGTATACTCGCAGTAACTACAACAGCAACAGTATTGTTACTCAGTACAACTTGGTAACGTTTCTGCAGCACTTGCCTTTAGATTCAAACATGAAATATTTTAATTGGCAATATTGCTACCTACACCAAATGTGTGTTTCTGAAACAGTTTTGCAGGTATAGATTTTATGAAACTCTTGTGACTGCATTTTTGCCACTAGAATGATTATATGAGATCTGGTACCACAAGATATGATAAAATTCTGCTCAATGTCAAATTACCATAGCATTATTTTTTGTCTCAGAATGCTCAATGATAAGAGTGTGAAAAAATTTAAGTATTTAAATATGCACTACATCCACTGCTGCATAGGTTAAAAAAGAACAGAGTTATACCTCTATGGCCTTCACTGCTTGTTCTACGGTGAACTTACTATTAACTAACCCCTTGTGTTAGTACTTTTTGGTATAATGATTATTTACTTTGAGTAAGAAAGTTCTGATCAAGCCTGTGTCCAATCAACTTGCAATATTCTAAGCCAAGCCATATGCAAAATATCAAGTCTGTGTCCCTGTATACGTAATTAAATAGACAATAATTCATTATTAATGTTGTTTTATTTCCAGGCTGGTTAATAAAACCATGAAAATAACCCTTCAAATCCCAGTTAAATGGACAAATATATAGGACAAAAATTACAGTAACAACTGTCAGGGTTAAACAACACATCTAATTTTATGGCCAATATGTACTGAAAACACTTCCAAATTTTCAAAATTTTAGGGGATGGACAGGAGCACTGATCTAGTGTAATTCATGAAGCAGTCTGGTTTATAGCTGTGTCTCAGAGCTCACAGAGAAATGTAACAGAATTAATACCAAACACGTAACAGTATCTATCAATAATTGCAGAAAGTAAAACCAACAAAATATACTCTTCTAGGGAGTAACCCCTAATCATCTATAATTTATCTCATACATGTTTGGCACCTCTTGGGCCATTATTAAGGAGCTTCAAATAATTACAAAGAGAAGTGTATGATGATACCACATTGCATATATCAACAAACCACTTCTTTCTGTGATTCCTTAAGGTCCTTGGAAGTGACACAAGACAGACCAAAACATGTACAAGATAAAATGCAGACAATGAGCAATTTCTCCCTAAAACAGTACGTTTTGTTCACTTTAATTTATATGACTCCTAAAAGAAATAATGGTAATATGCATATAGCATGCCCCAGGAATGACAACCAGTACCAATCCCTGTAGGTTACATTGCTGTTACATTTTTGTTCATTAATAGGATTCTCGACATTCAAAATACTGCTGGTGAACTGGTACCCGAACTCACTAATCACAAGCTTAGCAGCAAAAATTCTTGCCTTCAGTCTCTATGACATTATTACCTCATGTAACTACATGATAATAAAATCTGATATAAATAAGAGGTGATTAATGTAAATGGTGGATACCTATACAAATTACTTAGCATTTCATATCCTACCTTTATTCTAAAAAGTGCGAACAGTCCCATCAGAATTTGCCGCCCACAGTCAATTTGAGTATGTGTGAAGATACTGCTGTCAAGAATATTATAGCATACTTCTCAACTACTTACATGTAACGTGATAAATGCAACAAACATCTTGTGAGGATGGCATCTACTGCAGAGAAATAAACTGTACAATCTATAAATATCGCATCAAATAAGTATTAAATATCTACGTTACTACTCTTGGAGAATGAACTGCATTATCATTACCATCAAAATGCAGTGCCAAACCACGTCATATACACTGCAGCGTTCTTGAAACATGATTATACCATGTGTCACTGTTAATAATCTCACCATGATGACTGCACTGATAATGAAAAACAACTTCCATGAATAACTGTCACTGCTATATTCTTCCCACTCACCTCAGAGCTAATAAACTGAGGAAAGAATCAACATGAAGTAATTTTACTACAAAACCTAGTTTTGTACCATTAAATGATTAAGGCTTAGCTAAAAATGTAGCATGTTTTCCATGTAATGAATGAATAAAGCAAACACAGATATTTATATATTATGCAATCACATCATAAATATGTAAAATTTTATACTAGAACAAAACACACAGAAAACACCAATACTTGAAAAAAAGTGTTCCCGATACTTGCATCATGATTAAAGAACTGTATGATCGCAAGAACTTGCAGGTCGATTCTTTCAAAGATGGAGTATTGTACGCCAAAAACTTGAGTCTCTGGCATCATCAGAAGTAGGCATGGGAGGCAGAAGCCAGTGTTGAATCCACCAAAATACAGGCGGGGAAACATTTCATGCAGTGACTTGTAAAGCTTGAACCTAAAATGAACGTTGCTTCTCCACAAGCACAGGGGGGAGAGATATGGCAAGAACATTTGCCAACATGTACATGTATGAGTGGTTCGATGTGATGAGTAAAGCTTAGGCCTAAAATGATAAAGGAGTTCTCCACCTTTAAAGCTATAGTGGAGAAGAGGAGTCAATGTCAACGTGCAAACAACCCACCCGAGTGATCTGCTGTAGCATAATCAGTAAGAAGTGGAGACGCTGCCAATGCTGCATAATTGGCATAATCGGCATATGGTGTGTAGATCAGGCCATGTGGATCATGAGGTGAGAGAAGTGGTCCTTGATGACCTGACCCATTCAGAAGGGAAGCTGCTGTTGTGGGTACAGGGAGCCTTGGGGACAGGATCAGTGGTGCGCCCAGAGGTGTGGCAGGGTTGCGCATGGGCGCTGCTAAGCCTGGCATCCCTGGAGATAGCAGTCGCTGTGTCTCTGCTGCAGCTGCCGTCAATCGTCGCCACTCCTCATCACAAGCTGGAACAGTCAAGCACACTGTCAGTCACACCCTGTGACAAACAGGTGGGCATTGCTCTTAGTCACAAATCAGTTGATGCATAGTTTTTCAAATTAACCAACCAAATAAACTCTCCACATGGCACTCTACATCGACAGTGTGTTTAATGAGATATGCAATACACTCAGTCTAAACAGAACTATAATTTTAAAATAAAACTAGCTGCATATTTTGGCTAATGACAATAGCCATCATCAGGCTGACCACAAAAACACAAAAAGGAAGTGTTTGTAGCTACACTGGTGGTTAGAGATATTGAAACAGAGACGAAGCGTTATGAAAAATACATAACATGTAAAATATGTAGCATCAGGAATAAGAATTTATAAAGTTCAAAAATATTGTGTTCTAATTTATGAAAATTAAAATAACTGCAGAAGTGCAATGAATAATAATAATAATAATAACAACAACAACAACAATAATAATGGACAAAAAACACTGGTATGAACATGTGCCAAAATCAGTAGAAACAAGTCAAGGAGGCAAGGTAACCATATTGTGGAATCAGCAAGTACAAACAGAACTATCCCCAACAACAAACCAGACATTATAATCCATGATAATGAAAAGGGAACATGTATGTTAACAGACATTGCAATCTCAGGAGACAGAAATGTGATTAAAATGGAAGCCGAGAAGATTCTAAAATATAAAGATCTTACAATAGAAATACAGCGCATGTGGAATGTAAAAACAAAGGTGGTACCAGTAATAATATGGGTGACTGGGACTATTTCAAAAGTCATTTAGAAAATACGTGAGCAACATACCAGGAAAATATGAAGTCAAGGAACTCCAGAAAACAGCCATATTGGGCACTGCACACATACTTCAGAAAGTACTTATGTAAAAGTACAATAGATTCAACACTGGAACTAATGATATAAGCACCATGAATAGTAACAACAGAATAGCCGAAACACTGTATTCCCTAGGGACATAGTTTGTCTCAGGAATATAAGTATAAATACCCTGAATAAAGGAGATGATGATGATGATGATGATGATGATGATGATGATGATAATGATAATAATAATAATGGGTTACAGGTTATTGACAAGTACTATGAACAAATATCTGAAAGGGTCATAAATGTCAACATTACCATTATTATGTAGGATGTACCAGTTATCACATACCAAACAATACTAGCAAACTGATCTGACAGAGTACTGCATGATTAAAAAAAGAGAAGACTTGCCTACTGATCGATATTGCCATACCAAATGATTCAAACATTAACACAAAAGAAACTGAAAAACTACGCAAGTACAAAGACCTGGAGATCCATGTCAGTGGGATACGGAAAGTGAGGACAAAAATTGTGCCGGTTGTAACTGTAGGATCAGGAACAATTAAGAAGGAATAAAATCAGAACCTTCAGTTGCTCCCAGGCCACCTGTCGGCCACAGAGCTACAAAAGATCACACTTATAAGTCCTGTAAAGTGCTGGGGTAAATCACTTTGATCTCTTGTTGAGATCTGGGCTTACCAGATGAGTGCAACCTAATAACTAATAGGCGAGAATAAATTTAAAATTCAAAACATAATAATAATAATAATAATAATAATAAACATGGTATTTAAATTATTAAAAATGGGGTAATGTAGAAAACGTTTGTACAGACAGCTGGCATGAAATAATTTCGTGTGTTTTCAGAGGCTGTATGTTGAAATGAAGTTAACTACTCGAATAATGTAGTGTCACTTAATTGTTTGTCACGCATGTAAGAACATGAGATTATAATAACATTTTTTAGTGTAGAAATGTAATAGCTTAATTTAATATTAATAAAACATCATCATCATCATCATCATCATCATCATCATGTTCATGAAGGGTTAGGCATGTTTCCTGTTCCTTAACCTTTTGGCGCCGGAATTATTTTTTTAAATTTTAACACACTCTATATATAAAATGTGAATAAAACAGGAACCAAATATGTTAGAATAATGAAACAAACTGCATTCTGAAGAGGAAAAAACGGAGAGTATATACCGTGTTTAAAATATTCAGTACTTATATTTATTGAATAAATATATAAAATGCAACATTTAGAGGTTAGCGGTGCGGTATGACCACTATAGTCGTCGTTAGGCGTCAAAAGGTTAATCCTCAAGATGAAGTTGGTCCCTCCATCTCTTCCTCGGTCGTCCTATGTTCCTTCGTCCTTATGGCTGATACTGTAGTGCTTGTTTTACTATTCTATTTGTGTCATTAATAAAACATAAACAGCTCAATTAAACTGAAACGAAAGGCAGATTAAAAACTTACGCTGAATTAAACTTTTATGGAAGTTCACATACGTCTTATGGAGGATTACTTATTGTTGTATCAAGCACACTATTATTAATTACACTTTTAAAGTTTTATAAGATTCACTTCACATGAGATCTTGATGACTGTGGGCACATCTTGTTCTTATGGTGTTAGACTGCCTACAGTGTATGTGTTGCAACTTGTCCGAAAGTGAGTGGGTGTGTATTCTGCTTCACATCAGATGATGGCCTCAAAAATTCTACTGGATTGTACAGTGTGTTTATCATACAGGTGATCACCTTCTGTAGTTTTTTATCCATGCAGAATTTTTCTATGATACACATATGGACACTCTCTTCATTGAAGTGTACAACTTGCATTATGTTCTCTATCATTCCAAAGGAATGGCCATATTCTTGGAGACGTTGCACAAATTTTGAGGTGGTATTGTTATTTATAGGGGACCGCGGTGGCACAGTGGTTAAGGTGCTGCGCTACAAATCGGAAGGTCGCTGGTTCGATCCCAGCTGGTGTCATTGAAATTTATCATTGACATACAATCCTTCCAATCGCACTATGGCCCTGGCGTCGACTGAGCCTCTAATAGAAATGAGTACCAGGAGCATTTCCTGGGGGTAAAGGCGGCCAGTGCGTAAGGCTGACATCCTTACCACCATCCTGTGCCGTTGTCATGTAATCTGGGAACCTTAACTTCCTGGAACCCTCTGGGTCACTCCAGGCCTGTAATGGGACTGATTGCTATTGTTATTTATAAAAGAAAGCAGGTGTTCTGTAAATCCCTTAGTGAAACCTCTTCCAGTCTGGTCAACATATGCCTTACCGCAATCCGGACGTGCAAGTCTGTCCATACCACTGGAGAGGTATTTGTCATTATTGTGGTGAGTTTCTTTTTGGGTTTGAGATACTTTTCTGCTTCTGCAGTAAGACTGGCAGAGTGATAATATGGGTACAGGGACGAACAAAAGGTAAGTTTTGAGCGTCCAAGAACAATTTAATGTAATATGAGCAACAGAAAATGGAAAAAGAGAAAACTGACGTGTGTCGGGAATTTTGCTTTGTAAATTATATGAATCACATGATTTGGAAAAACCGAACCAAATTTATTAACGTGTTTGAACAGAACTGATCAAGAATAAAGTGATTTCAAATCCCTGAATGAAGTGATGACAATGAAGTGCTGCTTACATACTTCTAGCAACAAAGAAGTGACAATGTACCAGAACACAGTTCTCTTCTCATGATAATTTTTGTGGATCCTGAATTTGAATTGTAAGGTACTATATTTTATAGGAGAAGCCGACATGAAAATTTACAATTACATATGAGTAATTTTTACTGTTTCTAAATTTTAGTTGTAATTTAAATTTAAAATAGATCATACAGTAAACATTAAAGTAATACGCTCACAGGCCTGTATTTTGTCTTCAAATATTTTTCCTTGACTTTTACCATACACCTTGCTTTGAGCAACACCCACTTATAACAACACAATTTATTCGGACCCTTTTATGACGTTATAACCAAGTTCAACTGTAATACGTTATGGGTGTTTTGCCGAGGTGCTTAAGCAATATGTGTTTAGGCTGATGTACAGGTACCTAACTGTGGCATATTCACACTCAATAGGGTTGCATGAGGTATAGGGGGTAATAGTGTCTATGACAGTAGGTTTCTGGTAAACAGTAAATTGTAAGTTATTGTAAAGTCTTTGGATGGAGAGATCAATATAATTAATTATGTTATCAGTGTCTGTCACAAAAGTGAAATGTAGATTTGGTTGAACATGGTTGAAATCTACAAATAGTGTATCTATTTCAGTTACAGGGAATTGTAGATCGTAAGAACATCATCTTTCTTATTCAGACCACTTTCTACCCACCCACTGCAGGTGCAGTGGGTTATTGTTGCACCTGATCACATTCTATGACAAGCCTACACTTAGTAGAACTCCTCTGGATGAGTGATCAGCCCGTCACACAGAGACAGAATATCATCTACATAGTGCAAATAACCAAGAACATTGTGTTTGGTTGATAACTTCATGATATGTCCTGATTCAATGAATTCTACAAAAATTTACAATAATAAGGCCAAAGATGGAGTGTCCATTCCAACACCTTCATTTTGTATAAACAGATGCTCGTTATGGGAAAAAATAGTTCCATTTTGTTATCATGTCACATCAATCCAGCAACTCATGTTTTGTCTCATCATTGGCCACATTTAATTCACAGGTACTGTTTAGGATAATCTGGTTTCCTGTATGGGGATGTTAGTGTACATGTTGGAAATATCCAAAAAGGCTGGTCTAGTATGAGGACTTATGGGAATTATATTCAAATTTTGACATAACTTAGATGTAGTTTTTTTAATATTAAACACACATGGTAAGGGAATAAACTGCTTATTTAGATAATTTGTATGCCGGAGCATCCGTCCAGCTGATAATTGGTCTGAATGGATTTCCTGATTTATAGATATTGGTAAGGCCTCTTATGGTTGGAGAGGTTGGAATGAAATTAATACATTCCCACTTTGGTTCATTAAGTATTAAAGATTTTCTTGAGTTAACAGTTTTCATTATGGTCTTCTGACAACTGTTAGTGGCATATATGTCTAACAGAGCAAAGTTATTTCAAATTACACAATTATTAATTTTCTTGTTATGGTCACCAGTGTTTAGTATTACAATGGAATTTCCTTTGTATGCTTTTGTCATCACTGCATTATTGTTGTTAGATTTTTCTCTGATTTATAGGATTGTTCTTTTTTCTAGTTTTGCATTATGGTTTTGAGTGTATACTTCCATAGGCATATAATTAATTACTGTTTTTTGCAACTTACCATCTAAAATGCTCTTGATCAGCAATAGGCATATAAGTTATAGATGTTTCTGCTCCAAGGTCAAGATCTATTATCTTTTTTTTTTTTTATGTTTAATGTCAAGACTGTATTTCAGATCCTTATTCAGCAACGACACTTCATCATTCAAAAATTCTATGTCTTGATAAATAGGGTAAAAGGAAATCTGGTTTCTTAATTTGGTTATGCATCACAATTTTTGGTTTCCTACTTCATTTCCAATACTCAGAGTTTAATTCTGCTTTTATACTTTCATCTATTACATTTTCTACACAGAACCAAATATTACACAATGTACTGGCTAAAAACACATGTATGTATATAGTTTCTGTCCCAGATTTTGTTTTTTTGGGATACAGAAATTTAATTCCTTCCTTTATTCTCAACTTACGTACTTTGTTTGTGTATGTTTGGTGGCTGGGGATGTTCTAGGTATTCTGATTTTTAGAATAATTTGAGGTTAGATTATTCCAAAGGTATTCTTGATTAAAGTATATAGTAGCATTGCCAACTGTGTAATTTTCTTTTTAAAATCTTGTACTGATGGATATGAGCTCCACTAGTGTTTGTAATCCTAAGGAGATGCAGCCCCATTGTGTTTACAGCACACATTAAATTCAGTCTAAACACAACTTTTATTTTAAAAACAAAACCAGCTAAATGTTTCAGCTAATGATTATAGCCATCATCAGGTTGACCACAAAAATACAAAATGGAAACGTTTACAGCTACAGTGGTGGTTAGGTATCTCCAACCTTAGTAATGTAGTATTATATAACATACATAACATGTGACACAGAATACACACCCACTCCCAACTCAAGCTGCAACAACATAGGCAGTAAGCCCACACACAGTGAGAATGAGACATGCCTGAGAGTCCCCAAGGTGATCTCATATGAGGTGAATCTTCAAACCCTAAAAATTGTGTTTGAGACAATAGGAAGAAATTAATTTTCAAGACATGTATCAACCTCCACAAGAGTTTAAATAGGCCTAAGTTTTTAATCTGCCTTTTATTTCAATTAATTAAAATTCCTTCTACTTATTAATATTATATTAAACTATTAAATTTCATTACCAAAAAATATTAAAATCATTTCAGGTTTTTCCGTACATACATAACAAATAACAACTTAATTAAATCACACCATACTCCTCGAGCAATTAAGTATGTTCCAATGTACCTACACTGACGAAATAATTTCATACCAACCATCTCTACAAAGTCGTCTATGCTACTCCTTTTTTATCAAATTAAATGTGACATTGTTGTTGCTGTTTTTGTTGCTGCTGTTGTTGTTGTTATATATTAAACACACTTCAAGAGTTATTTTAAATTTCACAAATTGGAAAATATACAATTTTTATAAACTATAAATTCTTATTCCTGATGCTGCATATGTTTACAATGTTATGAACAGTACATAACATTACATTTGCAAGGTTGGAGATTTGTAACCACCAGTGCAACTGTGAACATTTCCTTTTTATGTTTTTGTGGTCAGCCTGATGATGACTATCAACATCATCATCATAAACATCAAGGATTGGACCCTTTGATCTGTTCCGTCTCCAGAGTTACAGCTGCTCGCGCCAACGCTTCTTCCGTCTTCCAATTGTTCTCCTTCCTTGCGGTCTGTAGTGATGACTATCATTATTTGCCAAAAGATGCGGCTGGTCTTGTTCATGAAATAAAGTTGTTTTTTGACTGAGTACAATGCATTTCTTGTTACAATGTGAACACAACAGGGATGAATCAACTTAAGATAGCATGTTGGTTTGACCTGTCACATTACTGGTAGCTAATATAATGCAAAGATTCTGAAGCATCAAATTATGTAAGATGTGATAATTCAGAATAAAGAATTGCTAGGTGTGTGAGTGGTCACAATCCTTCTAGAGAAACAAAGGGATTAAACACCATCAAACACTACTAGTGTACTTTATTATGGCAACATGTTTTGAACCAATTTTGTAGTTTTCACGACATTATAAAATTCATAAAAAGTACTGTATACAATTATGAAGGTGAAGTAATCCCTGTACAGGACCATTACAGCCCCACAGGGGGTTCCAGGAAGTTGAAACTCCCTCATTTCGAGACATCAGCACATGAAGGTAGTAAGGGTGACAACCCTAGGCACCGGCCACCTTTACCCCATGAAATATTACTGGTACTCATTGTTGTTAGAGGCCAAGATGACCCCAGGGCCACAGTGCGACCAGAAGGATTACGTCAATGAAAAATTCCAGTGATTATCCGCAATTGTACTAAAGGATATTCATAACTGAGATCTAAATTTTTACAATTAAACCATTACAGGATGGTGTGTCAAAATTGTTTTGAAAATAATAGGAATGATTAAAATACGATTAAAATAGGATTTGTTTGATATATTTCTACATTCTGGCAAGTAGGACAGTACACAGTATAAAGTTCAAGGAATGGCGCATTGTGCGTGTCCTTGTTGGTCTTGTTTGTGCTTGTACCTGTGTACCCATGTTCCTTATAATTTCTTGTCTTGGATTGGTTTAATTGTAAAAACTGGTATCTCAGTAATTAATATCTTTTAATACAACGGTACACAGTACTTTTTGTGAATTTTATATTATTGGCCTGACAATGACCAAATTAGACCAAGACATGTTGCAATAATAGTGTATAACATACACTATTTGTGTTTGGCAGTGTTTAATACCTTCACCATTGCAGTCAATGTAATGGGATGATAAACAGGGGCGTGCACACACCCACACAACTCTCTCTCGCTTGCTCACTCTCACTCACTCTCACTCTCTCTCTCTCTCTCTCTCTCTCTCTCTCTCTCTCTCTCTCTCTCTCTCTCTCTCTCTCTCACACACACACACACACACACACACACACACACACACACAAATACAGTATTAGCCAAAATTAGCCTTGAGGGACTGTGAACACCTAAGAGACAATGCTGGGGCAGGATGGATACGGAGAAAGAATTAAATACCTATGCAAATGTATATATAATATTCTTAATGAGAGTAATCTGAATCAATGGTTTTAACATGACCACCACTCAAGATTGGCTAATAAGGCCAATTTTGACACAACTGTCATTAAGACTGGGTAATATAAACACTTATATCCAGAAAACCAACCTGTATTGCTGACATAAGGAAATCCTGTATACATACCTGTAATGAGAAATTGTTAGAACACAGTATGTTTTCTATGTTATGCTCAGAAGTAATAGGAAAGCTACACCGATGCTGACATATGCATTTATTTATACAAAATTAATCAACAGGAAGTTCAGCATTCTTTATAAAAATCTAGCAAAATGGCATATATGAAGTCAAAAACATGCACCCATCAACCAGAACAGTTCAGTATAGATACCTGCTGCTGTTGCCACTGCTTTGATGCTTGAATCCCGGTAAGTTCCATTTATGATAGCCAGCTCCATAAGCTGCCTCTTCTTAAGCTCATCTTCTCCATCAGCCTAGAAGCAATCAAGATTAGCCAACGTCAAGATAGGTTACTGTTCATGGTTGAAGCTGGCATTTCTCTGTCTGTCTGTCAGTGAAAAAGTAGTAGTAGATGAATTTGTTACATTGTTAACCTAACCTAACCTAAACCAACCAAATAACTAACTAACTAAATGAATGACTGACTGACTGACTAACTAACTAACAGAGCTATACATCCAATTCCCCGTATACTTGCCTCCTGTTCAGAGTGATAATTTGACTTTCACTAACTAAACTGAAGTGAAATTAACCAAAGAGAACTAAACCGACTGACCAATCAACAAGCCAACCAATCTGCATACAAAAGAGTAAATCAAGAAATCCCTCATAATTTACTGAAACTTAAGGGTGTGGGCTTTGAGTTTTCCACAGCAACAGAATAATGTAACCCAGATATGCAGCATCACAACCCAGGATACCAGAATCATCAACCCATATTTTCATTACTATGTGCACAATTGCCTAGAACTTGCCCCTATCCTGAGCCAGTTAAACTGTCTGCACCCTCCCATCCCATTTTTATAAGACCCACTTCAATATCATAATCCCACCTAGGCCTAGATCTTCCAAGTAGCCCTTTCCTTCTGAATTTCCCAAGACAAGCCTGTAAGGATTTCCCCTCTCTTCAGTGCATGTCGTATTCCATTCCCTTCTTGTTGTTCTTCGTCTGATCACCACAGTAATATAAGGCAAGGAGTGAGACAGCATCATTAAATATTCTGCAACTTGATGTTTCTGTCAATAATTATCTACTGCCATTATGTTATGCATTCATGTTCTTTGGTCTGTTAGTAATATCAATTCACGAAGATTATAATCACACAACAAATTGTGGTTGTAATGAATTACAGATTTTAATGCAGTTCAGTAACACAACACAGTGATGTTACGTTATCCTAGCACACTTAAAGCGTTCCCTGAATATTAAATGTAAAATGCATTTACGTAAAATTGTGACTTCAGATATAAACCAACTTTCTGTACACAAAGTGTAGGGGATCCTACTGCTACATGCACCATCATATCTTCAGAAACACAATAACATATTTCTTATTGTCCTATTACATAGTCATAATTTGAGAACATACATATAACCTTTAGTCTGTCAATAAAATATCACTTTTCCCAGCTGTGATAAACAGTAAATAAACATACATTTAAAATAAGTCACCATGAAATTCAGTTAATAAATCCACTCATGAACTGGGCAAATTGAAATCATGTCACCAAATCCTAATTCACATACGGCGCTTTTCCGTATTACCTTCTCATCTGTCTTGAACAATCAAACTGCATCTTGTTAATGTCACACACCTCTGGGTTTCACAAAATGCAGGAAATATCTACAGGACTTCGTTATTCCTGGATGTTACATGGTGTAAATTGGTAGCTGGCTACTGATGTTACAGAAGACTACTTAACCCTTGAAGATGGGACAAATAAGCCACCCCCAAATAATGGCAACCAGCTATCAACCTATACCATGTGGTATTCCAGAAGACCAAAGGCCTTGACTACAATGTGGCAAAGCCTGAATTATCACAGGGAATATTTGCTTAATTCAGTGACTGTCAGCTTCTCATATACACTGCTAGACAGGGTCACAGGTAACTGAGAATGTTTATGATGCGATGCAGCAGCTCTGCAAAAATGAAATGTCAAGGGCACTGCACATGATGGTTGGAGCATCGAATGGTGACTTCAGCAAGGCCTCCTATGACTTTCATAAAATTTACTCATCTAAGAGGCAACAATCTCACAAATTCTGCACAGGCCACATTCAAAAAAAACCTGTGTGGTATCCAAGATCATGTTCATTTGCCTTGGGTAATAAATATGATACAAATTTGTCATACTCCATATTTGTTAAAATACTTTCAACATCTGATCTTATCTGTCATGTACTGAGTTTCACAATTACATAACACAGTGCTTTCCTTGCCCATGAAATAGTTTACACCCTAAGAAGTGATGTAAAATCCAGTTATTACAACAGTTTAAAATTACACCCTCAGCATAATACTAAAGAATTATTAATATTACTTTCATATGGTTGGTCATTCAGGTCATCTTGGTTACAATTTTGGCAAGAGACCTGAGTGTCTTAATGAGTATATAGTTCACCATGATGAGATGAAGACCCACTGTTGTTTATCAAATGCTGCGGACTAAAGGAATAATTTAATCAAAGACCGGCTGCCAGCTGAAGCTGGCACTAAGTTGGAATCCACTCACCACGGGAATCAGAAGCTTCTTAACCTCTTCGACAGCTCGCTGCATCTTCATGGTAGCTCTGTTTTCTGTGTCCTCCACTGTGATGAGAACATGCAGCTCATCATTCAGATGCTCCCAATTTGGCTTCCCTCTGTTCAGTTCTTCCTGCAACCCAAGTACAAGCAGATCATAAGCCAGTTTAAAACAGCTGACATGCGATGACAACAAGCTCATATGACATAGCCAAAAAATTCTTCTCAGTAATGACTTTCATGTAATATAAAATGTGAACATCCCCAAATCTCAGAACATTATAAATATGGTATTTTTATAAACCCAACTTTTTTCCCCCCTCCAAATTATAAGTAAATATGACAGCTACCACATAACATTATTACGTTACTACAGGAGTTTAACATAGATCCACTAGAAATATAATTATGAACTTGAACTTCTTGTGCCCACCTCATAGTTGTAGCAAGAATACATCCACAAGTCCTCGACATTTAGCTTGTCAACCTTCAGCCGAGTTCACAAACCTTACAACCTCAGTTCCATCACTGCAGCTACTACATAAACAGATGAATACTGGCACCTGCACTGTTCTGACTCCAGAAACGCATTTATCTACGTGCACACGACTTCACGCACCCTACCATGCTGTGACATGAGCCTAGGCTCGCTAACACATGCACCTGAAGCTGGGGACTTTATGGAATTAATCCTGCCATAGCTCTGCAAAACATGACAATGCTATTAACTGATGTCAGACCATCAACTAGTTGATTCATTCAGACAGCGCTCGTCTGGTTTGTTACACCGTGTAGAGTTATCGATGGATGCCAGTATTATGGAGGAACACACTGCCTTCATGTTAGGGGTTTAAGGAATAGGCTAGAAATTGATGTGATTACAGCGATGATGCACTTGTTGCACTGGCATGTAATGAAGAATGGAAGCAGAAATTTCTCTCAAATTATAAGTCACTCTAGCCCCACTGAAGTGACACTCATTTACTTGTGTTTTTACAAACAGTGACTATCACTCATCTGCCACATTTTTTTTCTCTACTTCTTAACCCATACCAAGCATACTTATGGCTCTGTACAGTGATTTTTCACATTACTGTTTCACACTTGCTACTGACCCACACCAGGTTCTGTTTCCCCTGTATTCTCTTGTGATCATGATTCACCACCTTCCTTGCTACTTGCCTACATAATGAAATTACACCCCCGAACTGACCACTTGGACCTAATCCTTCAACCCTGAAGATGGAGGCAGTCTATTCCCCCAAAATGTCAAAATCTGCCCACAAAACTGCAAGGTATCAAAAGCATGCACACAACATGTGAGAAAATTGAGCCATGATAATGTAGAAATTTGCAGATATTAAGATGGCGCACAGTTTGGCAAGGTCTGTTGAAACAAAATGGTCGCAGAAGAAGAGTTCCAGTGACATACTGAAGTAACTGCAGCATATAAATACAAGTTGGTACATTCAGGTGCTGCAGTGGCCCTAAACAAGCAGCTCTTCCCTTTTTTAAGTTTCTTTTCTCAATTCCAAAACATGAACCCTTCCTTTCTGAGACGACACACACCTCCACTGCTATTTAGTTACAGATATATTTTTTAACTCAACAAAGTCCTAAACAACACAGAAGTAGGATAAAACTGGCCTATTTTATCCTACTTTGTATATTGTGCAGGACTGTTTTGAGTAGAAAAATATATCTAAACCCTTTAATATGCAACAGGTTTATGCAATTTTGCATGGCTGTTGTTGGTAAACTAACAATTGGAGATACTTGCACTGTGCACGTATTCAAACTGGGCTGCAAACAGATTATACACAATGTTCTTTCCATTGTACACAACTGATGCCTGTTTTACAATGTGTTGGCAAATACTTGTGAATAATCAAAGCTTAAATAAGGTTAAATCTTTTATATTAACCTATTTCTGTATTTACTTTTCGCCATTTCAGGACACATTGGTGATGTTATTTATCGAAGAACTTTTATTTTTAGACCCGCCCGCATTTCGTCTACAAACTCCTCCCCCTGCCCACCCCTCTCAATCTCCTTACACCCAAACACCTCCCCCCTCCCACCCCCCTCAATCCCCCTCCACCCCAACCCCTACCACCCCCCACC
>Ga0123355_10000985_pt1 | contig 39554 bp, 27 predicted proteins | sample TergutEmb28metaG_3_FD_89872 | JGI IMG/M metagenome (GOLD analysis project Ga0123355, IMG submission 89872) | Embiratermes neotenicus P1 segment gut microbial communities from Petit-Saut dam, French Guiana - Emb289 P1 | ecosystem: Host-associated > Arthropoda: Insects > Digestive system > Gut ...
CGCCTCTGCTATACTATAGGGCAAATAGAAGGAGTGAATACCATGTTTAACGGCTTTTCTCCCCAGACCATCGAGTTTATGTGGAACCTCCGCCTGAACAATCAAAAGGCCTGGTTCGAGGCGAACAAGGCCCAGTTCCAGCAGGACTTTCAGGCCCCCATGAAAGCCCTGGGCCGGGAGGTGTTTGAGCGGATCACGGCGGACTACGGCGGCCACGGGTTTATCCATAAGGTCTCCCGTATCTATAAGGACGCAAGGCGTGTGCGGGACGGGGAGCCCTACAGGTGCAACCTGTGGTTCTCCATTGAACGGCCCAGCGAGGAGTGGACGTCTACGCCGGTGTTCTGGTTTGAGCTGTCTCCGGAGGGCTGGAGCTACGGTTTGGGCTATTACCAGGCGCGGCCCATCACCATGGCAAAACTCCGGGCCCGGATTGACCGGGACCCGAAAAAGTTTGAAAAACTAATCGCCCCCCTGGAAAAGCAGGACGAGTTCATCTTGGACGGCGATGAGTACAAACGCAAAAAAGAGGCACCAACGCCGAAAACATCGGATTGGTACAACAAAAAATCTTTTTCCCTCATCCACAACCAGCAAAACGGCGAAGAGCTGTTCTCCCCCCAACTGGCAGACCGCCTCGTCAGCGGCTATCAATTTTTAATGCCGTTTTACGACTACTTTGTCACGTTAGACGCAGACCCTGATCCAGATGCATACCAATTGCCGGCGTTGAAATCCCGCTGATGGTAACAAGAAGGAGGCTGTATAATATCTATGAAACGCAGTGAGATTAACGAAGCTTTACGAGAGATGGAAGCCTTTATTCAAGCCTATCGTTTCGCCCTGCCGCCTTTTTGCCACTTCACACCGGAACAATGGAAAGAAAAAGGCCGTGACTATGATGAAGTTCGTGACAACATGTTGGGCTGGGATATTACAGACTATGGATTAGGCACTTTTGGAAAAGTCGGATTTTCCCTCATCACAATCCGCAATGGAAATTTGGCTTTAGCAGACACATATCCCAAAACATATGCTGAAAAACTCCTCTATTTACGGGAGGAACAGACCGCCCCTATGCACTTCCATTGGAGAAAGATGGAGGACATTATCAATCGAGGCGGCGGGAATGTGTTAATTCAAGTCTACAATTCTACCGAAAATGAGCAGCTCGACGAAACGGAGCCCGTCACGATCTCCATGGACGGCCGCACCCTGACCGTGCCTGCTGGAACCCAAATACGCCTTGCCCCTGGCGAGAGCGTTTCAATTCCCGCTTATCTGTATCATGACTTTGCCGTTGAGACAGGTTCAGGCCCTGTCCTCTTGGGAGAAGTGAGCCAATGCAACGATGATAACACAGACAATCGTTTTTTAAAACCGCTGGGTCGCTTCCCTGGCATTGAGGAAGATGAACCGCCCTACCGTCTGCTCTGCAACGAATATCCCAGCATATAGAGGGCAAAAATGCCAGCACGAGGGCGGGCATGTAAAAAGGGTGTATGTCTCCTCCTATGAGGTGTTTGCAAAACGAAAGCGTCCATCTCGGCATCTAAAAAAAACCGGGGCCCGGTGCATAAGCACCGGGCCCCGGCTTTGCCTCGCCTTGCTATGGAGTTGTCTGGCGGATAATATATTTCCAATCAATCGCATTATCATCGTCTCTGGTCAGGCGGTGATCGTTGGCCGCCGCCAGGATGGACGGGAAGTACCACGCCGTCTCCGATACGTCCGGGAACCGGAACGCATACGGCTTGTTCTCTACTTCCGCCGCCTCCAGCGCTTCCCAACTGTCGATCCGGCCTAAAATGCGGTTTGTAATCGTTGCCACATCGGCACGAATGCTGTAGGCCAACGGGTTGAAATTCCTTCCGTCCCCGATTACCAAGCCCTCGCTAAACGCCGTGTACACGTAGTATAGCGCCCAGCTGCTGATCAAGTCTGCATCTTCGAAGGGCAGGTCGCCCGGTTCTGCCTCTTTCTCACTGCCGCTCGCTCTTACGATTATGGCCGCCAACTCCTCGCGGGTAATGTAGTCGTCCGGCCTGAAGTAGCCGGCAAACCCTTCTACCAGCCCCGCGTCATAGGCCCACGCGATGTAGTAGTAGAACCAATCGTCCTCATTTACATCCGCGAACGCATCAAAGGCCTCCATGCCCTCGGGCAACGCCTCAATCCCGTGCTCAAACTCTAAGAGCTTTACTCTGGCCAAGATCGTCGCCACATGCGCTCTCGTGGCGCCTTCTCCCGGCAGGAAATAGCCCTGCGCATTGCCGAATACGTATGCCGGATGCATCTCATATTCCGGGCCGACTGCAATGGGCTCCCATTCTGCCGTGACCGTAATATTGCTCGTCACATTGGTAAATGCGGTGTCCCAACGGACGAATCGGTAGCCCTCCGGAGGCGTCACCACTGGCGCTACTGCCGCCTGGCCTGGAGCCACTTGCTGCACCAATGCGCCGCCGCCTGTGTGAGTCCCGCCGCCGATTGCAAACGTAACCGTGAACGGCGTCGGACCTTGCCCGCCAGACGTCCATGTCGTCGTCAGATTCACCGCTACAGTGATTGTCTCAGTCACACCCTGGCGAGTTACCGTTATCTCAAAGGTTCCCGTCACCGGCGGAACGTTTGTCGTCGGACGCACGCCTGTCACCGTTACAGTACCCGCAGTAGCGTTGTACGCAACTGTGACGCCGGCCGGGATGTCAGCGGCATCGTAATCAATGCTGATATTGCCCGTCGCCGTGCCGCCTATCGTTATGACCCAATTGAGAGCGGTGTTGTTTATCGCCACATTCATAATATCTGGGACGACCGTTGCAACTACGAGGCCCGCAATCGCATTGCGTAGGGCTTCTACTACTGTATCAACTCGCCCTTGTCCTACAAGGTAGCCCAAATTGTAGACCGCTTGTGCCTCGTTGCGCGCTTCTACAAATGCTGCCCAGCTCTCCGCAGTATAGGACGCAGGGCCGTCAATTTCGTCCGCATCTTCGAGTGCCGCTATTAACTCACTGCGATCAAGGGCCGACCCTGTGTGCTGGAACGCATAGGGGGTGAGTTCAAGGAATCCGCCCAAGTCAATCGCGCTTTGGGGCGCGCCGCCTGGTGTATAGATGATGTCATGGTCAAACCCGAAGGTATCAGTCGGGGCAGGCGTTCCGGCGAACAGCGCCAGCGCCAGCGGGGTATCTATGCACACAAAGAAGGCAGGTGTTACTTCGCGTCCCTGGTCATTGGTGGATTGCCCACTTGCTCCGCCGCCCCAGAGGTAGACAGAGTGCGGCTCAAAACCTTGGACGACTAACTCGGGCCGAACGACACGGCCGCCTTGGCCGCCTTGACCTGCAATCGAGTCGTTGCCGCTTCCCGTGGTCCGGAAAGAGAAGATGTTGTCCACGCGGAAATCAGGGGGTACCGCGCCGGCTTGGGCCAAACTGATATTCGAGCCATTATTATTGAAAGATACGATATTGCGGTAGGTGCCCCAGGAGTTGGAGTTGGAACTGATCCCGGTGGCTCTGTTTCCAAACGAGATGCTGTATTCCAGGTGGTGCATTACCGGAACGTTGCTGCCGCCCATTTTGAAACCGACTCCGTGTGCACTCGGGCTCAGAGGCCTGTCAAAGGGGAGGCCGTTGTTGAACGCGATGCTGTGGGAAATGAAAACTTCGCCGATGGGGGCGGCTTTCGAGAAGAGGTCAAACCCGTCGTCTACGTTGTGGTGGGCAATCGCGCCGATCAGGCGGTTATTGTCACCGGAGGTGAGTTTAACCGCGAAGCCGTCCGCGTTCATTGCCTGGGGATCCCAGTGTCCAAAAGATTCTACGTTCAAGATAAGGTTATCTGACGGCCACAGCTCTCTATGGCCCGAGGCGAACCCGCCGATCACGGGGTCGCTTTGAATCCAGACGCCAGACTCGCTACCAAAACGGAAGGTGGACAACTCAATGATATTGTTGTTGCCGCCAACTGTCGAACGCCCGTCAAACACAATGCCGCGCACATGCCAGAAGTCGGCGTTGAACACGTTGACTTCCGTGGAGCGGATGTACCAGCCGTTCACGTCTGTGGCCGGCTCGGGACCGATAAACACGCCGCCTTCCAGCGCAAAAATACGCTTATAACCTTCGGCTTCTGTGCTACTGTGGTGCGGGTGAAGGTCAATGCTGCCTTCGTATCTGCCGGGCAGCATCCAGATGGTGTGGCCCGGTGCAATCCGCTCAATGGCGTCTTCCAGCGTGGTGGGGGTTGTCTGCGCCAGGCCTTCGCCCGCTACACCGTCCGGAGATACGTACAGGTCGCCGGATGCCAGGTCTGCAAAGGTGACGTTTAGGAACTCTGTCACTCTGGCGAAAGAGGTGTAGTTACCGGTCGGGTTCGGGAACAGCTCAACCGCAAAGTTGTTAAACGCGCCTCTTGTGATTTCGTGGATAAAGGTGTACTGCCTATTCGCCGTAATCGACATGGATCCGATTTGGACACTGTTGTGATAGATGATGGCTGTGCCGCCCGCATTTGCCGCAAAGGTCAACGCATAGTCCATGGTGCTGACTGTTGGGCGCGCAGACGCGTACGGGCTGGAGTTAAAGTGCAGTGCCGGACCGACCGGAGCGCGGACGGGATCACGGCCCGGCTTCTCAGCGCGGCCGTCGGTCACTGTCATACGCACGTTGGAAACCTCTATCACGGCATCTCGCGCAGTGTAGAAGCCGACATAAATCCACTCATCGGAGGATTCGCGGGAATTGCCGGTGCCGGCTTGTGCTTGCGTCAGCTCATATCCGCCCTCCGTGAGGGTAAAACTGGTATCGTCTGTGTAATCCCAGGTCCGTACTTCCGTAGCGGAGGCAGGATCTGCCGGATTTGTACGACCGGATGTAGCCGATCCGGAGAAGTTGTTGTTCTGCCGCTCGAACACGACATCCATGATATTAAAGGCGGGGTTGTGTACGAAGCCGTTGTACGTATACGTAGCTGCTGCCCCCAGCCTGGACCAGTCATACACCGGTCTGGAACTGAAGAAGTAGTCCACAATTGCATCCGGCATCGGCCCGTGTTCCAGTTCCCCCTCAATTCCGCCCCAATCTGCCCAGACATGCATTGATTCGGTGCCCCAGATCGGCGCCGGGTAGTAGGAGGACATCTGCCATCTGTTGGTATCCATGTTGCGGATTCGCGGGCCAATGCTGTGCTCAAAGCCGCGGTCATTGGGAGAGCCGGAGAGGGAGCGCAGACCGCGGGCGCCGTGTGGCCCGAAGTACCACATGTTGGACAGAGTTTTTGTACCCGCATCGCCGTGGGGATCAACTGTCTCACGCATGGCGATCCCGAAGGATTGCTGCTGGTGTGAGTTCTGCGGTGTCGTTCCCACGTTGCCCATGGTAATGACTTCAATTGTAGATTCCAGCCTATAGTTTGCCCAGTATGGAAGTCTCTGATATACGAAATTGAGCCCGTCAACCGCGTTATCCTGCACTTTGCCCGCGCCGCCTGTTGTTGTCAGGCGGAAGCGATGCTCCGGCTCTATGGTGTGCGTGTTTCTGCCCGAACCGGCGGAACTGGGGGTCAGGGGCGGCGCGTTCAGCGGTACTTCCCCCTGGTTACGGCGGGCATTATGCCCAGTGGCCGGCAATTGCGTATCTGCGACCTGCGCCGTGTTGCTCCCGGTTCCTGCGGACTCGCCGAATACCTGCCGACGCCAGCCCTGGGTCATATCGGCGAACTGCGCCTCCATGACAGACAGGTAGAACTCATAGTCTATAAGGCCTGCATACGCACCCAGACCAACAATTCTCACCGGGTACAGGCCGGCGGCGTTAATATTAAACGGGACAATGTGTTGGATTTCAAAATTCACACCTCTGACGAGGGCCTCCGTCATTGTGCCGTCATTGCGCACCGCACGCACGTCGATTCCGGCAAAGTCAGGCGTGGCGGCAACGCCTTCAAAGAATGTTGTCCGTATCGGGTAGGCATTCGCATACATGGATTCGAGTACAACCGCGTGTACCACGAAGTTCAGCGTGAGCGCTGCGCCGCCAAACTCCAAAGTGAGCGGATGAGTTCCCGCGACCCAGTTCCCTGTAAAAGGTGCGGTTCCAAATCCAAGTGCTGTAACATCCGCGTCCGTCAGGATACGGGTTGTCGGATTCGGCTCATCGTCGTAGACGGCGACGAGGACAAGCCCTCTGAGCAGATCTTCTAAGGAGGGAACCGGATGTCCGGCGAAGAAGACAAGGTTGGGCGCGTTGGTCACTTCCAACCTGTCAATTGCCATATCTTTTACTTCCACTGTAAAGACAACGGAAGGCGCGGTCTCACCGAAGGGTGTAATAGTGAGCGGAAGGGCGGGGTTCGCCGCAGTGGAGTTGAAACCGCTCACTGCGAGAATGGTTCCTACACTTTCAGCGCCATTGACCGTAACCCGGCCAGATTCCCAGGTGAGGCGAACACTCAGTCCGAGCAGATTGAGTTCATCGCCCAAGGCATATGTAGTCATGAGCGGTCTGGCCAACAGCTCAATGCCTGCGACGGTGTCCGCGAAGACGTAGTATGTAAAGTCTTGCTCAAAGCCGCGGAAGCTGACTGTTGCGGTGTTTGTGCCGAGTGCAGTCGTCGGCAGCACAGTGTGGTGGTGGGGGACACCGTTCGCCGTAAACCTGGCTTCCGCTGCAGTAAAGGTCACTTCGGAGTCATCTTCCAAAATAGCTGTAAATATCACGTCTGACAAATCAGTTGCGTTTTCTTGAGCAACCGCAAAGGCGTGTCCGGCAGCGTCAACTGTGCTGATTTCAATGTCAACAACTTCAGTCTCAAACACTTCTACAATAACATCGCGGAATTCAGCGACAAATCCACGTGCAACAAACATGCCGACGCGGAGCGTTTCATCCTGCTCCGTAAAGATTGGAACACCGGCCAGTGCACCGCTGCCCCCGCCTTCTCTGTAGTAGCGTGTCAACTCGCCGTCTACAAAAGTATAGACGGAACCGCCCGCCCGTACCAATTCAAGGAAATATGCGCGATTGTACTCGACAAAATCCAGATCCACTTGACGTCCAAGCAGATCACGCATATTGTCCAAGCGGCGAGTAAAGGTAGATACCGGGCCAAAGCCCGTCTCCTGCATGGTTTGCATTCCGTTGGTTTCCGGCTGGAAACCGCTGAATATCATACCGGCATCAGCATTTGGCTGTGTATTCGCTGTAGGATAGGTTGAGATATTTCTGGCGACAAAACCTGCCCCCGATTGATGATTGTTTCCGTTGCCCGCAAATATGTACTCCATGCTAATATAGCCAGAAATACGGAAGTCTGAGTTGACAGGGATTTCCTGAAAATAGAAAGCGCCGCGCTCACGCCAGCTCTCTGTTGCACCGCCGTTTCCGCCAACCGAGGTAGTCAGCGTAAGAGCGTTCCCAGCAATGCTATAGTTCGCATGCTGGGCCCCAAGAGACATGCGTGAAAATTCCCAATCTGCATCAAGCCAGTCTCCCGAAGTCGCAACGGGGCGTTCTTGCGTAATTGTCTCCACGTCTATCCGATCGACGGGAGTTGCCGTCAGGATTTCCATCGCGGAAACCGCTGGATTGTTGACGTCCTCGCTCGCTGGGCGAACCGTGACAACAAATTGCGCCTCGTCCACGTCCGGCATAGCCGGAACTTCTACTGCGAAGGACTCATTCGCCCGAATCCAGCCGGAGTCTATGACCATAGAAGTCAAACCGTTTACGCTGACCGACAGCATCCCTGCCATGTCGCTCTCCACGGTAAAGGCAAATGGCCCCCCGATGGTAAATGTGTCTTCAGCTTCAATGGTGATCTCCGGCTGAGGCAACCTGGAGATCGGTATTATGGGCGTCTGGTCGGGTGCCGACCCCTCCTGTGTTGCCGCAAAAGCACTCACCGGAAATAGAGTGAGAACCATTACGAAAGCCAACAGTATTGCTAAGATCCTTTTCTTTGATAACATTTTGGGATACCACCTTTATTATAAAATAGATTGCATTTTTTACAACCATTACCAGACGCTCTCTAAGGGAATGTATTGCCCTACTTTACTAGAGAAATTATAACAGAAATCTGTTTATGTTTGGTTAAAACTGCAGTATTATGAAAATGAAACACCGATAACAACTGTAATTATTGGCATATTACCACTTCTAACGCCTTTTTCAAGAGGATAAACTGGCATTTTTGATAGTTTTTTATTGTCTAAATCATATCAGATGCACATTGTACGTTCTTTGCAGATATTAACCAAATGTTTTGCAATTGTTCACCTTTTGCGATGTGTTTAGCGAATTATCAGGCGTGCTGAACTATGATATGCTCAATCTGGCCGATGTAGAAATGCTTGTCTTTTTGTGCTATGCTTACTGCACAATAGAGAAAAAAAGAATAGTGGATTTAACCTTGCACATTAAAAATGAAAAGTTTTTATAACACGACATACAGGTGTCGTGTTATGAAGTATATAATATAGCTGTGGGATAAAATCAGCGTAGGTTAAAGCCCCGCATCTTCTTCGTTTTTTTGGCTGTACAGTGGAAACAAAAGGCGTGTTTTATGTGGTATGATAGATTCAAACTGCACAAATATGCTTTGACGTGGATCAATAAAAGGTATGTCTATGGAATCTTTCACCTCATATAATGAAATATTCGCCGCCCCCACCCGCCGGTGGTTTGCGGAGGCTCTGGGCCAGCCCACCGATGTACAGCGGGAGGCGTGGCCTGCCATTGCGTCCGGTGGGCATGTACTGGTCTCCGCCCCCACCGGGACGGGGAAGACCCTCTCGGCGTTTTTGGTATTCATTGACCAGATGATGGCCCAGGCCCGCGCAGGCACTTTAGAGCCGGGCCTGCAATTGATCTATATTTCCCCCTTAAAATCCCTGGCCGGGGACATTCGGGAGAACTTGTACCGCCCCCTGGACGGCATCGCCGGCAAGGGCGGCAACCCCCTCACCGTCGCCGTCCGCACGGGAGACACCTCCCCGGCTGAGCGGCAGAAGATGGCGAAAAAACCGCCCCATATTCTGATCACCACCCCGGAATCCCTGTACCTGTTGTTGACCGCCAAGTCGGGCCGGAACATGCTGAAGACCGCAAGGGCTGTGATCGCAGACGAGCTGCACGCCATGATTGACAGCAAACGGGGCGCCCATTTCATGCTCTCTCTGGCGCGGCTGGACCTCTTATGCGGCCGCCCTCTACAGCGTGTGGGCCTCTCTGCCACTATTGAGCCATTGTCCCTTGGGGCGGGGTATTTGTCCAACGGCGACACGCCTGTGGAGATCATTGCGCCCCCCATGCACAAGGAGTTTGAAATTCAAATCGCAAACCCCTTCCCCGGCGGGATTTTGCCCGAGGGGACCATCTGGCCGGAGATTGCGCGGAATGTCATAGAGGCGTGCCGGGGCGCCCGAAGCGTCATCGCCTTCACCGAGGGGCGCCTCATGGCGGAACAACTGGCCTACTATGTGAACCAAATAGAGGGCGAGGGCTTTGCCCGCACCCATCACGGCAGTGTATCCAAGGAACAGCGTTTTGAGGTGGAACACGACCTCCGGGCCGGGCGGCTCCGCCTGCTCTGCGCCACATCTTCCATGGAACTGGGCATTGATATGGGGGAGATTGACCTGGTGTTACAGGTGGCCTGTCCAAATTCCATCGCCAGCGTCATGCAGCGGCTGGGCCGGGCGGGGCACAACCCCGGGCGGACAAGCCGATTGATCATGTTCCCCCGTATGGTATCGGAAAACTTATACTGCGCCCTCACCGCCCAAGCGGCCCGGGAGGGGGGCATTGAACAGGCCCGCCCGCCGCGCCTCTGCCTGGATGTGCTGGCTCAACACCTGGTCTCCATGGCGGCCGGCAGCCCATACACCGTGGATGAGATCATGTCCCTGCTACCCCGCGCATATCCCTTTCGCGGTGTGTCACGTGAGGATGTGCGGGCTGTTCTGCGGATGCTGGCGGGGGATTATGAACACCAGCGGGACATTCCCGTGCGTCCGCGCCTCTACTATGATCGGATTCATGAGCGCGTAGAGGGCGACGCTTACAGCCGGATGCTTGCCACCTCGGCCCCCGGTACCATTCCGGACACGGGCATGTACGCGGCGAAAACCGAGGGCGGCGTGAAAATCGGCGACTTAGACGAAGAATTTGTCATTGAGCAGCGGGTGGGGTTTAAGTTCCTGCTGGGCTCCTTTGCGTGGCGGATCGCGGCGGTGGATAAGGACACGGTCACTGTAGTGCAATCCACGCCGGAAGGGGCGAGACCGGCGTGGTGGCGGCACGGGGGCCAAGGGCGCGACACACAGACCGGTCTGATCTTCGGACGGCAGATGCGGCAGCTCACAGAGGCGGCACAGGCCGGGGAGCTATTGTCCAGATTGGAACGCCTAGGGCTGGAAGAACCCGCCGCCCGTGATACCACAGACTTTATTGAGCGGCAGATGGGGGCCACGGGGATTTTGCCCGACGACCGGAGCCTGATTGCAGAGCATTTCTGCGATGAGGTGGGGTTGCATCAGGTGATGATCCACTCCATTTACGGACGCCGGCTGAACGCGCCATTGGCCATCCTCCTGACCCTCACGGCGAAACACCTGACCGGTATGGACGTGGACGCCTATGATGATGACGACGGCATTTTGCTCATGGCCAGGGGCGAGCGCGCCCTGCCGGAGGGTTTGCTTCAAGCAATCCGCCCTGAAACGGCCAAATCTATTTTGGAAGCGGCCCTGCCGGGGACGCCCCTGTTTAACACCAGCTTCCGCCACAACGCCGGGCGGGCGCTGATGATGGGTGTGCGTAAAAATACGCGGAACCCCCTCTGGATCCAACGGGTGCGGGCCAGCGAGATGATGGACGGCGCCATCCGCCACCCAGACCATCCCCTGATCCGCGAGACCATACGGGAGTGTTTAGAAGACACTTGGGATCTGCCGGGGCTGGAACGGTTGCTCACAGGGATCCAGTCCGGCACGGTGCAGGTGCGGGAGCTGTATTTGGATGAGCCCTCGCCCATGTCCCTGCCCTTGCGCCGGCAGGCGGAAGTGGATCTGATCTATGCCTATACGCCCACCACGGAAAACATCCTCACCGCCGCAGCGGAGGCCACTCAGGGCGCTGTGAACGAGGCGATCAAACCCAACACCAATCAACTGGCACAGGTATCCCAGCGCCAAAAACTCCCGGAAGATGCGCGTCAACTGCACACACTGCTGATGATCGAAGGGGATGTCATCGCCGGGGAGCTGCCCATCCCCCTGGCGTGGTTTGAGGATTTGGCCCAGGCGGGGCGAGGTCTGTACATTGAGCCCGGACTGTGGATTGCGGCAGAGCATGGGGATATATATCAAGCCGCCCTGGTGGAAGGCGAGGGAGAGGCCCGCCAAAACATAGTGCGCCGCGCCCTGCGATACCGCGGTGCCATGACCGCCCCACAGTTGGCCGAGCGATATTTCTGGTCGGAAGAAACGGCATATGAAGTTTTGGAATTCTTGCGTGAACAGGGTAGCGTTATTGCGGAGACGGATTTGTACTACCACGCCGAACTCTACGAGCGAGCCCGCCGTGCCACCATTACGGAGCGGCGGCAGGTGGGGACGGTACCGGCGTCCCATTACGCCGCCCTCATGGCCGGACGCCTCCGCACACTGGCCCCGCCGGAAGAGCAATTGAAACAGGCCATAGAACAACTGACAGATCGCCCCTTTCCCGCCGGCCAGTGGGAGGCGAATCTACTGCCCGCAAGAGTGAACGCATATCGCCCGGAACGATTGGACAAGTTACTCTCGGTTGGCCAGGTGTTTTGGAGTTTCGGACAGGAGGGCCTGTCCTTCCACACCTATGAGGACGTGGATTGGGACGCAGACATGGGTCAATACCTGGATCATGTGGAGTTAGACTCAGACGAACAAGCGGTCATACAACTCCTACGCAGGCGGGGCGCATCTTTCCTCTCCGCCTGGCCCATAGAGAGGGGACAAGAGGTGAAACGGCCCCTGCAAGACGTCTTATTCTCCCTCATGGAACAGGGCCTGATCCACGCAGACAGTTTCACGCCTGTGCGGCTGTGGCTGGAGCGGGAAAAAAACGAAAAGGCCACCCTCCGCCGGAGAGTGGCGGCACGGGTGGCGACTGCCACCGCCGGACGCTGGGATATCCGGCGCCCACTGAAAGCACAGAGCGTAGAGGAGCGAATCAGCCGCGCCTTTGAGAAGACCGGCCTACTCTGCCGCGAGACCGCCGTCCCTCTGCTGGGGATCCCCTGGGCGGAGGCCCTAGAGAGGTTGCGTATTTGGGAATACACGGGCCGCGCTCGCCGGGGCTATTTCGTGGAAGGGCTGTCCGGCGCACAGTATATCAGGGGAGAGGCCTATGCCGCTATGATCCAAGGGCTGGAGCGCCCGGCAGATGAGATCATCTGGCTTGCGGCGCCGGATCCCAATCAGGTCTGGGGGAAAGCCTTATCCCACGATCCCGACAGGCAGTTTATGGTCGTGCCCGGCACTGTAGTGGCGCTCAAGCGGGGGATTCCCATAGCCGTATTTGAGCGGCAAGGGCATACCCTGCGGGTGTTTGACGAGACGATACTTGCAGATGCGCTGATCGCCTTTGGGGCGGCTTTTCACAGGCAGAGCATCTTCCCGGCCCAAAAGCGGCTGACCGTAAAGCAGTATCCGGCCGCGGCGGCGCCGGCCTTAACCGGTGCCGGGTTCCAACAGGTGATGCTGGACTATATCTTGTACCGAAAAATGGGCGTTTGAGGGAGGGGAACCAGATGGATATCCTGGAAAAACTCACAATTTTGACGGATGCCGCCAAGTATGACGTGGCCTGCACCTCCTCCGGCGTGGATCGCAAGGGTGCACCGGGTTCCATCGGCAATGCGGCCGCCTGCGGGATCTGCCACAGCTTTTCTGCGGACGGCAGGTGCATTGCCCTGTTAAAAGTGCTCATGAGCAATGCCTGCGTGTACGATTGCAGTTATTGCGTCAACAGAAAGTCAAACGACGTCCCCCGGGCGACCTTTGAACCCCACGAGCTGGCGGAACTCATGATTCAGTTCTACAGGCGCAACTACATTGAGGGCCTTTTTCTCAGCTCCGCCGTGGTGCGGAACCCGGATTACACCTGCGAACAGATGATTGAGGTCTTGTCCCTGATCCGCAACACTTATCGCTTCCGGGGATATATCCATGTAAAAGCCATCCCGGGGGCGGATGATAAGCTCCTCACCGCATTGGGGCTCTTGGCGGACCGCATGAGCGTCAATCTGGAATTGCCCTCTCACGAAAGCCTGAAACTACTGGCACCGGATAAGAGCCGGGAGAGCATTTTGGTTCCTATGAAGAAAATCAAAACCGGCATCCACGAAAATCGGACAGATCTGGCGAAATACAGAAATACCCCCAAATTCGTCCCGGCGGGGCAGAGCACCCAGATGATCGTGGGTGCCACACCGGAGACGGATTACCAGATTATCAACCTGTCCGCCGCACTGTATAAGAAATACGAGCTGAAACGGGTATTTTACTCCGCCTATATGCCGGTGATGACAGGGCGCAATTTGCCGTCCCTGGATACCAAGCCCCAACTGTTGCGGGAGCACCGGCTATACCAGGCGGACTGGCTCCTCCGGTTCTATCAGTTCGACGCCACGGAGCTCTTAGACGAGAAAAACCCGAATTTCAATCCCCTCATTGATCCCAAGTGCAACTGGGCCCTCAACCACTATGATTTCTTCCCCGTAGAGGTCAACACGGCCCCCTATGAGACCCTGCTCCGGGTGCCGGGACTGGGTGTGACGGGGGCGAAAAAAATCATACGGGCCAGGCGGATGGGGTCACTGGATTTCCCCGACCTCAAGAAGATGGGCGTGGTGTTAAAGAGAGCCCAATATTTTATCACCTGCCGGGGGAAGACGGCGCTGGGGCTCCCCAGTAATCCAGAGGCCGTTTTGCGGGGCCTCTTATCCCAACAGGGCGCGGCATTGGCCCAGCCCCCCATGGAACAGGTCTCCCTGTTTGACAATACAGACAGCACGAAAGAGGATTTGATTAAATGCCTTACAGGACAGATCTAGCGTATCTATACGACGGCTCCTTTGAGGGGCTCTTGTGTTGCGTCTATGAAAGCTACTATCAAAAAGAACTGCCGTCCATGATTTTCAACTATGACGAAGCCCAGGAGACCCTGTTCCCCGTAAAAGAGATCGTGACAGATCCCGCCGCCGCAAAAAAAGTGGAACACTCCATCGGGCAGTCCATCTCAAAAGGGGCGTTGCGCCTCGTGCGCCTGTGTTATTTTTCCCACATGGCGGAACGGGAGGTGACGATCCTTAACTTCCTGCGCATGGGGTATAAAATTGGCCCCAGGGTCACAAATATGCTGGCTCACGACACTGTGCGGGCCATTACGAAAACCGCGCAAAACGTAGCGAGTGAGAGCCATTTTTACAAAGAATTTTTGCGCTTCTCCGAATACAACGGGGTGCTGGTGGCCATTATTGAGCCAAAAAACTTTGTGCTCCCCATGACCTCCCCCCATTTTTGCGACCGGTTCCCCAGTGAGCAGTTTTTGATCTATGACAAGACCCACAAGGCCGCATTTGTCTATCAGAACGGGGAGAGGAATCTGATCCACCTGGAGCACTTGGAACTCCCGGAGGCCGACGCGGAGGAAAAGCAGTACCGGGCGCTGTGGAAACAGTTTTATAATACAATCGCCATAGAGGGCAGGATCAATCCAAAACTGCGGATGGGGAATATGCCGAAACGCTACTGGGCACACATGACGGAGTTTATGGAGTAGAGGAGGGGATAGCAAATGAAACTTGACCGCCTGCTGGGGATATTGACAACACTGCTCCAAAATGACCGCATAACGGCGCCGGAGTTGGCAGAAAAATTTGAGGTCAACCGCCGCACAATCGGGCGGGATATAGACACGCTCTGCCAGGCTGGGATCCCCGTTGTGACACACCAAGGGGTGGGAGGTGGGATCTCCATCGCCGAGGGGTTTAAACTGGACAAAAACATTTTGACCCGCGACGAGCTGTCCGGCATCATCGCCGCGCTAAAGGGCATCGGCAGCGTATGGGAGCAGTCCCAGATTGAGCGGACATTGGACAAATTCCACGCGGGAACGGATGCGGTTGTGGCCTTATCCGAACCTGTGATTATCGACTTGGCCTCCCACTATAAAGGGCAGTTGACCGGGAAGATTGAATTGATCAAACGGGCCGTACTCGAACGGCGGCTGATCGAATTTGACTATTTTTATGAAAAAGGGGAATCCCATCGCAGTATAGAGCCGCACCACATTATTTTTCAATGGGCGGCGTGGTATGTATTTGGATTTTGCCTAGAGCGGCAAGATTGGCGCATGTTCAAGCTAACGCGGCTGTGGAATATAACCCTGTGCGACGACACCTATACCCCACGGGAAATTCCGCCCGAAAAACGAGATTTCAATGCACAATTCATAGAGGACAATATAAAGTTGGTGGCATTCTTTGATCCGTCGGAAAAATATCAGCTCATGGAGGCCTATGGTCCGGATTGTTTTATAGAGACAGGGGATGGACTGCTCTTTGAGATGGGATTTACAAATTTAAACTATGTGATCAGTTGGCTGCTGGGATTCGGCGGTAGGGTTCAAGTCATAGAGCCGCCGGAGATTGCAGAGGCGCTACAGGCCGCTGCGAAAGATATATTGGAACGCTATAAATAGAGATGACGCTAAAAATGGGCTGTATCAAAACAGCCCATTGCTATATTATCACCCTACAGCATTTTCCAACGCCTCCAGTTCCTTTTTCACATCAATTCGGGGGAATAGATTCTCGCCTTTTTTCACCGTCGCAGCAGCGGGCAGCAACCCAAAAGTCCCCGCACTGTTCCAGTCGCAAATGGCTGGGTCGGCGCCGATCTGCGCCCAGGCTTTTTCACTGCTCTCCGGGGTGAAGGGCAAGAGCAATACCGTGGTCAGGCGGATGGTCTCCAAGAGATTATATAGCACCCGTGCCAGCCGAGGGCGATTGGCCTCGTCTTTGGCCAGGATCCAAGGGGCGGTCTCGTCAATATATTTATTGGCCCGGGAGATGACCTGGAACACCTCCACCAAGGCGTCTTGGAAAGCGAGCCGCTCGATTTTTTCCTCGTACACATCCCGCAGGGCGCCCGCCATAGCGAGAAGGGGCTCGTCCTCGGGGCCGGATTCTTGAGTTTCGGGCAAGGTGCCGTCAAAATATTTTTCCACCATGGATACCGTTCGGGATAAAAGATTTCCCAGATCGTTGGCCAAATCCGTGTTGATCCGGTTGATTAATATCTCATTGGAAAAGTTGCCGTCGGAGCCGTAGGGGAACTCCCGGAGCAAAAAGTACCGCAACGCATCCACGCCGTAGCGGTCGGCCAGAATATAGGGGTCTACCACATTGCCTTTGGATTTACTCATCTTGCCGCCGTCCAACAGGAGCCAGCCCTGGCCGAAGACTTTCTTGGGCAGAGGAAGTTCCAGTGCCATGAGCATAGCGGGCCAGATGATGGTGTGGAACCGCACGATCTCCTTACCCACCAGATGGATATCGGCGGGCCAGTAGCGGTCAAAGTCGTGATACTTCTCATTGCCGTAGCCCAGGGCGGTGATATAATTGCTCAGTGCGTCAATCCAGACGTAGACCACGTGACCGGGATCGAAATCCACGGGGACGCCCCAGGTGAAGGTGGTGCGGGAGACGCAAAGATCCTCCAGGCCGGGCTTGATGAAGTTATTTACCATCTCATTGACCCGGCTGACGGGTTCTAAGAAGTTGTGGTTCTCATACAGGTCTAAGATGCGGTCGCCATACTCAGAGAGCCGGAAAAAATAGGCCTCCTCCTCGGCGTTTTTCACCGCTCTGCCGCAGTCGGGACAGTTTCCGTCTGTGAGTTGGCTCTCTGTCCAAAAACTCTCGCAAGGTGTACAGTATTTGCCCGTATAGACAGATTTATAGATAGCGCCCTTGTCGTACAGGGCTTTGAATATCTTCTGGATGCTCTCCACGTGGTAGTCGTCCGTAGTGCGGATAAACCGGTCGTGGGAGATGTTCATCAGTTTCCACAAGTCCACAATGCCGCCGGGGCCGATGACAATCTCGTCCACGAAGGCTTTCGGAGACACGCCGGAGGCCGCCGCCCGCTCCTCGATCTTCTGGCCGTGTTCGTCGGTGCCGGTGAGAAACATTACATCAAAACCCCGCATTCGCTTGTACCGGGACATGACGTCCGCCGCCACCGTGGTATAGGTGTGGCCGATATGGAGCTTGTCCGACGGGTAATAGATGGGAGTGGTGATGTAAAATGTTTTCTCGTGCATGGTGTGTATCCTCCTGTGAAGGGTGTTTGATAGGGTGTAGTATATCATAAAGATGGGGCAAAGTATACCATGTGAGAATTGTTTGTGATATAATGCCCTACCAATTGAGGATAGGAGGTCACGGCCTTGAAGCGGCTATTTACCGCATGTATTCCACTTTTGATTCTGCTATTATTATCCGGCTGTGCCGGGGTTCCGGTAGACGCGCAGGACCCCTATCCGGACATAGTAACGGAGCGCCCCGTCTCGTGACGACGCCCAGGGTGCACCATACAAAACGAGGCTGGCGCTATGTGCGTCAGCCTCGTTTTTATGCTATTCCGTTACGCCGGTGTCAACTTATCCCGCTTGTTGCGGACAATCTGGTACAGAGCGAGGCCGCCGATGATAGCGATGCCGACCACGTTGGCCACCAGGAGGTGGCTACAGAGAATGACGCCGCCAGCTATGGCGATTAGGCGTTCCGGCCATCCCATGGGGCGCAAGAAATAGGCCGAAAGCCCCGAGGCCACGCCGATGATCCCGATGGTTCCCGTGACGACAATAACGACAATATCCATTACCGTGGCGTCAATAAACAGGATCTGCGGATTGAACACGAAGAGATAGGGGATAATGTAAGCCGCCGCCGCCAAACGCATGGCAATGACGCTGGTCCGGAGGGGCGAGCCCCGAGAGATGGCCGAGGCGGCGTAAGACGCCAATCCCGCAGGCGGTGTAATATCGGCGTCGGTGCCGAAATAAAATACAAACATGTGGGCCACTAGGATAGGGACGTCCATCCGGATCAGAATCGGTGCCGTCACCGTGGCCATAATCACGTATTTCGCCGTGGTCGGCACACCCAGTCCCAAGACGAGAGAAGCGACCATGCAGAAGAAGAGTACGGCAATCAGGCGCAGGGTCTCGTTTCCGATCACATTTGCCATTGCCACCATGGCGTTGGCAAATGTGAGGCCCAAACCGGTCAAAACCACCACGCCGATAATCAGGCCGGCCATGGCACAGGCCATGCCCACGCCCACAGTGTTCCGGGCCCCAGACTCTAATGCGTCAATGAATTTCGTGGGCGTCAGCCGGGTATCCTTGCGGAACATGCTGAGGCCAATGGCGACCAAAATCGCAAACATGGCCGACCGGGCCGGCGTAAAGCCCATGGCGAGAAATACGACGATAGAGGCGATGGCAAGAAACAGATGCCCTTTTTGTAACAGTAATGGCTTGGCCTTAGGAATCTCCTCCTCTGGCATGGCCCGCAGGCCGATCCGCTTTGCCTCAAAGTGTACGGAGGCGAAGACGCAGACAAAATACAAGATCGCCGGAATCAGGGCCGCCAGGGCGATCTGGACGTAGGGAATCCCCGTGATCTCCGCCATGAGGAAGGCGGCGGCGCCCATAATGGGCGGCATGAGCTGCCCCCCGGTGGAGGCCGCGGCCTCCACGGCGCCCGCGAAGTTCTTATCATACCCCAACCGCTTCATCATGGGGATGGTAAAGGTCCCCGAGGCCACCGTGTTGGCCACGGAGCTTCCCGAGACCGTGCTGTACAGGGCCGACGCCACCACCACGACCTTGGCTGGACCGCCTGTGGCCCGGCCCGCCAGGGCGTTGGAGATATCAATGAAAAACGCGCCGATCCCCGTCTTCTCTAAAAACGCACCAAATAATAGGAACACAAACAGGAATGAGGCGGCCACCCCAGTGGGCGTACCCAGCACCCCCTCTGTGGTGTAGAAGAGGAAGGTGAAAATCCGCTCCACCCGGTACCCCGCATGGCCAAAGGTTCCGGGGATCCAGCGGCCGAAGTAGGCGTAAGCGAGGAAAGCCGCCACAACCACTAAGAGCGGCATCCCCACCACACGATAACAGGCGTAGAAGAGGATGAGTATACCCACCACGGCCACGATGAAGTCCACCTGGGTAAAGGTAGCCATCTGACCGACGATGGTGCGGAAGTTAAACGCGTAGTACAGGAAACAGGCCGTCCCGACTACGGCTAGGACCATGTCATACCAGGGGACATGGTTGACTCTGACGTTGTTCGTTTTGCGAGCTGGGTACAGCAAAAAGGTGAGCAGAACCAAAAAGGCCACAAAGGAGGCCCGGTGGACCTGGGGCGGCAACAGCAATACCGTGTTGAGGAGCAGCATATAGACGGCAAACGCCACACAGAGCCAGCGCAGGATGAGTTTCGGCACCCCGCTGTAGTGGCGTGTGTTTGCATTCCGGTCAATCTGTGCCATCATGCGCTGCACATCTTCTTTGGTGACCTCCTCCTCGCCGAGGAACTCTCCGCCCTGTGTTTCCGGTTCCCCCGGATTTGCGGTCAGGTCAGTTGCTTGCTCTTGTTCATACTTTCTATCTTCGTGCTCTGTCATATGGTCGCCTCCTTATGGAGTAATCTACAAATTTAGAATCCCCTCTGCCAGATATTCAACTGGCGAGAGGCGAAGTGTACGGACTGTCCAGATGCGTCTAACGTGTTGAGCGGAACCTCTCGTCCATCGATGTACAGGGTGAGATCGGCCACGTGTCCGATGAGATACCGGAGATCGCTGATCACACGATAAAACCCCTCGATCCGAAACCCGCCTGCGGGCAGGTGAACCAGGGTTTGTCCAGGGTCCAGCTCTGTGGGCATCCCCGCACCAAACGTCTCAAATTCCAGGGCGGTCAAGACGATCTGCCCCTGTCGAATCTGATAAATTTCCGTCACTGGACTCTGATTGACCGAGTGGATATACCCGACGGAGAATAACGCCCCCTCGTCGATCCGGTGCCGAAACAAGAGCGCCCCGGTTTGGTCGTTGGTCAACACGAGATAGGGCGCCCGAAAGCAGAATAGAGAGATCAAAAAAATCGCGGCGAGTGCGGCTGTGACCACACCCGCCACGAGCAATCGTCTACGCACTGTCTATCCTATGGCACCGATCTCTTGGAAGAAGCGGAGCGCGCCGGGGTGGAAGTCTACACTGATGGACTGTACGGCACTTGCCGCCCGGATATCGGCCCCGCGGGCGTGTCCCTCTTCGATTTCGCCTGCGTTTTCGATGAGTGCCCGGACAATGTCGTAGGCCACTTGCTCATCCAGGGCCGTCGTGGTAACCAGGGTTGCCTGCACGGCCACAGTGTTGACAGGTCCCGTGAGGAAGCTGTAGTCACTGGAATCCAGTGTGACTCTGCCGTAGAACTGATGGGCATCCATGAGGGCCTGGATTTTATCCTCGGCCAGGGAGAGGATGCGCAAATCACGGCTCACCGACAGATCCATGACGGCTGTATTGGGCGCCGCTGAGGTGACGAAAAATGCGTCAACCATCCGATCCCGCATGGCGTCGGCAGAGGCGGCAAAGCCCAGGTTGAGCACACTGATATCATCGACAGAGAGCCCGTGGACACCCAGCACATGCATTGCATTGGCCTCCACACCGGAACCCACGTCGCCGACGGAAACCCGCATACCGGCCAGGTCCTCAACGCTGTAGATGCCGGAATCGGCGGCGACAACGACGTGGACCGTCTCGGGATAGAGGGTCATCAATGTGGCGAGGGTTGTGACAGGGTCACGATCCGCCCACAGGCCAGTACCGGTGAAGGCATAGTACATAACGTCATTTTGCGCCAGGGCAATATGGGAATCTCCGATAGAAAGCTGTTGGAGATTGTCGGCGGACGCACCAGAGGCATTCACAGTGACCTGGACATCTGTATGGTTGTTGATGACCGCGGCCATGGCACCCCCCAGCGGATAGTATGTACCGGCGACGCCGCCGGTTGCCATAATCAGGCGTGTGTTTCCGCCGCCGCCCTCGCCGCAGGCGCCGAGGATCAACAGGACGGAGAGCAGAAGAACGAGAACAATGGCAAGCTTCTTTTTCATGTGTAAAATACCCCCTCAATAATTTGGTCTTTTGCCCTGGGCATTTCTTCTCGCAGAAGCGCCCAGGCAAAAAATATATGTCCATCATCATACCGTAATCTGCATAAAAATGCAAGTCTTTTTTATCTTTTTTGCATAAGCGCTACAGAAACTGTAAGGCGCGGCCTCCCGGCGCGTCGCTAATGTACAATGGAAACCTGTAGGGACGGTCGCCTCCACCGTCTGCGGACGACCGGAGCTGTACACTCTAGCGCGACGTCTGCGGCACGCCGCACACGTCGATTGCTTCAAGCTGCCTCGCCCCGTCTCCGATGCCGGCGATGTAAAAGTCCCCCGGGAGCCCGGTCTTTTCCTGATACGCCCGGCCCACGTGTTCGATAAAGGGCTTGACGTGTTCTTCCTCCACCAGGCTCACCGTACAGCCGCCGAACCCGGCCCCGGTCATGCGGGCGCCCAACACGCCCTTCTGCTCCCTGGCCAGGGCGACCATGGTGTCCAGCGCAAAGCCCGTCACTTCGTATAAATTTGCAAGGGAATCGTGGGAATCGTTCATCAACGCGCCGAAGGCCTCCAAATTGCCGTCTAAAAGCTGCTCTACCGCCGCCTTTGTGCGCTGGATTTCATATACCACGTGCTCCGCCCGCCGCCGGATGGTCTCGTCCGTGATCAGATGCTGATTGGCTTCAAATGCCTCCGGCGTGAGGTCGGCCAGTTGTTTAATATCAAGCTCTGCGTTTAACATGGCGACGGCCTGTTCGCACTCCGCCCGCCGTTCGTTATATTTGGACGTAGCCAGCCCCCGTGGGCTGTTGGTGTTGCCGATTACAAGGCGGTGCCGATCCAGCACAAGGGGAATATACTGCACCTCTAAAGTTGCACAGTCTAATAACATGGCGTGGTCTCTTTTGCCCATGCCCACGGCAAACTGATCCATAATACCGCAGTTCACGCCCACAAACTGATTCTCGGCCCGCTGGGAGAGTTTTACCAGCGCAACCATAGAGAGGCCGCAGTCGAAAAACGTGTTCAAGATCACACTCATCAAGAGCTCAATACTGGCCGAGGAGGACAGCCCCGCACTGCTGGAGACATCCCCTGCAATCAGCACGTCCACGCCGGACAACGGGAATCCCAACTTCTGAAACTCCGCCGCCACCCCCAATAAATAGTTCGCCCACCCGTATTTCTCATCGTAAACAAGGGCGTCCAAACTGACCGCCACGGGTTCCCCGGGGAAATTGGCAGAGGCGAGCCGCAGCAAATTGTCTGACCGCTTCCTGGCCATGCCGTAGGTGCCCAGGGTAAGGGCGCAGGGGAACACGGTGCCGCCGTTATAGTCTATATGTTCACCGATCAGGTTCACCCTGCCCGGCGCATGAAAATAGGAGACTTGGCCGTCCCCGTAAAGTTTCTCAAACTGCGCGCCCATCTGTGCAAAATCCATTGAGATGCCCTCCTCAAGACCGAATGAAACCAGCCTACAGTATTTTGGACGAATATGCAATAGAAATAGCCAATTTTCCGCTTTTCCCTTGCCTGTGATACACAGCACCCGCAGGGACGGTCGCTCCCTTATGATTTGTCAAGGGGTGAAATCTACGTTTCTTGATTTTGGCACGAAAAAAACCCGCCAGGCTGGTGTTTTTGCCTTGCGGGTTCGGCTATGCTGTTCGGAATCTCGCCCATCACGCTATGGGGTGGGGCGGGGTGTCGGACTGCTATCTGCTTATACCCTTACTCTGCAACATCAGGTGTTTCAAAGAGATAATCCGGTATATTGTCAAGTACATCCTGCAATGATTTTGCTTCCTCGAGCATTCTCATAGTATCTAAATGTGGACTTGCATAAATGCCCATCCAAAAATATTCATCATATTCTTCTCGATTAGGAAATGCGAGTATCGGCTCATCAAGAGAGAATTGAGCGTTTTTCCCGTTTGTGTTCCCACGGGCATCGACTTTCATCCAGCGATTATCAATGAAAATAGCATTATAACAATGAACACAATAGCCCATTGATTCATCGTCTGCAAGGGTAAGATGTTGAAAACAAAAGCCGATAGGAATACCCTGCAACCGCAATAACGCCGCAAGAAGATTTGCTTTTGCGTGACATATACCTGTCCGATATTTTAGGACATCAGAGGCTGTTGCCGTAATGATTTTTGCATTTATATCAAATGAATGTGGAATTTTATCCCTAACGTATATATAAGCAATCTTAGCTTTCTCAACATCACTGTCTACAGCACGAAATAACTCATTCGCCTTTTCTCTGATAATTGGCGAAGAAAAATCAACATATTGGCTTTCTGCTAAAAACATTGATAAATCCATATCTATGGCCACATCTTTCGTGTGTTATATAAAATCGGTTCGTCACCCACCGCAAAGGTCAGGCAATGAACAAAAGGATTATACTACGCCCAAAGCCAAAAGTCCATTTTGGAAAATGGGGGTACGCAATGCTCCCGCCTGACTGGGGGAGGGCCTGGGGCAGTCGCCTGCGGAACCACCCCGTCCGCCTTCGGCGTCCACCCCTCCAAAGGAGGGGAATGATAAACACAGCCTGGCTTTGCCCTTATTCCCCTCCTTGGAGGGGGGCCGAAGGGCGGGGTGGTCCCCATCGCCGTCCCGCATTGCCTCCGGCGCCGAACTATGGTATACTTCCTATTGCCCATGTTTCATATTTTCATCACAAACCGTTTTCAAGCTTTTTCAGGAGGGACAACCCATGAGAACAGTTGGAACCCAGGCCATCGGGATCAGAACGCCGATTATCAGTCAAGGAGACAATCTGCCGGAACTTGTCGCGGGCTCGATCCTGGACTTCTCTGCGGAGACCGGTGCGCAAATCCACGACCGGGACATTATCGGCGTGACCGAGGCCGTGGTGGCCCGGGCCCAGGGGAATTACGCCACCACAGACCAGATCGCGGCGGATGTCCGGTCGAAGTTCCCCTCCGGGCCGGTGGGATTGGTATTCCCCATCTTGAGCCGCAACCGGTTCTCTGTACTGCTAAAAGGCATCGCCGCCGGGGTGGATAAACTATACATCCAACTCAGCTATCCCGCCGACGAGGTGGGCAACCACATCATCACCCCGGAGCAATTATACGACGCCGGGATCAACCCCTATACGGACGTGTTCACCGAGGCGGAATTCCGCACCCTGTTCCCCGCCCTCAAACACGAGTTTACCGCCATCGATTACCTGGAGCTCTACCGCGAACTGGGCAATAACGCCGAGATCATTCTGGCCAACGACCCCTGTGAGATTTTAAAATATACAAAACAGGTCATCGCCGCAGACGTCCACACCCGCACCCAGACGAAGCGCAATCTGCTGACCGGCGGCGCAGAGAAAGTGATCGACCTGGCGGATCTCCTCAACAAGAGCATCGACGGCAGCGGCTATAACGCACAATACGGCCTCTTAGGCTCCAACAAGGCCGACGACGAACGGATCAAGCTGTTCCCCCACTCCTGCGAGGCCTTCGTATCAGACCTCCAGCGGCTGATCTTTGAAAAGACCGGCGCCAATGTGGAGGTTCTGGTCTACGGCGACGGGGCTTTTAAAGACCCCGTGGGGAAGATCTGGGAACTGGCCGACCCCGTGGTATCCCCCGCCTTTACAGACGGGCTTTTGGGTCTGCCCAACGAGCTAAAACTCAAATACCTGGCGGACAACGAAATCGCCGACAAACGGGGAGACGCCGCACGGGAGGCCATCATCCAACGGATCGAGAACAAGGCGCTAAATCTCATGGGCAAAGACGAGACCGGCGGCACCACCCCCCGCCGCCTATCCGATCTGGTCGGTAGCCTGTGCGACCTGGTGAGCGGCAGCGGCGACAAGGGCACCCCCGTCGTGCTAATCAAAGGCTATTTTGACAACTATGCCAGCAAATAATACGCAATGCAAGGCGCACCGTTGCGGTGCGCCTTTTTTCAGGAGCGGCAAACATGGATACATTGACAAAAGAAGAGCTGCAGGAATCCCGCCGGGCGATTGATTCCACAATCGGCAAGTGTGAGAAGGCGCAACTAAAAGTAAAAGCGGGTTCCCCGCAACACACATTGCTCACGCGCCGGATAAAAGCGTTTTATATCGCATCTGCGCTGATCCAACGGGAATTGGAAACACTGGCACAGATTGAGGGCGGCATATGAAAATCCAACACAAACCTGTAAAGACAATCATCACAAAATCAAAACTCCCCGCCTCGGATTACGCCGTCAACCCCTATGTGGGCTGCCCCCACAAGTGCGTGTACTGCTATGCGTGTTTCATGAAGCGGTTCACCGGTCACCAGGAACCTTGGGGGGAATTTATAGACATCAAGGAATCACCGCCCATTAAAAATCCGTCCCAATACGACGGCAAAACCCTCTTTTTCGGATCGGTGACGGATTGCTATAACCCCTACGAGGCGGAGTACAAGAAAACACGGGAGATATTGGAGCAATTTATGGGCACAGGTGCAAAAATCACCCTGGCCACGAAATCCAATCTGATCCTGCGGGATTTAGAAATCCTAAAACAGATCAAACACCTGACCGTCGCCTTTTCCATCAATACAGTGGATGAGGATTTTCGCCGGGATATGGATCAGGCCGCCGGCATCAAAGAGCGGATTGCGGCAATGAAAGCCCTCCACGAAAATGGAATCCACACGGTGACGTTCATCTCCCCCATCTTCCCCGGCATTACGTCAGTGGAGGATATTGTAGCCGCGACGAGAGGGCTATGCGATGCCTATTGGCTGGAGAATTTAAACCTACGAGGCGGCTATCTCCCGTCTATTTTGGCCTATATCAAGGGCAAATACCCCCATCTCACACCCCTGTATAAGGCCATATATGAGCAGAAGGACAAGGAATATTGGATCACCTTAAGCGAGGGGTTAGCCGCCTACGCCAAAGCAGAGAATATCAATATGGTAAACTATTTTTATCATGAGTTGATTCGGAAATAGTTACCTGTACGTGTCCCCCCCGCCTATGGCGGGGGGGACACAAGTGGCTTCAATTAAACTAGAACATAGCTTAAAATTCGGGCTTGCTTTCCTGCTCAAGATGTGATAAAGTCCTCTCTAATCACGCAGAAAGGGACAAGTGCTGTGAACAAACGTATTGTTGTTATGAATTCCAATACTGATACTAAGCCTGCGAATCCGGTCGATTACAGGCTTAGTCGCTTTGCTTTTTTATAGATGATAAAATAACAACTATCATAGTATGAAATCAAAAAGCGGCTAAGGAATACACAAACCTTAGCCGCTTTTACTATTTGAGGAGGAAACTCGAGATGGACGAAACAACAAAAACAATTCAAGCATATTACGATTCCACGGTGGAGATAGAATGGAACCGCATCGCAAACCGCCCGGAGTTTCTCTTGACCTGCCGTATGCTTGACCGCTACATCAAACCGGGAGACAAGGTGCTTGACATCGGCGGTGGACCCGGGAGATATGCCCTCTATCTTGCGGAAAAAGGCTGTCATGTAACACTTTTCGACCTGTCGGCGGAAAACACGAAATTTGCGGCGGAACAAGCCAGAAAACAAGGTTTTTCTATCCAGACAATGACGGGGGATGCCCGTGAAGTTGATAAGCTGGTGGACGGGCGATTCAATCACATTCTGCTCATGGGGCCGCTGTATCACTTGTTGGAGGAAGTGGATCGGGTAAAGGCCATTGAAGCCGCCTTACAGTTGCTTACACCGGGCGGTGTTCTATTTGCTTCTTTCATCAACTTGTTTGCCGGAATGATTTATGCCATGGTGTTCGCGCCGGAACTTATCGCATCCACTGTAACGACTGAAGTGGAATATAGAAATAATGTTCTTGCCCGCAAAAACTTTGGAGGGGATGCCTTTACAAAAGCATTCTTCTTCGAGCAAAGCGAGATACTGCCCTTCATGGCACAGTTTCCCCTTGAAAAACTTCATCTTTTCGGACAAGAGAGCATTACTTGCCCTTGTGAGGCGAACATTATGTCACAGCCAAAAGAAATCATTGACTTGTGGCTTGACTTCTGCGAACAAATTTGGGAGCGGGAAGAATTCCTCAGTTGGTCAGAGCATTTGATGCATGTCGGGCGAAAAATCTAAAGAAGATGACTGTATCCCGAATATACAGAGAGATTGCATATTACATTGCAGCACAATGCGGGCGGTGTCCCCCTACGACGCCAATATCTCCTCCAACGACCGTCCGTGGGGGCGGTTGATCCGGCCCATACCGAACAGGCAGTCCGCGTTACCCCGAGACACAAGATTTCTTCTGCCCTCGCAGATCAAACTGGCGGAGAATCCCATGGATTTTAGAATTCCGTCACTGGTGCGGCTCCTGGCACCGTAGGGATAGGTGAAGGTGGTGGGGCGTGTGCCCAGCTCCGCCTCTATCCGGGCCTGTAATGTGTTCAAATCTGCGCCGAGCCGTGTTGCATACGCCTTGTCGGTCTCGCCGCGTCTCTGTTTCGCCCCTTGGCCGGGGCGGTGGAGGTCATACCCATGGCTTTGGAACTCCACCAGGCCGGAGGATGCCATCTCACGGATGAGGGGCCAGGTCAAATGGGGATAGTTGATATCCTGCCTACCCTCTTTTGTATATGTGTCGGTGATTTTTCCCATAATGGAAGAGACGATGGGAATCTCATATTGTTTGAGGAGAGGGAAGACATAGCGGTAGTCGCTGAAATAGCCGTCGTCAAAGGTGAGGACAATGGGTTGTTCCGGTAAACCCCCGTCCCCCAGGACGAAGGCAATCAACTGATTCATGGTCACGACCTGGTAATCATTGTCCGCGAGAAAAGCGAGATCCGCCGCCAACTCTCCGGGGGTGATGGCGTGTTTTCCCAATTGGCCCCGATCCCGGGTGACCTTGTGGTACATGATAATAGGCACTTCGACGGGTTCCGGCGGACTTCCGCCGGCTGTGGCAGACTGGGCGAAAATGAATAGCGTGAGAAGCGCTGCAAATACTCGTTTCATGGCTGATCCTCCGTTTCTACTCTAGTATGGACCGCCCTTTGCGAAATATGAGTGACATTTGCGGAAAAATGCGCTATAATATTGCTTCGGAACGCAACAGTAGAAAGGCTTACGGTATTTCCCCCGCCTACGGCGGGGGAAATATGAAAAAATAGATCGGGAGGCGCAACCATTGCATCGCATTGCAGAGTTTGAACGGGTCAGTTTTGCCCAATTTAAGAGGGGCGCAGAAACCTGTGACGTGCCGCTGAAGGAGAGTGAACTCCTTGCGGCCTATACCAACATCCCCTTGCCTGTCCGGGCCACAGGGGGATCGGCGGGGTATGACTTCTCTACGCCTTTCTCCTTCTCCCTGGCCCCACGGGAGACTATCACCATCCCCACGGGGATCCGGGTGCGGATTCAACCCGGCTGGTGGCTGGGGATCCTGCCCCGAAGCGGCCACGGATTTCAATACCGGGTTCAGTTGGACAACACCCTGGGTGTCATCGACTCCGATTACTACCATGCCGACAACGAGGGGCATATCCTCGTCAAACTCACCAGCGACAGCCTGACGAGCCGGCATTTTGAACTGGCCGAGGGCGCTGGATTCGTCCAGGGCATCTTTCTGCCCTACGGCATCACCGAGAGCGACCAGGCCGCAGCTCTGCGCACCGGCGGCTTTGGCTCTACAGGGGAATAGGAGGTGGATCAGATGAAACGCAGTCTCTCGCTCCGTCCCGTCGTCTGTCTCATGGCGCTGGCCCTCTTGTTCACCGCCCTCACGGCCTGCAGCGACGCCCCGGACCCCGGCCCGCCCGTGCCGGTGGTCATCGAAGAGGCCGTGGATACGTTGCCCTTTGGTATCGTTTTCCGACAGGGCAACGCCGCCCTGCGGGATCAGGTCTGGGCCGCGCTCCAAGCCCTCTCCGCCGACGGCACCGTGGAACAGATTGCCCGGAGCTGGTTCGGCTATGACCCCACCACCATTCCCGCCGATCCGTATGCCACAGCAGAGCTGGAGGACGTGCGGGAGCGCCGCCTCATCGTTGGGATCGACGCCGCGGCGGCCCCCATGAGCTATTTAGATAATTTCGGCGCCTTTCGCGGTTTTGACGTAGATTTGGCCCGTGCCGTGGGCGACTATTTTGGCTGGGAGGTGGATTTCTTCCCCATCACCTGGACCGACCGGGAGATGGAACTGGTCAGCGGCAACGTGGACTGTATCTGGGGCGGCCTGACCCTGACGGATCACATTCTGGAACGGATGGAACACACGGAATCCTATATGGAGAACCGCCAAGTCCTGTTGACCATGAGCGATTCCGGGATCACAACTCTGCGGGGGATGCGGGGGGGAAGGCTGGCCCTACGCCAGGGCTCCGCCTCTGAGTTGGCGCTGGAGCAAAACCCCGGCTTCCGGGATCACCTGGAGGCGATCATCCTCCACGAGTGCCTGACCGTCAGCTTGGACTTCCTCCGACAGGGGTTGGTGGACGCGGTACTTATGTACGAGACATCGGCACGCTATTACATCCAGACGGGAGATGCCTCTGTTTTCGCGTGGGAACGCTCCTGATACGAGAGATGGAGAAAAGAGTTGAAGGACATCCGTTACGCGGGGAAAACACCCGCCGCCTGCGGGTGTTTTCCGCCCATAGCGCGACGAATAGATTTTTTCGACATGCAGAAAAGACTGGCGCTTTTTGCGGCAGTCTTTTTCACCTTCTAGCTATATCCCGCTAAAACAACGTCATCTGACTCGTATCCGGCAGGTGATCCAACACCCCCAAGGTCTTGAGCTGCTCAATATGTCCGCTGGAGACCTTGGGGCAGGTGGCGGCCAAATCTTCAATGGAGATGAAGGTCCGGCCTTGCCGATGGGTTGTGAGATCCACGGCGGCGGCCTCACCCAGGCCGGAGACGGCCACAAAGGGGGGGATCAGCCGGTCCCCGTCTATGAGAAAATTGGCGGCGTCCGATTGGTACAGATCGACGGCTCCGAAAGAGAAACCCCGCTGATACATCTCATAGCAGACCTCTAAGGTGACCAGCATGTCCTTTTCCACGTTAGAGGGCTCCGGGTTCCGCTCGATCTCGTTTATCTTGGCCCGGATCACATCCAGACCCCGGCACATGAAGGCCGCATCAAAGGCCTTGGCCCGGACGGTGAAGTAGGCACTGTAAAATGCCAGAGGCCGGTGCACCTTGAACCAGGCGATGCGAAAGGCCATCATCACATAGGCCACGGCGTGGGCCTTAGGGAACAAGTACTTGATCTTTTTACAGGAATCGATATACCACCGGGGGACCCCCAGGGACTCCATCTCCGCCTCCCATTCGGGGCGCAAGCCCCGGCCCTTCCGGACGGATTCCATGATTTGAAAGGCCATCTTGTCCACCATGCCTTTTTCTATGAGAAACAGCATAATATCATCCCGGCATCCGATGGCCTGATCCACGCTGGCCGTTCCCGTGAGGATCAGATCTTTGGCGTTGCCCAGCCACACATCCGTGCCGTGGGAGAATCCGGAGAGGCGCACCAGGGTATCAAAGGCGTCGGGTTTGGTGTCGTTTAGCATCTCCCGGGTAAACCGGGTGCCGAACTCCGGCACTGCGATAGATCCCGTCTTCCCGATAATGGGATCGTCTTTTGGCAGGCCCAGGGGGAGGGGGGACTGGAAAATGCCCATGGTTTCCGGGTCGTCTAAGGAGATAGTCTGGGGGGCGATCCCCGTCAGGTCTTGTAAGTATTTAATCATGGTGGGATCGTCGTGGCCCAAGAGATCCAGTTTTAACAGGTTATCCTCCATGGAGTGGTATTCAAAATGGGTGGTGACAACCCCCGATTCCGTGGCGTCCGCCGGGTGTTGGACGGGACAGAAGTCGTAGATTTCCTTATCTTGGGGGATGACCACCAGGCCACCGGGGTGCTGGCCCGTGGTGCGCTTGACGCCGACGCAACCCAGGGTCAGCCGATTTTCCTCAGCCCGGGTCACGATCCGGGTGCGCTCCGCCAGATAATTTTTCACATAGCCAAAGGCCGTCTTACTGGCCAGGGTGCCGATGGTCCCGGCCCGGAACACGTGATCCGCGCCGAAGAGCCGGTTGGTCTCCTGATGGGCCCTCGCTTGGTATTCGCCGGAGAAATTCAGGTCGATATCCGGCACCTTGTCTCCGTCAATGCCCATAAACGTGGCAAAGGGGATGTCAAATCCGTCTTTTTCATAAGGACTCCCGCAAATGGGACAGGGGGCGTCTGGCATATCCGCCCCGCAGCCGTAAGATCGGCCCGCCTCAAAGTCGGCGTGTTTGCAGTTGCCGCAACGGTAGTGGGCCGGGAGGGAGTTGACCTCTGTAATCCCCGCCAGAAACGCCACAATACTGGAGCCCACAGAACCCCGAGAGCCCACCAAATACCCGGCCTCCAAGCTCTTGGCCACCAGTTTCTGGGCGCTCATATAGACCACGTCAAAATCCCGGCCGATGATGGCCGCCAGTTCCATCTCCACCCGCTCCCGCACGTGATCCGGCGGATTTTCCCCGTAGAGTTCCCCCATCTTCCCGCGGACGAGACGATTCAGTTCTTCCGCGGAATTTTCGATCTTAGGGGTAAATAACCCATCGGGCAGGGGCCGCACAGATTCACAGAGATCGGCGATTTTCCGGGTGTTCTCCACTACGACCTCGTAGGCGGTCTCCTCGCCCAAGTAGGCGAACTCCGCCAGCATCTCATCGGTGGTCTTGAGGTAAAGAGGCATCTCCTTGTCCGCATCGGAGAATTTCTTTGCGGCTAAGAGAATCTTCCGGTACTCCTCCTGCTCCGGGTGGAGAAAATGGGCGTCGCCCGTGGCCACCACGGGCTTGCCCAGGGCCTTACCCAGTCGGACAATGGTCCGGTTGAGCTCCCGAAGGGCCTCCACGTTCTGTACTTTGCCGTTTTCCAATAAAAATAAATTGTTGCAGAGAGGCATGATCTCCAAATAGTCATAAAATGCCGCCAGACGGCGGAGCTCCGCCCAGTTTTTCCCGCTCAACACGGCGGCAAAGACCTCCCCCGCCTCACAGGCGGAGCCGATGAGCAGCCCCTCCCGGTTTTCCGCCAAGAGCCGCTTGGGGATCCGGGGGAAACGTTTAAAGTGCTCCAAATGGCTCTTAGAAATCAGCTTATACAGGTTCCGCAGCCCCGTCTGATTTCGCACCAGCAGGGTGATGTGCCGGACGGGCCCGCTGGCCTGCCGGTCGCTCTCTTCCGCTGCCGTCAGCATCGCTTCGTTGATCTGATCTACGTTCTCGACCCCCAATCCACGGAGCCGGGGCAAAAACCAATCCATCATCAACGCCACGGTCTTGGCGTCGTCCGATGCCCTGTGATGGGTGAATGCGGGGAGGCCCAAATGGTCGGCCACCGTGTCCAAGCGGTGCCGTTTGAGCTCCGGTAAAAGATTCTGGGCCAGCACCAGGGTATCCATGGCGATTTTATTGAAGGGGATTCCCGCTGTTTCACAGCCCACTGTGAGAAACTCCATATCAAAACTGGCGTTGTGGGCCACCAGGGGCGCATCGCCTGCAAATGCGAGAAATTGTTCCAGAGCCGCCTTGGGTTTTGGTGCATCCGTCACGTCAGTGTCCCGTATCCCGGTGAGTTCCGTCACCTTGGGGGGGATGGGCTTGCCGGGGTTGACAAAGGTTTGAAACGTATCCAAAATATCTTTGCCCCGAAAGCGAACGGCGCCGATCTCCGTGATCCCCTCCCGCCGGGCGTCTAAGCCCGTAGTCTCCAGATCAAAGGCGACAAATTCTTCATCAAGTGACTGATCACAGGGGCCGGAGACGGCCAAACGGCCGTCGTAGTCGTTGACGAAATACCCCTCCAGGCCGTAGAGAACTTTGATATCGCCCTTTTTTTGATTCCAGGCCGCCCATGCGTCGGGAAACGCCTGGGCCACACCGTGGTCGGTGATAGCGATGGCGGGATGGCCCCACTCCGCCGCCTGGAATACCGCCGCCTTGGGATCCGTGAGGGCGTCTAAGGCGGAGAACCGGGTGTGGAGATGGAGTTCTACCCGTTTTGTCTCGGCGGTGTCCAGCCTCGGCTCTTTCTTCCCCTCGGAGATATCCATGGGTTCCAGGCTGATGTCCCCGTCATAGCGATTGAAGCTGACAATCCCCCGGATATGGAGAAACATACCCGCTTTGATCTTGCCGCAGAGATCTTTCCCCTGTTTTTCATCAGTAAAAAACTTAGAGACCCGCAGACTGTTGGTGTAATCCGTAATACAAAAACTCATGACCCAAGCCCGGCGTTTTTCGATATACCGATGCTCTACCTGGAAGGCCTCCCCCGCCACCACCACAGTGCCGGACTCCACGTTCACTTCACGCATGGGTACGGGCGCAGCTTTCACCGCCCGCCCCATAAGGACGGCGGCCCTCTCTCCAAGATTCGCTTTTTTGGCAATTTTTTTGTTTTTTGGCTTTGCCGGGTTCGGCGGCGGTTCAGACGCCGTAACGCTGACCGTAGCTGCAACGGAGCGCAGGCCATATTCTCTGGCCAGCTCCCCTTCTACGGTGGAAATGCATACCGGCGACGGGTGTTGGGTAAATAAAATTGAGACGTCCATGTGGAGCCGGGTCTGATCGATGACCACTTCCGACACCAGGGCGTCTTCTAAAGTCGTTTGCAGCCACGACTCATCGCGGCAGCAGTCGAACATATCGTAAAAAGGATGTGCGTTAGACATATGCGTCTTTTTCTCCTTCTGTAATCAAATCCATAAGCGCATCTATTAGTTTGTCCATAGGCGCTTTGCCGACGATCTCACCGTGGCGGAACAATACTCCCTCGCCAACCCCGCCAGCGATTCCATAGTCCGCCGCCTTGGCCTCTCCCGGGCCGTTGACCCCGCAGCCCATGACGGCCACAGTGATCTCCCGATCAGAGCCTTCGAGCCGCCGCTCCACCTCGTCTGTCAAGGGGATCAGGTCGATTTCACACCTGCCGCAGGTGGGGCAGGATACGATATTGGGGCCGAATCGGCGGAGGCCCGCGCTCTGCAAAATGGCCCGCGCCGCCCGGATCTCCTCCACGGGATCGGCGGTCAGGGAGACCCGAATCGTATCGCCGATGCCGTCTAAGAGGAGGCTTCCGATGCCCATGGCGTTTTTCACCGTCCCCATGTATGCCGTCCCCGCCTCGGTGACCCCTAAATGGAGGGGATAACCCGTCCGTGCATGGAGCATTCGGTAGGCACGCACCGTATCCGGCACGCTGGAACTCTTAACGGAGAGGCAAATGTCATCAAAATCAAACCGGTTGAGGATCGCCGCATGGCCCAGGGCGCTCTCCACCATGGCCTCCGGCGTGTGGCCGTATTTTGCCACGATCTCCCGTTCCAAGGATCCGCCATTGACCCCGATCCGGATGGGAAGTCCCCGGTTGGCACAGACCCGCACCACCTGACGTATCCGATCATCATCGCCAATGTTGCCTGGGTTGATCCGAATCTTATCCGCCCCGGCGGCCACGGCCTCTAAAGCCAGCCGATAGTCAAAATGGATATCTGCCACCATGGGGACCGCAACCCGATCTCGGATGGCACCAAAGGCTTTTGCCGCTGCCAGATCGGGTACGGCAAGGCGCACGATCTCACAACCCGCCGCCACGAGGCAGTGGATCTGGTCAACTGTCGCCGCCACGTCGGCAGTCTTCGTATTCGTCATGGACTGGATGGCCACCGGTGCGCCGCCGCCGACTTGGACACCCCGTACAGTAATGGTTTTTCTCATGATCCTAACGCTCTCGTTGCGATTCTGACAATATCCTGATACATGATAAAGATCATGAGCCCGATCAACAGCATGAATCCCGCCGTATTGATATAGGCCTCGTATTTCGGGTCCAGTTTCTGCCGGAAGATTTTCTCCACGGCCCAGCCGACCAGCATCAGGAATATCCGTCCCCCGTCTAAAGCCGGTATGGGGAGCAGATTGAACATGGCCACGCTGATGGAGATCAATGCCGCAATAAAGGCGAAATTCCACATTGCGATGGCAACCGTCTCCGCCTGGGTGCCGACTTGATTCATGGTGTCCACGATGCCGATGACACTGGACACGTCCTCCATCCCCGCCTGGCCGGTGGTGAACATCCGGAAGGTCAGGGGAATCTGGCGCATAAAGTCCCGGGTCACATCCCAGGCATAGGCCAACCGATCTATGCCCGTGGGTTCCGGGTTGACGGCGAACAGGAAGCCGAATCTGGGGGGTTCCCCTTCCTCGAATACCCGCCGCTCTAAGGGCAGATTAGAAAGGGTCACCTGCTCTCCGTCCCGAATGACGACGATATCTATCGTGCCGCCCTCCTCTAACTCCAAATTCAAAAGCATGGAGATATTGGCATTCTGATAGACCCGGTGGCCGCCGATCCGGTGGAAGCTGTCCCCCGTCTGAAAGCCATGTTCCCCCTCTAAGGGGAACCCCGGCAGAAATCCGCTCAACGTGGTGGTGGGTAGTTCCGGTGCGCTGCTGAACAGGATGAGCAAGATCAAAAAGCCCGCCAATATATTCATAAAAGATCCGGCTAAAAAAATAATCAACCGCTGCCAGATGGGTTTTGTAAACAGGCTCTTATCTCCCGCCGTCTCGTTGTCGTCCCCATCCATGGCGCAAAAGCCCCCAAAGGGGATGGCCCGGAGGGTGTAAAGGGTCTCTTTCCCCTGCCATTTGAGCAACTTCGGCCCCATGCCGATGGCAAATTCCGGGACGCCGACCCCAAAGCTTTTGGCCGCAATATAGTGGCCGAACTCGTGGGCCGCAATCAATAGACCGAAAATCAGAATGGAAATTGCGATATACATAGAGGAATCCTTCCGTTTTGTCTTTTAATTCGTATTTAAGAGTATGCCCAAGTCTGTCCCCATAGACTTTTTGCATCTGCTATTGGCCTTGCCAAAAGATCGGGAACCATAAAACCATGGCCGCCACAAAGGGCGCCAGTACAATCAGGCTGTCAAAGCGATCCAACATCCCGCCGTGGCCGGGGAGGAGGCTGCCGAAATCTTTTTTGCCATACTCCCGCTTGATGAAAGAGAAGATCAAATCTCCCAACTGGGTCACGGCACTGCCCACGACGCTGTAGATCAGCACGGCGGCCAGATTGTATTCCGCATCAAAGGCGAGGATCATTACCAGGCAGAAGATCAGCACGGCGACCAGAGTGGCCAAAAATCCACCCAGACTGCCCTCGATGGTCTTTTTTGGGCTGATCTTCTCAATGAGTTTATGCTTGCCAAAGGCGTTGCCCACAAAATAGCCGCCCCCGTCAGAGGCAAAGGCGATAACAAAGGGGATCAGCACATAGATCCGTCCGTCGAAAAAGCTGCCGTCCTCGCCGAATGGCATTGGCATTCCCTCAGCAATGGCCCGCAGGGTGGACAGAGAGCCCAGGAGCAGGGGAATCACGGCTCCGGCAAAAAAAGCCATTGTTATATGGCCCACGGGAATGGCCCGCTCTGTACCGTAGGCCAGGAGCGCCTCCCCGGCCAGGGCCAAGAGTAAGACCAGGGCAATAAATGTTCCCGCCATAGGCAGGGTAAAACTCATGGCCAGAGGGATGGCAAACGCGGCGGCGGCACAGTAGACTACCATACGGATATTGGTCGCCGTTTTTGTAGCCATGACAAACTCTACGGCCCCAATGGCCGCAATTACGCCCAGCAGCCCGCCAAATACCCACACCGGGAGCAGGAATACCACTAAGACCAACAGGGGTATGCCGACTGCCGCAACGATTATTCTTGTTTTCATGAAAGAATGCCTCCTAGACCCCGCCGTAGCGGCGATCTCGTTTTTGGAACACAGAAATGGCCCGGTCCAGTTCCCGGGGACTGAAGTCCGGCCAGAGTATGTCGGTGAAATAGAACTCGCTGTAGGCCGTCTGCCAGAGGAGAAAGTTGGAAAGCCGATACTCTCCGCTCGGCCGAATCACCAGATCCGGATCCGGGATCCCCGCGGAGAACAGATAATTGGAAAACCGCTTTTCCGTAAGGGGCTCTGTCTGCCCGGCGGCATAGTCTTTGGCGTATTGAGCGGCGGCCCGCAAAATCTCGTCCCGGCCGCCGTAGTTGAGGCAGATATTGACTTGTACACCCTCAAACCGGGCGGATATCTCCTCAGTTTCGGCGATGAGCCGCCGGAGCTTTTCCGAGAGCACCGTGGTGTCGCCGAAAAACTTCATCTTCACCCGGTCCTTTTCCATTTTTCCGATGGCCTCATGGAGATATTTCTCCAGGAGCTCCATAATGGTCTCCACCTCGTCCACGGGCCGTTTCCAGTTCTCTGTAGAGAAAGCGTAGACCGTCAGGTATTCGACTCCTATCTCTTTGCAGTGGGTGGCCACGGCACGGAAATTTTCCGCACCGGCACCGTGGCCTACCGTCCGGGGGAGCCCCCGCCGTTTAGCCCATCTGCCGTTGCCGTCCATGACGACGGCAATATGGCGGGGGAGCCGACTGGGATCAATCCGCCCCCCCGTTTTTTTGCGAAATATGTTCATACCAATCCTCTGAGAATACACCTGCATGAAACTGTTTTTTTGTATCTCCCCCGCCCAGGCGGAAATATCATGTAATATCACACTTACAGCTCAAAGAGCTCTTTTTCTTTCTTTACCGTGAGCTCATCCACTTCTTTTACGAATTTGTCGGTGATCTTCTGCATGTCTTTTTCTGTGTTCTTGTAATCGTCTTCCGTAATTTCAGACGTTTTTTGCTGTTTCTTAAAGAGTTCCATGGCGTCTCTGCGGATGTTGCGGATGGCGACTTTGCAGTCCTCGCCGTATTTTTTGATCTGTTTGTCCAACTCTTTTCTGCGCTCCTCCGTCAACTGGGGAAATGCCAGGCGGATGACCTTGCCGTCGTTTTGGGGGTTGATTCCCAGATCGGAGGTCTGGATGGCCTTTTCAACGTCTTGCAATACACCGGCGTCCCAGGGCTGGATCACCAGAGTCCGGGGATCGGGGGAGGAGATAGAGGCCACCTGCTGGATGGGGGTATTGGTACCGTAGTAGGAGATCATTACCTGATCCAATACGGCGGCATTGGCTCTGCCCGCCCGCACAGAGGCGAACTGGCTCTCTAAAAACGTGACGGACTTCTCCATCTTGCTCTCGTAGACACGGTATTCACTGCTCATAATTGTACCCTTTCCTTTCCGTTCAATTCTTCACAATCGTACCGATCTGCTCACCGCAGATGACGCGCAGAATGTTTTTTGGATCTTTTAAGGCAAATAAAATCACGGGGATATTGTTGTCCATAGATAGGCTGGTGGCAGTGGAGTCCATGACTTGTAAATGCTGCGCCAGCACATCGTCGTAGGAGATGGAATCGTATTTTACGGCGTTGGGGTCAATATTGGGGTCTGCATCGTATACGCCGTCGATATTTTTGGCCAGTAAGATGGCCTCGGCCCCGATCTCGGCGGCCCGGAGCACCGCCGCCGTATCCGTAGAAAAGTAGGGGTTTCCCGTGCCGCAGGCGAAGAGCACCACACGGCCCCGCCGCAGGTGTTTGTCCGCCTTAAGCCGGATATAGGGTTCGGCCATAGCCCGGATTTCCAGGGCCGTCTGGACACGGACCTCGACCCCTGTCTGCTCCAGCACGTCGGCCATGGCCAGGCTGTTCATGACAGTTGCCAGCATCCCCATGTGGTCTGCCCGGGTGCGTTCGATCTTACCGGCACCGTCTTTCACGCCCCGCCAGAAGTTCCCGCCGCCGACGACGATCCCCACCTCGACCCCAAGGGCCACACACTCTTTGATCACTTCCGACACCTTGCGCATGACGCCGAAATCCAGACCGAACTGTTGATCTCCCGCCAGGGCCTCGCCGCTGAGCTTCAAGAGAACTCGTTTATACGCAGGCCCTATGCTGCATTCCTTTTCCATATCAAACCACCCCATCTGCCTTCTATAATCATTCTCACTATTCTACCCTATTTTCTCTCCATTGGAAAGACTTTTCTCGAAAAAAGTTCTTGTCCGGATGAATGGGCCGCCGTTGGCTGCGGGAGGGCATCTCTACGGGGAGTGGCCAAACAGCGTTGATTAAATTTACGCTCCCCCGCCTTTGGCGGGGGAGCGTAAGAAAGCGTTCAATGCCTTTGGACGCCTTCTCTTTACGGCATGTAGGGTTGTCAAACATATTGGACATTAAGGAACTCGACAGGAGAGCGCCAGCGAAGTGGTCGCATCGGGATATTGTTAGACCGCCGAAGATGTGTAGCGAGCTGATTTTGGAAGTCGGCC
>Ga0123355_10000986_pt1 | contig 39528 bp, 38 predicted proteins | sample TergutEmb28metaG_3_FD_89872 | JGI IMG/M metagenome (GOLD analysis project Ga0123355, IMG submission 89872) | Embiratermes neotenicus P1 segment gut microbial communities from Petit-Saut dam, French Guiana - Emb289 P1 | ecosystem: Host-associated > Arthropoda: Insects > Digestive system > Gut ...
ATTTTAGAATGGATGGCGGCAAAATAATCGAAAATACTGCCACTTTTGGTGGTGGTGTGACAGTGGACATATCAGATGAAACAACTTCTCCCTTTAATACTATATTTACTATGAATGATGGTCTCATTAAAGGCAATGAAGCTGATCTTATTGGTGGCGGGGTGCTTTCAATTGGTATGTTCACCCTCAATGGCGGCATCATTGAGGGCAACAGTGCTCTTGTTGGTGGTGGTGTGTATACCCTTCGTACTCAATCTGCCTTTGTTCTTTCTGCCAACTTTATCATGGAAGATGGCGTTATACGATATAACGAAGCTTACTACCTGGGTGGTGGTGTGGCTGTAGATACTGGTATTGCCATAATGAATGGTGGCAGTATTAGTAACAACAGTATCATTAGTGCCGGTCCTGAAAGTGGTGGCGGTGGCGTGTGGGTTGGTGACTATATAGCGTTTATCATGGGTGTAAACCCCATATTTACCATGAGTGGCGGCGAGATCATCGGTAATACAGCCAATACCATAGGTGGTGGCATATATATCTCTGAGGGTGAAGTTAATATCTCAGGAAATGCAGAAATTATTAATAACACAGCTACAGAAAATGGTGGGGGTATCTATCTCACAGAAAATGGTACTTTAGATATAGTAGACGGCAGCATTGTTAATAATGCTACCGATGGAAATGGCGGCGGAATTTTCACAGAGATCTATGAAATTGGACCTTTACCGACTCCTGGTATAGCATATAGTAATATCACTATTGGTGAGGATGTAATTTTCAATAATAATACTGCAGGTAATGGAGCATATCCACCGCCTGTTAATGCAGTAGATTTCATAGATATACAATTTGCAAGTACATCTGTATATAATCATCCGCTAAACAATTATGATATTAACTATACTTCAATAAGACTGCTAGTGACCTTTGACCTACAAGGTGGAAATATTGGAGGAAACCTAGCTGATGTTGTAGTAAATGTACCATATAGGATACCTGGAACAAATATAAATCTGCCTGCTCCTGTGAAAGCTGGTCATAACTTACTGGGCTGGATGACAGATGATGGTACAAAAATAACAGACTGGTCAGAGATAGTGATAACAGAAGATACCATCTTCTATGCCATATGGGCAAATGAATCCCAAGTGATCTTCATCTTGCAAGGCGGAAATATTGGCGGAGACTCGGCTAATGTTATAGTAAGTAATGTGGTATATGGAACATCCTTAGGAGGTAGTATGCCTCCTAATCCGACAAGGCCAAGTCATACCTTTATAGGCTGGTTTGATACACCTCTTAGTGGAGGCAATCAATTTACAATAACAACAATAGTATATGGTGACAAAACTGTCTATGCCAGATGGCGAGCAGCCGGTGGTGGAAGTGGCGGAGGTGGTACTGGTACCGGTACCGATACCGGAAATGGAGATACAACGCCACCATCAGTATTTTCAGCATATCATGAAGCCTATCTGGTAGGTTTCCCGGATGGTACAATCAGACCAAATAACACAATCACAAGGGCAGAAGTAGCGACAATCTTCTTCCGTTTGTTGGATGATGACTATCGTATCCAAGTATGGAGCCAAAATAATCCATTTAGAGATGTAATATTGACCAATTGGTTTAACAATGCAGTATCAACATTAGCCAATGCTGATATAGTAGAAGGTTTTCCGGACAATACATTTCGAGGAACACAAGCAATAACGAGGGCAGAATTTGTAACTATGGTAGTACGTTTTCTGGATGATACAAATTATGCAGGGTCAGACCGCTTCAATGATATTAGTGGTCATTGGGCAAGAGAGTATATCAATATAGCAGGGCAATATGATTGGATAGTAGGATTTGGAGGCGGAGATTTTAGGCCAAACCAAAACATTACCAGAGCAGAAGCAGCAGCAATAGTTAACCGTATGCTGGAGCGTCAGCCGGAAAGTGCGTATGATTTATTACCTGGTATGGTAACATGGCCGGATAATATGAATCAAAATGCATGGTTTTACCTATATATTCAGGAAGCTACTAACTCCCATGACTTTGAGGTGAAAGCTGATGGAGTACATGAAAGATGGACAGAGCTAAGAGAAGCTAGAGACTGGACAGTTTTGGAGAGACCAAATTCCAGGCCACAGGATATTTTAAATTAGTCGTAATTGGGATACTATATAAACAAAGTCGGTCAGAAATTGTACCGACTTTGCTTTTTGTTATTGATACATTTCCATTTATTAATTTAAGCTGTTCCAGATTTATTGTTGTAAAACTATAAATGAAATGATATTGACTTACAAGCAATTTATATTTACAATTTAGTTTATATATAAAATATTAATGATATTTGCGTTTAAAAACACTATGATGGTTTAAGTTTAGCTTAAATCGTCTTTTTTAAGTGTATGAGACTTACCTTGCCTATATAGGCTATAATAATGGGTAAATTTGTTAAGAATAAAGTCAAAGACAAAAGATAAAGGGGAGGCTTTATTTGGAAAAGCCAATAAATGTACTGGTTGTAGGTGGATTTGGAAAAATGGGAAAAGAAGTAGTTAATATGATACTAAATTCAAGTGATTTAAAGTTAGTATCAGTTGTAGATACAGCTAATCATGATGGATATAGTTTGCCTGACAATATTTTTATTGGAGATGACCTTAAAGAGGCCATTGAAAAAAGCAAACCCCATGTGATAGTAGATTTCACTCTTCCAAAGTTTGTTTTGAATAATATCTTGATTGCGTTGCAGGAAAAGGTTTCAGTAGTAGCAGGAACTACAGGATTGAGTTTGGAAGATTTGGATCAAATACATATATCAGCAGAAGAAAAGGGAGTTGGAGTGGTAGTTGCTCCAAACTTTGCCTTGGGAGCTGTACTTATGATGGCTATATCTAAACAGATTGCCAAGCATTTTTCCGAAGTGGAGATAATAGAAATGCATAACCCCAAAAAGGCCGATTCTCCATCAGGTACTGCACTAAAGACTGCTGAAGATATTGCTATGAATTTAAAAGATACTCCGGTTATATATGACATTTCACCTGCCAGAGGGCAGATAGTTAATAATATCCCTATACATAGTGTTAGGCTGACAGGTTTAATTGCACACCAAGAGGTTATTTTTGGAGCTCAAGGTCAGACCTTGACAATTAAGCATGATTCTTATGATAGGACAAGCTTTATGCCGGGAGTTGCCTTAGCTATCAAAAAAGTTGTAGAATGTAAGGGGTTAGTTTATGGTCTGGAAAATTTATTAGAAGTCTAAATTATACTCACTTAACTCCTCGCCTTATCATATATTGATATTGTCAATTAGTGATAAGGAGGGAAAAAATTGAGTAAAGATTTAGCCGATCTTACCATAGCTGTTGTGTATGGAGATAAAAGAGATGTTTACCTTGCTAAAAAATTAATAGAATATGATATAAACCTTTTATTAGTGGGCTTTGATAAAAATGATACAATACCTAGCTTTAGAGAAATGGATAAAATAGAGTTTCATGACGATTTGCTTAACCCGGCAAAAAAATCTGATGTAATGATTTTGCCAATACCGGGTGTAGATAATCATGGTCTTGTTAAGTCCATTTCAAAATCAAAGCTTTATTTTAACGAAGAAGTCGCTAAAAATCTTCAACCACATACCCTTGTGCTAGTTGGTATGAGGTCTTCTTACCTTCTGGATTTGAGGAATGTATATGATTTCAGCCTTATTGAGATTGCCGAGTTAAATGATTTTGCTATTTTAAACTCTATTCCATCTGTGGAAGGTGCAATAGCAAAAGCTATGGAATTAACTTTAATAACAATCCATAACAGCAAAAGTATGGTAATAGGGTTTGGGAGAGTGGGGATTACTTTAGCAAGGATGCTTAAGGGCTTAGGTGCTGATATTTATGTAACTGATAGAAGCAGTGAGCAGCTTGCAAGGGCATTGGAAATGAATTGCCATCTGGTGGAGCTAAAGGATATTGATGAAAGACTATCAGAAATGGATATAATTTTTAACACAGTTCCTGCTCTGGTTTTACCAGAGGAAAGGTTAAAGCTTTTAAATAGTGACTGTGTAATAATAGACCTGGCTTCAGCACCGGGAGGTTTAGATTACGCTGCTGCTGAAGAACTAGGTATAACAACATACTTGGCTCCCGGTTTACCGGGAATGGTAGCACCTGTTACTGCCGGAAATATTTTGGGTTCTTTATACCCAAGGTTAATATTGAACCATATTTCCAAAGGCAAAGGAGGTGAAACCCATGTCTGTTAAAGGTTTAACAATTGGTTTTGCTGTGACAGGTTCATACTGCACACTTACTGAAACTATGCCTTATATTGAGGCACTTATCAATGATGGAGCTAATGTAATTCCTATTATGTCAGACGCTGTTTTTCAGGAAGATACAAAGTTTGGTCAAGCAGAATACTGGCGTAAGGCTATGGAGAAGATTACTTCCAATAAAATAATATCTACAATAATTGAAGCAGAGCCAATAGGACCAAAAAAGATTTTAGATATTATGATAATTGCTCCTTGTACAGGAAACACACTGGCAAAGTTGGCTAATGGCATTACAGATACTGCTGTAGTAATGGCTGCAAAGGCACAGCTTAGAAATCAAAAACCAATTGTAGTTGCTATTTCTACAAATGATGGATTGAGTATGAATGCAAAAAATCTGGGTATTCTTTTGAATACGAGAAATATTTATCTTGTTCCCTTTGGGCAAGATAGTCCCCAGACAAAGACGAGATCTATAGTAGCCCATTTTCCTTTAATAAAAACGACAATACTTGAGGCATTACAGGGTAGGCAGATTCAGCCAATCCTACTTCAATATAAATAGATAACAATAAAATATCAGGGGGAATTAAATTGAGTTATAATTTGGCGTTGGTTGGTACGGGAGCTGTTGGCAACACTATACTTGAAGTTCTAGAGGAAAGAAATTTTCCCATAAAATCTATAAAGCTTCTGGCTACAAAACGTTCTGCCGGAAAAACAATAGAGTTCAAAGGTGAAAAAATAGTTATAGAAGAAACCACAGAAGATTCTTTTAAAGGGGTAGATATTGCACTTTTTGCAGGTGGAGCTGCCAGTACAGAGTTTGCTAAAAAAGCTGTTGCTATGGGTGCAGTAGTTATTGATAATGGTAGTGCTTTTAGAATGGATCCTGATGTCCCTTTGGTAGTGCCGGAGGTAAACCCTGAGGATGTGGATTGGCATAAAGGGTTGATTGCAAATCCCAATTGTTCTACAATACAGATGATAGTTGCACTTAAGCCTATTTATGATAAAGTGGGTATCAAAAGGGTAATTGCTTCCACATACCAAGCTGTATCAGGTGCCGGTCAAGAAGCTATGGATGAGTTGGTGGTGCAAACTAAGCAACTCCTTAACGAGGAATCTATTGCTCCGGAAAATTTTCAACACCAAATAGCTTTTAATTTAATCCCCCATATTGATAAATTTATGGATAATGATTATACGAGAGAAGAAATGAAAATGGTTCATGAAACAAAAAAAATGCTTCATGATGAGGATATTAGAATTACTGCGACTGCTGTAAGGGTTCCGGTATTGCGCAGCCACAGTGAAGCTATTACAATTGAAACTGAGCAGCCCATTACTGTAGAACAAGCAAAAGAGTATTTTAAAAATGCACCGGGTATTATAGTTGTGGATGATACTGCTAACAATCTATATCCAATGCCAATAGACTGCTCATACAAAGACGAAGTATTTGTTGGCAGGATACGTAAAGATTTGGCTTTTGATAATGCTATAAGTTTCTGGGTTGTTGCTGACCAGCTGAGAAAAGGAGCAGCAACTAATGCTGTACAAATTGCCGAACTATTAGTATCAAGAAAACTTGTTTAATGAGTTATATTTTAAAAGGTGGTGAAAAGATGTCGATTAATCTAGGAAAAGTTATCACTGCAATGGTTACGCCCTTTAATGACCAGCTGGGAGTTGATTATGTCCAAGCTGTAAAACTAGCTGAAAGACTTGCAAACGAAGGAACTGATACAGTTTTATTATCTGGTACAACAGGTGAGTCTCCTACTTTGACCACCGATGAAAAGCTGCATCTTTTTGAACAAGTTACCAAAGCTTTAAAAGGAAAAGTGCCTATAATGGCAGGTACAGGTGGAAATGATACTAAATCATCCATTGAACTCTCAAAAGAAGCAGAAAAGCTGGGTGTGGACTGTCTTCTCCTTGTTGTTCCATATTACAATAAGCCGACTCAAGAATCTCTTTATACACACTACAAAGCTATTGCAAATTCAGTATCACTACCAGTATTATTGTATAATGTGCCATCCAGGACAGTAACAAATCTGGAGCCATCCACAGTTGCCAGGTTATCTCAGATTGATAATATTATTGGGGTTAAAGAAGCCTGTGGGAATATGGATCAAGTTAGTGAATTGAAAATGCTTGTTCCAGAAGATTTTAAAATATACTGTGGTGATGATTCATTAACTTTACCTATGTTATCCCTTGGTTGTCATGGAGTGACCAGTGTAGCAGCCCATGTGGTAGGCAAGGAAATACAGGAAATGATAACGTTATTTATGGAAGGTAAGCTGAGTGAAGCCAGAGAGCTGCATTATAAGCTACTACCAGTATTTAAGGCAATGTTTATAACAACGAGTCCTGCTCCTGTTAAGGCGGCAGTGAATATGACAGGGATTGATGTTGGATCGTTAAGGTTACCCTTATTGGAAGCTGATTCAAAAGAAAAACAATTAGTTTATGAGAGATTAAAGGCGTTTAGAGATGTGAATATGTAATATTGATTAGTAGTGAGGTAGACATTGTCTGCCTCATTTCAATATGCAGGTAGAATGGGGATATAATGTATGTTGGTTAAATTACAATTCGATGGAGCTACTTACGATGTTATTGATGTTCCAAAGTTTTTAATGGATGATTGGTATGTTAAACGTAAAAATTTTGATAGCTGCCTCTATACTTGGTTGAAGAAACAAGGGCATTATAAGAATGATGGCTATAGTTATGCCAGAGATGAAGTTATTGAATGGCTAAATACCGAAGTTTTAAAAAATAGTGACGAAAAAGTTAAAATAGTGGCTTCAGATAAATTTGGTTCTGGTGATGATGATTTGCCGTTAATGTTTTTTTAAAACGAAGGATTGTCTATAAAAATATAACCCTGGGAATACTAATAATAGTTGAAATTTACTGAAACTTGCTTAAATCTATATATTTGAGTATAATCTTAGTAGGAGTTGTTGTGCGGCTGGTGTATGCACTACTCTATTTGAAGTAGTGTCTTTTTCATGCCATATTGACCGGAGACTATATAAATTCAGGAGGTAAAAAGATGGTCGAAGATGAAAAAAAATTAAATATAATTCCCCTAGGAGGTTTAGGGGAAGTCGGAAAGAATATGTTCATAATTCAGTATAATGGACAAATATTAGTTATTGATACAGGTCTAACTTTTCCCGAAGATGAAATGCTGGGGGTAGATGTTGTTATTCCTGATATTACTTATCTAATAGAAAATAAAGAAAAAGTAAAAGGTATTATTCTTACTCATGGTCATGAGGATCATATAGGGGCTTTGCCATATGTTCTTAAAGAGCTAGATGTCCCTGTATATGGAACCAAATTGACACTTGGATTAGTAAAGAGCAAGCTTAAAGAAAATGGCATAAACAATGCACAGTTAAACATTATAAAGCCACGAGATAATGTCCAAATTGGAGCTTTTAAGGTAGAGTTTTTTAGAGTTAGTCATAGCATTGCAGATGCTGTAGGTTTAGCTATACACACCCATGTTGGTACCATTTTGCATACTGGAGACTTTAAAATTGATCATACCCCGGTTGATGGAGATGTTATGGATTTTGCCAGACTATCTCAAATTGGAGAAAAAGGTGTATTGGTAATGTTATCTGACAGTACTAATGCTCAAAGGCCGGGATATACAACATCTGAGAAAGCTGTTGGTGAAACCTTTGATGATATATTTAGGAATTCCAAAGGGAGGATAATAGTAGCTTCCTTTGCATCCCATGTTCATCGTTTACAGCAAGTTATTTCAATTGCACATAAATATGGTCGCAAAGTAGCTGTTGTTGGTAGAAGCATGGTGAATGTTGTAAGTGTAGCTCATGAACTTGGCTACATGAATATACCTGACAATACTTTAATAGATATTGATGATGTAGGCAATTTACCTGCTGACGAGGTTGTTATCATGACTACCGGTAGTCAAGGGGAACCAATGTCAGCTTTAACCAGGATTGCTATGAATGATCATAGGCGTTTAGAGATTATTCCAGGGGATACTGTAGTAATATCAGCAACTCCTATCCCTGGAAATGAAAAAACAGTAGCCAGAGTAATTGATCAGCTACACAAAGCCGGTGCAGAAGTTATCCATGAGGCTATTTCCGGTATACATGTTTCTGGACATGCCAGCCAAGAGGATCTGAAATTGATGTTTAACCTTGTAAAACCAAAGTACTTTATACCTGTACACGGAGAGTATAGTATGCTGGTAAAGCATGGTGAGCTGGCAAAAACCATGGGTATTCCTGCCGAGAATATTTTTGTTGTAGAAAATGGGCAGATAATAACATTGGATAGAAAAAGTGGTTATATTAAAGGCAAGGTTCAAGCCGGTAGGGTTTTGGTTGATGGTTTAGGTGTAGGAGATGTAGGAAATATAGTTTTACGTGACAGAAAGCAATTATCCCAAGATGGAATATTAATAGCAGTAGTTACCTTGGATAAGCAAACAGGTAAGGTTCTTGTAGGACCGGATATTGTATCCAGAGGGTTTGTCTATGTAAGAGAATCTGAGGAGTTAATGGAAGAGGCCAAGGAAAAAGTTAAACAATGCCTTGAGAAATGTGGTCAAAAAAATATTACTGAGTGGTCATCAATTAAGTCCAATGTCAAAGAGGTTCTCAGTAAATTCTTATATGAAAAAACACGTAGAAAACCAATGATTTTACCCATACTTATGGAAGTATAAACAATATGAAATAAAAAATACATGGAGCAATTCAATTCCATGTATTTTTTTTGTGCCATAAAAGGATACTACATAAGAGATGCAAAAAAATAGGGGGTAAATATGAAAAATCTAAGCACACCTAATATCGATCCAAAGGAAGAAAAGACTGCAGAAGGCAGTAACAGTAATGATCTAAAAGAATTTGGACAAGTTGAAATTCCTGATGCTCCTGAGAATATACATTGCATAACTATAATAGGCCAAATAGAAGGGCATATGGTAATGCCACCACAAAATAAAACTACTAAATATGAACATATTATTCCTCAACTAGTAGCTTTGGAACAAAATCCCAATGTTGAAGGTGTTCTAATTATTCTAAATACAGTAGGTGGTGATGTAGAAGCCGGGCTGGCAATAGCGGAAATGTTAACAAGTATGTCTAAGCCAACAGTATCCTTAGTTTTAGGAGGTGGGCATAGTATAGGAGTTCCAATTGCAGTAGCAAGTGATTATAGTTTTATTGCAGAGACAGCAACAATGACTATCCATCCTATCAGGTTAACAGGACTTGTAATTGGTGTACCCCAAACATATGAATATTTGGATAAAATGCAGGAAAGGGTAGTGGGGTTTGTCTGTAAACATTCAACAATTAAGCCTGAAAGATTTAGGGAATTAATGTTCAGAACATGGGAACTTGCCAGAGATATTGGTACTATTTTAGTTGGTAAGGATGCAGTTAGTGAAGGTTTAATTAATGAAGTTGGAGGTATTGGACAAGCAGTCATGAAGATAAATGAATTAATACAAAGCCGATCTTTGGGAGGACACTAAAGTGGTAATATATACACCCATGTCTATTGAAGATATTCTAAAAGATTATGAGCAAGTTAAAGAGCTTAAAGAAATAAATTATCAAGGGAAAAAACTACAGGTTGAAACGTTAGAAAGTGGTCAATATAGGATTGTTCGAATTATCAGTTCCAACCCGCAAGATTATTTGAATCCAAAATTACAACCGGGTTTAATCTTACAGAGGGAAGTATTAGAATATTAATATTGTCAATAATGTCTCGGCATTTTTGCTGCTACGAACCACAAGGCGACTATATTTACATAATATAGAGCAGCCTTGGGGTTCTTTTTTATAGGAAAATATAGTTAACTTTTAATATCTGTGATATAATCTATTGGGTAATAGTAGAGAATATTTCCCTTTTCACTAGAATAACAATTAAAGTAATTTTAGTGGAGCAGTAAAGGGGGGAATATTAATGACTTATATGGAAGCTATCTTGCTTGGTTTAATTCAGGGATTAACTGAATTTTTGCCTGTTAGCAGCTCCGGTCATTTAGCTATATTAAGCTCTGTACTAGGTGTAGAGACCCATGGATTAACATTTGAAGTACTTGTACACTTTGGGACTTTAGTTGCAGTATTTGTGGTTTTTAAAGATGATATTCTTAATTTGCTTCGTAACCCCTTCCAAAAGCTAAGCCTATTAATAATAGTAGGAGCAATACCAACAGCTATTATAGGCCTGACCTTGGAAGATACTTTTGAAAAAATGTTTGCTTCGTTACAAATAATTGGATTTGCCTTGTTAGTAACAGGAGCTTTATTATGGATAGCTGAATCAATTAAGAATAACAATAAAGGCTTTAAGCAGATGAGATATAGGGATGCTTTAATAGTTGGCATTGTTCAGGGTATAGCAATTATTCCCGGGATTTCAAGATCCGGCTCAACTATAGCCATTTCTTTGATATTGGGGTTAGATAGAAAAACTGCTGCTAGATATTCTTTTTTGTTGGCCATACCGGTAATATTGGGTGCAACACTTTTAAAAACTAAAGAGCTTATAACAGAACCAACTTTTACAGGTTTGTATGGACCATACTTAATCGGAACTATTGTTGCTGGTTTATCAGGATATGTAGCAATACGGGTATTGCTAAAATTCTTGCAAGAAGGTAAATTAAAATATTTTTCAGTGTATTGCTGGCTATTGGGGATGGGTTTGATTTTATTAACTACCCTGAATTAGTTTAAAACAATTAGCCTCCTATGTTAGGGGGCTTAAGTTATGGTTACTGCTAAAGGATTTGTAACAAATATGTAGAAATATGATGTTGAGGTGAGAGTATGCAAAAACAGCAAAAAGCCAAAAAAGAATCTCGTAATGAAATAATGGCTGTTTTATGGATAGCCCTTGCTGTTTTGATTACCATAAGCTTACTTATTACAAGTAGGGTAGATTTTACAGTAAACAATTTTGTTGGTGTTTTCGGTTCATCTATAGTAGAAATATTGGTATGGTTAGTGGGACAAGCAAAATACCTAGTACCTTTATTGATGGTTATATATGCAGTTATGCTTTTTAAAAATAAGAAAATGTCAGATACATCAAATCAAACTCTTGGTGTAATATTGGCTTTTATAACAATTACTACTGCCTTACATATCAATATAGCCCATAATTCAGTTATGAATCTGGGATTCTTCTTTGGACCTAGAGAGGCAATAGGTGGTGGGTTTTTTGGTGCAATTTTTTCTAGCTTAATAGTAACTATTTTTGGTCTTTTTGGCAGTTATATAGTAATTATTACATGCTTGCTCTTATCTTTTATGCTTATTACCAATACTCACCTTCTGGGTTTGCTGTCAACAGCATTTGGATTTATTAAAAATACCTTTAATAAAATAAGTGCTGGGGTTTCCCAATTCCTTTTTGATGAAGAGGAAACTTCCAAAACAAAAGTACAGCAAAAAAAGAAAGCTAAAATGTTTGAACCCAAGGTTGAGGCTGAATCCAAACCTGTACCAATATTTCATATGTATAACGAAGATGAAGAAGAAACCAAAGATGAGAGTTATACATATGATAAATCAGAAGAGATTCCCTCTATAGAAGAAGAGATGATGAATACTAACAATAAAGTACAAGAAGTAGAAGAAGTAAGTGAAGAAGAAATACCTGGTTTGTATAACACTGCAACCAGTGAGTTTACTTTGCCTCCTATTTCTCTCTTGCAAAGAGACATAAAATTAAAAAATCCCAGGATGAATAAGGATATATCTGAAAAAATCCAGCAGTTGGAGGATACATTGGCGAGTTTTGGGGTCAATGGAAAAGTATCTCAAGTTAACTGTGGGCCTGCAATTACCAGATTTGAAATACAGCCGGAAAGTGGAACTAAAGTAAGTAAAATAGTAAATTTATCAGATGATATAGCATTAAACCTTGCAGCTTCCCAAGTACGAATAGAAGCACCTATTCCCGGCAAGGCGGCAGTGGGAATTGAAGTTCCCAATAAAGAGGTTGCAATAGTTGGATTTAGAGATATTTTGGAGAGTCCGGAGTTTTCAGAAAATCCATCCAAAGTGACTGTTGGTTTAGGTATGGATATAGCAGGCAAGGTAGTAGTTGCTGACTTGTCTAAAATGCCCCATTTGTTGGTAGCCGGAGCAACTGGCTCTGGCAAGAGTGTATGTATGAATACAATTATATGTAGCTTACTATATAAGTCTTTGCCTACAGAACTGAAGCTGCTAATGATTGACCCAAAGATGGTAGAGCTTACAAACTACAACGGAATTCCACACTTGATAGCACCTGTTGTAACGGATTCCAAAAAAGCAGCTACAGCTTTACGCTGGATGGTTAACGAAATGGAAAATCGCTATGAAATGTTTGCAGCAGCAGGAGTAAAAGATATAACTCGCTTTAATAATTTAAAAGCACAAGAAGACCCTGAAAGGCAAAATCCTGCTTTGCCATATATAGTTATCTTAATAGATGAGTTGGCAGATTTGATGATGGTAGCACCGGCAGACGTGGAAGATGCAATATGTCGCTTGGCACAAATGGCGAGAGCAGCAGGAATCCACTTAGTTATAGCAACTCAAAGGCCTTCTGTTGATGTAATAACCGGTCTGATTAAGGCTAATGTACCATCTAGAATAGCCTTTGCAGTGTCCTCACAAATAGATTCGAGAACCATATTAGATATGGGAGGAGCAGAAAAGCTTTTAGGGCAGGGTGATATGCTGTTTTTCCCAATAGGATCGTCAAAGCCTCTTAGGGTTCAAGGAGCCTATGTTTCAGATAAAGAAGTTGAAAAGATTGTGAAATTCTTAAAAATCCAAGGAGCTCCGGAGTATGAAAATGTACTTGAGGAAAAAGCAACTCCCAAGAAACAAGTAGAGATAGAAGATGATTTGCTTCCAGAAGCAGTCAGAATACTTTTAGAAAGTAACCAAGCATCTATTTCCTTATTGCAAAGGCGATTGCGAATAGGTTATACACGAGCAGCCAGATTAATTGATATAATGGAAGAAAAGGGTATCGTTGGTGGGTACGAAGGAAGCAAGCCAAGGGCAATATTAATTAATTGGGAAGAATATCAAGAAATGTTTAAAAAGTTTTAATACCGGATTAGTGCAGTTTTGCAGGAATTTCTTTATTAATGCAGAACATTTATGTATTTATACAAATAGATTTCAGACCTTTCATGACTAGAATAAAGGGGGCTTTTAAAGTGTCAGGTTTAGGTGAAAAGTTAAGGCAGAAAAGAATTGAAATGGGCCTAACCTTGCAAGAAGTTGAAGAGCAGACAAAGATAAGAATACTTTATCTTGAGGCTATTGAAGCTGAAAACTATAAGTCTTTGCCGGGGAAAGTATATATAACGGGCTTTTTACGAAGCTATTGCAAGCTTTTAAAGATTGACCCAAATGAGATAATAAATGAATTTAATGCAGATTGGTCTGCTAAAGAGCTTGATACAGACGATGTTATGACCTATGTTCAAGAAGCACCTATTAGAGAAAAAAGATCCCCAAAGATAAATTTTAATTATAATAAGATAGTGCGATTTTCAATAATTGTTCTGGCTGTTGTAGTGTTGCTGGTTGTGAATCAATTATGGGATAGATCTACACCATCCCTTCCACCACCCCAAGATCCTTCTGTAGTAAATAATGTCTATGGAGAGGAAGGAAATGGTGAAACAGCAGGAGGACCTAATGCAGGTCAAGAGCCGGTATATACGGGTGTTAATATTGAAATTATACCTGTAAGAGATAGCTGTTGGTTGGAAGTTACTATTGGTAATCAAGTGGTTTTTGTAGGTGTACTTGGACAGGGTGAAGAGAGCTTAGTGTTCAATGATGAAAATGAGATTCGTGTACGCTTTGGAAATGCCGGAGCGGTTGATGTAGTATATAATGGCGAATTATTAGAGCCAATAGGTAATATAGGTGAAGTGGTTACTAGGACCTTTACTGTGGAATTGGAAGATTGAACTTGAAGGAGCTATGTTTATGTCTTTAAAAGTAGCATTAATTACACTAGGATGTGCGAAAAATACAGCTGATTCAGAAGTAGTAAAGGGATTGCTCATAAATAATGGGTTTAGATGGCAGGATGAAGCAAATAATGCGGATATTATTATCATTAATACATGTGGCTTTATTAAAGATGCTAAAGAACAATCTATTGAAACAGTTCTAGATATAGCAGCAGGAAAGAAAGATTTTCAAAAGATAGTTGTTTTTGGTTGTTTAGCTCAAAGGTATTCAAAAGAAATTGAAAAAGAAATCCCAGAAGTTGATGGTATAATCGGAAATGACCAACTTACGAGGATGCCGGATATATTAAAGAGCCTTTTCTTACAAGAAAAAGTCTTAGAAGTAAAGTCTTCCAGTGAGTTTACCAGGGAGGGCTTTATTAATAGGGAAAGGGTAGAGGATGGTTTTTTCAGCTACCTTAAAATAGCAGATGGTTGTGATAATCTGTGTTCTTATTGTGTGATACCGCTGGTTAGAGGCGGGTATAGGAGTAAGATGCCGGAGGATGTAATACTAGAGGTTAAATACCTTGTGAGCAAAGGTGTTAAAGAAGTTATTCTAATTGCACAAGATATTGGTGAGTATGGAAAAGATATAGACCCTAAGTATAATCTGCCACGTTTGTTAAAAGACTTAACTCGTATTGATGGACTAGATTGGGTTAGGCTTTTATATTGTTATCCAAATCATTTAACAGATGACTTGCTTTATACCATTGCATCTGAGGATAAAATCTGTAATTATCTTGATGTTCCTTTGCAACATTTAAGTGATGATGTTTTAAGAAAAATGAGCAGAACCTTTTCAAGGGATGATATATATGAACTAATTTCAAAAGCAAAAAAGATCTTGCCTTATATGGCTCTTCGTAGTACATTTATTGTAGGTTTTCCGGGAGAAACCACTAAGGATATAGAAATCCTCAGCAAAGGTTTAAAGGATTTAAAGCTGACATGGAGTGGTTTTTTTGCATATTCCCAGGAAGAAGGAACGCCAGCAGCAAAAATGCCTAACCAACTACCCGAAGAAGTTAAATTGGAAAGGCTGTCCCTTGTGAAAAATATACAGCATGAGATAACATTGGAAGAGATGAAAAAATATATTGGTAAGAAATTACCTGTACTGATTGAAGAAAAAATACCTACTGAAAAAGATTGGTATCTGGGAAGAAGTTATTTGCAAAGTCCAGAAATAGATGGACAAATATTTGTAAATATCAAAAAAAACATACAAAGCAAAATTGGCGTAATAGTACCTGTAGATATAATAGGTACTACCAGTATTGATCTGATAGGAGAGATTACGGATGAATCTTGCCAATAAAGTTACCCTGGCTAGGATTTTCTTAATTCCAATCTTCATGTTTTTTATATTAATCAGGATTCCCTTTGGCGAATACATAGCAGCAGCTATTTTTATTTTAGCCGCCAGTACGGATGGTCTGGATGGATATATAGCTAGAAGCAGGAAACAAGTAACCAAGTTTGGGAAGTTTATGGATCCTCTTGCTGATAAGCTACTGATTTCAGCTGCTTTAATATCATTAGTAGAAATAAATCTGCTGCCGGCTTGGATAGCAGTAATTATTATTGGACGGGAATTTGCTGTAACAGGCTTAAGGTCTATTGCAGCAAGTGAAGGAGTTGTAATTTCTGCAAGTAAATTGGGTAAGGTTAAGACGGTAACCCAGATAGTAGCCATAGTTGCAGTTATACTTAATGACTTTATAGTAAACATGATAGGAATGCCATTTAACATTGGTGAGGTCTTTATCTATATTGCTGTTGTTTTTACTTTGTGGTCTGGTGTTGACTACTTTGTAAAAGCATGGAAGATATTAAAGCTAAATAAACAGGTTTGAGAATTTAGGTCATGTGGAAATTAAGCCGCATGGCTTTTTTTGTTCCATCTATTTCATAAGGATATATATATCTACATACGTTATAATGGACAATGGAACAGGAGAAGGGAGGGGGAGCTTAAATGAAAGTTAAAGGGTATAGTGTGCCTGTGATATTGATAGCTTTAATTTTAACCCTGGGCATACTTTTTTCAGCAGGTTGGATTTATACTGAATTAGCGATTAAAAAGCCCCTCGGTCAGCATCTGTCTGAAGTTCAGGGAGTGAAGAGTTATACCATTGAAAATGGTGCAGAAAATATGGTGTTAATTATAGAATTAGGTCCTGTAGATAATATTAAGACCTCTTATATGTCATTAAGTGAAATAGCTGGTTCTCATATTATGAATAATCAAGGGTATGAAATTAGAATAATAGATGACCCTAATTCTCAATTAATAACCCTTTGGAATGATATACAATTCTATGCATACCAGTCTTTAGTTCAAGGGGATTTTGTAGCCATGAAAGAAGGCGTGGAGCGTATAGTAGCAGTTAATGAAAATATAAGTTATCAAGTTTATATAAGTGAAACACACTTATTTTTTCAAATACATTACAATGAAAACTATATCTATAGGATTTTGTATAGACCAGCTAATGCAGCTTTCAGCCTTTAAAAGTCGGCTGTCGGACTAAAAGCAATTAGAGTTAGTCTGACCTTTGACGACTGACTTCCGCTAGTGGAGGGGGATGTTAAACATGTATAAAGAAATCATCATTGGTAGCATTTTAGCAGTGATAATATTCTTGATTATCATGGGATACAATATTTTCCCAGTATTGCTAATAGCTGCTTTTGCCGGGTTACTATTTTTTATTCTTAAAAGAAACGGTATGTTAAGTAACCTGGGTGGAAAAAGAATTGTCAATTCATCAGCAATCCAGTTTGATGATATTGGTGGACAAAAAAGTGCTAAACAGGAATTAACAGAGGCTTTGAATTTTATTGTAAGAGATAAAGATATATCTAAAATGGGAATTAGGCCATTAAAAGGTTTGCTATTAACAGGCCCTCCCGGAACAGGAAAAACCCTTTTGGCAAAAGCGGCCGCAAATTATACGGAAGCAGTATTTATCTCTGCAAGTGGCAGTGAGTTTATAGAAATGTATGCAGGTGTTGGAGCCCAAAGGATAAGAAATCTTTTTAAAAAAGCAGAGGAAGCTGCACTTAAAGAAAATAAAAAGCGTGCAGTAATCTTTATAGATGAAATAGAGGTACTAGGTGGTAAAAGAGGACAGAATAGTAGTCATATGGAATATGATCAAACCTTAAACGAACTTCTTGTTAAAATGGATGGACTTGAAAGCAATAATCTAGAAACTAAAATATTAATAATGGGTGCAACTAATAGGGTAGATATGCTTGATGAGGCGTTGATGCGGCCCGGAAGATTTGACCGTGTAGTCCGTGTAGATCTACCTGATAAGGATGCCAGAATGCAGATATTACAGATTCATACGAACAATAAACCATTAGGAGAAGATGTAGAGCTAAACCAAATAGCCAAAGACACCTTTGGCTTTTCAGGAGCCCATTTAGAAAGTGTAGCCAATGAGGCTGCCATATTAGCTCTAAGAGAAAAGAGTAGTTGTATAGGCCAAAAGCATTTTCAAGAAGCAGTTGATAAAGTAATGCTTGGCGAAAAAACCGATAGAAAACCTTCAAAAGAAGAACGATACCGTATAGCAGTACATGAAGTAGGTCACGCAATTATCAGTGAGTATGTAAGACCGGAATCTGTATCTCATATAACCATCACATCCAGAGATAGTGCTCTTGGTTATATGCGTCAAAAACCTGAAGAAGATATGTATTTATACACTAAAGACTATATGGAAAGCCAAATCAAGATATTTTTAGCCGGAGCTGCTGCAGAGGTGCTAATTCTAAAATCTAAAAGTACAGGTTCGGGAAATGACTACAATGAGGCTCTGAAGATGGTTAAAAGGATAATCTTCAGTGGAATGTCCGACCTTGGTATTATCAGCCCGGAGGATATTAGCAAAAATTTATTAGCTAAACAGTGCCAAGAAATTTTAAAAGAGCAGGAAGAAGCAGTAAATCAGATACTGGAGGAAAATCTACAATCCTTATCTGACCTTAGTCAGAAGTTGATGGAGGATGAAAGTGTTAATGGGGAAGAATTAAGGAAATATTTGAAGATGCAGGTTGTAATAGAGCAAGGATGAAATGACAATTTTTTCTAAAAAATGATTTAAAAACCAAAATAAATAAGTTATAATTAAAAAAGCACAACCAGCTGGGCGGTTGCTTTACCTCCAAAAGGAGGTGATGATTATGTCAACTTTTGAAGCTTTGATGTTGATGCTAACCTTCGGGTTAGTTTTAGTAGCAATTTTTAAGCTGACAAAAGACATAAAATAACCGCCCCTAGGACAAAGGTCGGCGGTTATTTTTAACTTGTTTAAACTATTACCGTAAACCAACCGTCAGGCTGGTTGTGTTTTTATTATAACCTTTTATCCCTAAATTTAAAAGAAAAATTATTCAAATATCAATAGAAGATATTAAATAAGATAAAGATGGGGATGATTTGCTATCTAGAAATATCAAAAATTAATAATATAAAAAATGCCTTTCATTATCTGGCGAAAGGCATTTTTATACTTTTCTAGCGAAGTGTTATCTCAAGTTTTTTGTTCAGTGCCCCAGCAATTTTTTGCAGGAACTCTACAGATGGATTGTATTTCCCACTTTCAAAGCGGGAAATATTGCTTTGCTTTGTGTTAGCTAGTTCAGCAAGCTCAGCTTGTGTCATTTGCTTTTCTATACGGGCGGAAATAACAGCATCAATTATACTATATTGATATGCAAAAGCTTCGTATTCTTTGCAGAGTTTTTGATTGTTTTCAAGGACGGCTTTTTTGTACTCTTTGTAGTTCATAATTTCTTCCTCCTTCTTATGCGATTATTATATCATATGCGATATAATAATCAAGTTTGAGAAATATTTTTGCCTTATGTAGTACTGGCTTTTGTGCTATACTATTAGATAAGATATTTGTTAGAATGCGACGTGGAGGGTGCATATGAATATCATTTATTCCAAACAAGTCGTAAAGGCTATAAGCCGAATGGATAGTGCAACGAAGCAGAGAATCAAAATTGCAATAGAGCAATTGCCAGATGGTGATACAAAGCAAATCAAAGGTCGTAGCATAGCCACTTATCGACTTCGTGTCGGTAGCTGGCGAGTGTTATATTCTTTTGATGATAATGGTACAATATGCATAGAGAAGGTTGCTCCACGTGGAGAAGTTTACAAGGGGGTGTAATTATGTCTTTGGCAAAACAGATAAACATAATAGTTGAGCAAATGCCCGAGAAGAAACAGATTCTAATCTTGGAATTGTTAAAAACAATGATTTCTCCCGATGATATTTTAACCGATGAAGATATAGCAGATATTAAACAAGCTCGTACAGAATTTGCACGTAATGAATATGTTAAACATGAGGATATAAATTGGGATTGATGGAAAATATGAATCAAGACAGCAAAACCTGCAAGGACTATTTGAGCCTTGCAGGTTTTTATGTTATAAATTTAATAGAAACACAAAAAGAACGGAGGTGGATAAGATGGATAAATTGGTAGAGGTTTTAAAATATAAGGGGCTTAAAATCGCAACTGCTGAATCCTGCACCGGAGGTTTGCTTGGCGGAGCTTTAACAAATGTATCCGGAAGCTCACAATTCTTTGAATTGGGAATGATTACATATAGTAACGAAGCAAAAATTAACCTTCTTGGAGTCAATGAAGACACAATATATCAACATGGTGCAGTTAGTGAAAATACAGCTAAAGAGATGGCTGCTAATATAAAAGATATTGCCGGTGCACATATTGGTGTGAGTATAACCGGAATTGCCGGTCCTGGCGGTGGCAGCACAGAAAAGCCTGTTGGTTTAGTGTATATTGGAGTTTCTATGGAGAATACTACATACATATACAAACACTTCTTTGAAGGAGATAGAGCAAGCGTAAGGGAGCAAACAGTTTCAGCTGCTATAAAACACGTGCTCTTGCTGCTTACAGAAGAAAGGTGAACAAATGATTTCAAAGGAAAAATGGTTAGCACTCATATTAATTGTGATATCAACATTTACCTTTGTTACTCTTTTTGGTGATATGGATTTTAATATCAAAGGACTAGAGCTAAGACTTTCTTTGGAGATTTCTGATAGGGGATTGACGGAAATAAACATTCCACCTGTAGGAATTGTTAGTGCCAATACCCATCCAATTCCGATGAAACTTGGAGTAACCCTGACCAACATTGATATAGATTTATTGCGACAGCTTATTGAAGATCCCATTGAGCAGGCTGAACTTCTAGAAGTGGTTATTCAAGATGCCAGATGGAGCATAGGTGTATTTGCGGCAAGAATGCTTTTAATTGCTGCTCTTGGTGGTGCTTTTGCCATGCTTTTACTCCATAGAAGGAATATATTTGATTATCTAAAAGCTGCTTTAATGGGATTTGCTATTATAGCTGTTCTTTTAACCGGTATTTTTTATACATACAACATTAATGCCTTTGCCAATCCACAATATCGAGGTATAGTTGAAGCTGCACCCTGGATGATAGAATTTGTTCAAGAGGCTTTTGTCAGAGTGGATCAATTGGGTGACCAACTTAGGATTATTGCTGATAATTTACATGAGTTATTTGAAGCAGTTGACACGGTTAAACCAGTAGGAGAATTTGCAGATACTATTAAGGTACTTCATGTTTCGGATATTCATAATAATCCTGCTGCCTATGACTTTATCCAGGAAGTAGCTGAAAGTTTTCAAGTAGATTTGATTATTGATTCGGGAGATATATCTGACTTTGGCAGTCCATTGGAGGCACTTTTGCTTGAGAGGTTAAATGACTTTACTATACCGTATCTTTTTGTAGCCGGTAATCATGATTCTCCGGAAATCATATCGGCAATGGAGTATATAGATAATGTCGTTGTAATAAATAATGAAATTGTCAATGTTAAAGGGTTTAATATTATGGGGCTTCACGATCCAATTTCCGCTTCAAGCGAGGTATTGGCTCCACCACCAATGAATGTAATTATTGAATATATACAAAAAGCAGAAATAATATTGGAGCAGGCGTATATTACTCCTGATATTTTTGTTGTCCACCATCCTTATATTGCAGAGGAATTTGTCAACAGGATTCCGGTTCTGCTGCATGGACATCGCCATAGGGTTACCGTTACAAGCCGGGAAGAAAGTGTTATAATTGATGCAGGAACTACAGGTGCTGCTGGTATTAGAGGGCTGCAAAGTATAAATGAGGTTCCTTATAGTTTAGTTTTGCTGCACTTTATTAGAGAAGAAAATGAATTAGAGGTAAGAAATGTATTAAGAGCGGCAGATGTAATTAAAATTTATGGGCTAGTGGGGAGCTTTATTATAGAAAGAACGGTTTTTGACTAAAAGAGCATATATGGTAAAAAAATACAAAAAAATAGTTTATAAGTATTGACAAGATGAGTTATATAAAATATAATCTAGAAAAGAACAAATGTTTGGTCTTTGGAGAACGTTTCAGGATTTTGCTGTGAATGAAGATCATTCTTATTTGAGATATAATCCATGAGAGGGGAAATATATTAATGTCTGATAAGGAACAAGCTTTAAAAGCTGCTTTAGGGCAAATAGAAAGACAATTTGGCAAAGGATCCATTATGAAATTGGGTGAGGCCAGTGCAAAGATGAATATTGAGGCTATTTCGTGTGGTGCCATTTCTCTTGATCTAGCATTAGGAATTGGAGGAATCCCCAGAGGAAGAATCATTGAGGTATTTGGACCTGAATCCTCTGGTAAAACAACAGTTACTTTACATATTATTGCTGAGGCCCAGAGAAAAGGCGGGATAGCTGCTTTCATAGATGCCGAACATGCATTAGATCCTGTATATGCAAAAAATCTTGGTGTTGATATAGATAATTTATTAATATCTCAACCGGATACAGGTGAGCAAGCATTAGAAATTGCTGAAGCTCTTGTAAGGAGTTCAGCAGTTGATGTAGTTGTAATTGATTCTGTGGCAGCCTTGGTACCAAGGGCAGAGATTGAAGGGGATATGGGTGACAGTCATGTGGGCTTGCAAGCAAGGCTGATGTCCCAGGCATTGAGAAAATTGGCCGGTTCAGTAAACAAATCTAAAACTGCTGCTATCTTTATTAATCAGCTCAGAGAGAAAGTTGGCATTATGTTTGGTAATCCGGAAACTACTCCCGGAGGCAGGGCTTTAAAGTTTTATTCTTCTGTTAGATTAGATGTAAGAAGAATAGATAGCATAAAAAATGGTACGGATATAGTTGGGAACAGGACAAGAGTTAAAGTTGTAAAGAACAAAGTGGCTCCGCCCTTTAGACAGGCAGAATTTGATATTATGTATGGACAAGGTATATCAAAAGAAGGCGACATTATTGATGTTGCAACGGAAATGGCTATTATTGAAAAAAGTGGTTCTTGGTATTCATATGAAAAGGAGCGTCTAGGCCAAGGACGTGAAAATGTAAAAGAGTTTCTTATGAGCAATAAAAATGTATTAGAGGAAATTGAAGGCAAAATCAGGGAAGAGTTTAAGAAAAGAATTAACCCTAATGCGGAAACTAATCCGGATGCTAATATAGAGCATCTTGATTCTTGACAAGTTTGGAAAAAACAAATACAATTGAGGGGTAGAAAGCTTATTTTAGAAACACTACCAATCAATGGTTTAAATATATAACATTTTAAATAATAGTTGAGGGCTGTTGTTATTGATATTTATTTAATAATAAGGTGTCTTCTATATTAAATATGTTTTGGTAGTTAGTGTTTCTGTGCCGAGTTTTCTTATGCTCGGTTTTTATTTTTATATTAACAAAAAATATTAAAACAAAATTAAACAAACAGGAGGTGAACAAAATTAATATAGTTATATACATTGCAATAGCTGTTATATCTTTATTAGCTGGTTATATGATTAGAAAATATATTGCAGAAGCAAAGATTGCTTCCGCAGAAGTGGCAGCAAAGAAAGTAGTAGAAGATGCACAAAAAGATGCAGAAGCGAAGAAAAGAGAAGCAATAGTAGAAGCAAAAGAAGAAGTTCATAAGCTGCGTAACGAGCTTGAGAAAGAGAGCAAGGATCGAAGAAGTGAGCTTCAAAGACTAGAAAAAAGATTAGTCCAAAAAGAAGAAACATTAGACAAAAAAATAGATTCAATTGAAAAGAAAGATGAGTTTTTACAAAAGAAAGAAAACGAAGTTGAGGACATTAGGAAAGATCTTTTGGAAGCATCTGAAAGGCAAAAAGAAGAGCTAGAGAAAATTTCAGGAATGAATTCAGAAGAAGCTAAACAGATACTATTAGGTAATGTGGAAAAAGAGATTAGGCACGAAATGGCTATCTTAATTAAAGACCTAGAAAATCAAGCTAAAGAAGAAGCTGATAAAAAAGCAAAAGATATAATATCTCTTTCAATTCAAAGGTGTGCTGCAGACCATGTGGCTGAAAGTACAGTGTCAGTGGTAGGGCTTCCCAATGATGAAATGAAGGGTCGTATTATTGGACGAGAAGGAAGAAACATAAGAACCTTGGAAACTCTTACCGGTATTGATTTAATTATTGATGATACACCGGAAGCTGTTATTTTATCAGGGTTTGATCCAATTCGTCGTGAAGTAGCCAGGATAGCTTTAGAAAAACTCATCCTAGACGGAAGAATCCACCCTGCTCGAATTGAAGAAATGGTGGAAAAAGGCAAGAAAGAAGTTGAGCAAAAAATTCGTGAAGCTGGAGAACAGGCTACTTTTGAAACAGGTATCCATGGTTTACATCCAGAGATAGTTAAGCTTTTAGGGCGTTTACATTATCGTACAAGCTATGGTCAAAATGTACTCAAACATTCAATAGAAGTAGCCCATTTAGCTGGTACTATGGCTTCTGAGTTAGGTGTAGATATTCAACTAGCAAAGAGAGCGGGACTCCTTCACGATATTGGTAAAGCTGTTGACCATGAAGTTGAGGGGCCGCACGTCCAACTAGGTGTAGATTTAGCTAAAAAATATAAAGAATCTGCTGCAATTATTCATGCAATAGAGGCTCACCATGGTGATGTTGAAGCACACAGCATTGAAGCTGTATTAGTACAAGCTGCTGATACTATTTCAGCAGCAAGGCCGGGTGCTCGTAGAGAAACCTTAGAATCATATATTAAAAGATTGCAGAAGCTGGAAGAGATTGCAAATTCATTTGAGGGTGTTGAAAAATCCTTTGCTATACAAGCAGGACGTGAAGTTAGGATTATGGTTAAGCCTGATAAGATAGATGATTTGCAAGCGGTTACTTTAGTAAGGGATCTTGTGAAGAAGGTCGAAGAAGATTTAGAATATCCCGGTCAAATCAAAATTGTAGTTATCAGAGAAACAAGAGCAGTAGACTATGCTAAATAACAAAAATAACGGTCTTAAGTGACCGTTATTTTATTTTTTTGGAAGGTTTATCTTAAATAAAATATTCCTCATATTGCAGGAGTTTTCAAAGGTTTTGAAGAATTATAGGTTTGTTATTGACATAAGCGGTATAGGCAAAAGGGAGTGATTATGAATTGTTACGCTATAAAAGTGGGCAACAAGTATCTGATGGTATAAACCTATTAATATCAATGCTTGTTAGATACCCAGAGATTAGCAGCATATGTTGTGAGCCTGACACAAAAGAGATTAAATTTACCTTCTTATTGAATGATAATGAAAAGAGTATAAGCGAGTTCTCTGAGTTAATTAGTAAATCTCTAGCTACGCTTTTTGGTTTAAATAAGGAAGAGATGATTAATCCCTTTAATATAAAATACAGTACCTGTGGGAAATTAACAGTATTATATATATATCGTAAATTGGATAATCTTACATCTCAGGAGCTTAATTTGATAATTTCCTTAACTCAGGAATATTTTAAAGATTCTTTGATTGTTGAAGTAGAGGAACTAGCCAAAGAAGATCAATTATTTCAAGAAGATTTAATCGGTGCTATGCTGGATAACTTTGGACAAGAGTTAGCTACCCAAAAGTTTTTTGCATTTAGAGAAGAAGGAAGAGTAATGGTCTTTAATAAATAATTACGATTTACTTTTGGAGGGCTAAAATTTGAAGTTTTTATTCATTGGTGATATTGTTGGTAGTCCAGGCAGAGACACTGTTAAAAATGTATTGCCGCAGCTTAAATTAGAAAATAAAATTGACGTAGTTATAGCAAATGCAGAAAATGCTGCCGGTGGAAATGGATTAACAGAGCGTGTAGCCAACGAGCTTTTTGATAATGGTGTGGACTTTATCACCCTTGGAAACCATGCTTGGGATAAAAAAGACATCTTGGACTTTATAGATAAGGAAGAAAGAATTATTAGGCCTGCAAATTATCCTCCCGGAACTCCCGGAAAGGGTTATAGAGTTTTCACCAAAAATGGCATTAAATTATCCATAGTAAACCTCCAGGGGCGTATATATATGCAACCATTGGAATGTCCATTTCGAGCAATGGATAATATACTATTACAAATAGCTGATCAAACTAAAATTGTTATAGTTGATATTCATGCAGAAGCAACATCTGAAAAAATGGCAATGGGATACTATTTAGATGGTAGAGTTTCAGCTGTTTTAGGAACTCATACTCATATACAAACAGCTGATGATAAAATTCTACCAAAGGGTACCGGATATATAACAGATGTTGGTATGACCGGACCTTATGAATCTATATTAGGAGTAAAAAAAGAAAATATTATTGCACGTTTTTTAACACAAATTCCCAACCGTTTTGAAGTTGCTACCGGTATGTCACAATTAAATGCAGTTTTTATTGATATTGATATTGATACAGGTAGAACTATCAAGATTGAAAGGCTTCAGAAATATTGTGATTAAAATTACTAAATAAACTTATCAAAAAAAGGATTTTTTTAAACTGAACCGAATATATTGAGTATTAGAAGGGTATCCAATATTCAATGAAACAATTAAGGGAGGTTTAGTTTAATGGATGTATTGAAAGTTTCAGCCAAATCAAGTCCAAACTCTGTGGCAGGTGCCTTAGCAGGAGTTTTAAGAGAAAAAGGTGCTGCTGAAATGCAAGCTATTGGGGCAGGGGCACTTAATCAGGCAGTTAAGGCAGTAGCCATAGCGAGAGGATTTGTAGCTCCTAGTGGGATCGATTTAATTTGTATACCCGCATTTACGGATATTTCAATTGATGGTGAGGAAAGGACAGCTATTAAATTGATAATTGAACCAAGATAATTATTTTTATACCATTAAGTCTTTATGCCTGTTTATTCCTTGAAGGATAGACAGGTTTTTAATATTATAAGAAAATACATCTGTATTATTAGGGAAACAGCTGCTTATAATTTGTACTTTGTAATTTGAATAACAAGGGGGCAATAGCATTGAATTCATTTAGAATAGTAGATAGCCATTGCGATACCTTATTAAAAATTGATTCAGGTGAAATAAATTTTTTTAAAAGTGGTAATTCACATGTGGATCTTCCAAAAATCATTGATGGGGGTATTTTTATACAGTTTATGGCTGTATATATACACCAGCATTATAAGCCTAATTTAAGTTTGAGAAGAAGCTTGGAGCTGATAAATACTTTTTTAGGTATTGTCGATGATCCACAATTTATACATATAAAAGAAATTGAAGATTTAAATCACTTATTATCTAGTGAAAAAAAGATTGGCTTATTACTTTCTTTAGAGGGAGCAGAGCCTATTGAAAGTATTGCGATACTAGATATATTTTTTCACCTGGGTGTAAGATGCATAGGATTGACATGGAATCATGGTAATATGCTAGCTGATGGATGTAAGGGAACAGGTGGTTTAACTCCTTTCGGTAAAGATGTAGTAAATAGAATGTCAGAACTGGGGATATTATGTGATGTTTCTCATTTGTCTCAAGCAAGCTTTTGGGACGTGATGATGATTGCAAAAAAACCTCTTATTGCTTCCCATTCTAATTGTTATGCTTTATGCCCTCATCCAAGAAACCTTACCGATAGTCAGATTAAGGAACTTGCACAAACAGGTGGTGTTATTTCCATTAATTTTTATCCGGATTTTATAGGCTTAAATCGTGATTTAGATTCAATTATTAAGCACATAACTCATATATGCGAATTAGTTGGGGTAGAACATGTTGGCATAGGTTCAGATTTTGATGGTGCGGAATTTTTAATTACTAACCTAGAAAATTCTTCAAAATTAATAAACTTAGCTAAGGAGCTTGAGAAAAACGGTTTTCATAGGCGGGAGATTGAAAAAATTATGGGGAATAATATAATTAATCTTTTAAAAAACAGCCTTCCGGGAGGTGGCCATGGGTGCTGATTTACATGTTCATACAACAGTATCAGATGGCACATTGGATCCTACCCAGTGTATAAAAATGGCAATATCTCTTGGCCTAGAAGCTATTTCTATAACGGATCATGACACTATTGGAGGTCTAGAAGAAGCAGCTCAGGAAGCGTTAAAGTATCCCGAATTTACCTTTGTGCCGGGGGTAGAGCTAAGTGCTGATTACTTTGGCATGGAGGTTCATATCTTAGGATATTATATAGATTATAAAAGCAGGAGCCTTAGAGATTTTTTACAAGAAATGAAGTTAGATAGAGAAGAAAGATGTAAAAAGATTGTTAAAAAATTAAACTCAATTGGAGTAAATATACTATATGAAAACTTAAAAAATAACACGGAAGCTTCTATAATTGGAAGATCACATATTGCCCAGTTGATAGTAAAATCAGGATACGAAGCCAGCATTCAAGATGCTTTTGAAAAATATCTAGTTAAGGGGCGGCCAGCCTATGTTCCAAGAAAGAAGGTAACACCTGTACAAGCTATAGAAGTAATTAACCAAGCTCAAGGACTGGCTGTATTGGCTCATCCAATTTTTATAGGAAATAGAAAACAAATAATTAATGTACTTGAGCAAGGTTTTATTGGAGTGGAAGTCGAATATCCAAATCAATCACAAGAATTTAAAACTTGGTTGAATTTAAAAGCTCAGGAAATGGGCTTGATAGCTACAGGTGGTTCAGACTTTCACGGTGATATAAAAAAAGCCAGGCTAGGTGAATCTACAGTAGGGTTATCAATAGTGAAAGACCTACAAAAACTTAAAGGAGAGAGAGACAATGCAATTTTCAAAAAGGATTGAAAGGATGGAAACGTCCATTTTTTCTTATATGACTGCATTAAAGGCACAAGTTGAGGCAGAAAAGGGGATTAAGGTAATTAACCTGGGGATTGGGAGTCCGGACAGGCCACCATCAGAAGCTATAAGACAAGCTATTAGTGATAGTGTAATGAATGGTGATGAATATAGATATCCATTAACTGATGGAACAGATAGCTTGCGTAAAGCTATTGTGAAATGGTATTTGGAGAGGTTTAATGTTGAATTAGATCCTGAAAAAGAAGTTTTAGTTTTGATGGGTTCCCAAGACGGTTTATCTCATGTATGTCAGGCTATCTTAGATCCCGGGGATATTGCTTTGGTTCCCGATCCGGGCTATCCGGTATATAGTGCAGGTGTTATTTTGGCAGATGCAATCAAATACCCATTAGTTTTAACGCAAGAGAATAGTTTTTTACCGAAATATGAAAATATTCCAGAAGATATATGCAAAATGGCTAAGATGATGTTTTTAAATTATCCCGGAAATCCTATTCCTGCTCCGGGGACTTTAGAGTTTTTTAAGGAAACAGTAAAATTTGCAAGGGAAAATTCTATAATCGTCTGCCATGATAATGCATATTCAGAGTTAGCATATGATGGTTTTTCACCTCCAAGCTTTTTGCAAGCGGATGGTGCAAAAGACGTGGGTGTTGAATTTCATTCATTTTCAAAAACATTCAATATGGCTGGTTGCAGGATTGGATTTGTAGTTGGAAATAGTAAAGTGATCAAGGCATTGACTGAAGTTAAAGCCAATATTGATTATGGAGTCTTTTTACCTGTTCAACATGCAGCTGAGGTAGCATTAAGCAATTATAAAGAATGGGTTACTGATAATTCTATGGTATATCAAAAGAGGAGAGATGTGTTAATAGATGGTTTGAGTTCTCTGGGATGGAATATAGACAAGCCTAAAGCCTCTATGTTTTTATGGGCCGAGTTACCTCAAGGTCATACTTCAAGCCAGACTTTTGCTGAGCAACTCCTGGAGGAAGCTGGAGTTTTGGTAATTCCCGGTACGGCATTTGGCAAGAATGGTGAAGGATATGTGAGAATAGCCTTTGTACAGGAAGAAAAGGTTCTATTAGAGGCAGTTGATAGAATAAAATCTTTTTTGAAAGAAGAATAAGCAATAATCTTGTATCAGTTGAATATACTAATATTCCAGATGAGTTTCTATATTACCATACCTGTCGGGGTCGATTATTAATGCACCCTGCTTAACTTAAATAAAAACAATAGATTTGGTTAAACTAGCTGTAAATGCGAAAGGAGGCTTAGTAAATTGCAGGAAGATGCTATGTCTAGAGCTCCATGGAGTTTACAGCCTAGTTTGAAGTCAATGACAGAAGAAGTAGGGATCGACTTTGATATCTTTATTAAATTTCTAAAGGATAATAAAAAGGACGTGGAAATAGCACAAGAGTTTGGGGTCAGTGATAAAACAATAGTATGTTTAAGAGAGCATTTTGAGAAATATGGTGTTCATTCAATTGTTGGGCAGGACTAGGAGCGAAGGTTCGTTGTTGGCTAGCGGATTATTGTCAGACGTTTGGGTTATATAATATGTGCGGGCGGTTAATAACCGCCCCTACATTATGTAGGGGAGATTATCAATGCGTCCCGTTCAGTTTATACTGACTGTCTATTGGGGTGATATGGGTTTATGGAAAGGAGAAGTGTGTATTACAAGGTTTTAGAGTATCCTCTAGTGCAGTATATTACTTTGAGAAGAAGAATATTATACGAAGCAATTTTAGAAGATAAGATAGTGAATAATAACCAAGTTAATATAAATGTGATCCAAGATCAGTTGGAGCTCAATAAAGCTATAAGGCTTTATAAAATTGACTATTCTAATGAGGAAATTGATTTTAATAATAATATTTTAATAATTTCTATAAATTTTCCTGTTGATGATACAAAATATAGAACTAATAGAATATATACTTTTGGTGATATAGTAAAAGGTAAAATACAGATATCTACCATTTCAAAAGACCTTATTTATCGAAAAGAAATATACCTACTTGCTTATACTTGGGAAGGAGAAAAGATACCTTTGCGGAAGCAAGTATATGTTCTTAATTAACTATTGCCTCTATTTATAGAGGTTTTTATTTATCTTTTTATTTATGTTGTGTCATATTGTCTTTATTTAAATTAAATGATAAAATATAGTTTAAAATATATCTCAGATGAATCATGCTTGCAACAAGAATGCTGAGGCGTTCTTGAAAGGAAGTGCTATTGAAATGTTTTTAAAACTCCTACTTATTTTTGTTGGAATATCCCTTTTAGAGCTAGTGTTGATCCTGAGAGTTGGACAAGTAGTTGGAATCTGGTATACAGTATTATTACTGGTTTTGACTTCTTTACTTGGGGTTTTATTAGCTAAGTATCAGGGCTTTTTAACTATCAGACAAATGCAAAGTTCTTTGTCATATGGACAGATGCCTGGAGATGCTATGTTAGATGGTATTTTAGTTTTAGTTGGAGGGATACTTTTGTTTATCCCTGGCTTTATAACAGATATAGTTGGATTTTTATGCTTGTTGCCAATTTCTAAGAAGGTAATTAGAGAATATATTAAAAAACTTATTAGATACTATTTGGCTACAGGACAGATGAGAGTAATATTAAAATAAAATACTAGATTGAGGAGGATAAATTAATGGATATTTTAAAAGAAGGTTTGGCTTTTGATGATGTTCTGTTAATCCCACAGGCTTCCGAAGTATTACCTGGAGACGTGGATATTGCTACTTATTTTACCAGAGGAATTAAATTAAATATGCCTATTGTCAGTGCTGGTATGGATACTGTTACTGAGGCTAAGCTTGCAATTGCAATGGCAAGAGAAGGTGGCATAGGTGTAATACATAAAAACTTAACCATTGCACAGCAGAGTGAAGAAGTGGACAAAGTTAAGCGGTCAGAACATGGTGTTATAACTGATCCTATTTTTCTATATCCACATAACATTATCCAAGAAGCTGTTTTTCTTATGGAAAAATACCTTATATCCGGGGTACCTATTATTAACGATAAGGGAATATTAGTAGGCATAATAACTAATAGGGATCTTAGATTTGAGCAAGATTTTCAAAGACCAATCGAAGATGCTATGACAAAAAGTAATTTGATTACTGCTCCGGAAGGCACTGATATGCTTCAAGCAAAAGCAATTCTTCAAAAAAATAAAATTGAGAAATTACCTATTGTTGATAAAGATTTTAAATTAAAAGGCTTAATTACCATAAAAGATATTGAAAAGGCAAAAAAATATCCCAATTCAGCCAAGGATGAAAATGGTCGCTTAAGGGTTGCAGCGGCTGTTGGAGTAGGTGGGGATACCAATGAACGAATAGAAGAACTGGTAGCTCACAAAGTTGATGTAATAGTTGTAGATACTGCCCATGGTCATTCAAAGGGTGTAGTTGATACAGTTCGTTTAGTAAAAAAGAAGTATCCTGAGTTGCAAGTTGTGGCAGGTAATGTTGCAACAGGAGAGGCAACTGAGGATCTTGCCAAAGCAGGAGCAGATGCTGTTAAGGTAGGAGTTGGACCAGGATCAATCTGTACAACAAGGGTGATAGCTGGTATTGGTGTTCCGCAGATGACAGCAATTTATGATTGTTGTCTGGTAGCAAAAAAATACGATTTACCGGTGATAGCTGATGGTGGTATAAGATATTCTGGAGATGTGACCAAAGCTTTGGCAGCAGGAGCAAGTACTGTAATGCTGGGAAGTCTATTTGCGGGAACTGCGGAAAGTCCCGGAGAAATAGAAATATTTCAAGGCAGAAGCTTTAAAGTTTATCGTGGCATGGGTTCTTTAGGTGCTATGCATGCAGGCAGCAAGGATAGATATTTTCAACATGGTCAAGAGAAGCTGGTTCCGGAAGGAATTGAAGGTAGGGTTCCTTTTAAAGGCCAATTGTCAGAAACTGTTTTTCAATTAATAGGTGGATTAAGGTCAGGCATGGGATATTGCGGTGCAGCCAACCTGGAAGAATTAAGGAAAAATGCTAAATTTGTTAAGATAACCACAGCAGGCCTAAGTGAAAGCCATCCACATGATGTACACATTACTAAAGAGGCTCCGAACTATAGAATTTAAAGGGTCAGCCAGAGGTCAGAAGTCGGATGTGCGATATAGATACTAATGGGATAAAATATGATATTTATGCCTAATTAGGAAGGGGAAACTTGTTGTGAAATATGTACTATTTGACTTAGACGGGACATTATTGCCATTGAATACTGATGAATTTGTTAATGGTTATTTGAAAGCTCTTAGCAAGAAGATAGCTAACTATATTGAGCCGGACATATTTGTTCCTAAGCTGTTAAAAGCAACTGAAGCAATGGTGTTGAACCTTGAAGAGAAAACGAACGAAGAAGTATTTGCTGAGCATTTTTTTAGAGACTGTTTTGAGGACAAGGAAGGTATACTAAAACAATTCGAAGAATTTTATTTAAATGAATTCAAAAATTTGCAAATACATGCAACAACGCATGAATCCCACGTCTCGGAAATGTTGGACTATTTAAAATCCAAAGATGTAGGAATTGTTATAGCAACTAATCCGCTCTTTCCTTTAACTGCAATCAAAGAAAGGTTAAGTTGGATAGATATTAGCGAATATGAGTTTGATTTGATAACCAGTTATGAAAAAATGAAATACTGCAAACCTCATTTACAGTACTATGAGCAGATTTTAGAAGAGATTAATGCGAATCCAGAGGACTGTTTAATGGTTGGTAATGATATGCAAGAAGATATGGTAGCTTCTAAATTAGGTATGAAAACTTTTTTACTTGAGGGCTATTTAATTGATAGAAACACCTCCTATATTGAACCTACATATAGAGGTTCCTATTTGGATCTACAGGATTGTATAATGAAATTGTGTAAGAATATATAGGCTATACATGGACTTACCTAAAAAGCAAACTTAAATATCTCCTGAATAAAAGGTTAATTATGGGTTAAAATAATACTGAAAATTGCAGGACTTATTTTGCACATCTCGAATATTAATAAGCAAACATGATTTGGGGGTGGGTCAATGATTATAAGACAATGTGCTGGTGGTGTGGTATTTTGGGAAGACAAGGTTTTACTCCTAAAGAATGATAAAGGTGTATGGAGCCTTCCCAAAGGAGTCATTAGGCATGGTAATGCAGTCGATGAAGTAGCTTTGACAAGAGTTCAAGAAGAAGCAGGTGTTGAAGCAAGAATAATTGGCTCGGCTGGTGATACTAGTTATGAATTTTTTTCATGCTCACGTCAAAGACCCGTTTGCAATATGATTACATGGTTTATTATGAAGTCCGAAACAGAAGATTTTAATGTAGCTAAAGATCAAGGTTTTACCGATGGTGGCTTTTTTGCTCTAGATGATGCATTAAATCTCATAACACATAACCAGGAAAAATCGTTAGTTAGAATATCCAACGAGAAAGTAAAGGAACTACTTGAAATTGGTGCATAATTTTTTAACGATATTGGTAAGTAACCCTTGAAACTTTATGTATCAAGGGTTCTTTTTATTATTGCTCGGGTGGTAAAGAAAAAACATAAATGAGGTGCTAGAAATGGAGAAATATATTAACCAGTATTCAGCCGAGAAAAAATATTTTATTTTAACTTATGGTTGTCAGATGAATGAAAGGGATTCAGAAGTATTGGAAGGGTATCTTGATAATATGGGTTACTACCCAGTCAATACAGAAAAAGATGCAGATATAATAATATTAAATACTTGTTGTATAAGAGAAAAAGCAGAATTGAAGGTATTTGGGAAGCTAGGGGAACTAAGTCAACTAAAAAAGGAAAAACCGGGGCTAGTCATTGGTGTTTGCGGATGTATGACCCAGCAAGATGAAGTATTTCAAAAAATTAAGAACAAAACACCCTATGTAAATTTAGTTTTTGGTACTTATAATGTTCATCAATTACCCAATCTGTTGTTACAAATACAAAATACAGGTGAGCCGGCTTATGAAATATGGGAAAAAGAAGGAGAAATTGTTGAAACTGAAATTTCTCGCAGGGTAGATACAATAAAAGCGTATGTTAATATTAGCTATGGTTGTGATAATTTTTGTACATACTGTATAGTTCCCCATGTGAGGGGCAGAGAGAGAAGCAGAACACCGGATAAAATAGTCGAAGAAATCAGCGGCTTAGTAAAGGAAGGTTATAAGGAAATAATGCTGCTGGGGCAAAATGTAAATTCTTACGGCAAAGATTTTGATCATAAATTTGATTTTGCAGACCTGTTAGTTGAAATAAATAATATAGATGGTCTTGAAAGAATACGTTATATGACTTCTCACCCAAGGGATTTTACTGATAAATTGGTTGAGACTATTGCAAAATGTAATAAAATATGTGAGCATTACCATCTTCCAATACAGAATGGAAGCAATAAAATCTTAAAAGCCATGAATAGAGGATATACCAGGGAAGAATACCTTGAGCTGGTAGAAAAGATTAAGGCTACTGTGCCTAATTATGCTATTACCAGTGATATTATTGTAGGTTTTCCCGGGGAAACAGAGGAAGATTTTAAGGATACATTGGATATTGTAGAAAAAGTACGATTTGATGCTATTTATACTTTTGCTTATTCTCCCAGAAAGGGAACACCAGCTGCAACCATGGAATGTCAGGTAGATGATGCAGTAAAAAAAGAGCGGTTACATAGGTTAATGGATTTACAAAATAAAATCAGCTTTGAAAAAAATATGGAGCTTGTTGGCAGTAATATTGAGGTATTAGTGGAAAGCCTTAGTAAAACAGATGATAGTAGATTAACCGGTAGGAGCAGAACAAATAAAATTGTCAATTTTTCTGGAGATCAAACCCTTATTGGCAAGACAGTAAATGTAAAAATAACTAAGGCTCAGACGTGGAATCTGGTAGGGGAGATATGATAAAAACAGGAGGGTTATAGTGAAGCTTCAAAATTTGGTAATAATATTTATTTTGCTAGTAATGGTCTTTACAGCAAGCTGCCAAAACACAGAAACAGACTATATTATTGAAGATGAGATAGAGTTTACTTTTAAAGCGTTGGATAATATAGAGTATATCTTTGGGACAGGTAAAATAATGAACATTGTCTATCCTTGGGATGAAATAGAAGAGAATGTTAAAGTGTTTGGAAGGCTTATTACTTTGTTTGGTGATCCTCTTCAGATAACAGATGATTTAGAGAATGCCTATATTTATGTTATTTTAGCTACTCATATTAGTGGAAGGACACATATACTCAGTGCATATAGTGGTCCATCTGGTCCTGCAATTGGTGGCGGTAGAGAAGATGGTATTGAAGAGGCTGCTGAAGCATTAAAGCGATATATTTTACAGGCAGAACCTAGTGATTTTGTATATGAAGGGTATTATATGGATTTTTCTTTAAGAATATATATGAGTGTTGAAGATGGAAGAGCCAATTATTCCGAGCGGCAGTTAACAGAAGCAGAGCATAGACAAGTGATGGAACGATGGTTTCCAGAAATTTTTTAGATGAAGAACTTAAAAAGTTAGTGGTTAAAAAAATATACCCTCAAAAGCTTATGCTGTAAGTTTTTTGGGGATTTTTTTATGAATTTTCACCATTTAGCAGGACTGCTTTAAAAAATTGTCGAAAATGGTTAATATAGGAAAACAGGGTTGTCGTATATAAAATAGAAAGAAGCGGAGAGGAGTAATAAATATGAATAAAATAGAGCTCGTGAATAATAAAAATAGTGGAGATATGCTTTTTAATGATATATCTAATCTAATTGAGCAAAGTCGCCGTGCAATTTATACACAGATCAGCAGCACAACTGTTTTACTGTTTTGGGAAATTGGCAAGCGTATCAATAGTGAGGTTTTGAAAAATAAGCGTGCTGATTATGGTAAGCAAATAGTGTCAATGCTGTCAACACAACTAACAGGAAAATACGGACGTAGTTTTGAGTTTCGTAATTTACGTCGTATGATGCAATTTGCAGAACAATTTTCTGATTTTAAAATTGTGTCGGCATTGCCGACACAATTAAGTTGGACACACTTTGTTGAAATTTTGCCATTAAAATCATACAAAGCAAAATTATTTTATTTAAATGAGGCTGCCCGTGAGCTTATTAGCACTAAAGAATTACGGAAGATGATTAATCGCAAGACGTATGAGCGTAAAGAAATTGCTGATACACAGATATCAGCTGCATCATCTATTCCTATTGGTACTTTCAAAGACCCTTATTTATTTGATATATTAGGTTTGAAAGACGAATACTTGGAAGTTGATTTGGAAGAAGCAATTTTGAGAGAACTTGAAAAATTTATCCTCGAATTTGGCAAGGGTTTTGCTTTTGTGGAACGTCAAAAGCGAATGATAATTGATGGCAACGATAGGAATTTAGATTTGTTGTTTTATAACAGATACTTAAAAAGGTTGGTAGCTGTCGAATTAAAAATTGGTCGTTTTCGGGCGGAGCACAAAGGGCAAATGCAGCTATACTTAGGTTGGCTCGATAAATATGAAAGACAGGAAGATGAAAATTCTCCTGTTGGCTTGATACTATGTTCCGAAAGCGGTCGTGAAGAAATTGAATTATTGAAATTAGATCGTGACGGAATATTAGTTGCAGAGTATTGGACAGCTCTACCACCAAAGGCTGAATTTGAACAAAAAATACAAACGATACTTGCGGAAACCCGTGAGCGTATGGTACAGCGTAATCTATTATCTACAATAGATACATCCATGGATGTATAATATAATATATAAGGAATCTGATTAAAGATTTATTGCGTAGTAATATTTATGGAAGTATGAACAAAGAATTTATTTCACTTGATAACTTTAAATAATATTTCAACATTCATAGAAGCCAATTCTTCTGCCAAAGTTTTGGCTTCTTTCATTAATTTATTACACAAAACGCAAAAAATCCTTAATTTTCTTTATTTTATGCTATAATTATACATGATACACTTGAAGGGGGCGGAGGTTTTTTGAGCGATTTAACACCTATGATGAAACAATATTTAAGTATAAAAGCAGAGAATATGGATAGTATTCTTTTTTATAGATTGGGAGATTTCTATGAAATGTTCTATGATGATGCAATTCTAGCATCAAAGGTGTTGGGGATTGCTTTGACAGGTAGGCAAACAGGGGCTGAGAAAGCACCTATGTGTGGCATCCCTTACCATGCTGTTGATACATACCTGCCAAAACTTTTGCAAAAGGGGTATAAAGTTGCATTATGTGAGCAGATAGGGGATCCTAAACTCTCAAAGGGTCCGGTAGAACGCAAAGTAGTCCGAATAATTTCACCGGGAACTATCCTGGATGAAAAATATCTGTCCGCCGATCAGAATAACTATATAGTGAGTATCTACCCAAAGCAGGATAGTTATGGTTTGGCTTATTGTGATTTATCTACAGGTGATTTTAAGGTAGCTCTTATTAAGGGAGAAGATAGCTTAGTTGATGAGGTTGCAAAACTAAACCCTGTTGAATGCATAGTACCGGATAATTTTGAGCAGGAAATACTTTTGAAAAAGATTGGCCACAGAACAAATATCTATACAATAGCAAATAGCACTTATAACTATGAAAAAATGCTGGATTTGCTAAAAAGTAAATTCTCTAATAACCATGTTTTAAGCATAGGTTTACATAACAATAGAGTTTCTTTATTAGCTGCCGGTATCTTATATAAATATCTTCAGACAAACTTAAAAGCTGACTTGGAGCATTTATCTAATATAGAAGTATATATCCCTGAAACTTATATGGTTTTAGATTATGCTACTCGCAGAAACTTAGAATTGACTACAAATATCAATGGTGACAAAGAAAACACTGTATTATCTGCTATAGATAATACAATTACTGCAGCGGGTGCCAGAGTACTTAGACAATGGATAGAGCAGCCATTAAAGGATATTAAAGAGATTGAACAAAGGCTTGATATGGTAGCTTTTTTTAATGAAAATGTTTTAACTCGAGAAGAGCTTAGAAATTACTTAAAAAATCTTTATGATATGGAAAGATTAATTAGCAAAATTTTATATGGCAATACAGATGCAAGGGATTTAGTTGCCTTAAGGACTTCTTTAAGTATGTTACCTGGAATAAAGGCTTTATTTGCGAACCTGACTTTAGAGCCACTGAAAAAAATCATAGATGGTTTGGATACTTTGGATAACTTAGTAAGCTTATTGCAGTCCGGTATAGACGATAATCCGGTATCTGGTTTGAAGGAAGGCAATATAATTAAGCTCGGATATAACCCTGATGTTGATCGTTTAAGAGCAGCTAAAACTAGCGGAAAAACGTGGATTGCCAATCTTGAAACGAAAGAGCGGGAAAAATTAGGCATAAAATCTCTGAAAGTAGGCTATAACAAGGTATTTGGTTACTATATAGAAGTGACAAATACAAATCTTAGTCAAGTGCCTGAGAGCTACATACGCAAGCAAACCCTGGCTAATTGTGAACGTTACATAACACCGGAGCTAAAAGAGCTGGAAAACCTTATTTTAGATTCGGAAGAAAAGCTCTATGACCTTGAATACAAGTTATTCCAAGAGATTCGTGGAAAAGTAAATCTTCATGTCCATGAAATAAAAAATAATGCCAACCTGGTAGCTAAGTTAGACGTATTTTCCGGTTTGTCAGTTACATCAGAAAAGAATAACTATACAAGGCCAAAAATCTTTGAAAATAATGAGCTGAAAATCATAAATGGTAGACATCCGGTAGTAGAAAAATCATTGGGGCATCTTTTTATATCTAATGATACAAATATGAATGATGCAAATAAACTGATGGTAATTACCGGGCCAAATATGGCAGGTAAGAGTACATATTTGAGGCAAAATGCTGTTATTGTACTCATGGCACAAATGGGCAGCTTTGTCCCGGCGGATGAAGTTGAAATTGGGGTTGTAGATAGAATATTTACCAGGATAGG
>Ga0123355_10000988_pt1 | contig 39478 bp, 25 predicted proteins | sample TergutEmb28metaG_3_FD_89872 | JGI IMG/M metagenome (GOLD analysis project Ga0123355, IMG submission 89872) | Embiratermes neotenicus P1 segment gut microbial communities from Petit-Saut dam, French Guiana - Emb289 P1 | ecosystem: Host-associated > Arthropoda: Insects > Digestive system > Gut ...
GCAAGCTCCTGATGATGGATATATTAATGTCCGAAACATGTTGAGCACATAAGAAGTGAAATAAAATAGCAAGTGACATCGAGTGGGTCTTTTATTCTTCAACTATTTTATGTGTTGTTAATATTTTGGTAGTGTGGTTGAAACACTGCAGTAGAATTAAATAGAATTAAAATTATCTGTTCATAAATAAGTTGTCTGTTGTGAGCCAGAAATTTCTTTGGTTTCTGAAGTGTTATACTTAGGCTATAAAGTGAGTGGGATAACCACACAGTTGTGTTAGAGAACATAGTTTTAAGCTTGATATCTTACAGAGTTCCACTATAAGGATAATATTCTTAACAGCTGCATTTTTTGTTGTAAGACAGTAGCCAAAGAGTCTTAAATAAACTACATTCAATGACATTTATGACAGATGAATGTAAAGTTATTACTCTGATTTTTGAGATTGCCAGCTGTGTTTGTGGAAAGTACTGCAGTCCTGATTAGGATGATGCGTGCTTTAATTGATTGGTGGGCAATATACAGCTGGTTTAAGAACTTCAATGATGATTCATGTACAGAGGTCATGTCAACATACATTCTCAATTATATAAAAGCAAAAGTATTATGTTTACTGTTAACTTTCAGCTGTTGAAGCTCATAATGTGCATGCAAATTTGAGATAAATGGATTCTTGTGTGTCATTTGCGTCTCCTACTTCTTAGTGTACTTCCTGTCTTGCTGTATGTTAAGGTTATAAATTATTAGGAGTGGCAGTTATAGCTACTATCATAGACCATTGTATAGAGCTTGCTGTGTTATGGTCGCTAAGTTGTTGGCGTGATAATTGAGAGCTGAGTCTGGAGTAAGATTGAAACCTGAATGCACAAATTCTTGTCACATACATGCTCCTATGATCTCTCTGAAGAGCGGAAGTGTCACCATTTTAACTTCCAGCGAGAATATTAACACAAAGAAGTGGGTACATCCCTTCAATCATACTGTTCTTTCAGGGTTATGGCCATGACGACCCATTTTAAGGGTGAATCTGATTTCTCCAACTTCTTACTGGGTGTCCGGAGCCTTGTTTATCAGCAGTTGTATAAAAATAGAGCATGTCATGGAAATTAGTCTTGATAGCAACTGTAAGGTTCTGCAAAATGTTGCGTTTCTATTAGACTGCATGGTGTCACCTTCCAGAAGACAGTATTCTTCATAGCCGCTGCTGTGAAAATGTGAACCTCACACGCACGATTAAGTGTCTCTTGATGTTTGAATATTTTACATTTTGCAATGCTGTCTTGAAGAGACATCTGGTAACTGGCAGAGCTACCCAATCCACTCATATTCCTGGCATTACTGGAGACAGTAAGTATGCTGTTACAACTGGGACCAACACAAAAAACAGTTTCTGAAAGTAAATAGCACTGTAAAGACCTCAGCATTTATCATGCCACTTGAAATAATGCATGCAATTTTGAAGCAAGTGGAGAGTCGTAACTTCTTGAAAATGTGCTGGGAAGTTTTGTGGGGAAGTCTAAAAGTACCAAATGCTGTTTCTCAAAAGAGGGTTGTAACCTATACACATGTAAATGTGATACTTTGTATGTTGAGGAACATAATGACATACTGTCCCTTCAAAACTGCATAGGCCTACTGGGTACAATTTACACATCATTTTGAAGCATTTCCCAGTACCTAGGGAATTTTGTAATACAATATCAACCCTGAACTTAGTTATTTCCAATCCTTAATGATTAAGAGATAATATGTAAGAATATTTGTAGTCTGGCAGCAAAGTGTTTAGTTATGCTTGAGGGCATAAAATGTTTGTTTATAGATAAAAGGAACAGATATAGTTTGATTCCAAGAATATTAAAAATAAACATTTCTTACAATTATAGGTGCTGTTTTTATTACCTTTCCTGCTCACAGTCCATCCTTTTCCATGTAGCGTATGAAGATGTATGTTATCATCATCTGATTAATTTTATTCATTGGATTTCTGATGTATTTAAACCAAGAGACCCATCATGTAGTTTGCAATTCATGGGTCACAGTTTGAAGCGTCTAGTTTATATTCATGCACTTGCTCCTTTGTTGGAGCCATGGATGTTGATGACACACTTTAGATTCATCTCAGTACAGCCAGACAATTTGTTTGTACCTTTTTTGAAATGAGCCACAACCCACCACCATCCTCAGTCCTGTTTGAAATGGGTCTGTAATTTTATGTTTTGCTGACCATGCATCCTGGTACAACTCTGGGTAAATGACCAACTTGATGCACAATTACATTATATAATACATTTATTATTGTAATCCTCTACATGTTTCGAGCAACTCTGTTCTCATCATCAGGAGGTCAAATTGTTTTAATACAACATCTGGTATAGTATTCTTTGTAAGTGACTGTCCGGTGTGCAGGTTGAGAAAGACTGATTACTCAGAGTTGGGTCTGTAATGTTGAGCATCAACCCCATACTTGATTTTTAGGATAGCAACATTTTATGTTCCCAGTGGACCTTCAGATTATTTTTAGTCCCAGTGGGAACTTGTTTTGTTAGGTCTCTTGTGAGGTATTGTAGGTAGCTTACTCAGTCCTTATGATTCATAGATTTTATTAAATTAACCAATAGGGATACATATAACATAGTTGGATTCAAACTCTTATTAGAGGTATGTTTTCACCCTGCTATAGAAGAAACAAATATGTTCCCCCCCCCCATCACCAAGGGAACACTTTTAGTATCCTAGTTTCCACGGGATAATTAGAATTTGTGTGAAGTGGACTAAGGGCCTTGGCATTTATAATTCCACAACAAATAGTTCTGGTCTGAAGGTACTTTGAGGATTATATTCTGAATCATTAATTTTATTATAAGAGAATTCTCAGACTTGTCAGATAATGAATATTGAGTTTTCTGATGGCTACGTATGTCTTCATTTTAATGATTGGAGCTCACAGGTGAATAAATTTTGCACATTGAAGGTAGTAAATAATGTACCTAGTGAGTGGGACCATTTAAAACAAATGAAAGTGGTTGAAAACAAGAGGACATGTGCAGGAGGATGGCAGCAACAGAACTGCATTCCCAACTTCTTGAAGTGAATGACCCGTATGAACATTGGATTTTAGTTTGAGTTCTCCTTCGTAGCATATTCCAATGAAGGTGTGTGTTTTTTACCTCGTTCCTGAGGCATATTGGAATTTTGATAACTTCCTTTTGTTGTTTATTGCTTGTCCTTTAGTTATGCCATTACAATCATTTATCTTGTGAGAATTTGTATCTATAAGAGTAACAGTTTAAGAAATATTTGTCTCTTATATTTTCTGATTATTGCAGATAGTGGTTCTTCACATCGATTGTGGAGATTCAAGGACCCTCAGGCCAATTGCTACCGTTGTGACGTGTGCTTCAAGTGTTTCACTAGACGGGATCACCTGAGAACCCACAAAAAGAACTTGCATGGCGAGGATGCAGGTCCTTTTGCCTGTATCGTTTGTTCTCAACTTTATAAGAATGTTGATAGTCTACGCAAACATATTGCTAAATTTCATGTAATGCGGGCCAAACCTACAGACAAGACAAAACTTATTTGATGTTGCATTATTACTGGTCTTGGATTCTGGAATTTGTTTGGAACTTGCAATGCTGAAGTATCAGAACTCTTGTTAGCTTGTGGGCTCTTCTGGGGTCTTGTATGTATGCTGGTTTTACATATATACACTTTCTTCAGATATAATTATGCTTCCAGACTGATTCTGAATTTCATGATGCCTTTTATATTCGGTGATATTTTGCAGTCTTTATGATGGTAACACACTTGCATGGTCTTCATAATTCAAGTGGAAATTACCAAGGAGTAACACACTGTATGCTTTATTCACAGTATGAGGTTAAAATCTTGTTCAGCCTATCAGCCATGCTAAGGTTTTTTGCTGGTTTTCCTTATTCTCTAAAAGTGATTGTCATGACAGCATCTTCAGTAAGCCACAGATGCCTCAGATGTTTACCACTCACAATTTATGATCATCTTCCTATTTATTCAATATCATAGTATGTCAGTTGCATTTGTGTCATCCAATAACCAAAGAATTAGTCAGTGAAGTGGTTTGGGTCTTCATTCTTTGTACAAAATTTACTACTGAAATTTCAAAAATGCAACAGAGAATGAAACTGTAAGTTGTTTTATAGCATATAACTGACTGTGTAATGAAACAGGGGAAAGCTTCCAAGGAAGTTCCAATTTGTGTGAAGTTATGCGCTCATCTGAAACTGCCACTCCAAAGTCTGGTTGGGATTTGATCAAACCACATGCTATTTGCACTTTACAGGTTTATACATTTATCTTTAATAAATTAATTATTATTGCACTAATTTTAACCAGACCTTGTAAAATAAGAATATTCATTTATCAGATAGCTCAGTCAGTGATATGTCTCAGCTAGGCAATGGGACTTGTTACTGGCAAGGGCAGGAGCCTTTTTGTTTCTACCTTGCCCAGGCTGTCTCTGGGCCTACCCAGAGTCTTATTAGATGTCAGAAATAAAGCAGGCAGAGTATGATGACCACTTGCCTCTGTCAAGACCTGAGGTCTGGAATGCATGTGGCACCACAGCTATATGCATGATACAGTGCTGCAGCAGAAGGCAACCTAGTAGTGTGGTACTAAAAAGTTCCATGCTTAAGATTTTGCGTAAGTTTGGATGTTAACACAATCCAAAAGAGGAGACTGTGATCTCATGTTTTTATTTATGCACTGACCAAAGTCTGAATCATGAACTCGATAACATAACTGCAGTTTGGTGAGGGGAGACAGAGTAGACACCAATACTAATCTTCAACTTTGTTTAGCCAAATGGTTAAAATCTTAATAAAGCATAACTGCAAATCAGCAACAGAGAGACTGATTAAAGATGAAAGTTCTGGCCAGTGTTCAATCCAATTGCCACAGTGTAATCCCAATATGTGTCCTTTAGAATCTAGCAGAAGTTAGAGTTTTTACTTTAATCATGTACCATCACTGTAATACGGATATATTTATTTAATGCTACTTGTATGTGCAAAGTTTTATACCGAAACTGGTTGTCGAACATAGCTTTCAGCCAGAGATGGTTTGTATTGTTTGGTAAACCCTTCATTCAAATACTTCAGCACTGCAATCAAAGTAAATTTGTCATAGGAAATGAAATGAAATGTATTCTTTTTTGTTGTTCTGTGTACAGATAAATGTGAATGGTTTACAGCAGTCCGTCCTTAAATATGTTCCTTGTTTTATCTCCTGTTGGTGTGATGTATTTACATGGAATATGTTGCGGTTGGTGAATATGTGCAAGTGTGTGAAGAAAGTACAAATTTCATCCATACCTTCTAGTTAGAATTGTTTCTTTATTTTTAGTTCTGCATTAACTTTTATTATTATGGCAAACTGAACTATATTTGAGAGAAAAATCTGAAAGAAATACATGATGCATATATTTTGTGTGCTGTAGGTTTTGTTATGAGGGCCGATGTAGAGAAGAATCTGTTGTGACATAAAAGTGAAAGATCTGCCTTACTGATTAAGTAGAGAAACAAATTGGGACAGCACACCACTGTGCAGCCAAATGTTGTGGTCTTTCAGTTAGCATTTCTGGATCATGTCCTGGAGGTACCAGGTTTTAAATGCACCCATTTCCCAGAAACTAGCTATTCTGGCAAGTTGTCATTTCGTAATGTCTTTTCAGTTAAATTGAATTCTGAAATGTGTAAATGTTTGACAGTGGTTTAGATAAGAAAGGATACAGTTTGTTGAAGCTTTTTGCATTTGCAGTTATTACAGGTATGTTATGTACATAAATCAAATGTTACAAAACCATGTGACATAGAAGGTGTAGCAGTGGTAAGATTTAGTTATGACATGTTTCATGTAAGAAGGAGCCAAATAGATGTGGCCCATAATTGTGTAGCTGATAATGCTGGTTACTGTAGAGTTTGATAGATACTAAACAAAGTGAATACAGTTATTTGTTGAAATTTATATTCTGTATGAATTTTCTAAGAATAACTAATTTTTAAAATTAGGATTTTTTGTTAGAAATTGTATTTATATTCATATTTCTTTTCTTTGCCTTATTATCATTATTGAACAGTTATGTCTTATGTTTGAAATTTGAAGTGTAAATTGTATGATTCATGATCTTTCTTTGCTTTAGAAATTTTTAATATACTATATATTAGAATGATCAGAATTCCTTTGTTTACTGTGTATGAGCCATATGGATGAAATGATTAGGCTCTCTTCTTTGCTTTATTACATGCTCAACTCAAACTTATATTTGTTATTTTTTTCTAAGTACTGTCACGTGTCTCCTGAGTTGCTTTATTGGTGGTAAATTTTGCCATAATATATTTCTTGCAAAATAAATTTAATATGTTCTGCTATAGTCCCTCTGAAAGTCAAGATTACCCACTCAACTGATGACCAGGAATTGTATGTTTTAGTTGCATGTTAGGTCGAAAATGCTGTTTATGAAAACTAAACAATTTACTAAAAACTCATTGGCACCAGGTCCAGATCAGTTTTGAGTCCCACGCATCTGCTCTCCGGTCTAGGTCTCTTTCTGTTGTGGTTAAAGTGACTATTATTGATGAAACTCTTCGTTCTTCCTTGTTCAAGTGTAAGATGTTTGAAGTGATATTTCCATTTCCCCCACATATCTTACGGGCTGGTTCTTAAACATAAGGACAGTTTTACCTTTCCTCTTACATTTATACTTTTTGCACATTTTAACATTGTCATTTCTTAATACTCAAGGAAGTTTCTTTGTTACTGTTGTGCTTGTACATTTAAACAACATTATTGAGTAAATTAATTATGCATCAGTTTTTATGCTGTATGATGGAAGTAAGATGAAAGGTTTGATGTTATTGCAGCATTGTATCTGATGGTTCTGTTCTTCTGGGATATGAAGCAGCATCAGAAGCTATTCAGATCCTGATGCCATGTGGCAACATAGTGCCATCATATTTAAGGGTCCTGTGTCCAAAAAGGACAGGACCCATGTAGATGATGGCACTATGTGACCTGCCAATGTTGCGTTCTGATTACCTAGTGAAGCAGTATCCAATCCCAGAAGAATGGAGTCCTCAAGTAACATGTAATCTCAAATCAGAAAGTGTACTTTATCCGATGTTCCATGAGATATCATTTCAGTCAAGATATAAGAAACTTCTGTTTGTGCATCATATGATTTTGTCATACATGGAGCAGTTTTCATTAACTTGTACTTAGCCTATGTGTTTATGTTGAAAATATACTCTGTATTATGATGCTGGATTCTAATGTGAATTTTTGATCATAATCCTACAATGTGCCTTGTTTTGTACAGCCTGATTTAATTAATTATAAGCACCAATATTTTTGTATGTGTATGTTGTGCTGTCTTTGTCAGGCGTTGTGTTAATAAATTACTGATTTAATTGAATCTATATTTCTTTACTTCCAAATGTTGATAGTTTGTAAATATGCACACAGAATTCAAGGAAATATATACTTGTACTAGCATTGATTTTAAAATAGTGCTGTGATTGATCATGCCATTGTGTAGGTTTTATAAAATGATATTAATAGAAATGTGAACTGACTGGTTAGCTTTTTTCTGTGATGTGTCAGAAGATGTGTTCATTTCTTTTGAATTGGTATGAGTGGAACTTGAAACTGGTAATTATTGCATTAGCTGTGGTTTTCATCACTAGGGTTCAATCTTTAGCATCAGCAGGGATTTTGTTTTTATTGCTGTGTCAGGATTGGCACTGGGACGCACTCAGCTGCCTTCCAGTGGGTGCTTGGGGAGAGCAGCTGGAGCATAAAATTGACCACTCATGTCCATCAAGTACTGAGATTAAGAATGAGTGGACTGTTACCTTTGCATTCCATATGCATATGTACAAGCAAAACTTTATTAATTTTGTGCCTGGTCTTCACTTGTGATTATTAGCAGTATTTGAGAATAATATTGTAGTATTCAACGATACTACAAAACTGTTCCAGCATGTTACTTGAATTGACTTCTTAAACAGTTGAGATGAATATTATTAATATGTATGAGTCAAACTGTCTCTTGTTTTGTCGGATAAGCATGCTGTTCAGATGGCTGAAAATGAAGTGTCAGTGCTGCTTGTCAGACTCTAAGATTGAATTTCAAGTTCATATGTCTCTTTTTGTCTGTAATTTGGAGGGTAGAATTTATTTTACAGCCAGAGCATTGGCCTTTATCTGTCCCTTATCAATTTGATCTTCATGCAGAACAGTGGTGTGTGGGACGGTATGTATTGTAGTTTTACCATCCATTGTGCTATTTATGTATTAAAACTTCCCAGAGACTGTTGTGTGGTACCCATTTCAAATTGCTGCAGAGAAACTATGCTGGGACGAAAACATGATGGCATGTGAGTGGCAGAGGAAGCTACAAGCATGTTATATTGCAATTTCTTATGTCTGAATGTTACTGTCGTGCATTTTTATGCGAAAAGTTGGCAGTAGGTTTTGTGCCTTTGCACCATTATGTGCAAGCATCCTGCCCTCTGCTTGTTATTTGATATAATTCAACATATTAAACATTTAGGGAATTGGATTTCTGTCATCTGGCGTTCTCATCACCTTGTCTTTTTATTTTCATTTCTTATTGTTTAACATGTTATTCAGAATGACATTTTTAATTCCTCAATTTTACTTCCATCACATTTATTGTCTGTGCATCTTGCTGTATAACACTTCAGTCTTGTATCACAATTAAAATTCTTGTTTGTATTATAATATATTGTGACATGTTTTCATAGCCTACCATATTAATGAGGTGATATGCTGTTTTCTATTGGGAGTTGTTCCTTTAATCCTGAAAGTTATGTGCTTAAAATTTCTTTTTTTCATCAGTTTCATAACCAAAACACTTTCAGTTTTGTTCATTAACTGTTTTATGTTGTAATGTTATGACTGAGGTTTTTATGTGCTTTTTCCTCAGTTGTAAAGCAAATGCCAGGGTATGACTCGCAAAGACGGGGCAAGTTCCACACTCTTCCCAATTAGGCGATGATTTTTACGTGTTTAGTTCATCGTTAATTTTAGTTTTACCACTGTGGGTTCGAATCCCAGAAAGCCTTCCAACCAAAGTTGTTAATTATGTTGTTCAGTGTACTGTTTGTGTGTAAATGTGTACTGTACTACTGCCACTGGGTGTCAACCCAATTGCAGTTAACATATATATCAAATATCAAAATATCATGCACAGCCTGCTACATACTATCTTGCGCGTCATGTGGAATCACCAAAGAAACATTCTGAAGAGTGGAAAACAGAACTTTCAAGTACTGAGACTGCGTAATTTGCATAATTATAGTTTTCATGCTTCATTTATTCATAATTCTGTTTCTCACAACTTGTTCTTTTGTGAATCAGAAGGGTCAGTGTGGTGTAAATGTTCAGTACTGTTGCTAAGGCTGTATGATGATAATTTTTGTTAATATCCATGATTTCTCTTATGTGGATGATGTAACTCATTTCTTACAAAGTATGTGGCATGGTTGCTGAGAGATAGCATTTGGGCTGACTGTGATAATGCTGGTGTTGTTGCAGGGTGTCAGCGAACACTTAAGCAAAATATTGGGACATTTTCTTGCCCTCTATGTTACAGGACATTTACAAGAAATCATGACATGAAAGTGATTGCTTGTAATCTACATGGGGAAGGTTGTGGGCCATTTCAGTGTTGTGTGCACAGTGGTCCAAGAATGCTGAGAGCATGTGCAAAAACACAGCTACCTACCACCATAAGGCAGCAGCTACCACAGCATCCTAATATTAGTTTTTTGAATCCATCTTGTGACTGCGGTGAAAGAAGGGGTTGGATGCACAAGGAATCTGCAGCTTTGCTCCTGTTGCTGTAGTTTCACCAGAGCAAGAATAGTTTATTTGGAACTACATTCTGGAAGTTGTAAGGCAAATCAAGAATGAGTTTCCTGCAAAAGATGGGCGTTTTTAATCTAATTTTTCCAGTAAAACTGCAGGCTTTTCAGGGGGGATGATTCTGCCATATTCAGAGTCACAAGTCATGCTGAGCATATTATTTGACAGATTTTTACAAATTGTGTTAATATTGGCACTGTGAAGAGTGATCTTCAAGACATTTATTGAGAACTGTGTTTCAAGCATCTTTATTCTACCATAGAACCCTCTTGGTTTTGCATACTTGGTTTTATAAGCCATGACCTACACTAGAGAGTCTCTGGAGATGACCGTATCCTGCACTGATTAGTACTTGTATTTTTATTACTCATTCATTAAATCCATACAGAGGTTAACAGACCCCTTGGATATAGAATTTATCATGACAAATGTAATGCAAACTGCAGTATACAGAATACAAAATACAAAATGTACAAGCCATAAAAAGTTAAGTCTTCATGAACCAGGAAAACAAGTATGTATAAAAGTGACAAAACTGTAAATGAACTTCATATCAATAAAACATAATATATAAAACAGTTTCTATACTTTATTTATCAGCTAAATATAATAGGCTAAAATTGAATTTAAACATAATAGAAGAATATATGACATATTTAATGTAACTTAAGATAGTGTGAAAATGTGATCTAAAATAATAAAGTTGTATTGTATGCATTTGAACATGTAGTACTTTAGAGTTAAAATCAGATTATTAATCCTTAGCCATATTCAGATATTCTTCCAGAGTATAAAATGACATAGTATGAAGAAAATTACGCAGTGCCAGTCTAAATTGTTGAGTATTATAAGGCATGTTCTTTATGTCCAATGGAAGTCTATTAAAAATCCTGATGCAAGAATAGCAGACCTCTTTTTTGTACATTGCCAAGTTAACGAGAGGCAGATGCATCAGAACTGTACCTGGTACTGATGCGTTTTGATGATGACAAGTTTGTGGAGCGCATAGGAGAACTTTATCTTGACATGTGCAGTATTTTATTTTCTTGTGATTGATCAACTGCCTTGCATTATCTATGTCTGTTTAGTTTGTGTATCTGCCTTAGTCTTATTCATTTTATGAACTTATTTTCTCTAATTGTTTATGAACTTGTGATGGTGTATTGTGTGTGTATGTATGTATGTATATTACAGTTCCATTTAGTACAGTACTTATATGGTGCGGTGAAGTTACATCACACTGTATATATCACACTGCATAAAAATCAAAAGATTTTTTTGTTTCCATTTAAGTAAGCATTTACCATGTTAAAAATGTTTGCAGTAAATCTTGTACATCTTATTGAGGTCTGTATTTTATGTTTTGTAATTGTGGGGTTCAGATTCAACAGGTATGGTCTAATCGCTGGCTGTTGTGAATACAGTTATGTAACTTATATTCCTTATTTGTGACTTTTGGCAGGAAATTTCTTTACCAACTTAGCAGTTTTTAGTCTCTCATGGACAACTTTGCTGTGTAGGATGAGGTATGTCATGTCCCATTTTTTTGTATGGTGAACTGTGGCTAAAAAACTTAATGAAGTGATGTCACCTTCATGTAATGTTTTATGACATAATTTAATGTAGACCTTGTCATATGAAATTTGATCAAATTTCATCCAGTAATTTCGAAGATGGGACATGCAATTGGACCGATGGACACGTCCTCTGTAGGTATTCATTTCTTTCAGCTTATGCAAAGAGTGCATAAAACTATTCACATGTATCCAGAAACATAGATCATCACGTTTCCCATATATTGTCTATGCTGTACTTTTTATTCTTTCATGTAATTATCAACCACTTGATTTTATGTGCTCATATCATTCTGTAAAATACATTTTGTTCAGGATTACTAGGTTTTTGGATTTTATACATATCCCTTATTTCAATAGGGTGCTGGATATATACATACTTTCTGTTACCTCCTGACAAGAAACTGCTTCTGTGTGCATATGTAGAGGCAGTTAAGTTGCATGGTGGTCCAGTGTTTGAGAACTGCTCTTTCTTTCAGAACCAGCTAAGTAGGTGCCTCCCAGACATTCACCTGAGGATGGGAATAGATCCATTTTTTAATTGTTCCCTTTTTGAATACTAAACTCATTTCAGCCTGTGTGCAATGACTATATTCAAGTATCAGCCTCAGTTGTTAATGATTCTGAAGATTAATTCATGACGTTTGATGTCAGTAGTCTTTAACATTCTGTGATGTCTGATATGATTATCTCTTTATTCCACTTTGTAGAAACTCCTGGAGTATATATATTAATCACTGAAAATGTAATTTTTGTAATATACTTTAATTTGTCCATATTATTGGGTTGAATTCAATGGTGACCAGTGAAGTTTTGCCCTGTAAATTTAGTGATGAACTATAAGATAATTTCAGAACTAACACACATTTGTACATATATATTTATATTTATATATATATATATATATGTTGTTGCTTTTTTTCTTTGTCTGACAGTTGCGGTGGCTGTGGGCACAAGTGGTCGCGTGCCTTTACGATGCCCTTTATGTCCCCGCACATTTGTAAGCAAAGCCAACCTGTTGGTACATGCGAAGAATGAACATGGAGATGATCGAGGACCATTCAGCTGTTCTGTGTGTGGCCGTATAGCCAAGAATAAGAACAGTCTACGTGTCCATGTATATCTGTACCATAGGAAGAACCGTGATGAGTGAGAGGCAGCACTCTTGCACTGACCTGTTCAATACCTTTCAGCACAACTTCTATCTACAAGTGCTTGAAGTGTATACCATTTTCTATTAGTTGATCATGATGCATGTTCTATCACTAATATGTGACAGGACTTCTTCCATTATCACTAAACATGAAACAAAAGTTCTGTTACATATTAGTGATGTTTCACATGGGGTATACTTATCCAAAGATTATATATGGTACATGTTTGCACTGGTTTTATGGATATTTTAATTTTTTACTGCTGAAAAGTGAAGGCACAGATTTTTTAAGGTGCGTTAGCTCTTGGGAGAATTATTGTTTGAACATTGTCTGAACATTTACTGAATATATGATGCACATTATTCCATAAAAGGCAGAGAGTTGCTAATGGAACTGAAAAAGACTGTTGGTTTCTCAAGAAGTGCTCAGCTATATGCAGTTAGGTGGATATAACACATGTTACACCCTGAAAAGAACTAGTGTTTTTATATTTTGCTAGTAGTATTATGGAGTTGTTTGATGAATTTAATTGCCCAGAAATATATGCCAGTTGTGACAAAGACAACTAAAAATATTCATTAACAAGCATCTCCACATTTATTTTAGACAGAGGCACATTGGAAGTCAGTGCATAATGTGACTGAGAAGGTTATCATTAAACATTCATGTAAAAAAATAATGTGATAAAACCAGTATTGTATTTAATGTAAGTAATTAACATGTATTCAATATGCTGTAAAAGTGCAGTTGTCTCGCTTATAACATTGATGAATTGTTTCAGGAGTAGAGCCAGGCAATGTAAATCCATCTAATGTGAAGCTATAATAGTTATGTAAAAATTGTTTAGCCTGCCTAATGGTATTCGCATGACCAATTGGTGTGCAGGAAGAAGAGAGCACACCCTTGTTAAATCATCTTGCTGATAAATTCCTCTTTGTAATGACAAATCTGAAATTAGTTTTGATATCATTGCACACAAGAACTCTTGTTAGACACAGATTCTGAATCAAACATAATAGAGGGTTTCACTGTAGTAACAACACACAGTAATAGATTCTGTGATGCAACGTTAGAATTTTGAGCATTAAGTTTGCTCAGATATGGTGTTGTGACTGTTTTGAGACTGAGCAGCAGTGACTAAAATCTGCACATGGATGAGAAATGTGCTGTGTCACCCATTTGGTTTTCTTTGTAATATGAATATATTTTTAATTACAACAAAAGTGGTTGCTTCTTCCAGCAACTTTACCTAGCTGCAAGCAGCGGTGACTGAATTTTGTAGGTAAGATCTTTTGCTTAATTGTTTGCATATTTTCATTAATCTGTTGCTGGAATTCATGCAACAGAAGATTCGTGTATTTGTTCACTTTCTGAGTGCACATTTATTGACTGTTGGTATTGATGTCAGAGTATATGGACTTGATGGAAAAATGTTATATGAATGAAATAAAACAGAATTGGGGCTATCATAATATGGTGTTTGAGGTAACAGGACCTTTTTTGATGGAAGTCATTGAAAACTTCAGCATATAAATCCTTCTCTGATTCTGTAAGGTAACAGAAGCAGTAGTGCTCGCTTGTTTCTTGTACACCTCTATTCACTGCCAACATCTCAAATTCATAGTACTTTCAAACCATTTTATTATGTATTGGAAAGGAACTGATTTTTAAATGCTGTGATTTCAAAGGAAATGGTTTCCATGCCTATTTGTCAAGTATCAGAATAATGCTCTGGTATTTTATCTAGTGCAGCCATTTTAAACAGTCTGCTATTCATTCATTAGTATTCAGCCTTGAAGGCCAGGCTTGGCAGGAACCAGAGCCGAATCATGTGACCGGTATAGCTCTGGCACACTGCATCCTGGGCAAGTTCTTGGGGGTAGTTTGCCATTGCTTTCCCCTGCAGTCTGCTAAATAATATATTATTTGTAATTAATTTTCTGGTTTAACAGTATTGCATGGATCTGTCAAGTGTAACACTTAATAGTATGTTGCATGTATATTTAACCAACCATTAAAATATTTGTGGAAACATTGTGACAAATTATTTCTGTACCTGAGATCACAGCTATCATTTAGCCTTGTGCACAGATTTATAATATTGAGACTTGTTGGTATTAGACATAAGTTTGTATTTCTATGTACATATTTCTAGTGTGTTTGTACGAAATAAACGTGTCTGTGATTTATACCATTTGAGGGTGCTGAAGTTAATTGTTTATCCTTTTCGGGAGAATAGTGTTTTAATTGATGTGTGTTTCAGTCTACAGATTTTAACAGTAGTTTAATGTACTTAATACAAATTCCTTGACAGAGTTAGCAAGGACATATGAAAATCCTAGGAGTTCTGCATTTATAAGGAATGACTGATGGATGGAAGAACTATTCGTGGGCAGTCGTGAGAATGTGAACACTGTTATGTACACTAATATTTTTGGTAGAGATGTCTAAACATGTGTGATGGAGATGTTTTATTAAGGTGACATGTTTCTTGGACTCTTCATCATTTGTTCACATATTATTGTTGTTAAATGGAAACAATATGCCATAACTATGTAGGCCACAAGTTTTTACATGGGTAGCATATCTTATGAGTGATGGGTTCGAGCAGGGATGTAAGAATGTTTTAATTAACACAGCCACTTGAAACATACGACATTTTACAGGTTTCCCAAACATGATCAGATCAATTTTAACATTAGTGCATTTGTTGGTTTTATTGTGTGAACTGTTTATTAATATACGGACCTGAATAACTTTAAGGCAGTCCTCTTGGAATGTTGAGTGTAACATCATCTGCCTGGTTAGAATATTCTTTTCCAAAGGCAATGTGCATTTTCTAGAATGTGAAGTAAAATTGACTGTTGGTGTGTTTTTTTCCTTGCATTTTTTCCTTCATATTTGAAATATACAGGATATTCCATAAAATGTGTGCTGAACTTGAGTATGTTATTGCTTAACGTACTTGAGTAATTTGGACTGAAAAGAATGATATATTACCTTATGTCCGATTATCAACTGTTACATTACTACCAGCACTTTAATGTTATAAGGTACTGTACAGTGTTGTACAGAATCAGTTCTTATGTATCAGCTGGATGCTTACTACCACCTCCAGTAAACCACCGTTCCCTTGTACCCACCCTGGTGTTGTATATTGGTATTTGTAAATGTAGCACTCACAATTCAGTTTATAGCATATCTGCCATGTGTCAGCCGACAAGTAACACCGTACCAAAATCACCATTATCTTAATTGGATAGGCCGTTTTGGTCCACAAGCCAGGATTGAGAGGTCACCATATCTCACACCCATTAAGTAATTATTCCAAGGGTGACATTTGAAGAAGACTTGATGTATCACAGACAACAGAACTATTGCAGCAATTCATGGAGTCCACTAACTACATTGGTGAAATAATGAGTATCAGAAGAGCAACAAATTCTTAATTGATTTCTTTCTTTTGTGGCACTATCTGACAGATTTTTTTTTTGTGTTGTACCTGATGATAAAACTTAGTTATTGTAAACTTTTTGTTGCAGCCATTTATAAATGCTCATAGTGGTGTAATGGTTGAGAATTGCACCAAAGGTGATGTAGCATTTTTATTCAAAACAACTTGTATAAATGCACCCCAAAGTTTGGAACACGTTGCACGGTACATTATGTATGGTTACAGTTTGGAATTATTAGCAAATTAAAATGACCTGACAAAATAAGATGTACTAAATTAAATAAGATGTGCTGGAATAGTAAAGTTAGTGTTTTCTTAATATATACTTTTATTTCTTTGACATTAATATTATCATGATACTTATATTCAGTGAATAATCAATATTATAACACAACGTGTTGTCATACGTATCGGTGGAAACAGCATATAAAGACTAATTAGATGAGAAGATTAAATTTATTTTGAAAGATGCTGTTATTATTTAATGGATGAAAAATACGAATACATTATTAAAATATCTAAAATTAGTTTTTCAGAACACGTACAGGTATGCGCTGCATTACGACGTTTCAGCCAACGATGGATCACGTACACAACAGTGGTCCCATAAGATTGTAATATTATAATATTGTAATATTATGTTACAATACTTACTGTTTTGTTACAATTGCCTACAGTACTCAGTAAATAAAATGCTGTACAGGTTTGTAGCCTAGGAGCAATAGGCTATACCATATAGCCTAGGTGTGTAGTAGGCTATACTTTGCTATCTGGGTTTGTGTAAGTACACGTTCGCACAACGACAAAATTGCCTAATGATGCATTTCTCAGAGCATATCCCCATCTTCAAGCAATGCATATTTGTAAATAATAAGGTGTGTTTATATCTATGCAGCTTGAACACTGTTAAATTTATGAACTCCATAGCTTACCACAACTTAAAATTTCTTCATGCATTGTATTTCATACTTCACATTCATCTTAAACAGAGTTGGCTGGTTATGATTAGTGTAGACATCATTAGCCATGATAGTGTGTTTCTGTAACTGGAATTTTTTTCTTTTTATAATTTTTACAGATCTTTCATCTTCAGTCCGGTCTAAGAGATTTTCACGTTATCGAGGAGCAGGATCAGTGCTTGTGATTGGGAACAGGTTTGCTTGTGAAATCTGCCACAAGAGCTTCACACGACGGGATACTCTTACAGGACACATGAAGAATCTTCATGGAGAACTACAGGGTCCCTTCCCTTGTCTGAAGTGTGGACAGTTATCCAAGAATAAGAAAAGTCTAATGACACATATGTATGACAAACATGGTGGCCAACGATAAATCATGTATACTGAGTCTGATATTTTATTCGTAGTGGCAGCAGAAATATTCTTATTTTTGGTAGCACTGCTACTTTACTTCTGTGTTAATAGAGGATATTAGTTACAAATATTCAAATATAATTACCATATGGTGCTGATAATGGAATTCTGGGGATGTAAATACTTGCAGAGTGTGGTTTTCTATGGTCCATACAAAGTAGGAGTAGGTAAACTTGCTTCTGCTTGAAGGTGAGACAAAGCCAGCCTCTGAAATATCATGTGTTATCCAGAAAGAGCCTAGAAATCCATTAGAAATGTATATGCATGTTGTATTGACTGTCATGTAAGATGCTTCCATAATTTTGATTGATGTGTTACAATTTTGTGATGTGTTATGATTTACTGCAATTATATCCCATAATATTTTGTGTTTAATTTGATTTTTTATTTATGAGGCATGGAAGATTGTGTAGTTCTGTTAAATACTTGTAAACCTGGATTATTTGTTATGAATAAAATTTTGGTCATGCAAGTGAAACAATTGTTTGTTTTACATTCTTTCATGGAAAAAGAAAAAGTGGTTCCATAAAATATCTTCTTGTGTGCCAAGTATAGGCAATATTTGTGTGGTTTTTCCTGACTTCATGTTGTTATGTACAGTGGGGACATTTAAAGTCTATTGTTCCCAGATAGTAGTGTGCACAAGAAACCGGTACTACTTGTTACCAGTCATGCAATAAAAATCAAACTTTTTATGGCTGAGAAATAATCTAACAGAACCATACTTTTCTGGAATATTACCACTATATGTTGCGTTATATCCCAGGAGAGCACAGATCTCATCTACTTCATGGTGAAAGCCTGAAATCATGCTTAAAAAGTAATATAATTTATTGACTTTGTAAGACTTAAGTGTACTTCATGGTTTCAAATTAAAATCAGAATTGCTGTTGTGTTTCTCCCTAATGAGGTCACAAACTTACTCAGGTAAAGTGCCTGGTTTGGGTTAATTTCTTCTTAACGATTATGCTGAGTGTACACATCGCAGTATTTTGATGTAAAGTTATGCCTTACATTAGATATGGGGAGCACTATCACATCGATTGTCTTAAGAATTCAGTGAATCGTTATCTGTTGCAGCTTGAATGATAGAGGCTGCTTGTTTGGTGTTCAAAGGTTCATATGAGATTTTATTGTGTATTTAGGTTTTTAAAGATTTAATATTGGTATTTTGTTTTTACTTACAGACAAGTCCATGTCCATCACATCGTTGCCCGTAGTTATGATGCACCAGAAACCATCAATAAATGTAACACATAAACATAAACAAAACTACTTTTCTTGCAAGTTCTGTGACAAGACATTTGCATGGAAGAACTCACTTCAGACACATGTGTCCAACATCCATGGAGAATTGCGTGGTCCATTTCCTTGTCCTCTTTGTGGCAAACTGTTCAAGAATAAGAAGAGCCTAACGACACATATACATGACTTCCATAGGAATTGATTTACTCTTGGTACAGGCAGAACCAAACACATATTGCAGTAGGCAAGACAGTGCAGTTGTGTCTGAAGGAAACAGTAATGCTTCATCTGAACTGCTACAGATTGAAATTCTTTTAGTCCTATGAAGTATATTTCCACGGTAGTTTGTAGAATTGTTTCACGTTGTATGTGATTGACTTTTTTCATCCTCAGAGTGGTTGTTGGAAATGTTTTGTTTTCTAGTGCTGCCTGTCATGATTTAATTTTATTTTCATTACATTATGTCTGAATTTGTTTTCATCTGCATTACATCTTCTCTTGTGCACACTGCATCTTACAGTTAAACCACTGTGAATTACAGTCTGCAGTATTATTACCATCTGATTTTGTACTCTAAGGGTATTGTCAGTGGATGTTAATGCAACAGTTCAAAATAAATCTCAGTATTGACATTAAGTCATTTTGACACGACATGTTGTCAGTGTGAGGTGGGTTACACATCTGTTTCCTTTGTCTAGTAAATGTTGGCACAGAGGTACTAACAGTACTTTGACAGCTGAGTTATAATATGTTCTGTTCTGCCCTATTTGTGAAATACAAATGCAGTACAACCTGTAGACACATAAACAGATTCTGCTGCTGTATACATAAGCAAAATGTGACAAAGGGTCATATACAAGTGCATCTCTTGTCACAGTATTGTGGTTACACATAATTTTTGTCCCCTTTATAAAACTCCTCCTGATATCTTGTGTTGACTGAAGTTTCTCAATTTTCTGTTGAAATCTAGGTAGAGAAATCAGAAATAGCAAGTGTTAAAGAACAATGTATATGTTAGTCAGAAAGTTGATCAGTGCAATAATCAGAATGATAAAGCATCTCATCTAGTGGCCAAGAATTTGGCTTGGAACATTAAAGCCATTCGTGGATGCTGAGAATGTTAAAGACTGTGTTAGTCATGTATAGTAAACTGTTTTCAGATGTCAAAACAGTCAACAGATTGCAAAGAAGCAAGAAGACTACAGTCACCCAATTCAGCTTGCATCAGATGAGTGAAGCAGCTTTCAGAAGATCTGTTTACAATGCTGATTGCTGGACTGTGAGATCATGAATGTTTTTCTCTTCCTGCTGACTGTAACAAATTTGGTGTCAGTGGGAGCTCTGTGGCTCTCACAGCAGTGTTGCTGAACCTCATGTGATGTTATTCCATATCAACTGGTAGACAGTTACCATGATTTCAGATGAGCAGAATGTCTTGTTCTTCAGGGACAGTCAATGCACATAGATGACAGAAGAACACTCTTAGATGACTGTTTGGCCCTGAAGATGAAGGCACTATACACGTACAAAATGTCAGTAACTGTTTACCATCTGACACAACATAATATCCCAGAAGATATGGATCTTTGACAACACTGCTCTGAGAATCTCAAATCTCATAAACAACACTCCACTTTAGGTCAGGTGCTGAAATGATTAATCATAGTTTCTGGTTGCATCATGCAGCTGAAATTTCATCACCTTCGAATAGGTTATGTTCCAAGATCAGACTGTGCCATGTACAGTTTGTGAAGTAACAGTTGCAGTAAAGGCAGTTCTATTAGTATTCTCCCATTCAGCATACCTTCAGTCTATCATTCTGAGCTTTGTGTTGTGTTTTCACATATTTTCAGTAGTTTTTTACAATTAATTAACTCATCAGTTTTCTAAATGCCCATATCAACATTCTTTTTTTTGTATTGGTACAAGCTTTGCTTCTTAGCTTCTAAATACCAGATATCAGTGAACTGAGTGTTGTGTACTTGTAGGATTTAAGATTGTAGAACTTTGGGCAGCTTGCATTCACTAATGCAGAAACTTTGTATCACTGGGTAATTAAAAGGTTATTTGCATGTTATGTGTGTGTTTAAATGCAGTATCTTTTCATAATATGGTCGTAATCTTAAGTGGTATATTTCTTATAGAAATAAGTACAGTATTCTGTATTTTGGAGATCATAAACAAGAGCTGTCGTAACAGCTTTTTAAGAATGGATTTTGCACTGATGGTTGTTAAAAAAGGGACATTTGCACTATGAATTTATTACAAATAAAGGTTACTATTGTTTTCCATGCTCATTTTTAAATGACCATTGCTTACTACCTGTTAATGTGTGCACAGAAAAGACCTGGTATTAAAGTAAGACTTCGTATTTTATTCTTCTTGTCCTTACATCCTTAGATTTTCTGACTCACGTATAGTCTTGCCAGATCAGTTTGTACAGATTGACGCACAGACGCAGTTTTTGTAGGCTTAATTTGATTAATCTTGTGTGTGAACAGTGTATCAGTTGTGTTGATTTGTTAGTCTTCCATGCCCTTGATTATTTTTACTTTCTTTTCCATCATTTACCATAGTGGGTCTTTTTTGTTTTCTTGTTTTATTTTTATTTTTTAAAAATTTCTTGTCTATATGACAGTTGTAAGGATTGGTTTATCCTTACTGGCACACTGTTTTTGATTTATAATATTATGTCAGATTGTGTCAAAATGTATGAGAGGTACTGGTTATTATCCAATATTTTTGTTGTTTTTTTTTTAAATTTATTTACCCATTCTTTTACTGCAGAGTGGAAAGGAAGCATCAAGCTGAGAGGGTTTTGCTGAAATTTGTAAAGAAGGACAATTTTGATACTGGTATTTTAATTACTATTGTTGAATGCTGTGAATGTTGACGTAATGTTGCTAATAAATTTCTGCCTGTTTAGTTCTGTAATTATGCATTGTCTGACTTCTTTATCTTTTATTTCTGTGTAGATTCGTAACATATATTATTTATCACACTTAAAGGGGAAAACGTGATTGTAGCAAGAGCACTGTGGAGCAGTGCCCTCCATCTAGAGCTAATAGTCACTTTGAGGATTTTGATCTTGGATGTCATGCTATGTAGGTTGTAACTGAATATATCGTGATGTTTGTAAGGAATATAGCACTTTTATCTTCAAAGTATTGTAGGTCCTAGAAGAATTGTCATTATCAGCACTGTGGAAACCTAATATCCTGCATAATATTTACTTTGCAAAAGATGAAATTTTCCCACTGTATGTGGTACATTACTGTTTTCACAAGATCAAAACTGAATCAGATGAATTAGTCCACATCTTTACACCATTTGTCTGTGAGATCTGTTCTATTATCCTGCCATCTATTCCTTGGTCTTCTAAGTGGTGTCTTCCCTTCAGGATTGCTGATTGCGCAGTTCGTATTTCATGCCATATGTGCTGCATCCTCTTTGCCTGTCATCCTCCATAATTGCTTCATGTTATGTGGTCATTATGTAGGGCATTGCATCACAGCATATTTTTTCTATTTAGAGAATTGCTTGTAGTTGTGTTTCCCCAACATGCTGTTCACTTTCACTTCCAGAATTCAAGGATCTCATTTCATTGTCCTCATTATTGGTGTCACAGTCATTTATTTCCAAAATGTCTATCTGTGGAAAGTGGATGCAACCTACAAGTTGCTGTTGTGAATTTTTTGTCCATTTATGAAGGCCCCAGGGGTCCATGTTATTGGGTACCGAAAGTGGCAATCCCGAGGTGCCCAAGCTGCCTGGTGCCTGGGGGGGGGGGAATAATTCAGCTTACCTGTCTCTGGGGAACATAAACACAGAGTCCTGGTCCTCCAGGACTGGGGTTGGCCATGAGACTGACAACCTCATGCTTCTTAAAGACAACTGTTGAGAACTGTCTAAAACGAAATGCTATACAGATTACTTGGCAACGACCTGGATATCATAAAAGGGACTTAAGGTTGGATTTGTGAATAATGACATGAGAAGGATGGATGTTAGAAGTTGGAAGATAGAAGCTAAGAATTGAGATGGATGGTGGAGAATCCTAGAAGAGTCTAAGGGCCACAGTGCGCTTAGTTCCATTGGTGATATTGATGATGATGAAACTACAGAGGAAATAACTTTAATCTTCGACATGATTATAGGTGCACTTCCCCATATCTGTTGCCAGTTTTCCATATTTAAAAAGTATCATTCTGCTTTATTTCTTCACAGGATTGATAGGTAAGATTTTGGAAAACAGCCAATTTTTGGTTCATCAAAAACACTGGTGAATAAAGTGTGTGCTCATGGATTCCTATGTATAAATAACTTTTTTCTCCCTCTTAGATCTGTGATACCCCATTCTTTATTTACTCATGAATTTATCTTTCTCATATGTCCTGAATGTAATATGCTCAAATACAGGTTAAATTGTTGCAATGTACATGTTTGAGTGAATTCATTCCTTGTTGAAAGTAGGAAATATTAGGCATATCATATCACACCATCTCTGTTACAATGGAGCACCAAAAACGATTTGGAAGACAAATAATTGGCACTGTATAAGGCATTCTCCATTTTCCAAGAGAGCCAACACCAAAAATCTTGAATGTTGAAGAACTGTTCGTGGATCATATTGGAACAGCGGTGCACATTGTGCCAGTATATGATCTGACCATTTTTAAGAGTGGACTCATAGTAACAGCAGTGCAGTGTAATATGGTTCTAAGCAAAAAGCCACATTCTTACCATTGTGGAACAGTAAAACCACCTATTTGTTTGTGTGTATGTATGTAGGTATGCAACAGAATTTTGGATTGTACTGCACTGACCATGTGTTACGAGAGAGGACCAGGCAACAAACAGTTGGGAGAGCTGTTATTTTCAATGGTCAGGGCTGTGATAATCCAAAATCAGAATACATTATTATTGCAACAAATATAAATCTTTTTTCTGAATGGTTGAACTGTTACTTACCGTTGTCTTAGAGGAAAAGGAATGTAACTCATTACTAGCCAGTGTGGTTTAGTAGAAATGTCATTATAGTGCTACTGTTAGTGGTAGTGTCATTGTTGAAGAAATGTATGCCCTGGGATCAATAATTAATGCTGTTCCAATTTTTATGCACAGCGATGTATGCAGTAACAAAACGAGGTCGCCTCAAACTCCTGCTGGATGGCTATATGTATACACAACAACGTGAGGGACAAAATCACTTTGTTTGGCGTTGCTGTGACAGAGGAACGTGTGCTGCTCGAATCTGGCTGTGCAAACTACCTTCAGAAAAAATTACCAAACAAATCCCGCATTCTCATCCTCCTGATTGGCAGCAATGGCATAAGGCCACCCAAACAGCAGTCCAGTTAGCACGCTTAGCATCCATATCACCAGCAAACAGTATGAGTGACATGCTGATACAGAAATGAGCACTGTTTGACAGAATTGGTGAAGTGGTTTAATTTTCATTTTGAAGACTTTTGTGTCTCTTTAAGTACCTTCATGTTGTCATTGCTTTTCCATGTGAAAATACAAATGACTGATACAGGACATTGTAAGTACTTTATGTATGTAACATGTAATTATGACTGAGGCTTCCCATAACACAAAGTGCACACACAGTTTGTCATATTTGTTCTCATTTCTTTGTAACAAGATGAATTGAAAGCTTGTAGTTATGTTTTGAGGGCCACACAGATCCATACTGTAACAGTACTTAGGCTATTGCAGCATGGTCCGGTATTCATTTGTAATCTCTCTGGCGGCTGTTGCTTTATTTAGTAAGTTCCGTATGTTCTGAATATGTATCAGTTTCAGTTTAGAGTGAAGCTGGCATTCTATTTTGTTTCATGAGATTGTTCCTGTATATTTTATACTTTATGTAATAACATCAATCCTGATGTGTGATCATATGAGACTTTCTATAGAGGCGTTGTGTTTTGACAAAGTCTAATACTACAGTAACTTCCTGTGCAGTGTTGTGGATTGGTATCATGCCCACAATATGTGTTTTTAGAGTGACAGATATGTGAAGCATGAGTCACTTTTCTCTTTCAAGTTTGAATCAGTGGAGTTACCATGCAGCTTATATATGATTATAAGTTTTCAGATGTACACCTTGCAAAGCAAAATTTATTTACGTGTGGTAAAAATATGAATATCAAAGATACTTTTCAAGATTATAGGCTTTATTTCTGTAGATTTTTGTTTTTGACTTTGCTACAAACATATGAAGGTAATGATGATTCAGATAGGAATATATGAGTTTTGGGTGTAGCTGAGGTTTCTGTTCGTGTGGGATATGACACTTCATCAGTGGGTGACTAGATCTCGTTATTTTGAGGCAGCATGATGTATCATCTTTCGGGGGCCACAAGTTGGACACATAGACCCATGAAGATGAGTGCAATATTTATTTATTTATTTATTTATTCTACACATCCATAAAAGGAAAACATGTTGGATACAGAATAAGTCATAAATGCTTAATTCTGGAATTAAGTATTAATTCCAGGTCTAATATTGCACACATAGAAGGATAATTTGTATTTTATAAAAGTAAAGGGGTATAGTAGTATAATTTATGATTACTTAGATATATGTAAATAAACATTTAGATTTTAAATTATTAATATTAAATAATTTACAAATGCAAGAAAATTACTTCATTATGTGCACCTTGAAACACTGGGGTCAAAGTACCCAGTGACATACATTATAGTCCAGAATAATGGAATTACCAGATAAGTTTAGTTGATCTGTTGTTTATTCGATGCTTTTGTTAACTTCAGTGATTGTTTAGTATTGTGTGTATGATCATGAATGGCTAGAGACAAAGAGTTGACAAGAAACAGCCATAACCTGTTTGCCTAGAAGGACTGAAGAGAATTATTAACAATTCCAGTTACTTTATTCGTGTTTCGATTTGATCGAAATGGCTGCAAGTTTCATTACAGTGGGGTTAGGTTATTTGTTTACATTATGTGGTTAACATGAAATGGAAAATTTGTAATGCAAGCTATGTAGAGACACATGAAAGAGAAATTATGGTATACAAGTTTCATGGTTGATTATCATGTACATGAAAAGCCTATGAAGCGAATTTTTTCTCTGTACAGCAGATGGTTTTGAGATGATTGTTATTGTCAGTATGGAGAACAGAATTATTGTAACACATTGTGTAAGCAGATAATATACAAGTAACCATAATGTCTTTCAATGCTTCGACTTTTAGTTCTGCCCGTTTTTGTAAATGAGTAAACTCATGTATAAAATATTAATTCCATGGAACACAGTCCTTGAGAAGTTAGTCATTGCTGAAGCATTCGGAGGTAAAGATAAAGTTATCCCTGTTTCTGCTTTGAAGATGTAGTGGGGGATGAGAGATGATTTATTTTTAACCTCATCGTTAGATGGAGGTTTAGTAGTTGACTTCATGCCCTAGTCACATTACTCCTGGAGAATGAAACCCCAGTACTACTAAAATTCCTCACCTGTTACAGAACCTAAGGTCCAGTATTATATTTGTGAGAACGGTAGCCTGAAGTACTTTGTAAAGGTGACAAACAGCACTAGTAATGTGTTCACAGTGTGAATTAATTCAGTGAGTTTATGTAAATTGAAGAGAGGCTTGATTCTGACCTTCATCATTGTCAAAATAATTTTAACAGTTTTTTTTAACTTTATCTTCCCTCAGTGTACATTAACTGCTCATGGAGAATGTTGATACTGCAGGCACAGTACAAGCATCAGGCCCTCCTCTGCCCTAATTATGGCCTTAGATTCATGCAGAGGTATATATTCCTTTGTCTTTGTTTGTCTTTACCTTCTTTCCTTTTTTTTTATGTATGTCAAATTTGTGATTTATAAAGGACACAGCAAGATTTGTAGAGAGCAGCACTGAAGTCATTGAACTGCCCATGTGATTTCGATTGCTTGCCAGTTGCACATCGCTGTACAGAAATCTGTCTATATACTTTTTCTTTTTTTATTTTAGAAAAAGCTATTGCATTTTCTTCCCTTTGTCTTATTTACACCGTACAGAAAATCCACATACTTACAAAGGTGGTGTGTTGTGGTGTTAATTAACACTATGTCAATATTTGATCCACAGTGATGTATGCAGTGACAGAACGTGGACAACGGAAACTCCTTTTAGATGGCTACATGTACACGAAACACCAAGAAAGACGATGGCATGTGGTGTGGCGTTGTTGTGAAAGAACTACTTGTAATGCTCGAGTCAGCCAATTAGCAGTGCCTCCACATAAAATAGTTAATCAGAAGCCACATTCTCACCCACCTAACTGGATTCGTTTTCACCAGTGTCTTGAAGAGTCCCGTTGGCAGCAGTCTCAGCCACAGAGAAAGCAGCTGTGATGCCCCATGTGAAGAGAAAGGCTTCATATAATAATATGTGGGATAAGAGTTTGTGTAAACTTTTTACACATTTCATATCTACTAGTCTTAAAATACTGAATGTAGAAAGTGATTCACAATTATGTTGATAGAATAGGACTCGTTTGATGGCCATCTCCTGCATAGCTGTACAAAACATTCTAGGATGCTGTTATTCCTCTTACATTCACAGTGTATGAGATAGTTTACCACGTAGCAAACTTTGCATTATTGAAATCCTAAAGCTTCTAAAAGTGAAATTTTTCATATTTTTGAGCCATTCCTCTGGAATGGTTATGGGGTAGTACTGGTCTTGGCAAATCCCACTTGCCAGGTTTTCATGACACCTATATAATTTGTTGTGTGGCTTAGAATTTTGGAAGTGTGTACTGTAAATTAATGTTTTTAAAATGAAAATCCTTATTCAATCAGCACTTTATTACTTAAGAGCTTGCTCATCACATTATTGGTTCAGACTTTGTTTTTCCCTCCAGAACAGCAGGCCATGGGTGGTCCTTATATAATTTTGCCCTTTACCATAGGACCACCATGTTCCAGTTGTCCCCAGAACTCTTCATTCACTGACAATTAAAGCTCTGATAAAAAGTCAAGCCATTACACCTGACCACAGGTCAAATGACAGACCATTTAAACATGAAGTATAAATTATCCCAAATACAGTGTATTCCCATTTAACTGGCATAAATGGGACTGAGTAGTAGGGTGGGTAATTGAAATGTGGGTAAGTCCAAAGCAGCGTGTAAATAAGAAGTCATATAAATGTTGTATATAGAACAATCACCACTGCATATTGTAATGGTCCTCCAGTGTCTGAAATGGTGGTGATGCAAATTACAATTAAATTTGTTATCATATTCGTTATTTTCACCTACATTCTTTGTTTGAAGTCAGGGTGATCAAGAGTGTGTCAATTGAGGCGATACCAATTCAGCATCATAACATTTAGTCACAAGTTACATTGTCATAGGAAATAGCAGTTAACCGTATCTGTGTGCTTATTTTTGTCTACATGTATATAAAACTGTATGATGTAAATTGAGAATGTAATGTGATACATATTGTGAGTTTCTGACCAATTATGACTTGGTATCATTTAAGAGTACCTTTATATCAATGATGATTATGTTGTTGATTATCAGCAGATTTTGGCCATGGTGTAAATAAAGTCATTATACAAGTACGATGTATAAACTATCCATAGAATGACCAAACCTAAGTGGAAGTGGGAAAATACATGTCATTGTTATTGCCATATTGTGTCGCAGCATTAAATTAGAAACTACGTCTGTATTGCCTTTCTTATACTGTATTTAGTTACCATCATATAATAATACTGATTTTAAGAATGACCAATAGACAAAACAATATATGACACACAAATTATTTGTACTCAAACTGCATTTAGTTTGCCTTTTAAATTTGTGTCTTAATGTGCTTCATAGAACATATGCTGTATGTGTGTCACACAGTGTTACCGTATATTCTTGATTCTAATCCGCACTAGTTTTTGCCGATTTCTTAAACGAAAAAAAAGTTAGTTCATGGTTCTAATCCGCACCTTTCCTTCAACCGCCCCATGCCTACAAGGCAGACTGATTGAATAATATTGGGTGTTACCAATGCTTTAACTGTTATCTGACTAACGCGCTGTGTGTGAAGTGGCCATTTAACTGCCAGCGGTACAAACGCACCACAGCTGTTGAAAGTGACTGGGTGACGGATAATGATTCAGTTATGAGTGATGACGGCGAGTCTGATGAATAATAAATTATCGTATTGTATTGTTCTTACGGCACGTACAGCGTCTCTATCATTTTTCCAAAATCCTGCTCACGACCGCGATTCTAATCCGTATATGATTTTTCAGCCCTCTGAAACTGTAAAAAGGGTGCGGATTAGATTTGAGAATATACGGTATGTTTGCTGTTGAGTGTGATGGAAGTTAAACCAAACTGTGTAGAATGTGCTTTCAACATTGACTGCACGTATTACATGTTTACCTCATACAGAAATTGGATTAGTTGTGTAAGGTAATATGTCATAATTAACAAACCTTTAGCACTGTATTGTATCGATGATGTAAACTAAATTTGCTGATATGTGTACTTCAGTGACACGACAAAGTGTCAGATGAATAGAATACAAACATCTGGACATTATGTAATTGCAAATTAAACAGCACAGTTTTACACTTTGAATTTGTGTTTTTTCATTTGCTTTACATTATAATCGAAACTGACTGCTGCACATTCTGCAGAGTTCATACATCATAGTTTATAAAATCATTATAATAGAAAAGTCTGTCCATCATGTAAAAGTTTTTCAGTATGAATTTATTTACATTCTAAACATTAAGTGGCTTTTGTAACTGCTATTGCTGAATAGTGTGGGCTTCCCTTTTTAATTTTATTCCATTACACTTCAGAGTGTATTCTCTTATCATGATCCACAGTACAAGTTGAAATGGAATGCTGTAGAATGGAATATGTGTGGCTTGTATCTGTAACCCATCTTTTTTGCGAACAGTTATGATATTTGAAAGATCTGACTTAAATCTTAATCGTGTGATGATTGTACATATCTCATTCTCATATTCAGCCATAATCCTTAATGATGTTTTGTGTGTTTGATTACATTTATTTCATATTCTTCCTTTGACTCTTTTTCCCATTTATAGCCGTGGTTTCACCTGTTTTCTTCCTCCAATCACTCCAGTGTCTTGATGCTGCATGCAGTTTTTGGTATTTAGCAATTTCGTGGCATCCTTCTGTACTTCATCTTCCCATCCATTCTCATCTTTCTGGTGGACCTTCTTCCTTAAAGAGTATTTAATCCATATGTAAAGACTAATTTATCAAACTTATTTTATAATCTGTTATTCCTGCAGAACAGAAGTATACTGACAGCCAGGACAATGTATAGTGTTGCCTTGTTGTTACAGTTGGTGGTAAACACGCACTGCTGTGTTGCACAATATGTCACAAGGAGTTCTACCATCTGGACAGCCTCAAGAAGCATGTTGCTAACCTGCATGGTGAGGCACGTGGCCCATTTGTTTGTTCCAGATGTGGCCGCACCATGAAGAACAAAAACAGCCTGTATGCGCATGTCTATAATTACCACAAGAGGTGGGCATCAGTTAATTGTAACATTTTGAATAGAGTATTCATTTACAGTACTCAGTAGGCTGAAATTGCGACTGTGTGCAAATAGTATTGAATTACCTCAGGGTAACATGCCAAGTGTCAGGCTTTTAGTTTCTTTACCGTTCACCTTGTGGCTGTTGTTCAGAAAACATACTGCTGACCATATTAGAGAATTTGTTGCTTTGCCTTATCCATAATCCTTTTACAAAAGTGACACAACCTCATGCATCAGGTCACAATTACTAAAGATGTGTAATAACTAACACATGCTTTCTGTTTGCACTGTGACATTAAATATGGGAAATGACTGACAGGTATGTAGAAATTAGACATCTTAAACTTTACAACATGACCACATTCTCAGTAATTATATTTTAATCCTTGTAAATATCTTTCTTTCAGTATTCCTGTAAACTATAGTTCCATTGCCACTCCCATTTTAACTGGCCATATCTCAATTCAAAAGCTGATGTTTTTGCAAATTACTTTTCACATTCCTTTTGATGAAATCACTATTGTGATGTTGAATAACAACAATCAGATGTCATCCATACGAAAATGCATAATTGTTCCTAAATTTCTTAGTAAGCTCCAGCTACTCCAGCAAAACAGTAACAGTTCCAGGTGTATAATATTGTATACTGATGAATAAAGGGGTCATGGTAACATAGTCTATATAACGACTCACCAGAGGCTGGATGGCTCAGGGTTTGAACACTGGTGGGGCAGGAGAGTTGCTCTTCTTCACACCAATCCATATTGGCCCTGGGGCCCACCCAGCCTCCTGTACAGTGGGTATTAACACTCCTCCCTGGCAGTAAAGCAACTGGGGCATGGCATTGACCACCAACCCCCATCTAGTGTCAAGGTTAAGAATGAGTAGAGCTCTACTTCTACTTTCCCCAGTGCCTTCACAGCATGTTATGCTCTACTTTCCCCATTGCCTGCATGGCGTGTTACATTCCACTTTCCCCATTGCCTGCACAGCATGTTATGGGGCAATTTTACCTTTCTTTATACTGATGAATAAAGTGGTTACCTGACATTTTAAGTAATTATATTCTGCTATAATATTTGTGTTTCTCTAGTTATTTTCTTGAAACAAGATGATAATTGCGGTTTAGATGGACACAGATTTTTTTTGCATCTATTTGAGAGATCACCTGTCTTGGATACCTACTACCATCCTGTGCTGTTGTCACGAAATCTGGGAACCCTCTGGGCCTGTCCAGGCCTGTAATGGGACAAAATAAAAACAAACCTGTCTTGGATAAATTTCAGTGATAAATGTCATGCTTAACCTTTTGGCGCTGGAATTATTTTTTTAAATTTTAGCACACTCAATATATAAAATGTGAATAAAACAGGAACCAAATACGTTAGAATCATGAAACAAACTGCATTTTGAAGAGAAAAAAACGGAGAGTATATACCATGTTTAAAATATTCAGTACCTGTATTTGTTGAATAAATACATAAAATGCAACGTTTAGAGGTTAGCAGTGCAGTACAACCACTATAGTGGTCGTTAGGTGTCAAAGGGTTAAATAGGTACATATATGACAGTCCTGCGTTGAAGGTTTATGTGACTAGTGTAAGGCTAACAAAATATCCATTTTAAAAGCAATTGAGAATTTCACAAATATTTTAAAATTTTTAAGCATTCAAATAATCAGCATGAATTGCTTGAGTTACATGCAAGAGGTCATTTGGTTTGTTTAGAACATCATTATGCCTACAGCATATGAAATGTATTATTGGCACATTAATATTTTTGTTTGGTTTGATAGGTTTCAGTCAGGTAGCAATACAAAATTAAATACTTCATAGTGTAATGTGTGATGCCATACTGTAAATACATTCTAAACAGGATAATGTTCTCCTACCTGTGGTGATTGTTACAGTCTCTCCACAAAGTAGGTTAACCTTTGTGTGAAAGGTGCATAGTTTGAACCTTATACTAGTCAGATCATTATCTTCTTTGTTACAAGTTATGCAGGGTTAGGCTGAATCAATTGTTTCTGTATCCCTATGTCTGTTCATTTACAAAACTTATTAATGAATTTCCATGAAATTTGGTATTGGTATCTACATTAAGAGTTGGCATGTGAATTTAATTTTGATATATATCAGTCCATTACATCAACAGCAAGGTGTAGGCCATTTCAGGAGAATTCTGTCTTCATGGATGTTGGTCTCTCCATCTTTTGCTTGATTGGCCTATGTTTCTTCTACGAATTGGAGTGTATTAATACTGTAATTTGAGAATGCGTATGTTGTCCATCTTTGTAAATGTTATGTCTACTTGCATCTGTAAGCTAGAATAGTTTTATTTGAATGGTATGTACTTATTTCTTCTCTTATTTAATAATTTATTTCAAGGTCATATAGTGTCTCAGCCTCCAGTACAATGGGTACCGGGTCTTTCCCGGGGGTAAAGAGCGGCCGGGGTGTTACACTGACCCCTCACCCCCTTCTAGTGCCATGGTCAAGAAATAGTAGAGCTATACCTTTACTCTGTACGGCCTGTACAGAGCCTCAATGCCTGTACAAGTGTGCACTTTACCTTTACCTGTGTATCCTGCAACTGACTTAAAAAAATAATTTTGTCTCTACTCTCTCAGTTCTTCTTTCATGGTCTCATAGTAAAGTCAAATTCTCACACTCATATAGGGTGTTGGTATTATCATTATCTTATATAATTTTGACAGTGTTTCCTTATTACTTGTTTTAAATGTGTGTCATGTTGTTCTGGATTATCAATCCGATGTAATGACTAATTTACATGGGTTTCAAATTTTATGTAAAATTTTCTCAAAATCCCATGCATAAAAAAAAATTGGTAGTGACAGACCCTATTTGAAGATCTCATTTAGATGCTTATGATCATTTCACACATTTCTTGGTGTAATGAAAGACAGTTTTTTTGTATAAAAGTGTGATTAGGTTTGTGAAAAATAGAATTGTTTCTGCAATAAATGGATATCATTGCCTTTGGGGTATGCAAAAGCAGAGAATGCACTTGGAAAATATGTTTGCTTCTTTGGAATATAACTTTCCTTTCTTGTTTATGTAAAAATTTCAGTACTTCCTGTATCAATCATGACCATCCTATGCTTTATCAAGCAGCTCTCAGTTTACCTTGCCTTTTATTTGGTCATTCTTATCACTGCCATACACTTTGTGTTCTAAAATGTCAGTCTAACTTTAATTACACATGGACAGATCAACCCATGTGTTATTTAATTTTTTAAACCCAAGCTTTTTCCAGATTATTTAAATTATTTTCTCCTATTTTAGTACTGCTGTCACTAAATTTATTCAAGATAACTAACTTGATGTAGTGTGAATTTTTACATTATATGAAATTTAATCAATTGAAATTATGAATTATAATATTTGTAAATTCATTACTAGCTGGTCCCAGTGGAGGTTTGCAGCTACTCACCTGCTGAAATTGTGGGTTCAAATCCCGCCAGGGGCATGGATGTTTGTCTGTTGTGAGTATTTTGTGTTGTCAGGTAGAGGTTTCTGCAACAAGCTGATCACTCATCCAGACGAGTCCTGCCAACTGGTCCATCGTTGTGTGTAATCTAGAAACCTCAAGAATGAGGAGGCCATGGCCTGCATTGGGCTACAGCACCAAAAAAAAAAAAAAGTAGTTACAATGACATAAGCCTATAGTTGTGGTCTTAGAAATGAACAAATGAGTTTTGAAATCTCGTATTCTTTTCTCAGCCCCTCAGAATGTTTTCTTTTACATTCTGGGCTACATTTGCAAACTTATATATATATATATATCAGTTACATTATTTTTATATGATCTTCAGTGCCTGAAGCATCTTGGCAGACTTGTACACCAACACACAGCAGAGATTGTGGCATATGTTGTTGCCCTCAGAACTTAAGACTGGGTCTTAAGGTCACATTAAATTAAGACTGAGTCTTAAGGTCACATTAAATACAGTATCTGTAAATGAATTTTGCAAAAGTACTTGCTCTTTTCATAAAAAAATCTGGCATGAAATTGACGTGGTGATATTTAATGGTGATTTATAATGTTCACTGAACCAGAATTGAATGTATGCTTTTTTTCAGACCGCGACAGAATGCAAAATTTTTATCAGCAAGATGTGGAAACCAGGCAAGTCAGTAAATTTACTGCATATTGTGATGAGGAATGAATTAGAGCCTTGCTTCTGGTAAGCTTACAAGCTGCTAATCCAAACCAGTCTTTCATGACAGTGTGCTTTTATTTTACACTAGAAATATTTTTGTACAAACATTCTTGTTTACTGTAACTTTGGAGGATTGCATCAAACAATGCCATTTATGACTGTGTTTTATAATCTTCATGATTATGGTTTTTGTTTGCCAGTTGTATTCTTTTTACAGAATGATGCACTTGAAACTACCCTCGATACATGTTTCCACTTGAGGTGCTTGATGACAATAAGTGTTAGTACACCCTACTGTTCATGAGTAGTGTAGTGAGTTGCAATAGTTAGGAGAAATATAAAAATACCATTTAGTTTCAAGCCATCCTGGTTTACCTGAACCCTCCTAATGGCATACTTTAAAGCAAAGTTGAAAAGCAATGGCAATAAAGCATCTCCTTGTTTAAAACCATTCCTAAGAGGAAACATGTTGGACAGATTCTTGCCTACCTGGACTCTGCTATTTGTTTCAGTCACACACATTTTTATTAGCCTTACCAGTTTCATGGGGATACCAAACTCAATGAGAATATTATATAAGACCTCCCTCCTAACTGAATGATAAGCTTTCTTGAAGTATATAAAGAGCTGATGTACTGTTTCCTTGTATTCCCATTTTAACTTGTTAATGACAGTAACAAAAATAACAAAAATTTTAATAAGCAAAATAAAATCAAAAGACTTTAACCCTTTAAACACTGAGTTAAATCCCATCTGCCATTTGTTAGCATTGTTAGGAGCTCACCATATTCTCCATGTTAGCAGGATAAGGGTTAAAACATGATTACTGGCATCTTGCCAAAAGGGGTTGTTTATTTACATGTCAACAACACCAGTAGATACCCCAGCAGAAAAGAGGAGGGGAATAGGAATAAATGAACAAAATAAGTGTGGTGTTTCAGATAAAAAACTGGAAGAAACTCAACATAACTTATTCCACAACACCAGGGAGGGACAGTTACATGGTTCTATGCAATCAAAATTAGAATCTGTAATGGAAGTTGGACAGGAAGATCGTTGACCAGCTAAACTGCAAATACTGAGTGGGTTTCTCAAGCCAGGAAAACAAGCCCAAGACATGTAAATTGACAGGAGAAAGAAAAAAGTACTCAGCTGTGTGTACCACTTGCTACTATGAACATCTTAAACTTAATCTGTCATGATGCAACTGCATCTTTAGGGTTGAGCTGTCTATAAAGTCTTAGCTTATTGCTTGTCATAACTACTTACAGTCAACATGGCATAATATCCCAGAACACTGGAAGATAAAGACATGGACGGCAAGATAATATTGACATGGGTGTCAAAGAAAGAAGGTGGGACAATGTGGACTAGATCATCTGGCTTGGTAGAGGGAAGAGTGGTGAGGCTTGTATATAGATATAAATCTTCAGGTTCTGAAAAAATCAAGCAAAATCTTGAGACGCCAAGGGATTATTAGGAGCTCTAGGAAGGAAATAGATCCCTTGGAAGACCTACACATGGGTTTCAGGATAATATTAATACAGATTTTAAAGGAATAGGATAGGAGGGTATGGATTAGATTGATCTGGCTCAAGATAGGGGTGGGTGGCAGGCTCTTGTAAAAATGGTTGTGAACTTTCAGACTCCATAAAATGCAGGAAATTCTTCGCTTTGCTGAGAAACTGCTGGATTGTGAAGGACTCTTCTCAGGTAGTCAGTTACTAAGTTAACAAATATCAGGAAAAATAATGTGGATGTAACAAGATTTGTGGGCACATACCAGAAAGAAATTAGGTTCTGACACACACTGTACATAGAAATTAGCTCGCAACTGGACTCTGACTTATACTGCACATAGATACAGGAGGGAAATTGGTTTCTTATATGTACTGTACACAAATATTGGACAGGAACTGCATTCTAACATAAAATGTATGGAGATAATACACTGTACATACATAGCAGAGTGGAATTGAGTATTGACATATAATGTACACAGATGCAGGAGGGAACTGAGTTCTGACATATGCTGTACAGAGATTTAGTCCAAAGAAAAATGAACTAATAAGTGTCAGATCATGAAACTTAAAACAGAAGAGAATTAAATATTTAATAAATGGTACACCAATAACACAACAAAAATACACTGTATGGCAGGATACAGAAATATGCTATAGTCTCTAGAAGTCATGGCGTATCAAATACTGGTGGATATATATGTATGTAGTTGTTATAGCTGCATATTAAGAGAAACACAGAATACAGTAATTTCTAGTTATGGTACAAACATTAAGGCAGAAAGAATTACAGAACACAGGTAAGAAGAATGCACCACAAGTTAGTGAAAATAAAATCCAGTGGCTTATAACATGACTGACATTGTGCACAGCACACAGCAATTATGCACACCTGTATTTTCCTGTCCTTTTATGCACTTTTTTTTTCAGTAAAGCAAATGAATATCATTCTATTTAACTAACCATGATAACAGAACCGGAGGGTTCAACATTGCTAATGTCAAAACCCATAATTTGATATAACCTGGAGCCAGATTCGTTCACTAACAATGTCCAGAATAAACTTCTCCAATATGTAACATAATGTTATCTTCCATCATCCTCTCCAATTCCAAATTAAAATCTAAAAGCATTCTTTATTTCTTCCATCCCAGTGACACATCACTGTCCCCTGGGTCAATGTTCCCCAATATTTACGATTTCATGGACTCCTTACAAGGTACCATCAGTTCTGCAGACAGCCCCACCACAATTATAGTAACTTAGTGGGGATATTTAAAAAGAAGCAATGTACTTACTGTGTAAGTTAATGTAAATATTTATTACAAAAACAGTGATTTTCGTGACAGGATTGAAAACAAAACTAAGATTAAGAGAAACCTAAAGGAAAAGGACTTCATCTACTGATTACAATCTACTGAACTTGTGGACCCTACAGGCACAACAATGCTGAGAAACACTGTCTTAGATCTCTCTATCATAAACTACACTGAGTGATCTATACAACAGTGAACTTCTTGTTATGCAGAGCCTACTGTTTCCTTCCTTATTTCTGGATCACAATATTTCTCTGAAAACTTATTTTCACATAGTTAAAATTTATGTTCTTCCCTGATAGCTAGAAAAAATGATTCATATAAAAAAATTGAAAAATTACTGTTTTGCACAACCACTTTGAAAAGCAGGCAGAATAATAACAGTTGGTTATCTGAGTATCAGTCAGTTACATATAGGCTGTACTATGTGAATATGATCATCTCTGCATTGTGAGCAATTCTCAACAAAGTCATATTGCTATATTGTGTTTACAAGAAAATTATTCACAGTATTTTCAGCTAGATTGAACAGTATCCAGCAACGGAGAGGTTAAATAAGCTTTTATGCCTTTTCCCATGACTGAACACTCATATTGTACAGCATCTTAAAAAAGTTACTCTTGGTTTTACATCAGTTCATAATTTATTGGCATCTTAAGAGAAAACATAACGATTTGGTTTATGCTGATGATGTTAATATATTGGGAGGAAGTGTACATACTGTAAAGGAAAATGCAGAAGCTTTGATAGTGGCTAGTAAGAGATTGGACTATAAGTAAATGTGGATAAAACTAAGTACATGGTCATGTCTTGAGATCAGAATACAGGACAAAGTCACAGTATGAACATTACTAATAGTTCCTTTGAAAGGGTGGAAGAGTTCAAATATTTGGAAACAGCTTTAACAAATCAAAATTCTATTCAGGAAGAAATGAAGAGCAGATTGAAGTCAGGGAATGTTTGCTATCATTCGATGTAGAATCTTATGTCTTCCTGTTTGGTATCCAAAAATTTAAAGATTAAGATACACAGAACTATAATTTTGCCAGTTGTTTTATATGGGTGTGAAACTTGGTCGTTGACATTGAGGGAGGAACATAGGCTGAGGGTGTTTGAGAATAGGGGGTTGAGGAGAATATTTGGGCCTGGGAGGGATGAGGTAACAGGGGAGTGGAGGAAACTACATAATGAAGAACTTAATGAACTGTATTGCTCACCCAATATTGTGCAAGTGATAAAATCAAGAGGAATGAGATGGGCAGGGCATGTGATGTGTGTGGGGGAGGGTAGAGGTGTGTACAAAGTTTTGATGGGAAACCTGAGGGAAGGACACCACTGAGGAGACCCAGGCGCAGATGGGAGGACAATATTAAGATGGATCTTCAGGAAGTGGCATGTGGAGGTATGGACTGGATCGAGCTAGTTCAGGATAGGGACAGGTGGGAGGCACTTGTGAATGTGGTAATGAACCTTCGGGTTCCATAAAATGAGGGGAATTTCTTGACTAGCTGCAAACCAGTTAGCTTCTCAAGAAGGACTCTGCTCCATGGAGTAAGTAAGTAAGTCATTAACAAGTTACTATGTGTTACACATCTGACCAGTTTGATAATTGTTTTGATCGTGGGTAGTGACAGATAGTAAATAAGAGTACTGCAACTTCATATCCATTTGATTTGCTTTTACAGTATTTAGCTTATATATGTTTGGTTTCAGGTATTGTATGGTCTCATCATGGATCAGCATTTGAAAACATTAAGTATCTGTATTGTAAACAAAAATTTTGTCAACAAGTCAAACTGCAGGATTCACATTCAAGATGTTCACAGTACTGCCAGAGGCCCTCTCTCCTGTTGTCAATGTGGCAAGCAGGTTAAGAACAAGAGCTGTCTGCGCATACATATGTACTGCAGGCATGCTACATGAATGACACAAGGACTCTGTATTTCACTGGCATGGGAATAATGTGGCAGTTTCAGAAATGAGGACAGGAGTGCAAGAAACCTGTGTGTAGTGAAGAGTTTCTTTTGTCTAACTTTTCAATCCACTGGCGTACAACACAAGAGTGCAGAACAAATTTCTCACAATCTTTTTTTTTTATTCATAACAGTTCAAGTTCCCCCCCCCCCCCCCCCCTCCCCACACAACACAACAAAACACATAAATAATTTTTTTCTGAATAAAA